>Ga0209006_10000673_pt1 | contig 31833 bp, 23 predicted proteins | sample JacPin_JW_Ref_O2_FD_188567 | JGI IMG/M metagenome (GOLD analysis project Ga0209006, IMG submission 188567) | Forest soil microbial communities from Algoma, Ontario, Canada - Jack Pine, Ontario site 1_JW_Ref_O2 (SPAdes) (version 2) | ecosystem: Environmental > Terrestrial > Soil > Boreal...
TGCCAGTCTTCCGCGAAGGACAGTGACAGAAGCGGCGGGCAGGTTATACACGGTGTTCTCCCCACCTGTGAGTAGCGTAGTTGCAGGCGGACCGTCGGGATCAGCGTAGCCCTTTTTCCTTGCGGCGTGCCACTGATATTGCGCCTTGCCGAATGTGATCATCGCGATCGGCCCCAGGAAAGTCCGGTCGCGGTCGGTGCCTGCATCGTGAAATACGATCCTCACTTGATGAGGGTGGTCGTGATCTTTGTTAATGAGCATCAGCGACCATTGGCCATCTGGGCGTTGCAAAGGATAGGCCGTTACTAGCAGGTGGCCGCTCAGGTCTTTAACGTCGCTGGTAGCCGCATAAAGCTTGTGCTCAGCGTCCTTCGGCTCTGCCCACTCCTGCGTAATGAGTTGCGCTGCGAAGAATTGGGCGGTCTTCTGCTGGATTTGATAGTGGTTATCCACCATGAACATGTGGTAGGTCCCCCAGCTGTTGGCGCAAGCGGGATGAGGTGGTGAGTAGGACAGGGCGTGATAATAATGCGTCGATTTTCCGCCCGCGCTCAAAAATCCACCGAAGGAATCCGCCAGCCATAGAGCACCGAAGATGTCGACCGCGGCTTCTCCGCCGTGATCATTGGTCTCGGTATCGAGCAGCGGAATCCCGGGAGGCAAGCCGTCGTCGCGCCAGACCTTCATGATGTGAGTGATCAACTCCGGTTCCTGATAAAGATTCTCCCAGGGCGTGTCGCATCCGTCGTATGGATAATGCTCGAATGACATGAAGGCGAGATCTTGAAGACGTTCGTGGGCCCTCAGATAGTCGAGGAAGCGCCCCAGCCATGAAGTCCGGCCTTGCGCATCGGGCCAGACCCTGATGTCCTCGGTGACTCCTTCAAAGACAGGTCCGCCCAGTTTGAAATCCCGATCCACTTGGTGGAGGGCAGTGGCGAATTGCAAATACAGAGTGGCGTAGTCCTCGGGCAGCATGTACTGGCCGTCGGGTTCTTCGCCCATCTCGATGTACGAGACCGGATAGCCACGCTTCTTGATATACGTCATTTCCGCAGCGGCGTCCTCGGGCGTGCTGTACAACATGGCGATGGGAACGATGGCAGGCAGGCCGCGGGTGATTCCGCTGTTGAAGAAGAGGTCAAACCCCGGCTGATCTCCCGATTCCATTCGGTCCGGCGCCAGATAAAGGTCAGAAGGCTCGTGCCAAGGATCGACCGACGAGCACAGAGTCAGTGTCTGCTTCTGGTCGGGCGAATGATGAAGGTGATCTTTGAATTCGTTATTCTCATCGATAGTTCCGAGGTAAAGCTCGCGGATAGCGTAGCCGGCGCAGTTTCTCCGATCGCTCGAAGCGTGAGTGTCGCAGGTATCCGAGGAGCGGGTCATCCACACCCGCACGTATTTTGTAGTCACCGGAGACGAATCGAGGCGCAGCGTGGCGGTGCCACCGCTTCCATCGGCTACCGTCCCTGACGCGAACGGCTTCCACGCTCCCTGGTCTTGGTCATCCATCGCGTCTCCGTCGCCAAGCCAGTACTGCACTTCGTAGGCTTGAGCGTGGGGCTCTGCCCAAGCGATGCGAATCGCGTTGATGTCTTCTTTCTTGTCGAGAGCGATCACCACCCATTGCGGATGCAGAGAATCGTCCTCTCCCGTGAATTCTTTTGTGAGATAGGGATTGCTCTTCCAGTACGATTGCAGATCTCCATCGTCGAGGCGCGAGAAACCGTCGAACTCTGTTCCTCCGTTCCGGGTGAAGCCCCGATGACGGAGTGAATAGCCATAGGAGTGACGGATCATTTCTTTCGTGGGGGTCGTGTCGCCGGTGAAGTATCCCTTGCCCGCGGGATCGCTCCATGTGCCCTTGGGATTCCAGTGCCAGGCCTGCACGAACAGGTCGGTGTTCTGGCGGTAACTGATGACTCCCCAGCCAGCGGAGAGAACATGGCTGATCTGATCAGGCCGAAAAAATACGTCGGTGGCATTGCTGGGCACGCGGTCCACTGTTGATCCCAGCGCGTAAAGAGGACTGAATGTGTTAGCCACATGGCTGGGAGTTGCGTCGACGCGAACGGTCTGCGACATTCCAGGTGCGGGCCACGCGAGGGCAGCGAGCAGGAAAACGATTACGCTCAGCGTTCTGCGACGAATCAGCTGGGAAAAATGCGATAGGTTGTTTTGCATGCTTTGAACCTCGGAGACCTGGAGCGTAGTCTCCGCGTCGAGAGTCATACTTCTAATCGCGGCACCGGGCCGTGACCGAAGGAAACCGCTTTCACGAAATGAGCCCCGGGTTCTGTCTGTGGTCTCTTCGGCCGCCCTCTTTTGTATAATGTGCCGACTCAGTGGCGTCAAGTTGGGCGCAACTCATCCGGGGCATTCTTCGTGCTGCTCAAAGTATTCAATGATCGAATCGTGCTGGGGCAGGCGGCCGCGGAACAGGCATCAGCCGCAATCCGCCGCGCCCTTGCGGAGCGTGGCCAGGCGCGGATCATTGCTGCAACAGCTGCGTCGCAACTCGAATTCCTGGATGCTTTGACGCGGGCACCGGGGATCGACTGGCTCAGAGTGGAAGTTTTCCATCTCGACGAATACATCGGCTTGCCGGTTGCCCATCCGGGAAGTTTCCGCAAAATGCTTTTGGAACAACTGGTGCGGAAAACCGGAATTGTCGATTACCATCTGCTCGACGGTGATGCCGCTGATCCGTTGGACGTCGTTCGGCGCGTAGGCACCCGTCTGGCAGCCGCACCGATAGATATCGCGTTTCTTGGCATCGGCGAGAACGGACACATCGCATTCAACGATCCACCTGCCGACTTCCAGACTGAGGAACCTTACATCATCGTGAACCTGGATGAAGCCTGCCGCCAACAGCAGGTAGGCGAGGCATGGTTCGCCGACATTTCCCAGGTGCCGAAACGTGCAATCTCGATGTCGGCGCGCCAGATTCTCAAAGCCACCGAGATACTGGCCGTCGTGCCCGGTATCCGCAAGGCCCAGGCCGTGAAAGCTTGCGTTGAGGACACGATCAGCCCTATGTTGCCGGCATCGATTCTGCGCACACATCCTAACGCCACAGTCTATCTCGACAAGAACTCGGCTTCGCTCCTGAGCCCACGCCTGCAGAAAGCACTCAATGATAAATCACAGGTCATAGTCGGTTCTTAGCGCGCTTTGCGACAGTCAACAATCGATGACAGCGCGCCGCTCCGGAACGTTTCTTCAAAGATACCGCTCGAAGCCTTGCGTCCTCATCTCCAGCCGGTACGCTGATGTCGTGGCCGAGCGTGTTGCTGCCGTGTGCTCGCGAACCTCGGGCCGCCCCCGTGCTTATATTCCTTCTCGCGATTGCTGAGATCGATCCGAGTTCCCAGCGAGGATGCTAAGGTAAACCTGACACGACCACAGCGGATGAGTTTGTGTACTCTCGCGAGTTCGACAGGAAAACGACTGCGACCGAGTTCGAGACAATGAGGAGAGAATACCGTCTGAACCTGAGCGAGGAAGAAGCCCACAGGCAGTTCGATTCCTACCCGCTTGCGCAATACGTTCTGGCCCGATTCGCAGACTCGAAACTCGTCTATCTTTCCGCGTCCGTCTCGGGAAGCGCGAGCGTCCCGCAGAACCTCCGCGTTCCTGGTTTCTGAAATCTCGAGATCTACTGTCCGGAGTGGTGTCAGGTTAGCGGTAACCGCATCACTCGGAGCGCTTCGACTTGAATATGGTCCTAGCGACGTAGCACGGAGAGACTAGGCTGATGGATGGTCTTCAAGGTCGTAACTATCGCAATCGAGACCCTTCAGTTCGCAAAGGCGCCTCTGGTCCTTCTCGGAAAAATGCCCCGATAGAATCTGCTGTTCAATCCGTCGAATCGCTGCCTGTCGAGTAATGAACCGCGCCCGCGACTCCAAACACGACCTCCCAGTCCCTTCGCTGAACTTTTGCTTATCGGTCATCGTCGAATGTTCCATCTCTCTCTCCTCGACCAACCGGTCGACGAAGCAGGCAGCGTCAACATCCGACCAAAGAGCTGCCAAGCCTCGACCCGTGCTGGGTCAAGTGCTGGTCGGCCACAGCCTTCGCTCGTCCCGCTCGTGCTCTGGACATCTGTGCAGATCGAACTTGTGGGTTAAGTACCGCTCGGCAACGACGGCGTCACTCGCGAACTAGGCCGGAGTGAAAAACTTGCGCTGGCACTTGGTGCAGGACGCCATCGTAGGCACTTTGCCCTCATACCTCAATACGACGAAGCTACGCTCAACCATGACGGGGACACGCACAAAGCCAGGTGGCCCGTGCCATCTTCACTTCATCCAGAATGTCGCACCGGCTCCGGCAAAGCTCGCCACGGTCAGGAGCAATATCGCGATCGTCCACCAATCGGTTCTACGAGTCTTCGGATGGACAAAGAAGTCGTGCATCGGGCCACCATTCGAACAGAGCGATGCTGAAAAGGGGGCAGCCTCGATAACAGCAGACCACCCCGTGTTCAGGAAGCCAGACGTTAACTGATTATTGTTACGCGGCGGTTCCGGCAGTGTTAAGCGTTGGTGAAATTTCTCAGCATGCGATCAGGAATAGAAAACCGGACCTGAGTGTCCGGGGTGGTAGCTTGGGATCGTATGCGGGAGACTATGGAGCATGCCTAAGAAGATAAGCGGACGCCCAAACGAAGAACGCAAGGCCAATGAGTTAATCACCTAGGTCAAGGGGCAAAAGGCAGTGAAAAGCCGTCCGGGTTGAGCTGGTGACAGGATTGCAGACTCAGATCCGAGCGCAATTTTCGGGGATGGGCCACCCCGCTTATGGTTTGCGATGTCAGCGGAATGGCTTGATAATGGCCTGATCATCAGGCACCCACTCAATGAAAAAACTTCCGCGAAAGGCTCGCAACCGTAGCGGAAAGCCGGACCGGGTTTCGGCCCACAAAGATCGGCGCCGGCCTCGTTTCTCCCGGGAGCTTTCCGTGCTTTACGAAGACGATGCCGTGGTCGTCCTCGACAAACCGGCCGGACTTTTGGCTGTGCCGATCAAGGGCTCCGAAACTCCGTCCGCTTTGTCTCTGCTCGTCGCAAGACTCAAGCTGAAGCGACAACAAGCTATGGTCGTGCATCGCATCGATCGTTTTGCCTCCGGAGCACTGGTATTTGCAAAGACCGGTCCGGATCGAGATGCGCTGGTGCGGCAGTTTCTCGACCATACTCCCGTAAGGCGGTACCTCGCGGTACTGCGCGGCCGTCTCGGCGTTGAGGCAGGGACGCTCGTGCACTATTTTCGACGTGTAGGGATGTATCAACAGCTGCGCACAGCGCGAGACCCCCAAGCGGCTCGTGCCGAACTTCGATATTCCGTCGAACGCCTTTTTACGGACGCTTCGCTCGTCCGGGTTGAGCTGGTGACTGGATTGCAGAATCAGATCCGAGCCCAATTTTCGGCGATGGGCCACCCGCTGATCGGCGATAGAAAGTACCACCGGGCAGAATCGTCGGAACAGCTAATTGCTCGCGTTGCTCTTCATGCCGCTCATCTTGAGTTTGTCCACCCGCGCTCGGGCAAGAGCGTCTCGATTGACTGCAAACTGCCCCCCGATTTTCAGTATTTGGTTCGAGAATTGTCTCGATCAAGCCGTGCGCGCTGGTGAGTTACGCTGATCCTGTTGACACGCGGTGTGGCCAACGGCCATTGAGGCCACAGGCGTTCCGGTTGTGGTGATTGGTGAGGGAGGTGTGTTTTGACCTCCTCCGCGCAAATTTTCGATTCGACCAACAGCGAGGGTCAGAAGAGCGTAATCGAGACCTCGACCCTGCAAGGACCCATTCTGTTTCTGAAGGCCGATGGACTACTTTTTGGAAGGCTTCGCCGGCGCGGATTCGATCCGGCGGGTGGCAGGTTGCCGCTGTCGGTCGGGAGGTGCGTGGTGCTTTGGCGGATCTTACTTGACTGCGGCGATGACCTTCACCCGGTCTTGCGACGAGATTCGGCTCACGTATCCGACTGCGCCTGGAGTGGCAGAGACGTATTCGATAAGGGCCGATTCGGAATCGAATACTTTGGGCATGGCACCCTGTCCGGTGAAGACCAATTTGCGCCATTCCGAGCGAAATTCCTCAGGACTCTCGCCGACATGGCTTTTCAAAAAGACTTCGTGCACTGGTCCACCTTTTAAAATCACCGGCACAGCATGAGAACCGTCGGCGAATCTGGTTCTCGTTCCGATGAAAATGGCGCGCAAATCCGCATTTGTGATTTCCGAAATCTGCACACCCTTGTTCGCCACCAGCACGACATCCTGCGCTCTGGCCGCAGACCATGAGCCAAGCGACGCTAACAGCAGGATTAAGAAACGAGTTTTACTCATGTTCCGACTCTCATGGTGCTATGTCCGGAAACGATTAAAGCGAGCTAGAAGGTGAAACCGATCTTGGCTGCCAACATTTTCGAGTCCGGAGCCAGGCCATTTGGGTTGGTGCTGGTGTAGTACCCAAGTGCAGTTCCGTGAAGGAAATGGCCTTCGAGCTTGGCGTAAAAGTACTGGTTAAAGTCATAACGTCCGGACAGCACCCAGTCTTTCGAGTAATTCGCAGGCTGGGTTGTGTCCGCTGCCTTGTCGACGTAGTGGCTGTAGTAGCTTCCTGCTTGAAACTTTTTGCTAAGTCGATAACTTCCCATGGCGAACCAGGATCGCCCATCCGCCACAAATGGAAACGTGGTCGACCCAATCGTGATGGTCGCATTGATCGGTTCCCGGTCATATTCCGCCGCCAAGTAAACCTTTCCCCGGCTAAACTTGGCGTACATTGAGGGGGTGAAAGTAGGCGGCACATGTATGCTGCCGGTAGGCGCTGTCCCGTCCACGGCCTGCACATTTCCGCTGGCTCCGATGTCCAGCCCTTTTACGGGTGTTTCCCATCGCAAATCACCCCCGTAGGTCTTGCCTCCCAGAGAGTTCGTAAACACCAGTCCGAGGTCAGCGAACTGTCTGATATAACCGTCATTCAAGTCAACCGTTGCCTGTCCCGCGTACCCATCATAGTGGAGCGTTCCGGCCCGTTTTCCAAGGAAAAGCGCGCCGTAAACATCTCCTCCCACGTGCGCCAGGTAAAAGCTCTTGTGGTCGATTGGGTAAGAGCCCTGTGGCAAAAGGATCCAGAGGAAGACTGCGTCTATGTCCTGGGAATCGTTGAACAAGCCCCAGACAGTCTTGACCTTGCCGGCCCGGATGCCAAAATGATCATTGACTCTATAGTCTCCTGAGGCCCAATCCACCTGAAGGTTCGAGCCCCCGAACTCTCCCAGTTGATACATGTGCAATTGAATGCCGACGTGCAGGTTATCGCCCAGTGAGTCGGAGATGGTCACTGCGCCATCCGTCCACTGAAGGCTGCCATCACTCGATTTCATGGACAGGTAGTTGTTGGTGGAACTGAACAGAAAGCCCTGGCTGACAAACCCATGGACCGCAATTCCCGCTGAGTCTTGCGCGTACAAGGTTCCCGTGCAGCTACAGACACAGCAGGAACAGATCGAAAGGAACAGGAGCAGATGTCTTGACAACAGGTGCATACACTGGACTACGTGCATCCCGAGGACCAAGCCTCAGTTTCGCCTCAAGTGATTGATTCGCATCGTGTTTCCCGACAGGAGTCACTGGGGGATAGCGACCACGATTATTCTCGATAGACACCGTTCCGGTTTATGGACAGTCTGTTTTCACGACTGGGAATGGAAGGTCATAAGCGCGGAAGGCGCTACGAACGCAGCACAGAGCACTTCGCGACCGTTGCCAGTCTGTGGCCTATATTATGCAGTGAATTATGCAGCGAACACGGGGCGAACCCTTGACGACGGTGAACAGCATAGAGATGGTCATCCCACTCTTTCCGAAATGCCGCCTTCGCTTCATGTGCAGTGGGCTGACTAGACAAATCGGGGCGGACAAACTTGGTCTTGCAGAGGGAGCAGTAAAGTTCCGAAGGTTGCCCGGCTGTCGCCAACAAGAACGGTGAGGGCATAGTTCCCGTGATCCTCCAGCACTACATTACTCTTTCAAAAGTGTGAAACGTGCCGAACCGAACATGCTGAGGATTGTTGTCACGCTGCAATTCCTGTGCGATGGAAATCAGTTCTTCCGCTGGATTGTCCGACAGAGTAAACAGGCGCACGTTCTCAAGTCCGTGGAGTTCAAGCCGATAGTGGGCCAAAGCGGACGTAACTTTGGAACGATATTCTGCCTCATCTCCTGCCAGAGTCAGGAAGTTCACGTAAGCTCCGCTATGCGCTGACAACAACTCGCAGCCGTCTTTCGGCAAGATGCTCACGACTCCAATCCACACATTCTTCACGAAGGAAGTATATTTCGATTTCTCGCGTAGAGGTTGGAGCTTTGGGACGCGGGCATCCGTTCTGGTGTGCTCGGCATCGCAGCAAACGGCGAGTGGTGCGTCAGGCTCCACGTCGAGACTACAATGAGGTGTTTCATGCTGCCATCACGAAGACTCCGAGTCTTCTTATTCGGCTTGGCCGTGGCCTGCGTCGTGCCATCCCTTTCTGCTGTTATTGCGGAGATGCGCGAGTTTCACGGGAAGAAAGTCACCTGTCTCCATAGCGGCTTGTCCAGTACAGGCGGAAAAATCTGCGGTACTTACGGCTACGCTCGTGTGTTTACGGGCACAGTGAAGGCCGTGACGGAAATATCCTTCACCGACAGGCGTCTTGAATTGACACCTGATGAAACCTTCCTCGGCCCTGCAACGGAAGTCACCACTACTGTGAATCAAGCCTGTATGCCATTGCATGATCCAGAATTACAGGCGGGAGATAAATGGTTGTTTTATCTGCAAAGCCCGTGGCGTCCCGGACAAGAGGGGCAGAAACAAGAATTGGTTTTACCGTATGACAGCCGGAGTGGGCCGCTCAATTTGGATTCGACGCAAGAGGAAATCTCGACACTGCGGCACTTGGCGCGTTTGACTGATTCCGGCGTGGTCGCGGGACGCGTCACCCGTTTAGAAAAGAAGGAAGAGAAGATAGAATCCGTCCCGGTTTCCGACTGGGCGCTGAACGCGAAAAGCTCAAGCGGAACTGAGTATAAGACGCTGACAGACAGCAACGGTCACTTCGAGTTCGAGTTGCCGCCGGACTCATACAGCGTAACCGCGAACACGCAACAAGGCTCTTGGGCACCAGACCGCGACCCGTTCGTGAGAAAGGCCGAGTGCGTGGATGTCGATTTTCCACTGCACGCAGATGGTCAAATTTCTGGGACGGTGACGAGGGCGGATGGAAAGCCAGCATCGAATGCGCAAGTCGCGATACTTCGGCTCTCGCCGTGGCATGAGTATTTCACCGTGCAAACCGACAAGCAGGGGCATTTTGAGGTCAAAGGGCAAGAACCCGGTCGCTACATCGTAGGCGAGGGCGTCCTTGCCAATACCATAGCTGAGTGGCGATTGCACGTTTACTATCCGGGCGTCTCAAGTCGAGAGCAGGCTATGCCTATTGACCTCGGCGAGGGTGAATCGCGAAACGACATAGATTTCAACCTTCCGCCGACCCCCAAATAGCCGTCGGTTCCCGGTTGCCGCAGCTACGCTCACCGACCATGTCACCGTCAGACGCGCAGATTTCGGTCTGGATCGAAATGTGCGCGTCGGATACGGGGCGAATGCGGACGTTCAAGCAACCGTGGGCCGAGATTTGCCCCCTGTCGCCTACTGAATCGAACCGACTTCGTGAGACGCGATTTTTCTACTCCATGGTCAGTGCATAGTCGCAGCCTCTCAGACGGCTTTTAGCTGGCTCTCGCGAGGCGCAGCTTGGCAGCTTAGGCGGCGGATTTTGGCCTGTGAAATCAGGAGATTGCAGAAGAGGGTTTGACTTAGGCTAGGGGAGTCAAGGAATCCTACCCACCTCTCCCCGATGACGGCCGTGCCCAAGCGCCCCGGCAGTCTCGGCGGGCGGGTGGTCAGCGGCCCACCCAAACAACGACCGACGACGGGTAGGGTGTCACCTCCCCTGCCCTCCTAATAGGTGCCGCACGCGGTCTTGGACTCCTGCGTCGGCGGGGGCGCACCGGCCAGGTCACGGATGCAATTCTGCTCGATACCTACGCGGCGGTCGCGAGTTATATTGTGGCCCACAGCCCGTGCCGCGCCATCACTGACGTGTCAGGCGTTACGAAGTCTTAAGTATCCAGTGCTGCCATACGGTCACTAGCGCGGAGTGAGCGTTTCCGAAAGGTTACGTCCGGGTGATGGTGGTTCCGCAAGATTACAGGTTCGGCATGATGCGGATGTTTCAAATTCTGAGTGAGTTGACTCGCCCTGACTTTCAGGTAGTGCGAACGCTCGACGAAGCGTATCGGGTGCTCCGAGTGGAGTCACCGGAGTTCGGGCCGATTGAAGCGCCGGAATAAGCCGGTCGTCGAGTGGTCACTTTTGTACAGACCGATTTTAGGGCCCTGGCTTACCCTGTGTACGCGCTTTGAAGGCAACCACGGAAGGGACGGCAAAATGTTTCACTTGATCTGGTACATCGTGATCGGGCTCATCTCTGGGGTTATCGCGAAATCGGTGATGAACGTCCACATGACAATCTTCTGGACGATCGTACTCGGCATCATCGGATCGATCGTCGGCGGCGGCGTTAGCCACATGTTTTCGCGCCCGACCAACGAACGGTACCATCCCGCTGGCCTGATTCTTTCTACCGTGGGCGCGATCTTGATTCTGTATGCTTGCTACAAGCTGAACATTCATTTTCCTCAAGTCACGTTCTAAGCGCGCGAGATGGCCATCGAAGCAGGAGATAAACCGCGCCGAGCTCATGGCGTCACTCGACACGTCTGCACCAAATGTGGGCACGCGATTCCGCCGGGCGATGTGCGCCGGATCGACACGTTTACTGATCGAGTGTCCTAAGTGCGACCAACATCGGCAGCGCCAGGAACACAAAGCTGGCGAGAAGAAGTTCGTGGACTGGGCGGGAGCAACGATCCGGGTCTATGACGCGACGACCGGGCAAGCGTGGCCGGCATCGCTGTTTGTTTCCGTGTTGGGGGCCAGTTCTTACGCCTACGCGGAAGCAACTCGCGATCAGCAAATGCAGAACTGGATCCAGGCACATATCCACGCCCTGGAATTTTACGGTGGGGCACCAACTTTGACGGTGCCCGATAACACCAAAACGGCGGCCCCCCGAGCCTGCCGCTACGATCCGGATCTCAATCCCACCTATCAGGAGTTTGCAGTTCATTACGGGATGGGGAGTTGTGCCGGCGCGTCCCTGTCGACCATGGGATAAAGCCAAAGTCGAGAGCGGAGTGCAAGTATGCGAACGCTGGATCAGAAAAGCCCCCAAGCGGGACTCATCTCTGATCAGGGCGTGACAGTGAAAATGGCGCTGCTCGTGGCTTTGCCGCCCGGAGTTGTCAAGACCACTTTTCCGGTTTTGGCTCCTGTGGGGACGATGAAGGTCACTTGCTTGTCGGAAGACACCGTGAAGGCACCCACGTTCAAGCCCTCCACGGTAATCGTCTCGGCCTGAATGAGGCCAGTTCCCGCGAGGGTTACGGTGTCGCCGACCTTGCCGCTCGGTGGAGTAACGGTTGTGATGTGAGGCGTCACTTTGAATATCTGTTTAGACACCAGTGTGCCGGATGGTGTGGTTACGGTGACGATTCCAGTTTCTCCCGATGGAACCTTGGTGGTCAGATAAGTGTCGGAAACTACCTTGAAACTCGCGGGCGCTCCATTGAACTTGACGCTGCTTGCGCCGGAGAACCCTTGGCCCAGGATCCCCACGGTCTTGCCCACCGGACCCAGTGTGACGACCAACGATGCGAATGGCGCAACGCCGTCATCGAGGCTATAGATACCACCTTTGCCGGGGGTCCCACCCCGTTCGGTCATTCCGAAAATCTTGCCGCTGGTGTGCTGGAATGGCGTGGAATATGCTCCGTCTCCGTGCGGGGCATCAAAGTTGTAGAGCACGGTATAACCTCCGTCGTCCGTCATCTTGAAGATGGTGCCGTCACCGAGGGTCCCACCCCAAATCGTGGCACCGTAAAGATTTCCATCGCTGCCTGCCACCAGGCCAGCGTAGGCCTGATAACCCGCGAGTGTGTGAACGTTGTCGAAGTTCACGACGACTGTGAGGCTTCCCGTTGTCGTGATCTTGTAAATGACCCCGGCATTGGTGCTTCCTCCGGCCGTGGTTGTGCCGTAGAGGTAACCGTCGGATCCCTGCACCAATCCGCCGATCGGGTAGGAGCCGTGCGGGCCGTCAAAGTTGTAGAGGGTGGTGACTTTCGCCCCAGCGACTTTGTAGACCGTCCCCGCGGAAAACGTACCGCCGAATTGCGTCACGCCATAGAAATCGCCGTCGCTCGCTTGCAGGAGCGGACCGTATGACACGGTTGGAATTGTGTGGATGACTTTGAACACCCCTTTGGCCGAGATTTCAAAGGCAGCGCCGGGGTACGATGTGCCGTAGAAGCTCCCATTTGTGGCCAGCACCAGGGGTGCTACCGGATGACCGCCGTCTGCATTTCCCGTAAAGTCATAGAGCACAGTCAAGACGCCCGCAGTCGTGATCTTGAAGATGTTGCCGTAACTGTGGGCGCCGCCCTCCTCGGTGGTTCCGTAGAGATCGCCGTCGACGCCGAGCACCAACCCGCCGATGGGCGTGCTGCCGTGAGGGCCGTCGAAATTGTAGATAATGTTGAAGCTCCCCGCAGGCGTGATCTGAAAGACAATGCCGAGGTTGCTCATGCCCCCGAGGGAAGTTATGCCATAGAGGTTGCCATCCTGACCCTGGGCCAGTGTCGCCGGAAATTGGGGACAACACCCGCCAGGAGCCCCGCCGAATTCAAACAGATCGCTGTAGGTTTGGGCGCTCGTGGGCTCCGCCCAGAACACCAAACGCAGCATTAAGAGGAGGAAGCATAGTCCGGCCGCTCCTCTGCTAGCAGGCGCAAAGCCCCCCGCTCGGCCATGCGGTTCGCTCTTCCTGGGAAGGCAAGTTGTCGCAGAAAACATCGGTCGGATCGTCATATGCTTCGCTCCTCTTAACTCTTTTGTAGAAGGAGCAAGTCGCCACAGCGCTCGGCGCCTGTCCTTACTTGTATGAACGTAAATTTGGAACAAACTGGCTCATCGGTCACTCGGAAAACTAGAGAGCGGGTTTCTTGGCAGCCCAAAGTTCGGGGGGTTGAAGGCATTGAATAACGGGCAATCCTTAAGAATCACAGATCACAGTTTGCCGACGATATATCGGGAACAAAGAGAGCGCTCCAGCTGACGCACTTTGAATGAGCCTGGCGCCCTGGGCGGGCGCCAGGCTTTGAATTCATCGAACGGTCAGGGTTGCGGACTTGGTCGCACCTGAGTAATTTGCGCTGATGTGGACGGTCGTCCGCAGCAGCACAGGGTTGGTGGTCACGGTTACCGTGGCAGTGGTTGCGCCCGCTGGCACGGTAACACTGACTGGCACCGCTGCCGCCGACGGGTTGGAACTGGCGAGAGCGACCACTGCGCCTCCCGCCGGGGCCGGGTCATTCAGCTTGACCGTCGCGGTTGCCGGCGAACCGCCGGTGACGCTAGTCGGACTCAGCGTGATCGCGGACAAAATCGGGGCCTTGACGGTAAGGTTGGCTGTCCGTGTAAGCCCGCCATAAACTGCCGAAATGGTAACGGCCGTTGTGGGGCTGACGGGTTCAGTTTGGACGGTGACCGCAGCCGAGGTTGTGCCACCCGGTACGGTTACCGTGGCGGGCAGGCTGGCGATGGAGGTATTGCTGGTGGCCAGTGCGATGACAGCCCCCGCGGCTGGCGCCTCTCCATTGAGGGTCACCGTAGCCGTCGAGGTGGCGCCGCCATAAAGAGACGCCGGACTCAGTTTCACCGAGAGTAATGCGACTGGCTTCACGGTGAGCGTGGCTGCCTTCGTAAGGGTTCGAAGAGTCGCTGAAATCTTCACTGGAGTGCTGGTTGCCACGCCTTGCGTTGTGATGGTGGCAGTTCCCGACGAGGAGCCGCCGGCAACCGTGATGTTGCTCGTCGGCGCGGCGATCGACGGGTTATTACTGGAAACAGCGATGCTCACACCGCTGCTCGGAGCCGGACCATTCAGAGTCGCGGTCGCCACTGAACTGCTTCCACCAATGAGGGTGGCGGGAGTCAGTTTCAAAGACGCCAGAGCCGGAGCCTGCACGGTTAAAGCGGCAGTCTGGGTAGATCTGCCGGAGGTCGCCGAGATGGTCAGCGAGGTATCGGCAGCGACGGGCACGGAGACAACCGTGAATGCTGCTGTGGTTACGCCGGCCGGAATTGAGACGCTACCCGGCACCGTCGCCGCGGCAGGGTTGCTGCTCGAAAGATCAATGTTCGTGCCACCCGAGGGCGCAGGACCACTCAGCGTCACGGTGCCATTCGCAATGCTGCCCCCGAGCACGGTGGCCGGACTTAGCGACAGAGACGCGAGGCTCTGCACCGGAACATTCTGCAGCAGGATGGAGATGGCGCTTCCCGAACCTGCGGCCAGGTCCATTTCGCCATCTCGGTTGAAGTCGGCAGCCAGCAGACCAACCGGCGATCCGTCGGTCGACACCACCGTCGAATTCGGGAAGGTGCCATCCCCCGCTCCCGAGAGTATCGTCACCTGACTTGAATCCAGATCGGATACGGCTACGTCGAGATTGCCGTCACCGTTAAAGTCGCCGACCACGATCGTGTAGGGGAACGAGCCTGCGGGGTAGTCCACGTGAGCCTTGAAGGTGCCATCTCCGTTACCCAGAAGAATCGAGACTAACCCCGGCCTTCCGCAGGGAGATGAAGTACCGCAACTGTTAGCGACGGCCAGGTCGAGCTTTCCGTCGCCGTTGAAGTCCGCGGTTACGAGCGAGAGAGGCCCAAGACTGACGGTGTAATCCACTTTCGGCTGGAACGTTCCATTGCCCTTGCCGAGAAACACGGAAACGGTGTTCCCACTGAAACTGCCGAAATTGGCGACTGCCATGTCCAGGATGCCATCTCCGTTGAAGTCGCCCACCGCCATCTGTCCGGGATTGGCATTGGTGGCCACGGCAGCGGGCGGCTGGAAGAAACCGTCTCCATTGAAAATGGCGTCTCCGTTGCCGAGAAAAATGGAAATTGTGTTACCGCTCTGGTTTACGCAAGCCAAGTCCAACTTGCCGTCGCCGTTAAAATCTCCCACGGCGAGGTCCCAGGGACCGGCTCCGGCTACGCTGAGGATGGGGTCCAAATGAAAGCTGCCATCCCCATTGCCTTGCAGCACATAAATACCGCCGTCGCTGTCGCCGACGGCGATGTCGAGTTTGCCGTCATTGTCAAAGTCGGCCGCGATCAGAGTGGACGGACCTTGGCCGACGGTATAAGGCACGGGAGATTGAAATGTTCCGTCGCCATTACCGAGCGCAACCCAGACCTTATCGTTGGGGCCGTCCGCTGCCGCGAGGTCCATGATGCCGTCACGATTAAAGTCCGCTGCGATGTTTCGTTGCGGGGACGAACCAGCCGTCAGAGTGGAGACGGTGAAGCTGGGAGTCTGGACTGGACTGGTGATGGAAAAGAACTGCGTGTTCGACGTACCGCCTCCGGGAGTCGGGTTGGCAACCGTTATTAATGCTGTGCCCTCAGCGGCGACGTCAGAAGCGCTGATCGTTGCAGTGAGCTTCTTGGCGCTCTGAAACGAGGTGGGAACCGGGCTGCCGTTCCAAAGTACCTCGGCTCCCTGCACAAATCCCGTGCCTTCGACAGTTAAGGTGAATCCCGCACTGCCGGGTGCGCTGCTGGCTGGAAACAGCGCCTGATGAATGTGGGGTACAGGGTTTAGCCCGGCAGGAGTCCGCAGAAAACCGATATATCCGTTTGCGGGCACGAACGTCCGGCCCACGACTTGACCGAAATCGTTAACCCGATATGCGTAAGTCTCGTTGGTACTGCCAGGGTAGTCGAACGGAATGAAAGCGGCGCCATCGTACAGGAATCCATGCTGGACGGAAAGTGTGTCGTAATAGTAGCCGACAATCTCTCCCGCAGTGTTGATTCCATTGCCCCACGTGTCGGCTTGGCCAGGGACGTCGATGGTGCTGTAGCTGATCTGGTTGAACAAAAATCCGTGGGTACGAGTACCGTCCGAGTACGTCCCCGTAATCTGCGTCGCGTCATTGATACCCCGCGAGAGAGTGTAGAGGGAGCCCGGGACGTTGATGACGTCAGCTTCCAGGCTGGAATCGAGATATCCGGCTCCGGTGGCGATGAAATCAAAGTTGTTGACGTCCCAGCCGTTGGCGCTAGGGAGGGTGGTGAACACTCCTTCCTTGAGGAGAAACCCCACGCTCGCATCGTGATCGCCGACGATGTCGCCTGCATTGTTGATGGCGTAAGGAGTCGTTTGGCTGGACCCCGGAAAGTCAAACGACGTATAGATACCTGCGTTGTACAAAAAGCCGTGGGTGTTACCGCTGGCATCTTGCCACGATCCCACAATCTGCCCGAAGGCGTTGATCCCGTGGGCTTCGGTTACAACCGCCCCCGGATAGATGATGGGGATATAAGTCTGCGCTTTCAGCCGCGCCGTGAAAGTTAGCAGCACGGTGAGCATGATCGCTGCAGTCCCGGCCCAGCTGACGCGTGTGGTCAGCGATTTGAGGATCGATTTGAGTATGTTCGACGGAAGTGACGCTGTTGACATGGGGTCTCCTTGAGGAGCGTGGTTCTGATTTGGGGAGGAACTCGAGCATCCGCTGGCCGGGCCACAAGCACCGTCCTGAACACCCGAGTTCGTCCCCCTACTTGCTGAAACGGAAGAATTGAAAAAACTGGCTCATGACGCTTTGGAGCCCTTCCTGCCTCCCCGGGCGTGAGCTGCGGCTTGATCCCGGCAACTACAACAAATCAGACGACTTTCCTCTCTTTCCGCACGGTTGACTTCAAAGGCGAACAGGGATACGCTCTTGGGCCAACGGGGCAGGTGCTTGGGGGTGCTGTGGGCGCAACCGATGCTCGGCATGACGTTACGGAATTGCTCGTCCGCTGGAATCAGGGGGATGTTGCGGCCCGAGATGCCTTGATTCCTATTGTTTACGACGAACTGCGCCGGGTTGCGAAGAGAAAGCTTGCCGGGCAGCGCAGTGACCATACCTTGCAGGCGACCGCCCTTGTCCATGAGGCCTATCTGCGCCTGGTGAACCGCAAGGCTGCGCAGTGGCGAGACCGAACTCATTTCTTTGCCTTAGCGGCGCAAATGATGCGGCAAATCCTTGTCGATCATGCGCGCACGCGCAACGCCGCGAAGCGAGGAGGCGGTGCTGTCACCGTGCTGCTGGATGACGAGGCCGGCGCGGAAAAGAAGATCAATCTTGACCTTATTGATCTGGACGCGGCAATCAAGGGGCTAGCCTCCCTGGACCCACGGCAAGCCCAGCTCGTGGAACTGCGCTTCTTTGGAGGACTCTCGATTGAAGAAGCCGCAAGCGTGGTCAACATTTCGCCGGCAACCGCAAAGCGCGAGTGGACGACTGCGCGGGTGTGGCTGCATCACGCCATGGAAAGCGGCGCCGGAACATGACGCCGGAACGGTGGCAGCGGGTTAAGGAAGTGCTGGCGGTCGCGCTGGAACTTGGCCCCGAGGAGCGCGCCGCCTATCTGGACCGCAGTTATGCCGCGGACGGGTCCTTGCGAGCCGACATCGAGCCCTTGGTAGCCTCCGGACAGCGGCTCAGGGAAGAGTTTCTCGGGAAAGACGATTTCGCCGCGGCCACCGATGTCCTCCAAACCGGTGAAATGTCATGGGTAGGACGCCGAGTTGGCTCCTACAAGGTGGTCGAACAAATCGGGGAAGGCGGCATGGGGGAAGTGTACCGAGCCTTCCGCGCCGACGATCAATATCGAAAAGAAGTTGCACTCAAGTTTGTCCGCGCCGGACAGTTCGGCAGTTCCATTTTCGCCCGCTTCAAGAATGAACGCCAGATTCTCGCCGGCCTCGATCACCCCAATCTTGCGAAACTTCTGGATGGTGGCGCCACCGAGGAGGGAGTCCCTTACTTAGTGATGGAATTGATCGAAGGTCGACCGATCACGGAATACTGCAGCGCGAAAGACCTTCCGCTGCGACCACGTCTGCAACTCTTTCTGCAAGTCTGCGCCGGAGTGCACTACGCGCATCAGCACCTGATTATTCATCGTGATATCAAACCGCAGAACATTTTGGTGACCATCGATGGCATACCGAAGCTGCTCGATTTTGGCATCGCCAAGATTGTTGCGCCCGATTCTGCAGATGCGCTCGGCGATCCCACGCTGACCGGTTTTCACGCATTGACTCCCCGCTATGCCAGCCCCGAGCAGATCAAAGGGGAAGCGATGACCACGGCCACCGATGTGTATTCACTGGGCGTAGTGCTGTATGAATTGCTCACCGGGCTGAGTCCCTACGAACTGGCGAATGTTTCCACCCAAGATTTTTCCCGGATGGTCTGCGAGAAAGAGGTACAAAAACCAAGCGCCGCAGTTCTTCGCACTCAACGATCACCCGCATCGGACGCGATCTCTCCCGAAAAGCTGCACAAACAGCTCAATGGCGACGTCGATAACATCGTGCTCATGGCTCTGCGCAAGGAGCCTTCTCGCCGCTACGCATCTGTCAATGATCTTCAGGAGGACATCCGCCGCCACCTCGAAAACATTCCCGTGAGCGCACGCAACGATACTGTATGGTACCGCGCGACAAAGTTCATCATCCGCCACAAGGCAGGAGTCGCCGCCAGCGCGGCGGTTGTTCTCATCCTGATAGCGGGACTCGTCATTACCATTCGGGCGGAACGCCGCGCCAAACGACGCTTCGACGATGTCCGAGCCCTGGCCAATTCCCTGATCTTCGATGTCCATGACTCCGTCAAAGACCTGCCCGGTTCGACGCCTGCCCGAAAAATCATCGTGGATCGAGCTCTGCAATATCTGAATGTGCTGGCGACGGAATCAGCCGGCGATGTGGGACTTCAACGAGAGCTGGCTACGGCGTATGAGAGAGTCGGGGCAGTGCAAGGCGACTATCTTGAAAACAACCTAGGCGATTTCGAGGGGACGCTCGCCAGCTACAAAAAGGCACTTGCACTTCGGAAGCAGATCAGCGCCGCCTCGAACGACTGGAACGACCGGCTGGCGCTGGCACAAGGCTATCGCCTGGTGGGCCACCAGCTCTGGGCCAATGGCGACCCACGCGGTGCGAGGGATCCGATCTCCCGCGCCATCGCCGTCTCAGAATCGCTCAACCGAGAACAACCCAATAACGTGAAGATTCTCCACGAACTGGGTTTCGACTATGAGGTCTCCGGAAGAATCGGATATCCCGGCGATCGATCAGCGGACCAAAAAATTATCGACGATTATCGTCGCGCGCTGGTCTTCGGCGAAATTTTGCTTAAGCTCCAACCAGAGGACGTTAACACCCTGTACGGCTACTCGATGGATTTGAGCGACATTGGTACCAAGCTGGAGGCATCCGATCCGCGAGAAGCTCTGAAGAACTATGAAAAGCAGCTGGAGATCGATCGCAAGCTCACACAGCTTTCGACAAACATTCGGTATCGGCGCGGTGTTGCGATCGCCTATGGCTCCATCGCCAGCGTTTACGACGATCTGGGGGACTATCCGCGTGCGGTGGAAAACGACCTGAAGGATCTCGCGATCTACCAGGATCTAGTCAGCACTGACTCAAAGAATGCGTTACTCCGGCAGGGGCTCGCCATCGCATATGCGAACACGGCGGCTGCGTGCGTTCGCGCGGGCCAACTCACATCGGCGATGGATTACTCGAATCACGCTCTCGAGATAATTCGGCCGCTCGTCTCATCGGGACCGAAGAACGCCTTCCAGCAATACGTCTTTGCGGCAATCCTGGTGGTTCGCGGCACGATCCTGACCGCCGCAAAGCAGCCGGAGGCCGCCAAGACGGAACTTGAGCACAGCCGTTCCATCTACGAATCCTTATTCCAAGCCGGCAGCATGAACCATGTGAACGTTGCGGCAGCCGATGTCAAGCTGGGAGAGGCACTTGCCAGTGCAGGGCGCGATCAGGAAGCGGCCGCTTCCTTTCATCGGGCCTTGATCATTGTCGAACCGCTGGTGTCGGCCGAGCCGGCCGATCTTAATGCGCTGTATGCCGCAGCAGACGCTTACTTCGGTCTCGGCGAGCTCAGCGCGAAGGCAGCACGGCAGCACGGCCTGGCCGCGGAGCGGCGAAAGTCGTCCTGGACCGAAGCGCGGTCCTGGTATTTGCTGAGTGAGAACACCTGGCGCCGTATTGAGCATCCCAATCATACGGCACCTAACTTCTTCCATGCGGGCGACCCGATCGTTGTTGCCAAAAAGCTAAAGCTGACCGAAACCGCACTCTCTTCCTTGGATTAAGGCCGTGGCCTGATTGTGGCCGGATCGATTGGCAATATTGACTTGCAGAGGGCTGCCTATGTCTTTGGAAAGTGAAGACTGCCTCCACATTCAAAGTGTGTCCATTGCGGTTAGTGACGATCCCGCCACTTCAAGAACTAGAGCTAGTCAGGTCGTTGACATAAAATCACGGTTAGGCTCAACACCGCTTTCTGCGGGCCGGGTGTGTTCCGGTGAACTTTCAAGGTTGGGGCTGCGCACAGCCCTAGTGCGTACCTGAGGTTGAAGACGGAGCCAGTGCGTTAATCAAATTCTGCCCGTTTGGACTTCCCCATCCGGTTACCAGGTCATAGCCAACGACTGCGTTGTACGACTGCCCGTTGCCGTTGTTGTTGTTTCCGCTGGTGATGTCATGGAAGACATTGTTGTAATTGGGACCATTGCCGAGGGAGTAGATTGCAGGATTGATGAATCCCAAGGTTCCATTGCCGTTGGCGACAGCCTGCTGATTGACCAGCGCAAGAAATCCTGCCCAGCGAGGGGCCGCGAAGCTGGTGCCACCATAGTCGCCGCTGCAGGTGCCTTGGTCGCAGGCATAGTTGTCGGTATTCGCTTCCATGACAACATCGGGTACGTTGCGCACGGTGTTCGAAGCTTGATTCGAGGAATTGGCGATGCCAGCCTGCCAGTTCGGAATGGGCAGACCATCATCGGCTGGGCCGCCGCTGCTGTCGGACCACGCGGTTTCCGATTGCCAGGCGCCGCCCGCACCGTTGGTCATTAAATCCGTCCCGCCAACGGCAACCACATTCACGTCCTCGGCGGGATAGCTGTTGTCGGTAGCATTCGATCCGGTGTACGCTCCCGCATCTCCGGAAGCCACGAACAGGGTCTGCCCCTGCGCCGCAAACTCCTGGAATATGGGATCCAGCTGCGCGGTATCGTCGGGATTCCATCCCCACGAACAACTCAGCTGCTTGGCAATGTTGTCGGTGGCCATCTGGTTCAAAACGTCGACGTCGCCGACACCAATTTGCGAATTGCCAGGAGCGATGTAGACGCGAATTTGAGAGAGCCCCGGAGCCATCGACGCCGCTTGGACAATATCGAGGACCTGTTCCCCATCATCACCATCCGAGCCGGCCGTTGCGCCGTCGACCAGGACGTTCTGGATCGGAACACGGTTGGACTGGCCCGCAAAGCTGGCGGTGACATCGCTCACGTTGTATCCGTCGAACTCGAGCAATCCTACCGACTGGCCGCTGCCGGTGAGAGCGGTCCCGCCGTAATAGGCGATGCGCATATCGCTGCCAAGGTACGCGCCGTTGGGGCCGGAACCAATCGCATTACGCCGGAAATTGGGAGGTGCTCTTTTGTATTTCGCCCGGGGAATGGAGAAATTGTTCATCCCGGCGATATGCACCACGGGCACACTCAACTCAAGCGACGGCTCGCGGTCGGGCGAATAAAAGGTTCGTTTCTCCGTCGGATGCCGGTAGTTGGTCATGGTCACATGAAACGCCTTGTTGACCTGTGCGACCGTGCCATTGATATGCACCAGCAGACGATTGTCCGGAGTATTGGCCACGGTGAAGCCTTTGGACCGTGCGAACTTCTCCACCGACTCGTAATCCTGCCCGGTGGGGCCAAACTGCGCAGTGAACTGAGCTACCGTCAGGAAATGGCGATACTCGGGGCTGTTTGGGTCATAAAGGCGCTTCAGCAAGCTGGCGAGTTCGCTCTGATTCCGCAATGGAAGCATGATCGCCAGTGCCATCCGTTGACTGTGTGACATCGCGCCAATACTCGCCGCCCGGCCGCTCGTCACCGCGCTACGAACATGGTTGTGCAGTGTCTGAGATGACTTACCGGCCGCGGGAATCGGGAGCAGGCAAAGTGCGAGGAGGCAGAGAGATGAAGCCGACGCCTGAAAGCTTTGGTGCATTCCCGTTTCCATGACCCTTTTCGGTTTTCCCGATCAGACGAGGCGGCACTCTCAAAAATCAGATTGGCAAGATCACAACATGTTAGCGCATGCCAACGGGAACTTCCAACCGTGGCAGTCGAATGCTGGCAGTCGAATGCCCCACTCCCGCTGGTAGTTAGCCCGCGACAGATAGTAGCGAAATTTGCGCGCATCAAAATTTGGGTTCTTACCGACAAGTTCTTCCTTTCGCGCCCGCTCGCCGTAGTCCGCAATTTGCCGTTTGCCGGCTTGCGACTGCGTGCATAGAATCGGAAATTGTGGGCAGTCTCATCGCCCAGCCGCAGAGGAATCCACAATTCCTTCCGGCTTGAAGTCACTCGACCAGACGGAAGATGGCAAATCCCACTACCTCTGCCTTGGCACATGGATCACTCGGGGCAACGCGGCTTCCAGGGGGCGAGTGGAGGTTTGTGCTTTGGGCTCCGCACTGGCGGCAAGCGAGCGTTCACATTCTCGGGGCGGAGGAACGGATCGTTGACCTGGAAAGAGGAGATTGCGGCTATCACTTCGCGGTGGTCGAGGGCGTGGAAGCCGGAACACAGTATCTTTATCGCCTTGACGGTACCCGCGAGTTGCCTGATCCAGCCTCCCGTTTTCAACCTGAAGGTGTGCATGGTCCATCGCAACTAGTCGATATCGGGGCGTTTGCGTGGTCAGACGGAAACTGGAAAGGCATAGAACTCGAAGGCAGCATATTTTATGAACTGCACGTTGGAACTTACACGCCGACAGGAACGTTCGATGCCCTCATTGGCGAATTGAACGATTTGCGATCACTCGGTGTGACTACCATCGAAGTAATGCCAGTAGCGCAATTTCCCGGGGCACGAAATTGGGGCTACGACGGAGTGTTTCCGTTCGCCCCACAGAACACGTATGGTGGTCCAGAAGCTTTGCAACGGCTGGTGGGAGCGGCTCATGCCCACGGACTGGCAGTGGCTTTGGACGTCGTATACAACCATCTCGGCCCTGAAGGAAACTACCTCGGCGCTTATGGTCCCTACTTCACCGATCGCTATCGCACGCCGTGGGGAGAGGCCATCAACTACGACGGGAGGGGCAGCGATGAGGTGCGGCGATTCTTCCGCGAAAACGCGCTTTACTGGCTTGAGCAGTATCACTTTGATGCGCTTCGGCTGGATGCAGTACATGGGATTTTCGATTTCAGCGCGCTTCCATTCCTGGCGGAGCTGAAGACGAGCGTGGCAGAGTTGTCGCAGCGGCTCGGGCGGCCGATCCATTTGATCGCGGAGAGCGATCTGAATGATTCGCGGGTCATCGCGCACCGGCAGCAGGGGGGATACGAAATCGATGCGCAGTGGACCGATGACTTTCATCACTCGCTGCACGCACTGTTAACCAAGGAAAAGGCTGGGTATTATCAGGATTTTGGCCGCGCATGGCACCTGGCGGAGACTGTGAAAAAGGGTTGGTGCTATAGCGGGCAATTCTCGCAGTACCGTCAGCGGCGACACGGGAACTCACCGCAGGGGCTATCGCCAACGCATTTCATAGTGTGCAACCAGAATCATGATCAAGTGGGCAACCGGGCTGCTGGGGAGCGATTGAGCGCGCTGGTGGATATGGAGGCATTAAAGTTAGCGGCGGGAGTGACTCTGCTATCGCCCTATGTGCCGATGTTGTTCATGGGAGAAGAGTATGCCGAGACCGCGCCTTTCCAATATTTCATCAGTCATTTAGACCCGGTGCTGGTCGAGGCGGTGCGTCGCGGACGGAGAGAAGAGTTCGCGGCGTTTGGCTGGCAGGACCTGATTCCTGATCCGCAGAATGAGGGAACCTTTCGGCGATCGCAGTTGCGGCATCCTCTGAAAGAAAAAGAACCGCACGCCGTAATGTTGCGCTTCTACAAAGAACTCATCCGGCTGCGGAAGGAGTGGAGCCTGGGCAAGGCCGGGAAGTGGGAGGTACGGGAGGGCCAGCAAGATAGTTTGGTGCTCCTCCGGGAAGATTCTGCGCGCCGCCTTGCCATGCTTTTCAACTTCGGGGATTCGGCGATGACACCGGAAGTGCCGCAGTTAGAGGGGCTGTGGCGGACCAGGATTTGGTCCGCAGGTCGAACCTGGAACGGTCCGGCAGATCCGCTTCTCAGCGAAGTAAGATTCTCGAAACCCTTTGCGCTGAAGTTGCATCCACATTCTTTTGCCCTATTCGAGAGCCCATTGTCCGATCTGGAGCGCGCATGAGATATGTCTGTATCCATGGACATTTCTACCAGCCGCCGCGTGAGAATCCATCGCTAGAGGCCATCGAGTTGCAGGACTCGGCCTATCCTTACCACGACTGGAACCAGCGCATTTGTGCCGAGTGTTACGCGCCGAATGCCGTGTCGCGAGTGCTCGACCGAGAGAACCGCATTTTGAAGCTGGTCAATAATTACTCCCAGATGAGCTTCAATTTTGGGCCGACTCTTCTGTCGTGGCTCAAAACCGAAGCGCCCAACGTTTACGAGGCGATTCTTGATGCGGATCGCATCAGTCAGGAACGATTTTCCGGGCACGGATCCGCGATGGCCCAGGGCTACAACCACATGATTCTGCCCCTGGCCAACCGGCGGGACAAAGAGACGCAGGTGAAATGGGGGATTCGCGACTTCGAATCGCGCTTCGGGCGCAAGCCGGAAGGAATGTGGCTGCCAGAAACGGCGGTGGACAGCGAAACGCTCGAGGTTCTGGCAGAGCACGGAATCAGGTTTACAATTCTGGCACCGCGCCAAGCTAAGCGAGTTCGCTTGTTGAGAAAAACGGAGTGGCAAGACGTGAGCGGAGGGCAGATTGATCCCAGTCACGCCTATGTCGCCATCTTGCCGTCGAAGAAGAAGATCAACCTGTTTTTTTATGATGGGCCGATCTCGCAGGGAGTGGCCTTTGAGGGGCTGCTGAATGACGGCAAGCGCTTCGCCGAGAGACTGCTCAGCGGATTTTCGGAGACGCGAAAGGGACCGCAATTGGTTCACATCGCGACGGACGGCGAGAGCTATGGGCATCATCACCATTTTGGGGAGATGGCACTCAGCTACGCGCTGCACTACATCGAGGAAACCAAGCTGGCGAAACTAACCAATTATGGCGAGTTTCTCGAGAAGCATCCTCCGAGATATGCGGTCGAGATTGTCGAGAACAGTTCGTGGAGCTGTGTGCACGGAGTGGAGCGCTGGCGTTCCAACTGCGGATGCAATTCCGGTGGTCATCCCTGGAACCAGGAGTGGCGCGCGCCGCTGCGAGCTGCTCTGGACTGGCTGCGGGACCAGCTCGCACCGATCTTCGAGAACCACCTCGGTGAACTATTGAAAGATCCGTGGGAAGCGCGCAACGATTACGTCCGCCTGGTTCTGGACCGTTCGGAAGCGTCGCTGGCGTCGTTTTTCGGGGATCACGCTCGGCACGACCTCAGCGAGCACGAGCAAGTCATGGCCTTGCGGCTTCTCGAAATGCAGCGACACGCGATGCTCATGTACACAAGTTGCGGGTGGTTCTTCGACGAACTTTCCGGGCTCGAGACCGTGCAGGTGATTCACTATGCGGCTCGCGCTATTCAATTGGCCGAGCAGTGTTGTGGCCAGGTTCTGGAGCAGGAATTTCTGCAGCGCCTGGCGGAGGCCAGGAGCAATCTGCCAGAACATGGAAACGGAGCGGGGATCTACGAGAAGGGGGTGAAGCCTGGATTCGTCGACATTGAGCGAGTCGCGGGCCATTACGCGATCAGTTCGCTTTTTGAAAATTATGTCGAAAGGACCCGCCTCTATTGTTACGAGGTGGAGCGTGACAGCTATTCGCTGGAGGCCGAGGGAAAGATGCGGCTGGCGACGGGTTCGGCGCGGCTTCGTTCGGAGATCACTCGGGAGTCGTCCGCGGTCGATTTCGCGGTGCTGCATCTCGGCGATCACAATATTACCGCCGGAGTGAAGCCGATGAATGGTAGCGCGAATGCCGAGGCTCATCAAAAATTGAAGGAGGCGTTTGCGGGGGCAGACACGGCGAAGGCAATCCTGGTTCTCAACGAGACCTTTGACAAGAAAACATTCTCCTTGCGACAACTGTTCCGCGACGAGCAGCGCAAAATTGCCAATACCATTCTGAGCGAGTCCCTGACATCGGCCGCGGCCGTGTACCGCACAATTTTCGAAACCCAAGCACCGTTGATTCGCTTTCTGCATGGATTGTCGATTCCCGTGCCGAAGGCGTTGATGTCGGCAGCCGAGGTTGCGCTGAACAGCCAGTTGGAGCAAGCCCTGGGTCGTCCGGAGTTTGATACGGAAGGCATCCATGGGCTGTTAAAGGAAGCCGAGGCCAGCAAGGTTACCCTCGACGCTACGACTTTGGAATACGCGCGGCGGCGACAGCTGGAGAAGGAAGCAACGGAGTTTGCGGCGAACCCGAAGGATGCGGTTCTCGCAGCTCGGTTACGGAAATCTTTAGACTTGATTCCCATGCTTCCGTTTTCGGTGACGCTGTGGGAGGTGCAGAACATCTGCTATCCCGCGCTGCTCAACGCTTTCGAAGAGAATGGATGGGGCATGGGCGGAGATCCTGCGCTGCAACAGCATTTCGACAACCTGGTTCATCTGGCGGAGCAGTTGCGCATCCGCGCACCGCAGCTGGAATTACGGCCTTAGTATGCCGCCTACAAGAATTCCGAGTGCGACGTATCGTCTGCAACTCAATAAGGATTTTCGTTTCGCTGATGCGTGCAGGATTCTCGATTATCTGAATGACCTGGGGATCTCCGATGTGTACGTGTCTCCGATCCTGGTCAGCCGGAAAGGGAGCGGGCACGGCTACGATGTCACCGACCCGACGCGCATTAATCCCGAACTGGGATCGGAAGAGGACTTTGAGAATTTTCAGAACGAGTTGCAGAAGCGCGGCATGGGACTCTTGCTCGACATTGTGCCCAACCACATGGCGGCGAGCATGGAAAATGGCTGGTGGATGGACGTGCTCGAAAATGGCACCCAGTCCGCCTATGCGGCGTATTTCGATATTGACTGGCACCCCTCGGCGCGAAGTCTTGATGGGAAAATTCTTCTGCCCGTTCTAGGCAGACCTTTCGGTGAGGTGCTCGATTCCGGGGAGCTCAAGCTGACATCCCAGGAGGGCAAGTTTTACTTTCAATATTTCGATTCATCCTTTCCGCTCTCGCCCGGAAGCTACTGGGGCATCCTGCATTATCGTGTCGACCAGTTGGCGAGGCGGCTCGGGGAGGATTCGCCGGCTTATCAGGAATACTCAGGCATTGTTGCGTCGTTTCTGCCTCTGTCCAATGCGGACCGGCGTTCTGGAGAAACGGCCGCGGATCGCCGTTTGCGCTTTGAGGCCACACGCGACCGCTCGGCGGCTCTCCTAAAGAGCAACCAGGAAATAGCCGGCTTCGTGGAAGAGAACATTCGCGTTTTCAACGGGAACGAAGGTGACCCTGCCAGTCTTGGCACCCTGCAGCGCTTGCTCGCGGAACAGAACTACAAGCTCGTGTACTGGCAGAACGTCAACGAAAGCATTAACTACCGGCGCTTCTTTACGATTGCCGACCTGGTAGGCGTTCGGGTGGAAGATCCCGTGGTTTTTGAATCGATGCACGCGCATTTATTGCGACTGATTTCGCGGGGTCCGTTCACGGGACTTCGCGTCGATCACATTGATGGACTTCGCGATCCCCTGGCGTACCTGACTCGGCTGCAAGAGCGGCTCGGCTCTGCGGATTCGCCAGATTCATCGACCGCCTATCTGCTAGTGGAGAAGATTCTGGCGCGAGGCGAAGACCTTCCCCTGGACTGGCCTGTGAGCGGAACGACGGGCTACGACTATCTGAATCAGGCAAATGGCGTGTTCGTGAATCCCGAAGGCAGCCTTCGCATAAAGCAGATCTACGCCGACTTCATCGGACGCGAACAAAATTTCATCGATGTGCTGTATCAAAAGAAAAAGCTCGTCATGAATACGCTGCTGGGCGTCGAAATGCGTTCTCTGGGGCGGCAGCTGGCGGAGCTCGCTAGCCAGGATCGCTACGCACGAGAATTGTCCCGGGGTGAACTGGCCGAGGCGTTGATCGAGGTCACGGCGACGCTTTCCGTCTACCGCACCTACATTCGGAATATGGAAATCGCCGAAGCTGCGATGAACTACATCGGAGAAGCCCTGCAGGACGCTCGACGGCGCGCCCCGCGCCTGAGCTCCGCCTGTTTCGATTTCCTCGAAGAGACGCTGCTTCTGAAGAACCTTCCGCACGTACTCCCCGACCAGCGGGAAGCGCGGCTTGGGTTCGTGATGCGGTGGCAGCAATTCACGGGTCCCATCGTGGCTAAGGGAATGGAGGACACGGCGCTGTACATCTATCATCCGCTGGTATCGTTGAACGAGGTCGGCGGGGCTCCGGAACCGGGCGACGCGAGTTCGCGCGAGGACTTTTTTCGCTTCCTCGGAGCACGAAGTCAGGACTGGCCACACACCCTGAATGCGACCGGAACACACGATACCAAACGAAGTGAAGGTGTGCGCTCCCGGATCAACGTGCTTTCCGAGATGCCCGAGGCTTGGCAGAGCCACCTGCAGTTGTGGGCAAAACTGAACGCAAAGCATAAAGAAGAGGTGGACGGGCGAGCGACGCCGGATCGAAATGAGGAATATTTTCTGTACCAGACTCTGCTGGGGGTCTGGCCGCTCGAACGCGGATCGTGCGAGACGCTAGTCGAACGCGTGCAAGCCTATCTGGTGAAGGCCACGCGGGAAGCGATGGTTCATACTCGCTGGACGCGCCCCAATCAGCTGCATGAGAAGGCGCTACAACAATTTGTTGCGCGAATTCTCTCTCCTGCCGCGGAGGATTTCTTGGGTGATTTTCGGCCATTTCAGAGCGAGATTGCTTATTACGGAATGGTGAACAGCCTTGCCCAGATGCTGCTGAAGATTGTGTCGCCGGGAGTGGCTGATTTTTACCAAGGTTCCGAGCTGTGGGATCTTCGGCTGGTTGATCCTGATAATCGCGCGCCCGTGGACTTCGAGCGGCGCGCGGCGCTGCTCGAGCAGCTTGCGCGCGAGGAGGCCATGGATGCCGTCAGCCTAATCGGCAACCTGCTCGAACACTGGCACGATGGCCGCATAAAGTTGTTCTTGGTGCAGAAAGCGGTTCGGTTCCGGCGGGAGAATGCGGCCCTTTTCCAAGAGGGTGAATTCCTGCCGTTGGTGACAAAGGGAGAGCGCCGACAAAACCTTGTCTGCTTCATGCGCCGGAGGAATGGAAATCAGGTGCTGGTGGCGGTGCCGCGATGGCTTTCGCAAGTCGCGTCCTCGGCCAGAAGCCAGCGCGACTGGCAAGACGCCGAAGTGGTATTGCCCGCGGATTCTTCGGTCCGTTGGCAGAGTGTGATTACTGGCCATGAAGTGATGACTCAGGAAGAGTCGGGCGGACAATCCTTGACCGGTCAATCCTTGAAAGTCGCAAATTTGCTCGAGGAGTTTCCCGTGGCATTTTTCCGCTCCGTCAGTTGATGCCCTGCACTTCGAGTATTGGAATTCTCTCCACAACATCTCCTGAGCGCATCACCCATCAGCTATGCTTGCGCTCGGTTGCCGAGCTCCGGTCTAGGGCCGAAGCTCGGCTCATGCTTGGTTCACCGCGCTTGGTTCACCGCGCTTAGTTCACCGTGAAATTCGTCTTGCTGCTCGCGGTCACTCCGTTGGTCGTGACCCCGATCTTCCCGGTCTTCGCTCCCATGGGTACAGTCGCCGTGATTTGGGTCGCGGAGTTGACGGTGAAGGCAGTAGCCGCTACTGCTCCAAACGTTACCTTGCTCGCGCCGGTGAACTCGGTTCCAGTGATCGTCACCCCCGTTCCCACCGCACCACTGGTCGGACTGAAACTGAGGACGGTCGCTTCCCCGGCTCCTTCGAGCGCCACGGTTTGAGTCCCGGCGCCATCTTTAATGGACAAAGTCGCCGTCCGCCTGCCGGTGGCGGTGGGTTTGAAAGTGACCGTGATTAAGCAGCGGGCGCCCGGCAACACGTCGCTGCCGCATGCCGACTTGGCGCTGAAATCTCCCGGGTCGGTTCCTCCCAGTGTCACGCTGCTGATCGCCAGCGCTGTGCTTTCATCATTGGTAAACTCCACAGTTTCCGAGCCGCTGGCGCCTACGGCTCTCGTGGTATAGCCGATGGCAAGTGGCGAAACACTCACCGGCTGTGTGCTGTTCTGCATGATGGTCACCCACTCTTGGCTCGTCCACGACGCATTGCCGGCCACGGCCAGGTCCAGCATGCCGTCGTTGTTAAAGTCTCCCAGGACGATGCCCGAGTTGTTCACGCCCCCCATCCACGGCCCGATATCCAAATTGAAGGTTCCGTCCCCGTTGCCCGTGTAAACCAGCGCCGCTCCCCAACTCTGTTCTCCGCTATATTCGGTTCCGCAGCTGGTGTACTGGACGGCAATGGCCAAGTCTGTCTTGCCGTCCTGATTGAGATCGCCGGCACCGATCCAGTATGGATTCGTCCCACCGCTCGGATAGCACAGAACCCACGCGTTGAACTTGTAGGTGGCGCCCATCGTGAACATGCCCGTGCCGTTTCCTGTAAGAATCTGCAGCGTCCCGTTGTTGTTCGGGCCGGTCACGGCCAGATCCAGGTTGCCGTCGTGGTTGAAGTCGCCCACAGCCAGCCCGTTTGAGTTCACTCCCGTGGAGTTGGAGATCGGAGCCTGGAACGTTCCGTCCCCGTTTCCCAGCAGGACGTCAACCGACAGCCCGTTCCAATTGGCGATCGCGAGGTCGAGTTTGCCATCTTTGTTGAAGTCCCCGACCACGATTTGTCCGGAGCCGTTTCCGCTGGCGGCGGCAATCACCGTGGCCGTACCGTATACGCCTTTGCCATTGTTGAGCAGCACGCTGAGGCTGCCATCTGCGTTCGAGGTCACCAGGTCCAGCTTCTTTAAACCTCTGAGGTCGGCCAGCGTGACGTTGTAGGACTGCACCGTCACCCCGGTGGGATAGTAGACCGGGGCCTTGAATTTCCCGTTGCCCTCGCCCTCCAGCACCGCAATCACGTTTTCGAGACAGTTGTAAGGATCGTCGAGACTGTTGGCAACCACATCCAGCTTGCCATCCCCGTTGACGTCGCCCAAGTCAATCGAGTTGACGCCGCTGCGGTTGGCCTCGCCGCACCCGGCCGCTACCGAGGTAGCCGGCCCGAATACCCCGTGCGCACTTCCCAACATCACGGTGATGCCAACCCCGGTTCCGCCGCCGCCTTGCACGATGTCCAGATTGCCGTCGCCATTGAGGTCCCCGGCGGCGATGGCGTTGAGGGCGGCGTTCCAGCTGTAGCCGTAGCTCTGGCTGCTGCGGAAAGTGCCGTCGCCGTTGCCAAAGCCCAGGGTGATCCACTGGCCGGAGGTGTTGGACGTGGCAAAATCCAGCTTCTTGTCGCC
>Ga0209006_10000675_pt1 | contig 31773 bp, 22 predicted proteins | sample JacPin_JW_Ref_O2_FD_188567 | JGI IMG/M metagenome (GOLD analysis project Ga0209006, IMG submission 188567) | Forest soil microbial communities from Algoma, Ontario, Canada - Jack Pine, Ontario site 1_JW_Ref_O2 (SPAdes) (version 2) | ecosystem: Environmental > Terrestrial > Soil > Boreal...
CGCGAAAGACATCAGCAACGCTAGTTATCCGGCGCAATTCACGTGGATCGAGCCGAATTACGGACACGTAACGACCGACTACCTAAACGGGAACTCGCAACATCCTCTGGACGGCGTCACCGGAGGCGAAGCTCTCATCAAGGCGACCTACGAAGCGATTCGCGCTTCACCGCTTTGGGAGTCAAGCCTGCTCATCATCACGTGGGACGAACATGGAGGATTTTACGATCACGTCAACCCTCCCGGGGGAGCGGTCGAGCCCGGAGATCAACCCGCGTTCGCGGGAGCGAACCGATACCGTTTTCCGTTCACTCAGTACGGGCCGCGAGTGCCGGCCGTAGTGATTTCTCCACTCATTCCCGCAAATACGATCGATCACCGGATTTACGACCACAGTTCGATCCTGGCGACGGTTGAGCGTCTATTCAAATTCCAACCACTGACAAACCGCGACCGTACAGCATTGGACTTAGGCGGTCTCGCGTCACTCGCTGCTCCGCGAGACGTGCCGAACATTTTCGAGAAGCTCTCAGCGGAGGCACTGGCCGCGAATGCGCAAATACGACTGGATGGGCTCCAAGATCAAACACCGCCGGCAACCCGCCCCAATACCCCGGTTGACGAGCAGCCGAATTTGCCCGGATTCATTTATGTGGCGGCAAAAACTGACAAAGAACTGCAACCAACGGAACTCGCACGGGAGGTACACCAAGCCGGGGTCAGGGAGCGTGTCGCGCGAATTCGCACGAAGGCCGATGCGCGTGACTATTTCGAAGAAGTGCGGCGTAAGCTGCTTGCGGCCGAACCCGAACCCTAGGTAACGGTGGACCTCTCGTGCTGGCGCAATCACTTAGTTACCCAGCGAGTCTTCAGCGTTGAATTCGCGACGTCGTTCGCGAAATTGCACACGAGCTTCTGCACCGCGGCGATCGCAGTGCCAAAGTGCGCATCGTGTCTCATTGATGCGAACCGAGAATGAGGATAAGAGAGTGAGCGCACAACAGGGTACTCACCGTGGGGAGCATTTAGCTGAGTTCGCTACAGCACCTGCTCACTAGGCATGCGGCTTCCTGGCCATTTAATTGAGCTTTACTTTCAAGAGAGCAGCTTGATCGCACAAGTGCCGCGTCTAGTATCGCTTACGCGCAAAATGCGGCGCAACCAACCTCTTTAATTGGACTCACGTTGGACCGAAATTAACCGTCGAATTGGTTTCTGCGCCGAATCAGATTCATCCTTTCCTCCACTGACACACTGGTCCCGAACCATCACAGGAGAACGCTAATTAATCGACTCGGCGTCGGATTCTCGTGCATTCCCTCTTTTCTCGGGCACCCTCAGCTTCAGATTTGCAGATGCTCGGAATCGTATGCGGCACAGGCTTAGCTTAATAGGGTTTGTTTGCCGATGCTTCCGCAAGTGCTCTTTCCAGGTCGGGGGGAGACGTTTTCGCTGAACGTGCTGCGAAGTCTACAATTTCCGGATCATCCTTCACTGCATCCTGAACGTCTTTGCTCCCGAGCCAGGTCGTTGCTTTCGGGTTGCCCTCGCTTACGGCGACGGCACCAGAAAGTAAGTCAGTTATGACAGTTGTGTCCCTCTGTGCCTTTGAGCCAATGGCGAGAGAATTCGCTTTCGAGAAATTCTCGATCGCTTCGCGCGGCTTATTCTGAGCGTTCAAAACAATGCCCTTTAGAATGAGCGTCGCGGGCTGTTGATCGAGGTCTGGGTTCTTCGCTGTAGCCATATCGAGAGCGCTGTTTGCGGCTTCCACGCTGCCCACGCGGGAGAGTAAACCAGCGGCAAGAAAATAACGAAGGGAATCGACATTCTGCACGGACTTCCAATCTGAAGACGCGCTGGTAGAAACGTCTACCACCTTGAGTGCATCCTCGACCGTAGGGGGACGATTCTGGCCTGCTGCCAGCGTCTTTAGGTTTTCCCCTAAGGCCTCGTAAAGGTTGGCATTTTGCTGGTCGAAGTCGAGTTCGACTACGACTTCATCAGTGAAGTTGTCCCGCAGCCGAAAGCTGACGGGAGAATGGTTGGATATCGGCTCAGCGGTTCGGACGATAGCCACGGTAACCGTTTGGCCGACGGTGACGCTTCCGGACGACGGTTGAGGAAGAAAGCCGTTAGGCAAATCGACGACGCTGTACGTAAAAGCATTGTTGCCCGAATTGCTGATTTGCACGGAGTGTTCGGAGGCGTGACCCGAAAACAGCAATGTCCTGGGGTTCACGTTCATCGAAGTGAGGCAACCCGCACCGTATCCTTTCTTTTCGAGATCTTCGAGATCGCTCAACGCTTTCAATACTATTTCCTTTTGCGTTGAAGGATCAGTCAGACCGGCGGCCGTTTTCGCCTTTACCAGAAAGCTACGAAGAGCATCCAGGATCTGATCCATGTTATTACGGCGGCACAAATACGTGGCCTCGTTCACACGCTTCTGTTTGCGATCCTGACAAAGCATGTCGTATTTCAACGCCAGGTCTTTGCTGAGTTCGTCGAAGTCTCGCACTTGATCGTCCGTCATACCGATTTTGCCTTTGACTGAATTGACGTCGCCGAGCCCAGCTTCCAGGTCAATTCCGAGGGTGCGTTTCTTGGAAGAGAAAGAACAGTCGTCACCATTCCTCCAAACGAAATAGGCGCCGACGCCCAAAATAAGGACAAGAAGAACCAAGATCATAACCAATTTAGAGTTCATCGAAAGCACCTCGAAGTTAACGAGATCATATCTGGTTTGTCTAAAAACGGAAGCCTAACTACCTAATGCGGTTCACCTGCGATCGTCTCACACCTTTAGCACCCTATGCATGCCGCGCAGTTGACAGCTGCCACTGGCAATGCGCTGAGCACGATGTTTGCTCCCCGCGCCTCGCATTTGTAATCCCGCCGGTTCGCAAATAGTTGCGACGCTTGTCGCACACCTGTTGTGCGCGGCCCGTCCTACCGAGCGAATTCAGCCGACGCGAGTCAAATGCCCACGCACTGTCGAAATCATCTCACGCGCGCTAGGAGTTGCTGGTGCGCAAGGATTTGAAAAGTCTGCGGCCGAAATCGGAGCGTCTCGCACAAACAGACTGTAGTCGATCAATTGAAGACTGTGAGAGAGCGAATTCATGAAATTGCCCTCCGAGAAAAGCATTCCCGCTCCGGTTCCCAGAAACCAAACCCAAAAGATGGCAGTTTCACCACCGCCGCGGGGAAGTTCAGCGGCTACGAGATCCAGGGTCTCCCCGTGCCTCAACCCGAAACTTGGATTGCCGGCGATCCGCGCCATGACCACAGCGTGGTCACGGGCGACCCAGTCTGGGTATGGCAGACCTACACCTTGCAAAGCATCAAGACACTTTTTGAAACTCCAAGAATTTGTGCCCGAGTCCCACTCAAAGTAAGGCTGATCAGTTTCATTGGTGTTTAGGCATGAGTCTGTTCGCTGAAGATATGTTCCTCCACCACTTGTGGTGCCCAACCCAATGAAGACCGTCTGCTGTTTGCTTTCGGCGCTTCCCGTCCAGCGGTAACAAACTCGCGTGAGGTAAGGAATGAAGTCTGTTCCAAGAGTCCACGCCTCTATATAGGTGCGGTCCGCCCAGTTGGGAACCACCGCGCCTGGCGGCAAAGCGACAAAACCAGGAATGATCCTTTGAATGTCTTGCGCAGTACAGGAAATGGAGGAAAAGGGCGCTGCCATGGCGCGATGGAGATCTTCCTGGGTAACAAGAGGATTCCAGTAACCCGGTACGGAGGTAACGCTCCGGTTCCTGATCGCGGTCAGCAACTCGGCCGATTTGCTGCTTGTTTGAGAAGCAAATGAAGCAAGGTTCGCAATGAAATATGATCCGAGAACCGGCACCATGAGCGGGTTCGTCGAATCCATATTGAACATGCGAAATGGATTCCCGTCATCTTGTCGAAAAGCAAACCAACTGCCGTGATCCGAAGCGCCGGGCGTCGGCACTACCCAGTGGTTGCAAGCGATTCCTGCAGGATTGGTGTCTGTGCACATCAAAGAATAGGCGTTTCCCCACTGAGCCTGTTTATCGACAAAAAAACTCGGACTCGGAACCTGCAGGGTTGTCTTGAAGGGACCCAGAATCCGATTCACTTGGCCACCCGGCGTCGAATCCAACCAATACCATTCGTACAGAGGCTCCTCTCCGGATCGATTCGTATTCAAAAGAAAGAAATCAAAGAAGGCGAGGTCGCGCGTAAGGTACAACTTGACCCGCACCCAACTCTCCTCGACGGAAAACGACGACTCGATCTCGGCCACTGTCAACTGCGAGTAGTTCTTCATCGGCGAAATGGAGTCGCCGAATGGTGACAGCAGCGCCGCAGCTGTCCAAGACGGCGGCAGCGCCGGAAGGTTCGCGGGCTTGCGGGCTTGCCGCTGGGACTCGAGCTGCGCCCCGGAGGGGATTGGGTTCGGTAGAGACATAAGTTTATTCTCCGCATTTCTCCCGCGAGCGGCCGTTCGTTCCGACTTCAACGACCAGACCGGTGCGGGAAGGCTTATTTTGGTGCTCCTAAGAGGCCCCACATAAAGGAGAAAGTGTGCGACCCGTCGAGGACGCCGGGGATTGGTTTACCCGTGGGGTTGAAGGGCAGTATTTTCTTGGCCCTGGTTGTCGGGGCTCCGTCGGGGCCGAAAGACGCATACGCATGACAAGAAATGCACGACGACGCCGCGACAGTCCCATTCCCGACGATCCCTTCGATGACTGAATTTCCAAGCACGTAAGGAGTTCCGTCGTCAGCAGTGTAGTCAACTTGAGTCGATTTCAGACAGTAGTTCTCCCACACCGGCGACAGATGGGCGCTTGCCATCAAAGTCTTGAGCTGCTGCGTTTTCGCACAGGCGCCATATTGCGTGTTGTACGCCTTAGTGTTCGGCGGAACCGAGCCGGTCTCCGCGCCGAATGTGTCGAAGCACCCGATGTAGTCGCAGCGCCCCGGGTTCATCTGATGCTCGAAGGTTCCCCAAACCCAATTCGGGTTTTGCCGACTGGTAACATGTATGGAGACAACCGCGTACTCGACCCCGCCTACCGTGGTGGTGTAGTACTGCTTCCGGATATTCGCCAAGTCTCCGAGTTGCGGGATCCATTGCAGCAGCGCGGGCATTGGCACCCAATCGGCCTTGATCGCGATGGATTCGACCGGCATGTCGACTTGTAGCACTTTCTTGTAAGCGGTCGCCAGCCCAGTTCGCGTGTTCAGACCGTTGTTGACGATGTAATCGAACTGCGCCCGATTCCGAGCCACCTGCTCCGCGACGCAGGGAGGCGGAGTGCCTCCCGTCGGAAACCCTCCAACCGCTGCGCCCGGCGGCTCGTCGCATTTCACATCGATCTTCAGCGCCCGCAGGCCGGTGGGAGTCGGTATGGCATTGAACATCTTGACCAGGCCCAAGACGCTTGCCTGGAACTTAACGGGTTCACCTGGTTTCGGCCAATGCGGTGTGGCTGAAAATGTATCGGCATCGGAAGCCCAGGTTTCGAAAACGACGGTTGTAGGATTGTCGGGGGATACTGGCGCTGTGAATTCCGTGAATAGCCGCCAGATGAAAGCGTCGGAGTTTTCTGTGTGTCCCTCCACAGCGCCAGCCCTCGCCGGAACCGCGACGATGACCGTTCCTTGCCCCCGGGCCAACGAAGAGCGAGTCAGGACCCCCAGCAAGATCAAGCCGAACGTTAAAGCGCTTCGATTCATGACCTCTCCTTTTCGTAGCGTTACTATCCCTTCGGGGCCCGAATGTACGGAAGATTACCTAGTAGTCAAAAGCTGAAGTCCTTGTACTCTTAGAGAGTCACGATTGAGTAGGGTTCCTTCTTTTCCGGTAGCAGTCAAAAGCGCATAAGGAACTGTGACAAGACTCAAATTCTGAATGCCCGCGTTGCCTACCGCAGCCGTTGCTTTAGAGACATCAAATGTCTCATCCATCGTCGAGGTTTCCGAGCGCACTTGACCGTCCATACTCGACGTCGTATGGGAATGCCTGAATAGGGCGATAGACCCAATGAAGCTCGGATCAGACCGCCGGTGGTCACGGTCCGGTTCGGCGGTTAAATAGAGGTCGTAGCCGGTGCCCTCGACAGTTCCCAAGTCAACGCTTCGAAGCCTCAGAAGAAGCCGCGGAACGGGGACTACGGCTCGCTCTGTATTCAGCGCACTCATAGTAGAAAGCCGGTTCTGAAAATGTTCCTTCATCACGGGAGCAATCGGAACCACCGCCCTACCCGCGCTCAGGACGCTCACGCTAACCGCGGTCTCGACCATCAATTGCACCGATTCCAGCGTCTCTTGTCGAAGGACTTCAGTGGCTAGGACCTTTGTTTGTGGGAGGGCCAGCGGTACGCAATGAGGATCTTCATATTTGAAGCGTATCCCGAGCTTCCGATAGTCGAAGTAGAACTTCCGAGGTTCGTTGACGACCTCGCCATCCACGTCATAAAAAAACCACGGGCGCTCGTTGAACCAATAGTCCGATGGAAGTTTTCCCCAAGTCTTCCCTGGCGTGCAGGACCAAACCGCCCAAAGCCGGTCGATGTTCGAGTGATGGATCGGAAAGATCGGATCGAAGGCTGCAGTCGGAGGCGTGGCCATGGCGCCTACCGTCGGCTCTCCGGACGACGAATCAATGATCCCACCGACCGCCCTATGGATTTGATCGTGAGGATAGCTCTCGAGCAGGCCTCGTGTCGAAGGATCTTCATCCGCGATTCCGCCGCCTAGGCCCTCGCGCTCAGTCGCGCCGAAAAAGACCGGTGAACCCATCGGCAGAGAGATATCCACGGCGCTATCGGTCAATTCAACCAGAGGGAGCCCCGTGGCAAACGGATGCTCATAGCCGGTAAAGTAAAAGTCTCGTTCGGCCAGATACAGCGGATTGATGTTGGCATCCGAATCGTTGGTGAGATTGCCGTCGAGATGTTTGATACCAAATTCTCTCGGAAACTTGCGATTTGCCTTTTCCGTGTAATTCCAATACGGCAACGAGAACCGATCGTCTTCCGTGTGCATCCGTAGAATGTTCTCGAAATGGTAAGTGTACGCGCGATGCCATGGAAGGAAATTCGCAGAATTCTCTCCGTCGTGCGGACATTGATTCCAATAGCGTTTCTTAAAAACCGAGTCTACGTTCGAATCCTGGGTCGCAGCTTTCTTGATCGCGTCGTCCGTGACTCCGTGGGTGGCAGCCTGATAAAACCAACTTAGGGGATCGGACGGCTTGCGGGCCTTCATCGCCCGAACACCTTTCCTGAGGGCCGCCAAAAGGGCCGCGTCTTGGACGAATTCCTCAAGAGGCATCCGTGGCAGTGGAAGCGTAGCCGCTCGCCCAACAGCGATCTCGTCGTGGAAAAAGACTGCGGACGCAGTCGACATGCTCAAGAGTTTCAAAATCTCGCGCCGCGATAACATATGCCACCGCTCTTCCGCGCTGGATTTCTCGGCAACAGACATTCAGCGATTGCCGGGTTGTTTGACCCAGAAAATGTCGTAAGGCCGATCAAACGCCACTACCATTAAGCACCCCGAATCTGAATCGCAAGAAAACCGGTGATGCCTCTTGCTTGGCATGAGGGCGAATCCCCCGGCTCCGAGTGTCGATGCCTGCATGCCATCCATCTCCGTGACAACTGATCCCCGGATCACGACCAATTGTTCTTCGGCCGTGTGATAGTGCCACGGGACCGTGCATTTCCCTGAAGCGCTCAAAATATGTGTGGAAGAGCCCGTTTGCGGATCTCCGCTTTCCAACGAAAACCTCAAGCATTTAATGTCTTCGTCTTGTTCAAATTTCACTTCTGAAAGTGGCCTGACGACGCCGTCGGAAGCTCCCGTCGGCCCGGCACCAAGGATTGCAGTCATCACGAATCCGAGAAGCATCGTCGATCCGATTTTTCTCATCATGTGTGGGCTCCACAATATATGCAGTCAAGGTCCGTTTAATCGCCACGCTTCCTCTTATCGAGGATTCGAGTCTCAGTAGCGTTTCGCGGAATTTCGACGGATGGGTCTCGGGCTAATTCGAGACTCGCCGGCGAGGGCACAGCAACTCGTAGTTGATAGTGGCGAAAGCCTACACGTCGGTCTTAGCATTGTCAAGGTCGGTACGTTCCCTGAACTGAACTAAGGCCGAATCATTTACTCGCCCTGCGCGGAGGGAATCGCGCTCCCATGCCGATGTCATCCGTTGCCCATATTGTCCAGCTGCATGGTTTTACGGCTGTCATTCTGCGCGTTCAACCTTGGTTTCCTCGTATAAGTGAAACTCTATACTACTTGGTTCGCAGGAGTGGCCCACGCTATTGCACTAACCTCGGCACGGACTTATAATTACGATTATCAGTCGCCCTTGTTTGCGGGCGCTGCTGGCGTAGACTTACATATCTATCGGAGATGGGCAGGCGCCGCTCCGAATGGGAGGATTTCGTATGACCCAACTACGCACTGTCTCGTACCTCCACCAGGGAAAGCCCCAAAAAATTGCTGTGGAACTCCCGATCGATTCCGAATCTAGCTATGAAGAAGAGACGGGCAAGTTTGTGCAGACGTTGGAGGACAATCATCAGATCGCATACGAGCCGGGGCCCTTGCAGCCCGGAAAAACTCATCAAGTAATAGTGGATGACAAAGGAAATAAAGTGCTAGTGCGGAAACGGTTTAGCGCGATCTAGTTCCTGCCTCTTTCGCACTTCTTGGTTACCTTTGCGAACGCGCGACCTTTTACCGGCAAAGGTATCGGACTCTGGTCAACACTTTCTTACCGTTGCGTACTTCAATGATGTGAGTCTGATCTTTCGTTAGATCTCTCCTTCGCGTTGCCACCGCGCGAGCGGGCTTGGCCGATTTCCGCTTCGACTCGAACGCAATATTGTTGTTTGACAACAAAGTCCCGACAAAAGCGTGGACCTCATCCTCAGTAGTGGACGCATCGGGTAACATATTAAAGACCGCGCTGAACTGTCGCACGCTACCGACCAATACCGGTTCTGGAGCATAGGCGACCACACCAGAGAGTTCCTTGCTATCCGAGTCGAGGCGAACTTCGCGATAGTGTGTTGCCTGGACAACGTTTTGGTCCCCTAGCATGAACCGCTGCAAAACCATTTTCGATCCTGGTTGAGCTTGGATGCGCTTCTTAATGTCTTTCATAGTCTCAGGAGCCAACGCAGCCCCGGTCGCTACTGCCCCCATGCGCGGAGAAGGTCCCGCGAGCGTTGCATTTGGCGTCAGAACGGACATCGCTCCGAGAGAAATCCCATGCCTCGAAAATGCGTCGGTGACGGCTTTCTCGTTCGCTCCCCCATTCGTCGTCTGATCGGCTAGTAGGATTGCGCGCCCAACCGACTGAAAGAATCTTGGTGACAACGGAGCCTGCTGCGCGCCGGCAATTAACAGTTTGCCGGCCAGTTGAGCGGTAGAAAACAGAGAAGCCTCGTCCCGACCCGGCGCGTTCATAAAAACATTGCGCACGACGTCGTAGAAGCACCCCACAAAGATCCTTCCAAAGCTATGAATTTCCGAAGTCAATACTTGCGGTCGCCCTGTTGTCGGTAGCGTCGTGGGGAGTTGGAACACAAACGCGTTGAGTGCGTGCCTGGGCTCTGCCGCAGGATGATTCGCACCGAGCGCCAACTTGACGGCGCTCGATAGCTCTTCACAAAGAGACTCGGCAAAGTTGGGCGATCCCAAATCAGGAGAGGCCTTGAGTAGCGCTCGGCGACTGCCTTCGTCAAATAAAGCCGTGAGCACGGCCATGCAATCGCCGAATGCCTCGTGGAATGCACCGTGTTCGGTGATATTCGTGCCGAACAGCTCCGGCCTAAGTGCATCGAGGAACGCATGACCCGACTCATGAGACACGACATCAGTGCTAGCGCCTGAGAAAAATGTCTTCGCTCCGATCGTGCGATGAAAGAACGATAGACTGCTGCGGTCGTAGTAGGCGTTCAGATCATCCCCCGCGTCGGGAAGGAGATCGAGTTTTTGAGGATTGGATGTTTGCGAGCCCCACTGTTTTAGAGGACCGTTCAGCGACTCCCACACCTGGAGAGCCGTGAGTGCGGCTTCGCGACTCTGCCAGAAGACGAAATCCGCGGTGTCGGGGCTGAATAACGCCGCCGGTGAGGACGGGACGAAGTTAAACCCCGCCTGCCCCGTTTTTCTATCAGCAAGAGGTTCCTTAGTCCTCATCGGAAGCGAGGTAACGGCGTTAGGATCGTTCACGATGAAATTTATAGGCATAACAATCCCCCTGATTTGCTCATCCCCGATCAGACCTTACGAATTCGGAGAAGCCTGCAGCCGTACGCTTTGGTTCGTAACCCGACACAGTCCTTCGAAATTAACCGCGCGCTCAACCAATCATGACTCCATTCCAAGGGAAGGTCACCCCGCCGTGGGCCTATGACTTGATTCGCGCGAGCAAATCGTTATTGGTTAAGAATCCCAATCCACTCCCTGTCAGGATAGCCCCGTACCAGGCAGCCGCTGAATCCGGCGGATGACCATCTCTCATCAGATAGAGCAATACGAGGAATGCGAGAATCAAGCTGACCAAAAAGTCGACTCGGTAATAATGGGCTCTCACGAATGCTGTCAGTGGACCGTCCGGCCCGTCGTCACCACTGGTTGGGAGAACCGGAGCTGGAACTGGAACTTTTCTCAGGACCGCCGTTACGATTCGCAAGAGGTAGCCCAGAATGAACCCCGCCAGGCCAAGGAGAAAGTAAAACTTGTCCTCGAGCCGCCGCGTATATGTAAAGGCCACGACCTGATCTACCGCGAAGGGCGAACCACCTTCTCCAGACGGTTGAGCGGTCGCATGCACGAGAATCGTATAATCATCGCTTCTCGCTTCACCAATTCGACGAAGGCTTATAGCGACAATTCGCTTTCCAGGTTGAGGATCGAAATTCAACGTCGCTGGCTCGGCCTCAAATTGAGGCGGAGCCATAAATTCGATACTGACTCTCCCGTAAGTGGTGGGAACGTCGGCCGTTACTAATAGCTGCGCTGAGTCGGAAGTCTCAAAATCCTTGGCCTTCAGTTGATACGCTAGAGAGGGGCTCGACTGCGCCAGGGCGATGCACGGTCGGAAGGAACAGCACAGCACAGCGATATAAAGCCCCTTTTTCAATGATTTCGTCATCAGTTCCTCATGTCTCGGACTTCGATTCCCGTCGGATTTCCATTCAGATGTTATCGAGTAACAGAATCTGCCTATATCGTTATGCGCTCCTATATTGCCGAGACCGACGGGTCGAACAGGAACGCAACACCGGTCCCCCTAGTCTCCGTTCTCCCGTTTTTGAGCAAGATTGGAAGTAATCGCTCTCGAACGAGTGCTCCCTGAAACCGTGCACCAGCGGCACCGAGTTGGCTTCCGTCTACACTCGTAGGTGCTTTCCAAAGCGCAAGCCGATTGCAAGAGGACAAACCCCGTGACCAAGGCGAAAGTTCCTGGCACTTCTCCTCCTCCTTCACTCTCACCCAGAAACTCCTACCTTCTTAGGCTAAAGACTGTTTCCTTTCGGGCCCCATTCCCTCGAAACAAGCCCACCTTTAACCCGTGTCGCCTGTTGGCTACTCCCGAGTGGGCGGCATTTTGGTCACGCCGTATATGTAAGGAACCGCGCCATTGGGACCGGGCTGAGATTTTCGCTAGCCGCAACAGAGGAGAATTTCATGATCTCGGAGAAAAATAATTCTGCAATGCATCGCTGATCTGTTTTGCTGAAGCTCCGATGAACCTCACAACTCGCAGCGTCGTGTCCGTAGCATTGCCGCTGAACGAAAGGCTCCATTTGAGCTTGATCGTTCCGTCCTTCTCGTCCAAAAAGAATCCCGCAGTACACTGTGCAAGACCTAGGAAACCTGCAATCGAATAGCGATAACCTCCGGTCGGAATCGGCTGCTCCAGTTTCTCTTCTAATGTGACCCGTTCGTCCAGAACTAGGCTCCGCGTGTTTCCGTTCACTTTGTACGGCGCCCAAAACGGTTTAGAGAATTGACACGCGTAGTCTGTGATTACTGATTTCATTTCGGCTGGGAAGGTCCACTCGTGAGCTAACTGAATAGGTTCACTACCGGTTTCGATCGTAAGCGGCACGTACAACTCTCCATAAACCAGGTCCGAGAGAGCGTCCGTATCCATAACCCCCTTCGTGTATTTCACCAACCAGCGAGAATTCGGCTGGTTTCTGTCAGTCTCCCTTGCCAGGCTTAGTCGAAGACCAGTTGCGGTGCGTAGCGCTGAAAGAATCGGATCACTCTCCGAACCCACGCTTAGGTTGCCGCTCACGGTGTGTCCGTAGTGAAGGAGAATCCCAAGCCATGCCACGGTAGTCCCACGAGGGATTGCCACCAGGAGCATGCGCTCAGCAAAAGACACGATTTCATCAATGGAACGCCGCGAAACGTCCCCTTTGTCGAGGCACTTTTCAAGCTCGTCAGCCAAAACGCCTGCGCGCGTTTTGAGATAAGAAAGCGGAAAACTGGGACTGGCAATCGCCTCCTGAAGCCTAGCTGTCATGGCCCAACTGGGAATGTGGGAAAGATCGCGATCGAAACCGCAGGGGCCGCGCGCTGACAAAAGGCGCTGGATTGGCGACATCTCCAAAATGCTCAGGCCTTTGTTAAAAATCTCTCGCTCGAAGATCAGTTTGCTTTCGCCGGCGCTTGAGTCAACAAGCAGCGAGAGAATAAAAGGGTCAATCGGTTCACCGTCTTGCCACACCAAATGATTTAGACCGTTGAGAAACGGTTTCACTTCGCTTTTTTCCCGTAAGTAGACTTGCAATTGACGACCGGCGCCCACTATGCTTTCCGGGTCAAGCCTCAGCACATCCAAGAACCCGGTGACGTTCAGATCCTGCTGAACACCCGATGTCTGCACGGCCCCAGTCGACTGCATAACCTGCACAGGAACATACCCAGCGGCGGCGTGGCCGTCCGTCACCAATAGCGCGACCTCCCTTGCATTCACACCGACCGGCGGCAACTCCTCCCGAGGCGTGCGCAAAATAATGTGATTCAGGTCGAACTCCTGCCACACGAGCGCTCGGTCGAAACGACGGTCCCCATCCGCCGCATGAAGCATATGCGTGCCAGTGCATCCTGACTCATCGGTCGGCGGATCTGGATCCGTGGACAGTTGGACCAGCCCGTGACCGGAAAATCGCACGCGCAGGGCGAAGGTATCCTGGTATAGAGGCGGTTGCTGGTCTGCCTCGGGCACAATTTGAGCCGGGTTCTCAGTAAACTCGGAAGCATCCGGGTACCGCTGTTGATAAGTCAGATCGGGCATGCGATCTGAATACCCGCCGTGCACCCGGTATGGGAACTGTTTCTCGAATTCGTCCAATTGCGACAAAGCGCGTAGTCGGGTAAGTATCATGCTTGTGGACCCGGCTTCGATTGAAGCCATTGAGACTGCTTCTTGTTGTTCGCGAGCCCATGCGGCAGCCGCTGACAACACCCGCATCCCGAGATAATCCATCCGCTCATTGGTCTCTTCGCTGCGGTCTGAACCGGCAAAGACCAGCAACAATTGTTGCGCATCCACGGGAAGAAGGGGCAACGCCTTAGATTCAATCCGAAACATCTGCGTGGGATCAACTTGAAAAAATGAGGCCAATTCGAGAAAGGGGCGGATGGCCAAAGACATCAGCGGCCAAGACGCCAGCATTTCGATGGCTAGCCGGCGCGACGTATCCGCCATCCAGTTTTGGATTTCGTACATACGCGAAAGCCATGCGATCATCACGAGATAACACGCATTGAATTGAGCGGGGAGTTCAGCGACAAGCTTCTTCATTGCGGCATGGCCGTCGACCGAAACCGGAGGCCGCGACGGTTCGAAAGACGTCCCTGACCGCTGAGCCAGCTCCCGCTCGCGGTCCAATTCCACCATGATCATCGCAAATCGGTAGAGGTGGGACTGTCTGAGCTGCTCGCCTTCATAAAGCCACTCCGGAGTAGGCTCCGCGCGCTTCTTATTCTCCACTAGGGCTTCCAAGTAGGCTCGCGGGGATGTCTGGCGAATCTTTTCGAGGAAGGCTTCGGCTCGCCGGCGGAATTGAGAAAAGCCCTCCCCTTCTTCGACGATCTCATTCACGATGTCACGCACGTTCTTGTAGTGGCGGAGAGGATTCGAAACGTTCTGCTGACTGAATCGAGCAAACCGTTTGCTTCGTGCAATTGGCCCCACGGGCAGGAAGCCCTCAGCCGCGTACTTTGGGTCGAGTTGCTCGTTGGTCAGATTCACGCCCGCATACTTGACCCAGCCAAGATCAAACGCCTGCTCATACAGTGGTAGAATACCCCTCCTGTAGAAATCGGCGACCGACTGGAACCTTATATCCTCAAGCGAGGGAAGCTCTTCTGCTACATATGCGGCAACAGTTTTCGGCTTCACGCTATCTTCATATGGCGTGACCTCATTGTAGATTGTCCGAAGTCCCTTCTTAAGCTTCTCTCTTCGTCCGTCATCCGATACGCAAAAAAGAGCGCTTTCGAAATGAAGATCCAGCTCGACCTCATAAAGCTTAGCAAACAGCTCTCTGGCACCTTCACCAAACGGATTTTCGTCTTGGAGGGAATCGGGAGATTCGTACAGCACGAAATGCCGAATACTGCGCGCAGAGAGAGGATCAACCGGAACTTCAACCCCGTTCTTCGCTTCAAACCCCGCGATTTGAGCGGTCCAGTTCCGGATTTCCCAGTTCCCAGCGTCATTCCGCGTCGGTAAACCAAAATGGGGAGGTTCTCCAAGAGCACGAAGCATGCATTGGACGTAATGCAGATGCAACATTTCTTCATGCGCGATCATCAGGAGGCTCTGCTTCCATGTCCGGGCCCTTTCATACTGCAATGCCCGCCGCCGATTCTCCCTCTCCGGTCCTCCGGAGAACTCCTCGGGCATGCTCTTGATCGAGCACGCCGCGAACACATAGGCGTCCAGCAAACAATGCTCTAACTCCGCCGCCTCGCGGAGCATGTCGGCAAGTAATTTTCGCGGTGCAGCATCCGCCGCCGTCCCTGTTCCGGTGCTCATATTGATTCCCCCAACAACTCTTCCTCGGGCGCTCTAACAACCCGCTAGCATCGCGTTATGGCACGGCTCCGCTATTCGCGCAGCAATAAATCGCGGAGAGGGTAATCTCTATGCAATATGGAAGTCAAGTTAATATGGCGATAACCTTCAGCCAGAAATACGCTACGGGGGTTCCACAAGCTGCCTTTGACCGGCAGACAATATTTCACGCTGTGCGCGAGAACCCTACGCGATCGTTGGCAAACGGGATCAAGCCCTGAAATGTCTGAGCGAAATCATCGAAGGCGTGGCTCCCAGAAGCCAGATATTTGGAGCGTGGAGATCATGATTCGTTTCAGGGCTTCACCAGTTGAAAATCGACGCCAAGACGCGCGTAGATTCCTCCGTTCGGGAACCCAAGAAACTCCTGGTAGTTCCTGTTAAAGAGGTTGTCGATACGCAGATAGAACTTGCAACGATCAGTCGCCACGTAGTTCACAACAAGATCCGTAGTCGTATATTTCGGGACGGTCTGTTGGTTCGGTATCGGCACCTGAAAATCGTATCTACGACCGACCCAGAGTCCGTCCAGCCTTGCGCGAATGCGAGGTACAACCTTCCAATCGATTCCCACACCACCCCGCCATCTTGGCAAATCTCGTAAATGCTCTGTGGTGTCTAACAACTGAGCGTTCAAAAAGGTCAATTGCCCATCGAGACTCAGTGCCCGTGTCGGAGACACAGTTGCATTCCATTCGAAACCCTGCGTGCGCGCCAAGCTTCGATTCACAAGCCTGAACTCTTGGGGACTAAAATCGATCAAGTCTCGAAACGAATTCCAATAGTACGTCAGGGCCCAATGCAATTTACGCGACTTCAAGGTCTGGTCGATTCCTGCATCCAAACCGCTGCTGTGTTCCGGTTTCAATTGTGGATTGCCCACGATGGGATCTCCAAGGGCTTCGAACGACGGCACATCGAAACCGCGGCCCCAACTTGCCCTTAGCCGCGTCTCACCAGTTCCTACCCTATAAGAAGCTCCTATTCGGGGGGCCACGTCCGAAAAACCAAGCGTCTTTTCGTACCCCAGTCCCCCTGTGGCCGTCAGCCTTCCAAACTGAATAAGAATGCCGCCGTTGAGACTCAGCGTAGGACGATTTAGCCTGTAGTCGTCCGGAATTGTGCCCGAAATTAACCCATCGCTGGCTCCATGCTCATTCTTAAAGCCCACTCGGAGATCCGCTGATACATGCCGGCTTAATGTGAAAATATTCGAGAAACCCAGCCGCGCTCTGGTAAACGTCTCGTGTATCAGCTCCGAAGGAACCGAATTGGCTGTTGGCGGGATGGCATCAAGTATCGGCGGCGTGAAACTGTCCTCTGTTCTGAAATAAACGTCTCCCTCAAGGCTATACAACCAGAGGGAATTCACCTGTTGTTTGAAGCTTACGCCAGAAATCAGCTCTCGAGAGTCATCTGTCTCCAGTTGACGGAGAATCGAATATTTCGGTCCTCCACCATTTGCAGGGAATCCCGAAGACTCCTTGTCTTGAAAGCGAACCAAGAGCTCTAGAACCTTCGAATGGCCGAAGCTGCGCGTCGAACCGAATGCAATAGTCCCCAACGAATAGTGTCCGCCCCCAACCTCTGGGCCCGTAGTTAGATAAGATCCAGCTAACGAATACGGAGAGGAACCGGTGGTTCCTCCGATGGAAATATGCCCTTGCTCGGTTCCGAAGTTGCCAATTTCCCCTCCCACATCAAACCTCTTACCGCTTTCACCCCGCCGAGAAATGATGTTGATGACGCCGCCGATTGCCTCCGACCCATACAACGATGAAAGCGGACCGCTGATGATTTCAATTCGATCGACGTCGTCCGGACTCAGGGATGAAAAATCAAACGAACCACCAAGAATGTTCCCGATGTCGTTTACTGGGATTCCGTCGATTAAAACCACCGTGAAGTTCGGTTTTCCACCTCGGATGGTAACCGTTGTTAGCCCGCCTCTGCCGCCTGTTTGCGAAAGATAGAGGTCAGGAATCATTCGGATAAGGTCCGCAAAATCCTCGGCATGAGCGTTTTCGATGAAATCGCGGGTTACCACGGTGATCGTCGCCGGAGCCGCATCTAGCGGAATTGCCTCTCCCCAAACGGTTATCACTGTCGAAGCGGCAGAAGCCTGAGGACTCGGTTGCGGGGAAGCCTGCTGTGCACTCACACCGACACAACCGAGCATAACGAATACAAACCCAAACGACACCAAAAATACACGATCTCGCCTTCTTTCATTACGGGTTAAGCCAAGATGCCCCCAGGTTCGAATGTTTGCACCCTCTGAGCGTCTCTTGAGAACCAGGCTTGCGATCACACATCTGTCCGGGTGATCCGTTCATTCCATCCATGAGCGGGGACTACACCGGGAAGCCTTGATCTATCCACAGCTTGAAAATCTTCACCTGAGCATCTGTAAGTGGCGGAAACGGCGGAGGAGGCATGCCGTTCTGGGAGATTTGTGCATAGATTGCGTCGGAATTGCTTTTTACATCCTCGTATTTCGTCAAGTCGAGACGCCACATCATGGATCCCCTGAACTGGCGAAAGATCGGCGCGATGTCTTTCTCAAACGAAACAGATGCTGGCATGAATTAGGCCTCCAGAAAGTCCGGCGACACCTTCCACACGCAGCCGCTACCCGCGCGGGTAGCGATTTTTTTGTCGGCCATAATTTCGAATTCGCCGAAGTCCACGACATACGCGACCGGGGCGGAACGATCGAAAGCCACATCAATTGGTCGGTTGAACCGCAAGTCCCCCACGGAATGAACGGAGCAATCAGGCAAAGTGACTCGGACGATCCTCCGTCCCACACGTGGACCGGCTGGGCCGGTCAGGGGCCGTTCATCACCAAATAGCGCGACGACCAAATCCCCCGCATAGCGCGGAATGTACTCTGGCACAAGAGCGAATTTCACCGCGCAGGAGTTCACCTCAAAACGCAACAGCGGTTGTTCCGGCGGCGGAAGCTCCGAGTGGTTTGCCAAAAGAAACTCGGGTCCCACGGCGTCTCCATTCCGGAAGCAGGGATCCGTGGCTGGCCTTCCACCAAAAAAATCCGGCCAGCCGTACCAGGCACCGCCACGAACAGTGAATAAAAAATCCGGGCAATTCGCCACCGGGCGGCTTCCCCGGTTATCCGCGCCCTGATCGGTAGCAAGCAGGCGTCCATCAGCTAAGAACCCGAGTCCATAGGCGTTTCGCAGCCCCCACGCAAACAATTCCAGATTCTTTCCCTCCACGTCGCATCGCATCACTGCGGAAGAGCAAGGTACCCGCCCCTTGATTCGCTGACCAGCGACTGTCGAGACTCCGAAGGGCGCAAACGCGCCCGTGCGCGCTACGGCTCCGTTTGCACCTCTCGGGTCAACGGTCTCCGCGTTAAAGCCTGTCAATGTGACGTCATAGCCGGGAATATCGCTGCTGTGAGAAACTTCTCGCACCCACGCAAGATCATACGAATCCGGACCTATAACTCCGCTGTTCGTCATCGCCCCCTGGCTAAAGTAAACTTTTTCATCTGGACCTATCACAGCCATGTTGGTGTGATAGTTCCCGAACCCAGGAAGCCCATCCAGTATCGAACGCCAGGTCCGGCTCGCGACATGGAAACGGCTGATCCGCCCCGGATTTCCACCCTCTGAAACCAGCAACCATCCGTCATGCCAAGTGAGACCGTTTACTGGAGATCGAAGACCGGTCATCAGAGGCGTTCGATTCCCGCCCCGATCGATCCGCGAGACGATTCCACCCTGCGGAGCGCCACCAAACGGCAGGCCCGACTCAGCAATGTAGAGGTTCCCACCGTCGTCAACGGCAACGCTCGTAGGAAAGTTAAGATTGGTCCCAACAACCTCCATTTTCACGCTGTACCTGCCATCAACATCCGTAGCGCGAGCACGCAAATACACGCGCCTACCGCGAACTCCGCAGGCAACGGCAAGAATCGGCGAGTCCAACCTCCGGCGTAGAGCCCGGCGCAAGACATCATCGCGCTAACAAGCCCGATCCCAAGTGCCGCCCAAAGCATCGGGCACGGATCGGGACTGACGCCCACACCGGCGATAAGATTGTCTAGGCTGAGTGAAATGGGCAGACCAATTACGATTGCGCGGCCGTTGACCACTCGGCCAACGTCGCGCCTGCGCATTGCCGAGAAAAGAACAACGGCACCGGTGAGCAGCAGAGCGCAGGGCCCAATCTTCGCTGGCACCCTCCCCGCAATCGAGAGCAAAACTCGCCCGACTCCCAGGCCCACGATCGGCGCAAGGATTTCACAACCGCTGAATGCGGCGGCAAATAGATATCTGCGCTTCCTTTGAATTGGGAGTAGACCGATCGCGGAGCATACTTGCAAATTGTCAAGCCCCGCGAGAACCCCGAGGACTAGAATCGTCCCCATCATTTGGTCTCACCCGTGGCGTCCGGCAACGAATAAATCCGCAAAACGCCCCCTTTTGCACCGAACACGAGCGCGCCGGCGACAACGTAGTCGCCCGACACCGCGGGTCCAAGACAATATCCGTAACCTCCGTTGAACCCGCCGGTCTGCTCGCCCAACTGATCCTCCCACAGCATTTTTCCGCTATAAGCATCGAAAGCGTAGAGGGCGATCTTCGACGTCGAGAAGAAAACCACATCGTTAACCACCGCGGGCGAACTCAGCCCGGATTCACCCGGAGTCCGGTACATAGGAGGCTGCGAATGAATGTACAGGCGAGGATTCCCATTATCCATCTCCCACGAATCATCAAGAGTTTCCCAGTTCATCGCGCGGAGGAACGGAGTAGTCGCATAATCGATTCCTGCCTGCACGTTGTGATAGTTGTTTCCTCCGATCCCGACATAGAGGCGCCCAAGGTCCGGGTGTACGGCGGGCGTGCTGTAAGTGCCTGAGTAATTCTCCTGATCCGTCTCGTCCGACATTCGGTTGGGAATAAGAGGGTCCAGACGCGAATCGTTCGGCCCCACGTGAGGATCGACCGTTGGGATCTGCGAACCGTCGTTGTAATACGGGAGCAATTGGCGCCAACGAACGAGCTCGAGCGTCGCAGCATCCAGAACGAAAAAACCGCCGTTCTTACATCCAGCTGCAATCAACCTCCGGCCGTTCGCGGTAAACAGGATCGGAGATCCGCCAAAGTCCACGTCACTATCCGTGGAACGATAGCTGCTTTCCGGCGGCGCCTGGAAGAAGCCACGAAATTCTCCGGTCGATGCATCGAGCGACAGGATTCCGTTCGAAAAGCCCTTGGAGGGGAGAACGGAATCCGGTGCAGGATTCCCCGTCGCGCAATAAAGGCGGTCCAAGCGCTCATCGTAGGCAATAGAAGACCAGACAGAGCATCCGCGAATCGGCGGGTCGACATCGCCCCGTACGAAGGGTGGGGACAGATCCCCATTAACCGCCGCAGGCGGGAGTATGTTTGGCTTGTTCGGGACACCGATCTCGAATTGGCAAGTACAATAGACCCAATTGACTCTTCCCGACTCGCCGTCCAGGCAGTACACAAAACCGAATACAGACGGATTCTCCCCTTCTCCCATTCCAACATAGACGTTGCCATCGGCGACAAGTGGCGAACTCCAGCCAGCGACAGGGGGCGCCCCGGGGGCTTCGGGATTCGAAACCGGTTGATTGTGAGCTGTATCCGCGTGGCGCAGGTCAGTGACCCAAATTAGATGAAGATCCTCTGCGTCCAGACAATACAGCTTTCCATTGAACGCACTGAAGTACACCTTTTTGTCCGTCACCGCCGGTGTACATCCCATCCCCATAAAACCATGCGAATCACCTTCCGACGGTGCGATCGCCCATTCAAACCGATGCACGATCCGTCCGCTCTTGAGATCGATCTTGAGAAACACCCCCCCATTCGCACCGGGAGCTTCGCGGTTATTCGCCAGTCCGACGTACGCGTAGCTGTTAATCAGCGCTGGCACGGAAAGCACGGGACCAGGAACGTCAATGTCGTGCAGCAATTTCAGCCTAGCTGCATTCGACCGATTGATGCTGCTACCCGTCACCAGCCCCGTGTGCGCTGCATCTCCGTGATACATCCACCAGCCGTCTCTTTTCATATAAGATGCTCCGCATCCGCCGCGTTGCGGCCGCAATCCGCTGTCACGTAATCCCAGGATGGTATTCAAAGCTCGGGCCAGCGGTAAGTCCGGGAACGAGGTCATGCGACATCATAACCAACGCTTGCGCCTTGAGCGACTCCATCAATCCGATTGCCGGGCCCAAACGGTCGGGCTTTCCGTTAAAAACAAGATGCAATGATTTGAGGAACCTCGTGTAAGTGCCGTTGAAAGTATCATTCAAATCTCGAACCTTAGTGCCGGCGCCGTAGCTTGAACTCTTTGGATTGCTGATTGCCGGCCAGATTCCGCGGGGATCGAAGGATATTGTATGGCCGCCGTAGGCGAATTCGGGACCTCCAGGTTTCGGATCCGGATTAGGAATCAGCTTCTTGCCGTAGAAGATTTCCGCGTACCGATAATAATGAGCAGCCTCGTGTTCGGGATCGAGCGGTGAGGTCGCGGATCCCTCGCCCTGCGCCACGATGAGTTCGATTGCAGCAATTGCGGAGCCGGCATCCGCGATTCTCAGAGTCTGTAGGACTTCAAACCCGGTCGTGAGTTGTCTTGCCGGATTGCCCGTGAAGATGTTCGTGCTTTCGGAAAGCTGTTGAATCTGTTTCTTGATACCTGCATAGAACTGCCCAATGGTGATTGGTGCCGGCAAACTCTCCGCGGCAAGACTCCGAACAGGAAAATTCAGCGGGGCCTCCGGCTCTTCAATCACCATGAAAACGTCCCGAATCAATTGCTTTGACAGCGGGGCAAGTGGAACGATCAAGCCCGACTCCACGGCACCCGGGAGCGGTCCAGGATAGACTGGAATAAATTTCGGATCATCAATTCGGGGTAAACCGTCAATAGCGTTCAAGATATTGCAGTCGAGCGCCATATGAAGCATTTCCTCAAGTACAATCGAACGGATAAGTTGCACGACCTCTCTATTCTTCCCCGGTTGTACGGAATAGAGCGCGTACATGTATGGTGGGATCGTCGAGTGCTCCAGCTCGATGGCGCTTTGCAATGCTCTCCTAAGTCCGTCGATCGTACCGTTCAGATCTGCGAACAACTCGGACTTAAGCTGGATCACAAGACCTCCCGACGTCTTTTGCCCCCGGCCTCATAGCGATCTCGAATTCCCTCGGGAATCTTCGATTTGCCTTCTCCGTGTAATTCCAATAGGGCAACGAGAATCGATCGTCCTCCGTGTGCATCCGAAGAATGTTCTCGAAGTGGTTGGTGCATCCGCGATGCCAAGGCAAGAAGTTTGCCGAATTCGGAGGGCTTCCGGGCCTTCATAGCACGAACGCCTTTCCTGAGTTACCGCCAGAAGTTGCGCGTCTTGCACGAATTCCTCGAGAGGCATTCGCGGCTGTATCGACCACAGGCCGGCTGCCGAAAGAGGCCTCCGACGCCGCCGACATGCTCACGAGCTTGAGGATTTCTCGCCGTGGCAGGTGCATTTTCCCTCGCCGGGCCTCGAACTGAATCCAAGCCAAGAAAACGGCTACGTCTTATGAAGGTCACTACTTATATAGAACGTACATATCATTGTCAACAGCTCGGCCCGCACTTGATCATGTTGAAGACATCTCCGGCCACCGGACGCATAACCTTCGAGTCGTTGCTCTGACAGCACTTCCCATAAAATGACCTCCCCTTGGGTTCCTTAGAGCCCTAACGACTGATTCGGAGGAGACCATGGCGGTCCGACGACCTTGCAGTATTCTCGCTGTAGCATTCTTGGTTGTCGCCGCGGTGGCACGGCCCCGTCCTCTATCGTTGAATAAAGGAATCGCCACAGCTATTTCTAAGGTACAGTTCGAGCCGTTTCCTCAGCATTGCAGTTTCTTGACTACAACTTACCCTCGCTCCTCTAACATTTACGCCTTATATCCAAGCTTCAATGTAATAAAGCCGTCGCTTGTAGATCAAATATTAACTTGACAATTTGTTGACTAGCAGTTATAACCAACGCGCCTCGAATTTAGGCGTCCGACTCGTGCATAGCGTGCGGGTGCGGACCCTTGACGCCGCAGTACTTCAGCCAACGTATCCGGTGACCAAGTCAGTATTTTCGAGTTGCTGATTTTGGAACGCCCAAAATCGTCTATTAAAACCGGAGAGTCCGAAATGAACCGAAGACTTGTTAGGGCATTTTTAAGTGCGGGATTCATTCTCATATTGTTTTGGGGTGTCCAGACCAAAGCGCAGACTCCAAGCATATCGAGTTTGTCGCCGACTTCCGGCCCAATTACCACCCTAGTTACCATCGGAGGTTCCGGATTTGGTGGAGCGCAGGGCTCCAACACGCTTTCGCTCAATGGAGCGGCAGTTACCGTGCTCGGTTGGAGTGACACTGCAATTGTCGGAGCCGTGCCGTCAGGCGCATCGTCGGGAACATTTTCAGTAACTGCTAATGGCCAAACGGCGACCAGCGGGTCCTTCACAGTGACATCCCCTACACTACCGTCACCCTGGTCCGATCAAAACATAAGTCCAGATGGGGGCATCTATTATGAATTTCAAGTGCCGGAGGGCGGGAGCGGCGGCGGACAGATGGAGATTACAGTCGGGTCAGGTCCGGCCGCCAGTGCCACCTACGTTAACAACGTATTCACGGTGACTGGAGGAGGGCAAGGGATAAGCGGATCTGCCGATGGATTGAATTTCATGTATCAGCCGCTGTCGGGCGACGGAACGATTATTGCCCGAGTGGTTAGCGTGCAAAACAATGCGCAGGCCGGTCTGATGATACGAGCAACCCTGGACGGAGATGCAATGGAAGGCACGACCTTTTCCAACTCTCCATACTTTTTCTTTTATGATCGGACCAGTACCGGGGCCAGTCTCGCATACCAGGGTTTGGCTTACGCCACGTTGCCTTACTGGGTAGAGCTGGTCCGAAGCGGGAACACGATCAGCAGCTATTACTCGCCGGACGGAATCAACTGGGCGCAGAGCGGATCAAGCCAGACAGTGACGATGGCTCAGAACGTCTACGCTGGGCTGGCGGTCAGCAGTGGCTCCAACTCGAGCCTCGCCACTGCCACTTTCGATAACGTGTCGATCAGTGCGCCTGGATCCGGAACCTCAGCGCCGGTGATTACGAGCCTATCCGCAACGACCGGATTGATCGGTAGCCACGTCACTATTTATGGTTCCGGGTTTGGAGGATCGCAGAGCGGTAGTGGGGTGATTTTGAACGGCACGCCGGTCACGATCGATACGTGGGGTGCTACATCCATCAGCATCACGATCCCAACGGGAGCGACGTCCGGACCGATGGTGGTTTCCATAGCACCGAGCATGAACGACAGCAACCCGGTGATGTTCGAAGTTACGTCGCAACCGTTGCCGACTCCATGGCTGGATCAGGACGTAGGGCAAGTAGGTGAAACCGGGAGCGCGACCTACGCGAGTGGAGTATTCACGGTTAACGGCTCGGGAGCAGGGATCACAGGCACAACCGACGGGATGCATTTTGTGTACCAGCCGCTGGCGGGAGACGGGACGATCATCGCCCGCGTAGTGAGCGTGCAAGGCGTGGCGGGCGTGATGATCCGCGAAACCCTAGATGCGGACTCAACCGAAGGGATTACCACTTACCAAGCGCCATATTTTTTCTTCTACGACCGTCCGAGCACAGGAGCTAGCCTCGCTTATCAAAGCGCCGCATACGAAACGTTACCCGCTTGGGTAGAGCTAGTACGAAGCGGCAACACAATCAGTACCTATTACTCGCCGGATGGAATCAACTGGGCACAGAACGGTTCGAGTCAGACAGTGACGATGCCTCAGAACGTTTACATCGGACTGGCGGTGAGCAGTGGGTCGAACTCAAATCTCGCCACAGCTACCTTCGATAATGTGTCGATAAGCGCTCCTGGTTCTGGATTTCCGACACCTCTAATTACTCGTCTTTCAGCCACGACGGGGTCGATCGGTAGCCACGTCACTATTTATGGCTCCGGGTTTGGAGGATCGCAGAGCGGCAGTGTGGTGATTTTGAACGGCACGCCGGTCACGATCGACACGTGGAGTGCAACGTCGATCAGCATCACGATCCCAACGGGAGCGACGTCCGGACCGATGGTGGTTTCCGTAGCACCGAGCATGAACGACAGCAACCCGGTGATGTTCGAAGTAACGTCGCAACCGTTGCCGACTCCATGGCTGGATCAGGACGTAGGGCAAGTAGGTGAAATCGGAAGCGCGACCTACGCGAGTGGCGTATTCACGGTAAACGGCTCGGGAGCAGGGATCACAGGCACAACCGACGGGATGCATTTTGTGTACCAGCCGCTGGCGGGAGACGGGGCGATCATCGCCCGTGTAGTGAGCGTGCAAGGCGTGGCGGGCGTGATGATCCGCGAAACACTTACTGGAACCTCTACACAAGCTACCACTCTGTTCCAATCGCCGTACTTTATCTTTTGCGACCGACCGAGCGCCGGAGCCAGCCTCTCTTATCAAGGTTATGCCTATGCGACGTTGCCTTACTGGACCGAGTTGGTCAGGAGCGGGAACACGATCAGCAGCTATTTTTCGCAGGACGGAATCAACTGGGCGCCAAATGGAGCCAGCCAGACGGTAACGATGGCACAGAACGTCTACATCGGGCTGGCAGTCAGCAGCCAGAATAACTCAAGTCTTGCCACCGCTACCTTCGATAACGTATCAATCAGTGCGCCCGGATCCGAGTTCCCAACACCGGTAATCAGTAGCCTTTCAGCCACGACGGGATCAATCGGTAGCCAAGTAACTATTTATGGTTCCGGATTTGGACAGTCGCAGAACGGCAGCGTATTGGGTGTAGTCCTTCTAAACGGGACGCCGGTCACGATCAATACGTGGGGTGCTACGTCCATCAGCATCACTATACCGACAGGCGCGACGTCCGGACCGATGGTAGTTTCCGTAGCACCGAGCATGAATGACAGCAATCCGGTGATGTTCGGTGTAACCACACAACCGTTGCCAGCTCCATGGCTGGATCAAGACGTAGGGCAAGTCGGTGAAACCGGGAGCGCGACCTACGCGAGCGGTGTATTCACGGTAAATGGCTCGGGAGCGGGCATCACAGGCACAACCGACGGAATGCATTTTGTGTATCAGCCGTTACAGGGCGACGGAACAATTATCGCTCGAGTGGTGACCGCGCCAGGTGTAGCGGGCGTGATGATCCGCGAAACACTTACTGGAAGCTCGACCCAAGCCAGCACATTGTACCAAGCCCCTTACTTTTACTTTTACGATCGCGCGAGTACAGGAGCCAGTCTCGCTACCCAGGGCGATGTGTATGAGACGTTGCCTTACTGGATAGAGCTGGTACGAAGCGGGAACTCGATCAGCAGCTTTTATTCATCGGATGGAATCAACTGGGTCCAGAACGGTTCGAACCAGACAGTGACGATGGCGCAGAACGTCTATATTGGGCTCGCGGTCAGCAGTGGGTCCAACTCAAGTCTTGCCAGCGCTACCTTCGACAATGTATCGATCAGTGCTTCCGCACCTGGATCCTCAGCGCCAGTTATTTCGAGCCTATCCGTGTCCTCTGGCGGAGTATCGACTCCGGTAACAATCTACGGAACGAACTTCGGCTCAACGCAAGGCTCAAGCACCGTAACTTTCAATGGAACCCCGGCTACTGCAGCGGGCTCGGGCTGGGGGCCTGCGAGCATTGGCGTAACGGTGCCCTCCGGAGCGGCGACAGGATACATTGTAGTGACAGTGGACGGGATGGCAAGCAACGGAGCTCTGTTTACCCTGACCACGGGACCTTCGCTGGTTTCAATTGCTCTGTCTCCGGCAAGTCCGACGCTAGCGGTCAATGCAACCCAACAATTTGCTGCAACCGGCACATTCAGCGACGGCAGCACACAAGACATAACCAGCAGTTGTAATTGGAGCTTCTCGAACGTATCGATTGCTACAGTTACTAATAAGATCACAGGGAGTGATCCCGAGTCGGGAGGGTACGCCATTGGTCTTTCAACCGGAACTGTTACCCTCGCGGCTTCGTTCGCGAATATAACCGGGAGTACTTCAGTTACAGTAACATCTCCTCCGTCACCCCCTGCTGCGCCATCCATCAGTAGTATCTCGCCAACAAGCGGCGTTGGCCTTACAACGGTGACCGTGACAGGCTCAGGATTTGGTGGTGCGCAGGGTTCTGGGTACATCGTGTTGGGAACAGCTCTTGGCGTCGTGCAGGGTTGGGGTCCTAACCAAGTTGTGGCTACCGTCGCTCCAGGTTCAGCGACTGGAATCGTGCAGGTAGTTCAGTCAGGCCTTACATCAAACTCCGTAGCATTTAGCATCAACAATCCCACAATCGGAAGTATTACGCCATCGAATGGCACTCCAGGGATTACATCGGTGTCAATTAGTGGAGCGGGGTTTGGGTCGCAAGGCAGCGGTCAGCTGTGGATAGGCGGTGCGATGGCCACTGTAGGCACATGGAACGACACCGGAATCAGCGCCGTTGTGCCCGCGGCAGCTGTGTCCGGAAGCGTGCAGGTTCTCCAGAATGGTGTATGGAGCAATGCTGTTCCCTTTACTGTAGCCGCTCCACACATAATAAGTGTAAGTCCCAACCCGTATTCGCCGCCGACGGCCATAACAATCTCGGGCAGCGGCTTTGGATCTCAGAGTAGCGGAGCCGTTTGGATAGGTAACATGGATGGAGTCGTCCAGACTTGGAACGACACCACGATCGTGGCAAATCTTGCGAGCGGAGCCCTTAGCGGCGTTATAAAAGTCCAACAAAATGGAATCTGGAGCAATACTGTTCCTTTTACTGTGAATCCGGGGGGTGATAGTAGCAACGCGCTAACCATCACGCCAACTGCGATCAGCTTGCTTATCGGTCAAACTCATGCCATTGAAGCCGTAAATGCACAGGGACAATCTGTTACTGGTCTAACTTGGTCCTCAAGTGACACTACTATAATAACTTTGTCCACGGATGACCCTCCGATTCTTACCGCTATTGCTGCCGGGCACGTAACGATTACGGCGGGCAATGCCTCCGCTGACGTCACGGTTTACTCTGGCACTTCGCTGCCCGTCGGAACCATCCAATGGACAAATCCAGGGGATGGCTCAGGTGTGACAAAAGCGGTTCCTGCAGTGCCAAGTGCTTCGGGTGTCGACGTTTTTGCGTTCCAAAGATCGGGTACCGTCGCAGCAATTACTTCCGACGGAACAACACTCTGGACTGCGAATGTGAGCAATGGTTCCGCGATTCCGGATTTTCGAGGAGGCCTGGTATACGTAACGAATCAAACAGTCCAAGAGTTAGACCCTAATACCGGACAGTCGAATCCTCCGTACACATACGCGAACTTCTCCGGTCTTCCGGTTCTGGTGCATACCGACGGCACGATCTTCACTGTGGACGGAAATTCGATTGTAGGAATCAATCCAACTACAGGCTCCGCTAAATTTAGCGTTTCTCTAGAACAGGGGAGTTTCAATAATTTGCCTTACTGTGAATACTCACAAGGCTCGAGCGGGGCGTCACAAGCCGATATATATTCAATGACTATAGCTGGTGATGGAAACGCGTATTTCGTATATTCGTATGCGGATACCGTCTCGGATCCTCAAGTCATTGGAAACTGCAATGCTGCTTACGCACATAAGGATATCCATCTACGGGTACGCCAGATTTCATCGTCCGGAAGCTCTGCTGAGTTCGTATTAGGAGATTGGACAGTGGATACTTCGGGGCTCATACAAGTGCAGGTCGCGCCGGATGGAAGCGGATCGTCTCTGGTTGATATCGAGACCCAAGCTGGAAACGTTCCTGGTCTAACCGTTGATTCCATATTGACTAACGCCGACACAGGAGTAGTGATCAGTTGGTCAGCCGGATTCGGCGCTTACTGCGCTTACCAAGATACGCCATATGATTGGCAAGGCAGGGTCAATCAACCATTCATTTTTGAAGGTTGCGTGAACCCAGCGATTGTTAACCAACTTTCGACAATCGGCGGCGGCGGTGTCTCTACGGCTCAGACGTCTGAGTTATTGGAGCCTGTCCTCCAGCGAACGGACGGTCTATTCATCGGACTTGGTCAGTCCGACGGCAGTATGATCGCGTTCGACACCTCTGGGAACATCAAGTGGAGCGTCCCGAATTACAGCCCCCAAATCGTTACGGCCGACGGAGGTGTCATCGCGCAAACTAACATCGGCGGCAGCACGATTGCTTCTACGTTCGACGCGAATGGAAACGCAACGGGACAACTTGGTAATCTCCCCACGTACTCCTGGAAGGCTGCTTATCAGCTCGGCTCTCTCGATGCGGTGACTCCCGCGTTCGATCTGGCGGACATGGCGACAAGTTTTGCAGCCACTCGTGGCGGCAACCTGACCGGAAACGGCTTGTCACTGGCGCACCGCACATTTGGGCTGTTCTTCTGTAACACAGTCATGGGTGTTGGGGACGGTGCTTGTCCGTCCAACCTCCAGACCATGTCGTTTTCCTATCTCGCGAACATCAATGACAACAACTATCAGAACGCATGTGATTTTACCCAAATTCAGAACTGCGATTCCTACACGGCTTATCCCCAATGGGCAATCACAATAAAGAACCAGGCACTCAGCATGTACCGAGCAGCATTCATATCGCTCCCGGCGATTGTAAGGAGCAACTATACGCTGGTCCCGTTGAACAATTCCGTACAGGATTCGAAATTCCATCACACGGTTTATATCGTCGGATCGTGGCAAGGTACAACTGCCGACAGTTTGGAGTGCCCGCCCGATGGAGTCACGCTTGCATCGTCGACATACAGCTTGGTTTATTATCTCTCCCTCATGTGTGCTGCCCAGATTCGGCTAGGACCGTATCAAAACTCAAGTACGTTTACTCCTCCGTTTAGTGACGCTGTTAATTTTCAGAAATTCGTTACGGCACTAGGTAATGGGATTGGGAATACGGCCGTACATGAAACCTCCAACCAGCTAGCTTTTCAGACCGACGACAACCACTATCCAATGCTAGAAACCCTCTGCGGCAACTCAAACAGACCCTGCGAAAATGAAGACAACAATGTCTATGAATATTATGAGGACCACGTGTCAGAGTTCGTGCCATCGAATCCTCCCGTGCACTGGGAGCCAGGTGACCGCTGTAGCTTGCAAAGGTATCTGCTGAATACTAATTTATACCTCCAACAATGTAATTGAGTCGACATTCGAACCGAGGGTAAAATAGATACTAAAGCCGGAGACTGCAGAGACTATAGTGGAAAAAAACAATTTTCTGCGATGGGCACACACTTTCTTTTTTTCGTCAAACATTGCATGGATGGTCATATGGATCGAACGCGCAAATAACAGGGCCACCCATTTCCTTGTTTTTTCCTCTTGGGTCCAAGAATTCTATTTGCGTTCTGGTTTACAGGGGCCGGTGGCTGTCTTAGTGCAGGTCTTATGGTCGATCATTCTTGCGATTTTGATTTTCGTATTAGTCCACCTACTGTCACGTCTTCGCATGACGCGGATTCTCTTAAGTACCTTGGGCGGATTTATCGCACTTGCAGGTTTTCCATTGATCGCACTGTGTTTTCCGACGACCTTTTTTCAAACCTTGGCTTTCGAAAGGCGCTTTCCTCTTCAAACACCTTGGCTCCTGATTGAATTAACACTCGTTACAGCTGGTGGCATTCTATTTTATTTGAGAAAGCCACGCGTCATTCCGGCAATTGGAATATTTATTCTAATTCTGCATTTCGGGTTTTGGAGTTGGCTGACCGGCACTCACCCGAATCCACTCGCCCTTGCCCAGAATTACGGCTTCATCAGACTTTCCTTCTGGATTTCACTAGTATTCTATTGGGGTTTTCCGGTTATAGGACTGCTCTCGAGTTTAGCATGGGGACTTTACGTAACAGTCCTGGCCGAAACCGAACCGGCCAGTTCGGCTTAGCGAAACCCGGCCAGTTCGGCTGGCGTGCGCGTTTTTGTGGGTCGGAAATGTGTGGAGTAGCGGTCTTCAATAAAATGAGTAGGCGCGAGCGTGGTGCTCCAGCTTTTTGTTGCGAACACCTCGCTTCTTTGATGGAACGAAGTCCAACCTCAAGGTTCTTGACTCTTGTAACACACAATTTTCAACGAGCAATCGGCATACCAGGTCAGTAGTCCTTTTGCGTTTAACGCATCAGACAATGGTTTGGCAATTTCGCGGGCATCCTGAAAAGCATGACCGATAAAGAAATCCCAGCTTTTTTCTTCGGCCATTCATTTCCCTTCGAGTATTGACTATCGGTTTGCAAAACCGCTACCCCATTAGTTTGTTTTTCCCAGTAAATCGCAAGTCCAGAGAAGTATGTCCGTTAATTGACTTCGTTCCTGATTGCTGAAATCGATGCTTTTCAGACTGAGTGAGGTGACTTTATCAACGATCTCAGCCAGGCAACGTGCCCGCGATTTAACTTCATTTCCTAGGTCGGTTAAGGCAGAAGACTTTTCCAGATGTTTGTAGCAGACCTCTATAAAGTGCGTAACACAGTATCCGCAACCTTCTATCTCCGCGGTTGCGGGTTTTGTGCAATCAGGAAAACCAC
>Ga0209006_10000676_pt1 | contig 31746 bp, 26 predicted proteins | sample JacPin_JW_Ref_O2_FD_188567 | JGI IMG/M metagenome (GOLD analysis project Ga0209006, IMG submission 188567) | Forest soil microbial communities from Algoma, Ontario, Canada - Jack Pine, Ontario site 1_JW_Ref_O2 (SPAdes) (version 2) | ecosystem: Environmental > Terrestrial > Soil > Boreal...
CTGCGTCCCTCCGGTCACGTTATATTTGCCCGTGTAGTTCACCGTTCCCGTCGTGAACGCCACTGTGCCCGCCCCGCTGATCGGCCCGCTGATGGCCGCAGTCGTCGCTCCGCTCCCCAACTCCAGCGTTGTTCCCAAAGCCACAGTCCACGATCCGGCGCACGTCCCGCTGCACACTCCCACGTTCGAAATCGACAAGATCCCGCTGCTGTCCGTCACCGTGCCCGTGTTGTTGAAAGTAACCGCATTGCTGACTCCTCCGCCGCTCGCGCTCGTTCCACCCGTCTTCTCGAAGGTTCCCGCGTTGTTAAACACTGGAATCGTCCCGCCTTCAAACTGGATCGAGCTGTCGTTTTCGTGATTCCATGTCGCCCCAGCCTGGTTGTTAAGTACCGCGCCATTCTGAATCAGGAATGAGCTCCCACTCCAGGTTGCCGTGCCTGCATTGTTCAGCGTCTGTCCACTCAAAAATGGCTCGCCACTCAGCGCCATTCCACCGTTCGCATTGGTCGTTCCCGTCCCGCCAAAAGTCCCCGCCGACCACGTGAGCAGCCCGCTCAAAGTCAATGTGCTGTCGTTCGTAAATAGGGGATTGCCGCTCAATGTGAGCGTGGTCATCGAACCGGTGCCATTCAGAGTCAGCGTCCCACTGATGCTCAGAGCGGCCGCAAACGTGGCCGTCCCGCTGATCGTCAGCGGCCCTCCGGCAAGCGTGATCGGCCCGCCGCTATTCAGGCTGGCAACAGTTTGGTTGGCGGTCGCTAGAGTTCCCACGCTGATGGCTGTAGTAACGCTGCTGGCGATGCACACGTTGTCCGTCGCAATCGGTACCGCGCCGCGGCTCCAGTTCCCCGCGGTCGTCCACTGGTTGTCTCCCGCCGTGCCCGTCCAATGGTTGGTGCCGCTCCCGCAAGTGACCTGCGGTCGAGCATTCCTCTGCTGCTGCGCTGTGTGCGCCGCGCTCGACGATCGCGAAACTACCGCGCGTTGCGCGTGAGCCAGCTTGAAAGAACCGGGTGCAAAACCAAGCGCCGCAATCGCAGCCAAGATGGCACACGAATTCTTGAGGTGGAAACCACCTTCATGACGCATTGAAGCCTCCATTACTGTCGGTTGTTTAGGCCAGGCTCTTGACTCGCGAACGCTGAACGGCCGAGGGGAAGATACAAAAGTGCCAGTCAAAAACGCGACCAACTTTAGTCAACATCCCACACAAATGCAAGTGAATAGATAGACTATTTGTGCTGCAAGAAATCTGTTTCAAGTGACAACAAGTTGCACACGGCGCAGAGTCCGCAATCGAAATCGTTCCCCGGCGATGTCATCCGAACCGGCGCGAAGCGGCGGTGAGGAACCTGCTTTTCCTGCATCGACTACGTAGGCAAAGGAACCAGTCCGCCCGAAATTGATTCGAGGCGATCCGGTTCCCTTTCCCCTGAAGATCTAATTCCCTCCCCTCACCACCAGCGTGTTAAATCCGAGCACAATCGTCGCGGTGTTGCCCAGAGACCCGCCGCCACATACGCCGATCGTGTTCTTGCCGGCCTTCAAGCCATCCGCGGGCGTAATGATCCACTGATAATGAACGTCACCGAAAGGCCCGCTGCCTCCCGTTCCCAGGTTGAACTCCGGCAGCCGGTTCGGTCCGTGAAAAACGTTGCAAGTTCCGCCATTGAGCATCAGTCCCACCCAGCCTTCCCCAGTTGCCTGATAGTCCAGGTTAAAATCCACGGTGACCGGCACAACGGTAGCTGGTTCGGTGACGCTAACCGACTCATTCCAGTTCTGGCAGCACGCGCCCGTAAACGTCACTGGACTCCCCGTGTAGCGGAAAACCTGAGCCGCCGGAATCGCAAACAGCGTAACCGGCACTGCAATCATCACGACTAGAGCAATCGCAAGAATCGCCCCGATTTTCTTGCTTTCCTTGTTCTGCACAATCTCGTTTTGCATGATCTCGTCTCCTGTAAGTATTTTTTATTGGGACGAAGCCCCTTGCAGAGTTCGCCTGTTCCCAGCGCAAACTTCTGCTCACGACCAACCCCAAGCAGGACGCATATTGCACGAAAGCCTGAATTTCCTGAATAGAGGTCGCATGTAGGGCACATTAATTTTCCTGTCGGGGCAACTCCCGATAAATCAATTCTTTGCGGCTAATCAATCTACAAGTCTCTATCCGGAGTCATCGTGAACGGAGCCGTTCTTCAGGCGCAGTGAAGGATCTCCCGCTGAACCGGCCTGACACGTAAGCAAAACCGTGCATCTACCCAAAAAGACAATTTTTGAAAACCGCGCAGGTAAAATATGTCCTCGGTCGCCCGACAAGGCCCAATGACGCTGGATTCAATCCGTTTTGGAGACAAGTTCGAACTGGAGCGCCAGTCGCGAAAGCTCTACCGCGACGGCCGTCTGTTGCGCTTGGAACGCATCCCCACAGAAGTCCTTCTCCTGCTGATCGAAAAAAACGGGCAGATCGTCACCCGTGACGAGATGATCCAGAAGATTTGGGGCGATGGAGTATTTTTCGACACCGACAACAGCATCAACGTTGCCATTCGAAAAGTACGACATGCCCTGCGCGACGATCCGGAAAATCCACAATTCATCCAGACCGTGACCGGTTACGGCTATCGTTTTATCGCAACCGTACCTTTCGAATCACCAGATCCGATCGCAGCTCCTGCCGCTCCAATACTCCCGGAGCCCGCATCGAACGTTACAGAAATTACGGGGCTTGCGGAAGAAGAAGACGAGCTCTCCGCCGAAACTCTTCCGCGACGATCCCTATTTTGGCGCGTTGCTGGACTCGCTGCCTTGGCCGGACTCATGGTCGCCGCTCTGGCCGTCTATCTTCAATCCCATAAAACACCAACAGCGGCGGTCCCCGGCGGAAGATCCATGCTGGCAGTTCTCCCCTTCGACAATTTCACCGGAGATGCGGCACAAGAATACTTCAGCGACGGCCTGACCGAGGAGATGATCAGCCAGCTCGGCAATGTTGACCCCTCGCACATCGGCGTGATTGCCAGAACTTCCGTGATGCACTATAAGCACAGCCAGGAATCACTGTCGCAGATAGGAAAAGACTTAGGCGTGCAATACGTAGTTGAGGGCAGCGTCCGTCGTGATTCGAATCGCGTGCGCATCACGGCCCAACTCATCCAGGTAACGGATCAAAGCCACGTCTGGGCGCGCCAATACGACCGTGATCTCAACAGCCTGCTCGCTTTACAGACGGAGATCGCCGGCGAAGTGGCCGATGAAATCGAGTTCAGTCTCACCGGCAAGCGCCCCATCTATGCGATACCGCAAGCCTCTCAGTCTCCCAATACCTATCAGGCCTACGACTCTTATTTGAAGGGACGCTATTTCTGGAACAAAAGAACCCGCCAGGGTTTCCAGCAGGCCATCGAATATTTTCAGCAGGCAATCGCTAGCGATCCAGGTTATGCCCGCGCCTACGCCGGTCTCGCGGACTCCTACACCTTGCTTCGCGGTTACAGCGAATCGCCCGAAGCCGAGTCGATGCCGCAGGCGCGTAATGCAGCGCTCAAAGCCATTGCCCTGGACGATCGGCTAGCTGAGGCCCACACTTCGCTCGCATTGATCAGCGAAACTTTCGATTTCGATTGGGAGACCGCGGAAAAAGAATTTCGCCGCGCCATTGAACTCGACCCGAACTACGCCACCGCCCATGAATGGTACGCCGAGTACCTTGGGCTGCAGGGACGATTCAGCGAAGCTCTCGCCGAAAGCGACCGCGCCCGCCGGCTTGATCCGCTTTCGCTGATCATCGCCGCCGACAAGGGCACCATCCTTTACTATGCCCGCCAGTATGACGCTGCCATCGCTCAATCCCGCGCCATCAAAGAAATGGACCCTGCATTCCCCCTCGCTCACATGGCGCTGGCCGCCTACGTCGAAAAAGGACGGTTCGCCGAAGCGCTAGCCGAAATCAAAGACTCCAGCCAGGAAAGCGATATCTGGACTTCAGCCTGGCAAGCCTACGTCTATGGGCGCGCGGGCCAGCGGCCGGAGGCGCAAAAAGCGCTAGAAAAAGTTCGAGCATCGTACGAACGCGGCAAAAGCGACGCCGATCCCGTGCTCTGGGCCTATCTCGGAATAGGCGATCGCGAACAAGCCTTAGTCTGGCTCGAAAAGGCCTACGCTACCCGCTCCAATCTCCTGACGACGCTCAAGGTAAATCCCGCCTTCGATCCGCTGCGGAATGATCCCCGCTTCATCGACCTCCTGCGCCAAGTCCACCTAGCGCATTAGTAGCAATCAGAGCAATCGAGATTTTGATCTTGGGCAAACGGTCCTGCAAGGAGCGAAGCGACGAAGCTGGACCGTTTGTGGGCAAGCGGGCGGGGAGCGCCAGAACCGGGACGCATCGCGTCTCGGTGACGCGCAAATGAAACTGCCACAAAAAAACGGGCCGCCGAAAAGCGGCCCGTCTCGTTCAAGCTAAAAGCTAATGGCTAAAAGCTAAGAGCTGCCCTAGTCCCCGGCGACCGGCTCTCCAACTTCCGGCTTTGGTGCAGGAGCGATTCCGCCATTCGGCTTCGCCAGCGCGCCCAGCGGAATGAAGCCATCCTGCGACTGTACCGCCTTCTCTTTCAGCACGACTTCGCGATACAGCGACGCCATGCGCGCGTTGTAAGCTTCATCATTCTTCACCGGTCCACGATGCTCCCCAATCACCGGCAACTTGTTCGCCGACGCCGCAGCCTTCGCATCCCGCGCCCGCACTTTCTCTTCGCGCGAGTTCTTCGCGATACCGAGCTTGTCGAGATCGTGCTGCAATTCGTTGGTGACCAGATCATCGCGCAGGCGCAGATAGTCGGCGTGCTCGTTTTCCATCTTCACCTTCTTGCCGCCGGCGAAAATCTCATGCCGTCCATGCTCTTCGTACCACTTGGTGAGCGTGGCCGTCATGTGCATCTTCTCGATAATGTTCCGCCATCCCACGCCGGTGTTGTAGGCGCAGAATGAAATTTCGCCTTCCTGCGTTGCGTACGGAATGATGCACTGCTCCGTGCGCCGGAAGTCATAATTGAACAGATCCTGGAACCACATGCCTGCGATGAACAGGAAGTTCCAGCGATCGGTCGTGCGCCGCTTCATCACATCATCGATGGTACGGTCCGGACCAACCTTCCCGTAATCCGTTCCCGTAACGTGATAGTTCTTGTCGAACTTTTTCAGCAGGTCCATCAGCTTGAAGTGCCTCGGCGACTTGAACGGATCGTAGTTCTTCATCAGGCACAGCGCCATGCCGAAGCCGGTCATCTTCTTACCGCGCGCTGCATCGTTCACCTTGGCAATGTCCTTCGCCAGCTGATCCCCATGCAGGAACGCGGTAACCGGCACGCACTCCTTCGTTTCTTTATCGATCATCACCGCCATGCCAGTCCCGCAATTCGGATGACAACCGCAACTTAGTTGGCCCCAGTCGTTTTTTGGGTCGTTGACGTGCATCAGGTCGGCCCAATCGCTGAAGGTTCCCATGAAGCTGATGGGGAACCAGTCGCGGGCGGGCTCGCCGAGTCCGGTCTGATTTTTCACGTCGTGCGCGAGGTGCGAAAGTGTGTAGCGCTGCGCCTGGCGACGATCATCGGTGACGGCTTCGTCGCGGCCGGTAAACGAAACCGGCTGGAACGACAGGAAGCTGATCGTCTTCGGATTGTCGAGCGCGAACTTGATGATGCGTCCGACCTGCTCGTTGTTAATTCCGTTCACGATGGTGACGACCGGGACGATTTCGCATCCAGCCTTGTGCAGGTTTTCGATCGCCTTCAGCTTCACGTCGAACAGATTGCCGACCATGCGGTGCGCGTTGGCGGCATTGCCGATGCCATCGAACTGCAGATAGGCGTAACGCATGCCGGCTTCAACCGCCTGCTGCGCGAATTCAAAGCTCTTCGCGAATTCGATTCCGTTGGTCGCGGCCTGCACGGAGTTGTATCCAACCTTGCGGGCGTAGCGAACGGCGTCGAGGAAGTACGGCGACAACGTCGGCTCGCCACCGGAGAACTGCACGCTCATCTGGCGACGCGGCTTGATGGTGATCGCGTTGTCGAGCATGGTCTTGATTTCTTCCCACGTCAGTTCGTGGACGAAGCCGACCTGGTTCGCGTCCATGAAGCAGGGATCGCACATCATGTTGCAGCGGTTGGTCAGGTCGATGGTCAGCACGGAGCCGCGGCCATACTTCACCGTCGACGATCCGTGATGATGCAGCTTCTCGTCGTTGTGCGCGGCGATGTCGCGTCCAGGAAAAACTTCTTCCAGGTGCTCGGAGAAAGTGGTGTCGATCGACATCACGTCTTCGAAGTGGCCGTGGACGGGGCAGTCTTTTACCATCAAGATCTTGCCGTCGCGCTCGATGATGGTGGCCTTGATTTCGCCGACCTTCTCGTTCATGAGCACTTCGTGCGGCAGATGGCCGTCGAGAATCTGCTGCCGGATTTCGGGAACACACTTCGGGCACAGCGAATCAGTAGCGCGCGGCCAGCCCAGCGGCGGCTTCGACTTCTCATAAGACTTGAGCAGCGGCTTGTCCGACCACTTAGGGGTGGGCGAAGGATTGGGCTTGATGCGATTAACGCGATCAAACACCATCCATGTAGCCTTGGCGGCGGCGACGGCGGCGGCTTCTACGTACTTGATCGGCTTGTGCATTTTCGTTTTTAGGCTCCTGGCTTTTTAGCTATCAGCTCTCAGCCAAAAAACTTGTCATTCCGAACCGGCGCAAAGCGGCGGTGAGGAACCTGCTTTTTGGCTCGTGCAAAATCAAATCCCACAACCCGGTGACATGGGCTCACTGTGAACAAAACTGCATACCGGGAAACTGAACCTGTTCCTGTGAGACCTGGGTTCCCGAAACGCGTACACGAATGCCTGGGTAAGACTGCAACTATCTTATTGGAATGAGGAAAAGTGACGCATCCACATCCCAACGAACGGTGCAAAATCAGGGTTTAGCGGTTGCTGGAAGGATTATACGGGGTTAAGTCGTTGAAAGTAAAGGGGTGGGGTATCAAGGTAGTGTGGATGTTCCCTTCAAACCTCAAACTCTGATTGGGCGTCATCCTGAGTGGAGCCGATTTCAGGCGGAGCGAAGAGCCTGCCCTGAGCAAGCGAAGCCCGTCGAATGGGATCTCCCTCTTTACTGGCCTACGCGTCAGCCAAACTGCTCCACTACCGGCATCTAGTTTATCCAGCAAGAAAAGCCGATTTCCTCCTGTCTCGCTGCGCTCGCGCGTCGGAACGACAACGATAGGCCGTTACGGCTTGGCCCAGTCCTGCCAGACGAGCCCTTTCACCCGCGAGAATTCCCGGACATTTGAGGTCACGAGCGTAAGTCCGTGGCGGATGGCTTGGCCTGCGATCAGTAGATCGTAGGCGCCGATCGGTTTGCCGGTCGCTTCGAGGGTTACGCGTAGCGAGCCTGCGGCTTGGGCGTCATCATCTTCAAATGGCAGCACGAGGATCGGGCCAGCAAGAAAGGTTTCGAGGCGTTTGCGGTTGAAATCTTGCTTCGCGCTCTTATCGATGCCGTACCAGAGTTCGAAAACCGTGATGGACGATACGAGGATATGCGATCCAGTCGTACTTACTTTGTGCAGGCGAGTGCGAACGGTTGGCGGCCGTTCGTTGATCAGCGCGATGCAGGCATTGGTGTCGAGCAGATAGTCCATCGGAGACTCAGGGGCTAAAGCCCAGATTCGTACTTGTCCTGGACGCGGCGCTGAAGCGCCGCTCTTCCACGGTATGACACGGCCAGGAAATAGACAGCGGGGTGCATAGACAGCATGACGGCTAGAAGATCTTTCGCTTCGGGGTGGCGGGCTGGCGGCGTCCGCGGGTCATGAAAGGCTCGGACTTGAACTTGTCCAGCTCCTCAAACCAGCGGGCGGTATCTGGGATAAGTGGCTCCAGCAGCACTCCCTGAGGAACGCGGCGGATGCGGACGCGGTCTCCCTCGAAGCGGAATTCCTTGGGCAGACGGACGGCCTGGCTGCGTCCGTTTTGAAAAAGGCTGGCGGTGTTAGGTTTGGCCATATTAGAGAGTATATATCAAGAGTATATATCGCCGCGCTAATTGGTAGTCGTGCAGTTTGGCTTACGCGCCAGGCTAGTTAAGCGGATATCCCTCCGCCCCCTGGTAAAAACGTGGGCGTTCGGGATGACGCAGCGGGATTTGATGACGCGATTCCGCGGCCTCGACTGGATTGATAAGGCTGCAGGCAAAATGCATAGGTCCTTCGCTTTGCTCAGGATGACAAGACGTTTGTGGCCGTACGCTCGCCGTCGGAACGACAAATTTCAAGAGAGTCAAAGCCTCTGGCGGAGTGCCCGCTCCATACAAAGCAAAGTTTTCTGCTGGTCCTTCCAGCCCTGGATGGCAACTAACCGGAAGAGCATTTGGAAAAATTCACCCATAAGGAGTTGAAATCATGAGGAATGGTGCTGGCAATTTGCTGAAGGCAGTGTTGAAGGCGGGCGTTTGCTTCCTGGATCAGACCGGGGATGTAGCGAGCGACGCGCGGGATCGGGTTGCGCAGGGATTTGACCGGGCGAGCGATCATGTCTCGGATTTCGGCGATCGGGCTAGCCGGAAGCTGTCGGATCTGGGCGACCGGGCGCGGGATCTGTATCCGCAGGAAGATCACACCATGCGGCATATTCTGATGTTCGGCGCGGGAATCGCGGTGGGCGCCGGGATCGGGATGCTGATGGCTCCGGCCAGCGGCGAGGAGACGCGGGACGAAATTCGCGCCAAGGTGCACGAGTTTGGCGGGCGCGTGAAAGATCGCGTAAAGGATAAGGTGTCGCAGGTGATGCCGACCGGCACGGATGGAGTGTAGAGTTCCGTTTCTCTGCGGGAAGTCCCCACTCAAGCCTAAGACGGCTTGAATGGGGCACCCGCGCTATAGACGCGTTCATCCCCCGCGAAAATTAGAAGTTGAGGCCTACGCCGCCGGTGACGAAGTCGGTGCGCCAGTTGTAGACGTCGTCGGGATTATTGGCATTGGTTTCGAAGCGGAAGTAGCGCGTCTGGTAGGTACCTTTGACGAACCAGCGCCCGAAGTTGTAGCCGAGGATGCCGCGGACGGCGTATCCGTGATCGAGATTGGGATTGTCGAAGGGCGGCGCGCCGTCCGGCGATTTGTGGAAGCGTGGCGAAAATTCGGGCGTGCCTTCGACGCGGGCGAAAAAGCGGCTGGAGGGTCCGAATTTGTATTGAACGAATATGGGCGTTTCGAACAGCTCCATGTGATCTCGGTTGAAAACCACTCCGCCATTCGTGACTGGCCCGCTGGCGTAGCTGGGCGGCGGGACGAGACGATGGATTTGGAGATGGATGCCGGCAGTCAGATGCTGGCCGAAGTGGAAGGCGAAGCCTCCGTAGACGGATTGTTCGGTCGCGTGTTGAGTACTGTCCTCGGGCCAGCGCAACTCTCCGCCGCCAACGATGTCGACGCCGTGGGTAAGATCGGACGTTTTCCAGACAATGACTTCGCCGTCGACGGCGCCGACGGCGCCCGTTTCGCGGGACTGTCCGCCGAAACGATCAGCGGTTGCGCCGAAGTTAGCGGCGATGTATCCGCGCTGCTGAGCGCGGGCCGGGATGGAGAGCGCGATTGCGGCGAAGAGTAGTGCGGAAATCGTTAGGAAGACGCGACTGCTATCGGCCTTGCGAAGCTTCATCAATTCATTCTCTCCATCGTTAAGGTCCTCGGTGTTTGCCGCCTTTGGGCAAAAGTGTAAGTGTACACGTCCGCGAATGCCGGTGGACAGCGCAGGCGTCTCAAGCACGTTGGTTTCATGGAAGCGGCTGATTGCTCTGATGCGGGAAGCAGGGAGATTGTTTGTGTCGGGCTGCTGTCCCTCCATGATTCGTGCTGGATCAGGATCCCCACTCAAGCAAAAAGTGGGCGGAGGAATGCCTCCGCCGCTACATGATCTTTATTGGTGCAAACAAAAAAATGGGGCGGACATTGAGTCCGCCCACACACGAGTGACGAGGGTATTGCGGGAAACTTGCGAGAAATTTTTAGCGGGTCTTGGGCTCGTCCTTGTCTTTGTCTTTGGAGCCTTCCTGTTCGAAGATGATGTCCGCTTTCTTGGCGGTCAGCTTCTGGGCGCGGATTTCACGGGCAATGTCACCGAGAGGCTTGGCTTCGGAGGGATGTCCGAACTCCCAGAGCGGCTGCTCGCCTTGCGCGTAGGTATAGGCGTTCGGGCTTCCGCCGACCAGGGAGGTCTCGGTACCCATCGCATGCAGAGAGGCGTGTTCGGTGTGTTCCGAAAATTCGGTGAACGTTGGCTGACTGGAAATGCTGCTTCCGACTTGCGCGTGCGCAGCGGAGCCGGACATCATTACGAACATCAGTAGAGCCGGGATAACGAAGACGAAGAATTTGATTTTCATGGCGTTTGCCTCGCGTTACGCTGGGTATAAATGCAAGAGGCATGCCAAGTGCATAAGGTTTATTTTCAATGTTTTACGGTTGCCACATTAAGCTTTGCGCAATGTTTTGCACAAGGCAAGATGGGGAAAGTTCCGCGGACGCTGGCCCTCAGGCGTTAGCGCGCAGCTTCTTACGGAACGAGCTATTGGCGAACGCGACGGGCGAGTCGCCCGTCCCTACCCCCTGCACGGCCCGCTTGCTTGACAGAAATTGTTATGTACCCTTAGCCTCGCGTCCGAAGATGCATTGGGTTTGTTCGACAATTGCTTTATTCGGGAACACATAGGAACGGGACAAATGACTGCTACATGGTTTGGCCGCAGAGGCGCTCTTTGCCTCTTGCTCATTTGCGGATGGATGGTCGGATTCGGATTCACGGGCGCCGCGAAGGCACAGGATCATTATGAAGTTCAGGTTCAGCACGGTCTGGGCTTGAAGCTGCACGATGGCGTCACGTTGTGGGCGGATGTTTGCCGGCCCAAGGCGGATGGGAAATTTCCCGTGCTGCTGACGCGCACTCCGTATGATAGGACAGGTTCGATCGACTTCTGCATGAAGGCAGCGGCGCGCGGATATGTGGTCGTCGCGCAGGATGTGCGCGGACGATATGGGTCGGAGGGCGAGTGGTATCCATTCAAGTACGAATCGCAGGATGGGTACGAGACGGTGGAGTGGGCGGCATCGCTTCCCTATTCGAACGGCAAAGTCGGGATGTTCGGCGGATCGTATGTGGGCGCGACGCAGTACTTGGCGGCGATTGCGCAGCCGCCGCATTTGGCGGGAATTTGTCCAAATTACACGGCGTCGAACTATCACGATGGCTGGACGTATCAGGGCGGAGCCTTCGAGCAATGGTTTAACGAATCGTGGACGAGCGGGCTGGCGGAAAATACAATCACACGCAAAGCGATGCAAGGCAGCGACAAAGTAGGGTGGGCGCAGAAGTTGCCGCTGCTGTCGTATCCAGTGTTGATGTCGCCGCCGGCGGAAGTACTTGCGCCTTATTTCAGCGATTGGCTGATGCATCCCAACTATGACGATTACTGGAAGCAGTGGTCGATCGAAGATCACTACGCGAAGATTCAGGTTCCGGTTTTCAGCATGGGAGCGTGGTACGACATTTTTCTTGGCGGAACGCTGCGGAATTACGAGCGGCTGAAGAAAGAGGCGGGCACGGATGCCGCGCGGCGTGGGCAGCGGCTGATGGTTTATGTCGGCGGACACGCGGGCGGGCCGGACAAAAAGAAAGTTGGCGCAGTCGATTTTGGCGACAAGCTGCCATTCGATCTGGATGAGACAATGCTGCGCTGGTACGACAGCCTTTTGAAAGGAATCGATAACGGGGTGAACCGCGAGAAGCCAGTACGAATCTTCGTGATGGGAAAGAACGAATGGCGCGAAGAGGATGACTGGCCGCTCGAGCGGGCGAAGACGACACGGTATTACCTGCACTCGACGAAGCCAGCGAACGGGCTGGAAGGTGCGGGTACGCTGAGCACGGCTGCTCCGGATGAGGAGAAGCCGGATCAATATGTTTACGATCCCGGCAACGCGGTGCCGACGCTTGGCGGTCCGCTGTGCTGTGGAGCTCCGCTGCCGACGGGGATCGGCCCGGAGGATCAGCGGCCCGCAGAGGCGAGGGAAGACGTCCTGGTGTTTTCCACCCCGGCGTTCGCTCAGGATACGGAAGTGACGGGGCCGATTTCCCTCGACCTTTACGTGAGCAGTTCGGCGGTAGACACAGATTTCACGGGTAAATTGGTGGATGTCTGGCCGAATGGATTCGCCCAGAATCTGACCGAAGGCATTCTGCGGATGCGGTACCGCAATTCGCAGGAGAAGCTGGAGTTGGCCAATCCGCGCGAGGTGTATCACGTTACGGTCGATCTGTGGGCGACGAGCAACGTCTTTCTTTCGGGTCACAAGCTGCGGCTGGAGGTTTCGAGCAGCAATTTTCCGCGATTCGACCGGAACTTGAATACCGGCGAGGAGCAGGCGCGCGGCACGCACATGGTGAAGGCGACCAATGTGATCTATCACGATAAGGCGCGGCCGTCGGCGCTGGTGGTGGAGGTGGTGCCCTAGATCCGTTCTTTTGCCACCGTTACCCCACCCTTCGCAAACAAGCGAAGGATGGGGAACCCTATTTCAAACTACTCCTTACAATCATTTCTTCAACGGTTGGTGGTCGAAGCTGATCACGCGGCTGATCTTCCAGGTTCCATCTTTGTTCTGCCAGAGCTGGACGAATTTGGCTTCGCCTACATTGCTCTCGTCATCGGGATGATGGAAGCGATGGACGCCTATTTCTACCGCGCCGTAGCCAGCGATGGGATAGACCTCAAGCGATCCGGGGACAAGTTCGCGGGTCACTTTGCCGCAGATATTGTTCTTAATGGCATCAACCAACGCCTGCCTCCCAACTGACAAGCCGGTTTTGTCGTGATAGAACTCGATGTCATCGGCAACGAGCGATGAGAAGGCAGGCAGATCGCAGTGGTTGTAGGCGTCGAAGAGTTTCGTATCGAGCGCCTGAATAGTCTTGAAGAGCGCAGGATCGGAAGTTTGGGATTGCGCGCAAGGGGCGACGCAGAACATCACGAACATGAGCAGGAGCGAGGACGCGAGTTTCATTTGGTGATTCTCCAATGCAGGGATTCGCCTGTTGGGAAATACGACTTCCAGGGCAAATTTGTTCCCAAGAAGCCGGATTCATATCGGTAGACTTCGGGCTGCGGTATATTGGCGGCGTGGGGCGAGAGTGGAGTCGGAAATGATTGGGAATCGTTCAAGAATAGCTTCCTGGGCAACGACGCTGGCGGCGGTCGGTTGCGTGATCGGCGCACTTTCCTGCTCACAGGCCGTGGCGCAGAGCGACTGCGCGGACGGCAATGGCGTGTTGAATATGGATCCGCCGAAGAGCATGACCGTGCCGGATCTGATCCAGAAATTTACGGCGGAAGAGACGAAGGTGAAGGCGGCGCGGGCGCAGTACACCTACACACAGGATCTGATGGCGCAGACGCTCGGCGACAAGGGGCCGGACGGGCAGTATCACGAGGTGACCGCAGTGTCGTATAACGCGCAGGGTAAGCGCGAGGAAAAGGTGACGTTTGCCGAGCAGTCGACGCTGCGGGGGATCAATCTCACGAAAGAGGACATGGACGATGTGCGCGAGTTCATGCCGCTGATCCTTACGACGCAGGATTTGCCGGAGTACAACCTGACCTATGCCGGGCAGCAGCACGTCGACGATCTGGATACCTACATATTTCACGTGGTGCCGAAGAAGATCGACAAGAACCGGCGGTATTTTCAGGGCAAGATCTGGGTCGATGGACATGATCTGGAAATTGTGAAGGTGTGCGGGAAAAGCGTGCCGGAGCTGATCCATACGAAGCGGGGCGAGCACCAGGATTTGCGGCCGACGTTTGTGTCGTACCGGCAGCCGGTAGGCGAGTACTGGTTTCCGGCCTTCGTGAAGGTGGACGACAGTTTGTATTTCAAGTCGGGGGCGGTGCACATCAAAGAGATTGTGAAGTTTACGGGATATAAAAAGGCGGGTGCGGCGGCGGCGAAGCCGTGAGACGTGCGGTTTTAGGCTAGCGTGGCATGGCTCTCGCGCGAAGCCGGTTTGCACGGGAGATCCCTCCGCCCGCTGGTAAAAACGCGGTCCTTCGGAATGACGCCGCTGGGGTATTACGAGGCGCGAATTAAAGATGACAAGGTGAATACGTCGCTGGTACGATGCGGGCTACATTCCGTGAAATTTGAGGTATGCTTTAATTCCCCTATGGCGAACGAAAAAAATAGTGGCAGCAAGAATATTGTTCTGTGGGTCATCACAGTCGCGCTGGTTGCGCTGGCCATTTTTATTTATAAGAAGTAGCTTTTGGGCCACGAACGATTCTGCTGACAACACGGCGCATCCCGCGCTGGCGTGATCTCATCCTCTAAAAACTAGAATCAGGTGAGGATCCCTTGGCTTCGCCGCCATCCTCCATCTTCACTTCGGTTTCGCGCCGTATTTGGCGAAGACCGATTCGCTGGTAACGATTCCTTCCAACTTTTGTGGATTGGCCCGGTTGACGACCGGGACAATGGCGTTCGTCTGCACAAAGCGGATGGCGCTGTCGAGCGGGAGATCGGGGAACAGAAAAGGCAGCGGCTGCGGAGGAATCAGCGACCCGAGCGTGTGTTCGCCTTTGCCTTCTTTGTCGAGGCGAAGAAGAAGGTCGCGCGTGACCGCGGACCATCCGCTGGGCTGGAGGCGAACGGGAAAAACAGCCTGCGTAGAGGCTTCGACGCGCCGGGCGGCTGCGTCGACGTAGTCAGCTGCGCTGAGGATGATGGCGGGAGCGGGGAGCGTCGCGTCTTCGACGCGGAGGATGGCTTCTTCGCGCTCTTCTTCGAGCGACGGGAGAACCAGGCCATCTTGCCTTGTGAGCAAATCAAAAATCGCGGTCGGTTGCAGGCTGCGGGCGACGACATAGGCGAACGTGTTGGCGACGATGACGGGAACGATGATTTCGTAGTTGCCGCTGACTTCCAGCACCATGAAAACGCTGGTCATGGGGGCGCGAAGAAATCCGGCGAAGAGAACACCCATGCCGACGAGAACATAGGTGCCGTTTGAAGCCGTGCTCAGGTGCGGGATGAAGATGTGCTCGAGGCCGCCGACTGCGCCGCCGAGCATGGCTCCGATGAAGAGCGTGGGCGCGAACATGCCGCCGGGAGTTCCGCTGGTGAAGGAAAGCGTAGTCGCAACGATTTTGAGCAGTGCAAGCAGAGCCAGAAATTGCCAGACGTATTGGCCGTGCATGGCCTGATCCATGAAGTTGTAGCCGGCGCCCAGGACCTGCGGAGCCCCGAAGTAGCCGATGCAGCCGATGAGAAATCCGGCAATGGCGGGCTGAAGATATTGCGTCCAGCGCGGGAGGTTGCGCAGACGCGGACGAAGATAGCCGATGGCCTGCGCGAAAAGAAATGCGGCGAAGCCTCCGGCGATGCCAAGAACAACGTAAGCGATGAGTTCGGCCGGGCGCTTGAACGTTGTGACAGGAATGCGGAACAGCGGCTCGGAGCCGAGGAACCAGCGCTCGATCACGACGCTGGCAACGGCGGAGAGGACGACGGAGCCGAGGATGCCTGCGCTCCAGCGTCCGATGACCTCTTCGATGACGAAAAGGACGGCTGAGATGGGAGCATTGAAGGCAGCCGCAAGGCCCGCGGCCGCGCCGACGGGAGCCATCAGGCGAAGTTTTTCGCGCGAGAGCTGGAGCTGGCGTCCGAGGGCTGAGGCGAGGCTGGCGCCGATTTGCAGCGAGGGATCCTCGGGGCCGAGGGAGTGTCCGCCACCGATGGCGAGAGCGGAGCAGAGAAATTTTCCGATGGCGGTCCGGAACGGGATGTAGCCGTTAAAAATGTAGAGCGCAGCCTTGGTCTGGTTCACGCCGCTGCCGCGGATCGTTGGGAAAACGTGGATGACGAGGATGGCGACGACCAGTCCGGTGACGGATGGCACGACGAAGAGACGCCAAGAGTGAGTTTGCGGAAGCGGGCCGAGAAGCGCGAGATGGGTCCAGTCAATGGCGAGGCGGAAGCAGACGACTGCGAGGCCGGAGAAGATTCCAATGAAGACGGACAGAATCAGAAAGAAACGCTCTTCGTCGAAAACGCCGTCGAGGGCGGCGAAGAGGCGCTCCGAGGCGCGAAAACGGGAGTGGACGACGGCGGGAGGGTTCACTTCCCTGCTTGCTTTCGGATCTACTTTGATCTCGCTCACTGATCGGCGTCCTCGGGATTGTGGGAGATCAGGAGCAAGGCTGCGTCGTTCCCCTCGGGCTCACCACAGATGGCGGCGGTTTGCTGCTCGATCTGGAAGACGACATCCATGATGGCATCGGGAAGATCGGTATCGGCGATGACGCGGAGACGCGGAAGATCTTTTTTGGCGGCGAGCCAGCGGGATTGAAGATCGATGAGCGGAGAGATTGAAGACGATGCCGAGGTCGAAGGCTGAGAAGTTGCGCCAGTATTGGCAGTTTGAAGATCCACGCCTTTTTGTTGCGCGCAGATGGCAAGGCGATCACCTGCGGTGGTGAAATCGGCGGCGATGCGGCGGTTGCGTTCGACGTCGGAGATACGGCGGAGAAACGGATCGACTTCGAGGATGAGAGTCGCGGAGGCATGAAGTGTGCGCGAGTTTGAGTCCTCGGGATCGGCTTTGACCACGTCTTCGAAATAGTGTGCGGCGGTGCGGTAGTGGCCGGCACGGTAGGCGGCTTCTCCGGCACCGGCGAGGGCGGTGAAGTTTGAATGATCCGTACTTGTTCGATCTAGGCGCAGGACTTTCTCATATTCGGCGAGCGCGTTCGGGTAGTCTTTGGCCTGCCCGAAGAGTTTCGCCGCCTGGAGATGCAAGGCGGGATCGGCAGGGAGGAATCCGGCAAGCGCAACGAGTTCGGCGTTGGCCGGCGCCACGGCATTTTTCTGCAGCAGGAATTCGATGAGTTCGATGTGGGCCTTGCGGCGGTTGGAGTCAGCATCGGCGTTGCCCCAGACGCCGTACATGGCGTTGTGGTAGTAGCGCGTGGCGTCGTCGAGCGAGCCGCGGCGGGCGGCGAGCCGGGCGAGCGCGAGATTGATGGTGCCGTCTTCGGGGCTGCGCTCCCAGAGCGATTCGAGATAAGACTCGGCTTCGTCGAGGCGTCCGGTGTCACGGAGGGCGCGGCCGAGGTTGAGCTGATAGAGAGAATTGTTAGGGTCGCAGGTGAGGGCGGCGCGGAACTCTTCGAGGGCGCGCGAAGGATTGTGCGCGGTCATGTCGGCGAGGCCCGCGTCGTAGAGGTGCCGTCCGCGCGCCTGCTGGTTGAGGTTGAAGCGGGTGACGAGATGGCTGACGGCGGCGAATGCAACGGCGGCGGCCAGAGTAAGCACGAGGATAACGAACACGGCGGAGCGCGGTAGCCGGGCCAGCAGTTTGGTGAGGAACTCGGGCATATATCGGGGCGCGATATTTAATGTAAATCATTTGGAGGCTGAGGTACGAGGTCCCGGAGGGTCCGTGGTTCGGGAGATCCCGTTCGACGCGCTCGCATGCTCAGGGCAAGCTCTTCGCTTCGGTTCAACTACGCCTCCGCTCAGGATGACACCCGACGGGGGACAGGTGGCTGCTGCGGCATGGTCTGTGAAGAATAGGCTGGCGGGCGCTTGATCTTGTAAGATACTTCGTCTGCGAAATGACAATTGAACAATGCCAATTGAACAACGATGAATCGCGAATATCACAAGGGCTATAGCCAGGAATTACACCGGGATATGGAAGCGCTCGTTTTTGGGCATGCGGGGACGCCGATTGTGGTGTTTCCGACTTCCATGGGGAAGTTTTTTGAGTATGAAGACCGCGGGATGATCGGCGCGCTGGCGCCGAAGATCGAGCGCGGCGAACTGCAGGTGTTTTGTCCCGACGGCGTGGATACGGAGAGCTGGTACAACAAGAGCGTGCATCCGCGGATCAGGGTGCTGCGGCATTTGCAGTATGAGCGCTACATCCTGAACGAATTCTTGCCGTTCATTAAATGGAAGAACCAGAACTGGCAGCTGGCGGTGACCGGGTGCAGTTTTGGCGGATACCACGCGGTGAATTTCGCCATGAAGCATCCGGATGTGGTGACGCACTGCGTGAGCATGAGCGGATCGTTCGACATCAAGCAGTTTCTGGATGGCTATTACGACAACGATTGTTACTTCAACAATCCTCCAGACTATTTGCAGAGCATGAGCGACGACTGGTTTATGAGCCGCTACCAGAATATGAAGCTGGTGCTGGGAACGGCCAACTGGGATATTTGCCTGGATGCGAACTTCAAGTTTTCGGCGATCTTGAATCGAAGAGGGATTCCGCATTGGCTCGACGTGTGGAACGATGATTCGAAGCATGACTGGCCGCTTTGGGTGAGGATGGCCGGGAAGTATTTTTGACATGAGTCGCGAGTCCTGAGGTTCGAGTTGCTTGGAAAAGCAGGTTCCTCACCGACGCTTCGCGCTGGTGCGGAATGACAAAGAGTTCAAGTTTAGGAATGGAGATGAAGCTGTGAGCACAAAGAAAATTGGGATTTTGTTTGGGATGGAAAATACCTTTCCGCCGGCGTTCGTGGACAAGGTCAATTCGATGAAGGTGCCGGGCGTCGAGGCGGAGTTTGTGAAGATTGGCGGGATTCGGATGGATGAGCCGCAGAAGTATGCGGTGATCATCGACCGGATATCGCAGGACATTCAGTTTTACCGGGCCTACTTGAAAAATGCTGCGCTGCACGGGACAGTGGTGGTGAACAATCCATTCTGGTGGACGGCGGACGACAAGTTTTTCAACTACGCGCTGGCGCACAAGATGGGCGTGGCCATTCCGCCGACAGTGATTCTGCCGCACAACCAACATCCGGAGGGGACGACGGAGCAATCGATGCGGAACCTGGTGTTTCCGCTGAACTGGCAGCAGATTTTTGATTACGTCGGCTTCCCTGCTTTCCTGAAGCCTTATTCGGGCGGAGGGTGGAAGCATGTGTACAAGGTACATTCCGCGGAGGAAGTGTTTCATCACTACAACCGGACCGGCGATTTGTGCATGACCCTGCAGCGCGGCGTGGAATTTGATGAGTATTACCGCTGCTACGTGGTGGGGCAGGAAAAAGTGCACATCATGAAGTACGACCCGAAGTTGCCGCATCATGAGCGGTATGTGAAGGGGAATCCGCCGCCGTCGACGAAGGCGTTGCGCGAACGGATTGAGCGCGATTCACTGGCGCTGTGCCGGGCACTCGGCTATGACCTGAACACCGTGGAATTTGCGGTGGAGGGTGGCGTGCCCTATGCGATTGACTTTCTGAATCCGGCGCCGGACGCGGAGATTACGTCAGTCGGGCAGGAGAATTTTGACTGGATCGTGAACGCCGTGGCCGAGATGGCGGTGAAGATGGCGACGGAGGGACAGAGTCCGGTGAAGGAGTTCCGCTGGGCAGAGTTTCTGGCGGGTGCGGATGGGGCGGAATCGAAGCACGCGGCGCGGAAGAAAACGAAGGTGTAGTTAACATGATGGGTCTGGACCGACGATTCTTTTGGGGATTATTCCTGGCGTGGACGCCATGGATTCCGATCCTTGCAACGCTCGCTCTCGCGTTCCGAGGCGTATCGAACACCAAAGCAACCGGTATCGCGGTGCTTGCCGGCGGCTTTACCGAAGTGTTGGTCCTCTGGGGAATCGTTGCCATCCTCGTTGGCCAGGTGGCCGCGATCATCTTGTTGTCAAAGACATTCTCATCCGGGCATTGGCCGCGCAATTTATTTTCTGTGATCTCCATCTGCCTGAGTGGGTTCATGCTGATACTCGTTGGTTTTCTGGTATGGCTGAGTTGGTTTCATCTCCACCGGGGATAGCCGTTGGCAGCGTGGCTCAAGCCCTGCGATTTCCTGCGCCAATTCTTCAACGATTCGGCTTCGATCGCCTCCAATTCGCGTCCGTCTTAACAATCGGCTGTGTTTTGTTCGCATTGATATACTGTTGAGGCTGGTTTCGCCCGTCCTTCGGAAAGTACGCGAAGGATGGGCCACCCGCCATTCTTATGACGCCTACTTTTACCATCGGGATTGAAGAGGAATATCAGACGATCGATCCGGTTACGCGGGATCTGCGGTCGCATATTCAGGTGGAACTGCTCGAGCGGGGCAAGAAAGTCCTGCAGGAGCGGGTGAAGGCGGAGCTGCACCAGTCGGTGGTCGAGGTCGGAACCGGCATTTGCAACAACATCAAGGAAGCCAAGGCTGAGATCAAGGATCTGCGGCGCAATATCATCCGGCTGGCGCGGGAGAACGATTTGAAGGTGGCGTCGGTGGCGACGCATCCGTTTTCAGATTGGCGGACACAGGAGATTCATCCTGACCCGCGATACAAAGACATTGTTGAAGACATGCAGCTGGTGGCGCGGGCGAACCTGATCTTCGGCCTGCACGTTCACATTGGGATCGAGGATCGCGAGACAGCGATCCACATGATGAATCATGCGCGGTATTTCCTGCCGCACATTCTGGCGCTCTCGACGAATTCTCCGTTCTGGCTGGGGATGAATACCGGGCTGAAGTCGTACCGCTGCAAGGTGTTCGACAAATTTCCGCGGACGAATATTCCGGATTATTTCCCGAGTTGGGGCGAGTATGAGAATTTCATCAAGCTGCTGATCAAGACCAACTGCATCGACAACGCGAAGAAGATCTGGTGGGATATCCGGCCGCATCCATTCTTTAACACGATTGAGTTCCGGGTATGCGACATTCCGATGCGAGCCGATGAAACGATCGCGATCGCGGCGCTGATTCAGGCGACGGTGGCGAAACTGTACAAGCTGTATACGGCAAATCAGGGATTCCGTTTGTACCGGCGTGCCCTGATCATGGAGAACAAGTGGCGCGCGGCGCGTTACGGGCTGGATGGAAAGCTGATCGATTTTGGAAAGCAGAAAGAAGTCCCGGCGCGCGATCTGGTGTTGGAGTATCTGGAATTTGTCGACGATGTGGTCGACGAGTTGGGGTCGCGCGAGGAATTGAATTACATCCACAAGATTTTGGAGAGCGGCAGCGGCGCCGACCGGCAACTGCGCGTCTTTCAGGAAACTGGAGATTTAAAGAAAGTTGTCGATTACATCGTGGAAGAGACGGAAGCCGGGCTGGAAGAAGAGCCAGAGGCTGTCCGGAAAGTAGGGTGAAAGCAGGGGAATGAGTATTTCGGCCGATCCGAGTTCGACACAACTCAACAAGATTTCTTTCGATCCTGAATACAAGCAGGGCGCGTATAACGCGGTGAATGTCTGCCTGCGCATACAGCCGACCGAACAGGTGTGCGTGATCACCGATGACGTAACGAAAGAAATTGCGGCGGCGATTGTCGCGGAGATCGAGAAGGTTGGCGCGCCGTATCACGCATGGGTGCTGGAGGAGATGGCGACGCGGCCGTTAAAAGATTTACCGCGGGAGATTCTGGACGATCTGGAGCAGTCGCAGGTTTCGATTTTTGCCGTGCAGGTGCAGACCAACGAGTTGCGGTCGCGGATTCAGATGACCGACGTGGTGAACCGGAAAAAGATTCGCCACGCGCACATGGTGAACATTAACCGGCAGATCATGCTGGAAGGGATGCGGGCGGATTTCGCGCGCGTCGACCGGTTGAGCCAGAAGGTGGTCGAGATGGTGCGCAAGGCTTCGAAGGTGCGTGCCACGACTGCGGCCGGAACGGACCTGACGGCGGACTTGAATCCGAACTACAAGTGGCTGAAGACGAGCGGGATTATTTCTCCGGAAAAATGGGGAAACCTGCCGGGCGGGGAAATTTTTACGACGCCGGGCGACGTGAATGGGACGTTCGTGATCGATGGCGTGGTCGGCGATTATTTGTGCGCGAAGTTTGGCGACTTGAAAGAGAATCCGCTGACCGTACGGATGAAAGCAAACCGGCTGACCGAAGCGCACTCGGAAAATCGCGAACTGGAGAATGACTTCTGGAAGTACACGCACACCGACGAGAACAGCGACCGGGTCGGCGAGTTCGCCATTGGGACGAACATCGATTTAAAGGAAGTGATCGGCGAGATTCTGCAGGATGAGAAATATCCTGGAGTGCACATCGCGTTCGGGAATCCGTATGGGGCGCACACGGGGGCGCAGTGGGATTCGACGACGCATATCGATGTGGTGGGGCGGAAGTTCAATATTTGGGTCGATGAGCAGCAGATTATGAAAGAGGGAAAGTTTTTGGTGGAGGCGTAGACAGCCTTTAGCTCTTAGCTGCACATCAACAGCAGATTCCACCACTTCGCTTCGCTCGTATCGGAATGACAACGTTTTAAAAGTTTAGGGATCCTTCGACTTCGTGAAAAACGCCGACTATCGTCGGCGTTTTTTTGCTACGCTCAGGGTGACATAACTTCGAAACTATGATTCCTTTCCTGCGTAAAGAGTTCAACGAGCAGTTTACTCCTGAAAAATACCGGGCTTTTTTGCGGCGGATGGATGAGGTTTCCGGAACGCATGTCGATTTCCGGCTTTCGGAGACTCCGTGCTTTTTCCCGAAGGAGTTGCTCGACCGGATGGCTCGTGACGGCAAGCAATTGATTCGACAGCTGGTCGACGATCCTACGTATCTTGCGAAGTCCGATGAGGCTGTGCCGGCGGAGTACAAGGCGCCGAATGAGCCGGCGCATCCGATGTTTGTGCAGGTGGATTTCGGGCTGGTGCGGGATGCGCATGGCGAGTTGCATCCGAAGCTTGTGGAGTTGCAGGCCTTCCCTTCCCTCTATGCGTATCAGGGACCGCTGGCGGAGGCGTACCTCGATGTGTATGGGCTGCGGGAGAAGAGCAGGTTCCTCACCAGCGCTTCGCGCCCGTTCGGAATGACAACACATGAGGGTGAGCTGAAGTATTTTCTCGGCGGACTTGATCAGAATTCTTACAGCGACCTTCTGCGGCGAGCGATTGTCGGTTCGCACGATCCCGAGAATGTGATTCTGATGGAGATCGATCCGGTGCATCAGAAGACGCTGCCGGATTTTTTGCTGACTGAAAAGATGCTGAACGTGCGGGCGGTAGATATTGCCGGGATCAAGAAGGAAGGCTCGCGATTGTATTACGAGCGTGACGGCAAACGAATCCCGATCCGGCGGATTTACAACCGGGCGATTGTGGATGAGCTGGAGCGAAAAAACGTCAAACTGAATTTCGATTGGCGCGACGAGCTGGATGTGGAGTGGGCGGGACATCCGAACTGGTATTTCAGAATCTCGAAGTTTTCGATTCCTTACCTGAAGCATGAGTCCGTGCCCAAAACGTGGTTCCTCGATCAGCTGACCGAAATTCCTTCCGATCTCGAAAACTATGCGCTGAAGCCGCTGTATTCGTTTGCCGGGCTGGGCGTGGTGATCGCGCCGAAGAAAGAAGACATTTTGGCGATTCCGGCGGAGAAGCGTCCGTACTACATTTTGCAGGAGCGGATGCACTTCGAACCGGTGATCGAGACTCCGTTTGGCATGACGAAGGCGGAGGTGCGGGTGATGTACATCTGGCTGGACGAGTTGACGCCAGTGCTGACGATTATCCGAACGGGGCGCGGGCTGATGATGGGCGTCGATCACAACAAGAATATGGAATGGGTAGGCGCGTCGGCTGGGCTGTATTTGGAGTAAAGCTTGAAACTTTCTCTCAAGATATTTTCTCTGGTCACACTTTTGGCGGTTGCGATCTTTGTCGATGCGCAGGCCTGCGCTCCGCAGGCAGTGATTGTCGGCGTAATCAATGCGCGCGGGCTGCCCATTGCGGATTTGCCGGCTTCGAGTTTCAGGGCTTCTTCGCAAGGAAAACCGGTCAGCGTGTTGTCGGCGAGTTTGCGCAGCGATCCGAGCACGCGAACTTACGTGCTGCTGGACATGGGCGTGACCATGGGAGGATTCGAAGCGCAAGGAATCGATCAGTGGAAGATTGCGCGCGGTGCAGCTGCGGATTTTCTGAACGTTGCGCCACCGCAGGCAGAAATTTATTTTTCCACTTTTTCGGATGCGATCAAAAAGACATTTCATGGAAAAGACGGGCGGCAGGCCGTGCAGGACTGGCTCAATGGTCCGGACTCGATGCGAGCTTCCGCGCTGAAGGGGTGGGCTGCGATTCACCGCACAATTATAGAAACGGCGAAGGCGATGGAGCCGGCGCATCCGGGCGATTCCATTTTTGTGATCACAGACGGCCGCAATGACCGGAGGGTCGCGATGGCATCGAGCGTAGCCGACGAACTGGAGTCGCGTGGAATAAGGCTATTTTCATTCATGCTGGATGATTCGCGCGTGGTAGATAGCGGCATTGCGGCGGGAGGACTGGTAGAGAGCACACCGCTACCGAATCCGGATGCAACGGAATTGTCTGCGTTGGCGAAGGGATCGGGCGGATTGGGATATACGCTATATCCGGGTGGAAGGATGATCGGGAAGTCCTTCGGGGCGGCATACGACTACGACGATCGAACGCAGCAAAACGTGCGCTCGTCGGTGGCCGAGATCGAGATTGCGATTAGCAATTTTTATATCCTGGCCATCGGCCTGCCCGACGATTCACGTGGACTTGTAGACTTTCAACTCGAAGTCGTCGACGCGCAGGGTAGGAAAAGAAAAGATGCGATCGTGACGTATCCGGCGCGGATCCCTGGCTGCCAGGCTGGGGCGACGCATTGAAGCCGATTATTCTGCCGGGACGGGCTGCAGGCGGGTGAGCAGAACTCCTCCGGCAATCAGGGCAACGGTGACTGAGACCAAGAGGGCGAGCCATCCCCAGTGGTGGGTGGGATGGCGAAGGATGCCCATGATTTGACGGCCGTAGTTGGCGGCGAGATAGGCGATGCCGAAATAGCGGATGGTACGGCAGATGGCGACGATTCCGAGGAATTTTCCCTGGGGAAAATCCGATGCGCCGGCGGCTGCGAAGAACATGCTGGTTGGAGTCGGAAGTGGAATGACAGTGGACGCGGCGAGCGTTCCGGTTCCCCATCGCTTGAAGAGGTTGAGAAATTTTCCGATCTTGTTTTTCTTGAATTTCGCGTCGAGGTAGGCGGAGCCGGCCTTGCGGGCGAGGCGAAAGGTAAAGTAGGCGCCGATGACCGATCCCGCCGTGGCGCAGGCGGCGTATTCAAACCAGAGATCGTGGCGGGCGGCGGAGAGGACAGCCGTGAGGATGTCCGGGCCGCCGAAGGTCGGGATGGGCGAGCTGTCGAGGATGGCGAGGAAGAACAGGCCGGCGGCGCCGAGATGGCGGAGGGTTGACGTGAAGCTACGCGTCGGACGGCGCCGGGAAGCCTGCGCGAACAGATCGAGCATGTTGGGACTATACCAAGGGTGGCTGGGCGGCGAGCGTAGGGAATTGCATAAGGACCAGTGTCGGTGATCTGTGATCAGTGGACCGCGGCTACCCTAATGAGCCGAACTGGTTCAGGCGGAGTGGTTGATCAGGATGGTTTCAAGTTCGGTGCCGTTGGGGCGGGTCACGAACATTTTGCCGTCCGCGAAGCGAATGGGAACGGGCTGGCCGCGATCGAACTCGCCGGGGCGATAGCCGTCGGCGTGATCGGGCGAATATTCACCGATGTATTCGACACCGTTCACATTGACCACAACCGCCGTTCTCCCGACAACTGCCCGTTCCGACCACTCTTGCATGACTTCGGCCTCGGCCTGCGTCCAGTTCTGAACGTCGCGACCGGGAACTCTTCCGTTGCGTTCGTAGATCTCCTCCGCCCGTGCGCGGATTGCCTCCTGCAGGGCTGAGACTTTTACCGGGGCTGCGGTGAGCGATGGCTTGGTGGTCGAAGGGTCGCGATGCGATGCCGCCATGACGGAACTCCTGATGTCTGGGAAATCTTTGCTGTCTATTCGTATTGCTAATGCCATCTTAATTCGGTGGCCGCGCGACGGATCAATCTAAGAGAAACGTAAGTAACCGGCGGTAAGCAGATTTGGGAAGGAAATCAGGTACTTCCAGAATCGGGCAGGCTGGTACGGAAACTTTATCCCAGCATGGCCAGAGAGTAAAGGCAGTTGACCGAAGTCCTTGGGAGACCTAACATTACGCCGGACGGGTGCGCGCTTCCATGATAGGCCAGCAGGTCTCCCACTACCGGATCATAGGCAAGCTTGGGGGCGGTGGTATGGGTGTGGTCTACGAGGCGGAAGATCTGTCGCTGGGCCGCCACGTCGCGCTGAAATTCCTTCCTGAAAATCTGGCCGGCGATCCTAAAACGCTGGAGCGGTTTACGCGCGAAGCGCGGGCCGCATCGCAACTGAACCATCCGAATATCTGCACGATCCACGGCATTGAAGATACGAACGGGCACCCATTCATCGTGATGGAGAAGCTCGATGGCCAGAGCCTGAAGCAGTGCATTGCCGGGCATGCCATGGAGATCGACAAGGTGCTCGATGTGGGCGTGCAAGTCGCGGACGCGCTGGTGGCGTCGCACGCGAAAAACATTGTTCATCGGGATATCAAGCCGGCCAATATTTTTCTCACCCCGGGCGGCCAAGTGAAGGTGCTGGATTTCGGGCTGGCCAAGCTGGTGCATAACGTTGGAACCGACGACGATGCGGGCGCGGACAATTCGCTGACTGCCGTAGGAGTGATTCCTGGGACGGCCGTCTATATGTCGCCGGAGCAGGCGCGCAGCGAGACTGTAGATGCGCGCAGCGATCTGTTTTCTTTTGGCGTGGTTCTGTACGAGATGGCGACGGGCAAGAAGCCGTTTACCGGCAATAACTCGCTGATGACGCTGGATGCGGTGCTGCATTCGAAGCCGGTTCCGCCGCGCGAGATCAATCCAAAGATTCCAGTTGAGCTGGAAGGAATTATCGGTAAGGCGATGGAGAAAGACCGCAACCATCGTTACCAGAGCGCCGCCGAGATGAAGTCCGATCTGGGGCTGCTGCGGCGCGAGTATGAGTCGGGGCAGATCAAGAGCGGCAGCCACACCGCGAAGCTGCGCGCAGCGACGGCGACTTTCGGTCACAGCACTTCACGCTGGGTCATGTATCTGCTGATCGGGTTGACGGCGCTGCTGGTGACGGTGGTGGGCGCAGTCGGAGCGTGGTGGTACAAGCATCGCGAAGTGGCGAACCTGGAGCAGCAGAATGCGATTGCGGTGCTTCCGCTGCAGAATATGAACCAGGACGCCAACGTCGACTACCTGCGCTTCGCATTAGCCGACGAATTGACCAGCGTGCTGACCTATTCGCGATCGCTGGAGGTAAGGCCGTCGTCGGTGACGCGAAGATTTGTCGGGAACGATGTCGATCCGAAAAAAGTTGGGCAGGAATTGCGCGTAGGGCGATTGCTGCAAGGCCATTACATGAAGCAGGGCGACCAGCTCTCCGTCACGATGGAAGCAATCGACGTCCCGACGGACCGGCTACTGTGGGAGACCACGGTCACGGAGAAAGCCGACAATCTGATCGGGCTGCAGGACAAACTTAAGACGCAGATTCAGAATGGCCTGCTGCCGGTGCTGGGCGGCGGAGGCGGATCGATCGACACGGCGTCGCGTCCGAAGAACCAGGAAGCTTACGATTTCTATTTGCGCAGCGTGGCGCAGGCGCACGATCCCAAGCCGAATAAAGAAGCCATCAAGATGCTGGAGTGGGCCGTGGGCATCGACGGGACATACGCGCCAGCGTGGGAAGCCTTGGGGCAGAGATATTATTTCGACTCGACTTACGGCGGAGGCGGCGAAGACAGCTTCCAGAAGGCGAACTCGGCGGACGAACGGGCGGTATCGCTCGATCCCAACCGCGTGCTGGCGGCAAGCAACCTGATTACGAATCGCGTGGAGCGCGGAGATTTGCGACGCGCTTATGATGCAGCCACGGATCTGGTACATCGGCGCCCGCAGAGCGCCGACGCGCACTTCGCGCTGAGCTATGTCTACCGCTATGCGGGCATGCTGGAGCAGTCGGTCCTGGAATGCAAGGAAGCGCGGCAACTCGATCCGGGGAATTTCGCGTTTCGTTCGTGCGCGTGGTCGTTCCTGGAAATGGGCAAGGCCGATCAGGCCATAGACTTCGTGCATCTCGATCCGGATTCGAGGGAGTGGGGCGCATGGGTCACCTCGTATGTTTATCTGGCTGAGGGAAATTTAGCCGAGGCGCGAGGGGCATCACGAAACATGAGCAATGCAAGCTCCTATCATCGCTCGCTGATGGAAGCGTGCACGGCGACGCCGAAGCCCGCCGATCTGGCGAGAATTGCACACGACAACGAAGTCTCGGTGATGACGGAGCCGGATGCGGAGGCCTGGTATCACGTAGGAGCGCTGATGGCGGCCTGCGGGCAGAATGAGCCAGCGTTGCGCCTGCTGAAGGCGGCGGTCCAGCAGAATTATTGCGCGTACTCCGCTCTGTTAGACGATCCTCTGCTTAAGGATCTGAGGAAGCAGACATCGTTTGATGAGGTGCTGACGGCGGCGAGCAATTGTCAGGCGGTGTTGAAGGATGGGAAACAGTAATTCACTACCTGGTACCCAGTACCCGGAAAACCGAAGCGTACCCGAAAAATTTGCGTCAAAGCGGGGGTTGGCCCCATCCTTGTAGGGTGAGACATTTCGGACCCGCCCACTTACCGCGCGCGGCGCAGTGCGGCCGTCAGCAAACTTCTTTTCAGCAATATTGCCTTACCAGCGTTGCCTTCTTGTGTTTCATCCTGATTCTGGCATTGATGTTACCCGCTGTGGCGCAGGCTCCTGCGGCTGGCGGCGCGAAGCAGTCTTCAAATCAGTCGGTCGCGATCCTGGAGTCGGAGCGATTGCCCGATCCCCCGGGATTGCTCTATCAGGGTGTACCCATGCCTATTCCGCAGGATGAGGGCGCCGCCGGGTTGCGGCTGGCGTTGTTACGGCTGGGAACGACGGCGCGGTTGATGCAGGTGGTGGCGCATCCCGATGATGAAGATGGCGGCATGCTGACGCTGGAGGCGCGCGGGCGTGGCGTAAGCACTCTGCTCATGACACTGAATCGAGGCGAGGGCGGACAAAACAAGATTGGCAGCAATTTGTCGGATGTGCTGGGAGTGTTGCGGACCGAGGAGTTGCTGGCCGCGGATCAATATTACGGAGTGCAGGAAAGATTCTCGCGAGTTGCGGACTTCGGATTTTCGAAGAGCGCGGAGGAAACTTTTCAGAAGTGGGGGGGGCATGACATTGCTCTTGCCGACATGGTGCGGGTGATTCGAACCTTCCGTCCGGATGTGCTGGCGGCGCGATTTTCCGGCACGGACCGGGACGGGCATGGGCATCATCAAGCGTCGGCGATTCTGGCCAAAGAGGCATTCCGCGCGGCGGCCGATCCGAAACGCTTTCCTGAGCAGATAGCAGAAGGACTGAAGCCGTGGCAGGCCAAGAAGTTTTATAACGGCAATGTGTGCGGCTTTGGCGCGACGAGCTGTCCGGATGGCGACTGGACGGTGAAGCTGAATACAGGCGAGCGCAGCGACGCTCTCGGCATGTCGTATGTACAGTTTGCCATGCAGGGATTGCGGCACCAGATGTCGCAGGGCGCGGCTAACTGGACGGTGGATGACGGCGACCGGTTCACGTTTTATAAGCTCAACGATTCCGTGAGTAAGCCGAATCTTGACAGGGGTGGGCATGAGAGGAGTTTCTTCGACGGAATCGACTGGTCGTTGCCGGGTCTGGCGACGCGACTCGGAAACGATGAGAAGAAAGTTCCCAAGCTGCGCGCTGGATTGGTGGAAGTTGCGAAGAACGTAGTGCAGGCTGCGGAAGCGGCGAAGGGCACAGACGTTTCCACGGCAGTCGCTCCGCTGACAAAAGTTGTAGATGGGCTGGCGCGGGTCCGCCGCGAGGTTGATGAGAGTCCGTTAAGCGCGGAGACGAAGCTCGACCTGCTGACGCGCATCGAAGAAAAACAGGAGCAGGCCGAGACGGCGCTGAACCTGGCGCTGGGCGAGAGTTTGACGGCACAGGTGTCGTCGACTGGTTCGCGTACGGTTCCGGTATTGAAAGAAGCGGCAGCATTGACCGCGGTTTCGCCGGGACAGGAATTCCTGGTAGCCGTCACGCTGCACAACGGCTCAAAGCATCCGCTGCTGATCGATCACATCAAGCTGCAGGTTCCGGCGGGCTGGAATACGCTGGATGGGAAGACGCGGCCGGAGACTCTCGATCCCGGCGAAGATCTGCATGCGTATTTCCGCATGCGTGTGCCGAAAGACACTTCCTATACTCGGCCGTATTGGCATCGCGACGATCCCGATCGGGACAGCCTGAATCACATCGATAACGAAAAATATGCGACGCTTCCCTTCCCGCCTCCGGCATTGCGGGCGCGCGTGGAATATTCGGTGAAGGGTCCGGGCGAAGTGAGCGCGCACAACGGAATTACAGCGGCCGTCGTCACGCCATTTCTTGACGACGCGGGAAAGCAGCGGGAGCGTCCGCTGGCAATTGTGCCGGCATTTTCTGTTGAACTGGAACCGGGGACGCAGGTGATTTCGACCCATAACGCATCGAGCACAGTGACTGTGGGCATGAGTGCGAACATTGCCGGAGGCACGCCCAGCGTTATTCGCGTGGCGGAGTTGCGTCTCGAACTGCCTGCGGGATGGAAATCAGAGCCGGATCATTTTTCGGTGGATTTTCGGCGTCGCGGCGAAAAGCTGGAGCGGCAATTCAAAGTCGTCCCTGCCGGATTGCAGGAAGGCAACGCCACGATTCGCGCCGTTCTGAAATGGGGAAGCGAGAGCGCCAGCGAAGGCTACACGCTGGTAACGCGCGAAGATCTCGGCAGCTTCTATTATTACCAACCCGCGCGGCAGCGCGTGAACATCGTGGATGTGCAGGCGCCCCATGATCTGAAAGTTGGCTACATCATGGGCGCGGGCGACGACATTCCCACGGTGCTGCAGCAGGTGGGGATGGACGTCACGATGATTTCCCCAGAGAAGCTTGCGACCGAAGATTTAAGCAAGTACGGAACGATCGTGCTTGGCATTCGCGCTTACGATACACAGAAAGAGGTCGCGGCGAATAACAAAAAGCTTCTCGACTACGTTTCGGCGGGCGGGACGCTGGTGGTGCAGTACAACGCCAGCGTGGGAGACTTTAACAGCGGCAAGTTCACTCCGTATTCGGCCGACCTGAGCCGGGCGCGCGTCTCGGTGGAGGATGCACCAGTCGATATTCTGGCGCCGGGGGATTCGATCTTCCATTATCCGAATACGATCACACAGCGCGATTTCGATGGATGGATTCAGGAGCGCGGGCTGTATTTCATGAGCACATGGGATGATCACTTCCAGCCGCTGCTCGCATGCCATGATCCGGGCGAAGAACCGCAGAAGGGCGGGCTGCTGCGGGCGAAGTACGGAAAAGGAATTTACATCTATACCGGATATTCCTTCTTCCGCGAACTGCCTGCGGGCGTGCCGGGCGCAGTGCGGCTGTATGTGAATCTGTTGAGCGCGGGCCACGAGAAATAAACAGTGGCCAGTTGTCAGTGTTCACTACTCTGCAGATGACAATCTGATCGCGCTTTAGTCCAACCTACGAATGGATTCCCCAATCAAGACGGAAGTGGGATCGCAGGGACTGATCCGCGGCATGGGTCTGTGGAGCGCGACCGCGCTCAACATGATCGACATGATCGGCGTGGGGCCGTTCATCACCATGCCGCTGGTCGTG
>Ga0209006_10000677_pt1 | contig 31726 bp, 30 predicted proteins | sample JacPin_JW_Ref_O2_FD_188567 | JGI IMG/M metagenome (GOLD analysis project Ga0209006, IMG submission 188567) | Forest soil microbial communities from Algoma, Ontario, Canada - Jack Pine, Ontario site 1_JW_Ref_O2 (SPAdes) (version 2) | ecosystem: Environmental > Terrestrial > Soil > Boreal...
CCCATCCACGCCGTGCCGTTGCAAGAAACTTTCGAAGTCGGCGGCTTCCGCACGGCGTGGATGCCCGGGACAAGCCCGGGCACGACGCGCGGGGGTTGTCTGCGACTTAAGATTTACAACCGGTCTTGCTGAACCGGACAGGCGTGGCACAAATCGTCTCAAGCGGCGGCCATCTTTGGCCTTTCCAACCTATGGGAATTTGCTCAATTGGACAGTCTTGCCCGCGCCTCGACAATCGCCGCCGTCTGTTTCCGCGCGGCCTCGAGTCCAGGCGTGGTCTTGGCTTTGTCGTTGAAGCAGGAGAGGAAGGCGGCCTGACCCTCGGCGGCGAGCTTCTCCATCTGCTTTTCCAGCTTTTCCTGCAGTTTCTGGTTGGCGCCGGAATTGTTATAGGCCTTCCCCGCGAGATTGGCTTTGTGTTCATAGGTCCCGCGCAGCGTATCTCAGGCGGCGATAGGCTTGATCTGGGTGGTGGGCTTCACGTTAGCGATGAAGACGCGCCCGCCTTTTTCAAGCGCGAGCAACAGTCGGTCCGGCGCCGGGGATAGTTCGGGGCCGATGGCGCTGACCGCCAGCATCGCCGCAAGGCGCCGGTTTTCCTCACGGTGACAGTTAGACCTGGTGAGATGACCCACAACCCGGAGTTCCGGCTGTACATGTGCACAAAATGCGTGTCTGTCTCATGGGCGATGCCACGCGGATGCTCATGATGAAGCGGCGACCAGTTCGGTAATGTTGTTGTCGTGTTTCGATAGACCATCGTACAAGTTTGGCGGCGCCTTCAGCGTCAAATGGCATGGTTGCCGTCAGGGCCTGGAGGAGGGCCTTTTCGATCCGCTTGCGCGGCGGGGCGACGGGGGTTGGGGAAGTGTTACCCATCTATCCAGTCCGATCTGTTACCACTCTATCCGGGCTGACTTGTCGCACAGCATCCCGCTGGACATGGCGGAGCGGGCAGCATGAAGCAAGACGTCGTCCTCGATCGGCGCGGCTAAGTCGTCTCGCTTCGCTCGACCACCCCTCATCTGTCATGCTCCGCATGACATCTTCTCCCGCAAGGGGAGAAGAGGGCGATTGCGCTTTTTTGATCTGGCTGACGCGGGCAGTCGGGGCGTCAGCTTCTCATTGATTGCATGCAGGCGATTGTGCGCGCGAGAGGAATTCGAATTCAAGGACGATCACAAGGTGATCGCCGCCTCCGGCGGTCGCCTGACGGCGATCCTTGACTTCGAATTCCTCTCGCGCCCTCGCGCCGCCATGCAAACAATGAGGGGATCCGCTCTCGGTTATTCCCCCTCGCAGGTTGAGAACGCGATCAGCGCGCGACGGGATTTGGGGGAGGTTCAAAAGTAGGCTGAGAATTCTGTTTTAGAGAAACATTTTCTGGACATTCCAGAACTTCAGTCGCACCCTATGCCGGTGTTTGGTCGCCGGCGGGAAGGACGATGGCGTTGCAACACCCTTCGGCGTCCTGGCCGGGCTTGTCCCGGCCACCCACGCGGCGCGGTTGCGGGCAACGTTGGAAAGTTGGCGGCGGCGGCTCGGCGTGGATGCCCGGGACAAGCCCGGGCAGGACGCGTCGAAGTTGAAGGCGACAAACAATTGGACCAATTTCAATTTTCTGTTCCGCAACCCATTGATATTGTTGAAGCCGACCCAGCAGAATCCAAATAAAAGCTTGGAAGAATTTGGAAAAAGAACCCCGAAACGTTGGTTTTTGTGCGCTCAGCGCATCGCCGGTGGGGGTCCGCGCCTTGTAGATTTGGCGTGACTCCCCAGCCGCCATCGGTTTTGCGGAAGCACGCGACTTGGCGCTCAGTTCGGAATAGTCTGCCTTCACACTCATCCAGCCCGGAGCCTGTCGCCTTGACCGCCCATCCCAATTCGATCGCTGCGCGCGACATCGCCTATTATTTCCATCCCGCCACCAATGCGCGCCGCCATGAGGCGATCGGGCCGATGGTGATCGAGCGGGGGCAGGGCGTTCATGTCTATGACGACCAGGGCAAGGAATATATCGAAGGGCTCGCCGGCCTGTGGAGCGTCGCGGTCGGCTTTGGCGAGGAGCGGCTCGTGGCGGCGGCGGCGGCGCAGATGCGCCAGTTGCCCTATTACCACTCGTTCTCGCATAAATCGCACCCGTCGGCGATCGCGCTCGCCGAGCGGCTGGTGCGCATGGCGCCGGGCAAAATGTCCAAGGCGCATTTCACCTCGTCGGGCTCGGAGGCCAATGATCTCGCGATCAAGATGATCTGGTATTACAACAACGCGCTCGGCCGCCCGCAAAAGAAGAAGATCATCTCGCGCCAGCGCGCCTATCACGGCGTCAGCATCGCTTCGGCGAGCCTGACCGGCCTGCCGGCGTTCCAGCGCGATTTCGACCTGCCGCTGCCGATGATGCATCATGTCTCGTGCCCGAGCCATTGGCGTTTCGGCGCCGCCGGCGAGAGCGAGGAGGCTTTCGCAAGCCGCCTCGCCAAAGAGCTCGACGACAAGATCCTCGCCGAGGGGCCCGATACCGTCGCCGCCTTCTTCGGCGAGCCTTTGATGGGGGCGGGCGGCGTCATCACGCCGCCGCGTAGCTATTGGGAGAAGGTCCAGGCGGTCTGCCGGCGCCATGACGTGCTGGTCGTCGCCGACGAAGTGATCACCGGATTTGGCCGCACGGGCAAGATGTTCGGCTCGCAAACCTATGGCATCGCGCCTGACATGCTGGTGGTGTCGAAGGCGCTGACTTCGTCCTATATGCCGCTGTCGGCGCTGGTTTTCTCGGATGCGATCTATCAGACGCTGGCCGACAATTCGGCCAAGATCGGCGTGTTCGCGCATGGCTTCACCGCCAGTGGCCATCCGGTGGCGGCGGCGGTCGCGATCGAGAACCTCAACATCATCGAAGAGCGCGACCTGGTCGGCAATTGCGCCGCTCTGGCGCCGCAATTCCAGGCGCGCCTGCGGGAGTTTGCCGGGCATCCTTTCGTCGGCGAGGCGCGCGGCATCGGCCTGATCGGCGCGCTGGAGCTGGTCGCCGACAAGGCAAGCAAAGCAGCGTTCGAAAAGCCGGGCGCCGTCGGCGCGCGCCTCGCCGAACTGTGCCAGGAGGAAGGGCTGATCATCCGCGCGATCGGCGACATCATCGCCTTCTGTCCGCCGCTGGTGATCAATTCAGCCGAAGTCGACGAAATGTTCGAGCGTTTCGCGCGCGCGCTGGCGCGGCTTCCTTCGGACTATCGCGCGGCGGCGTAAGATTCAGGCCGCCAGACGTCCGTCTTCGGCGGGCGTCGGCGCGGGCTTGGCGGGGTCGCGGTTGCGCCAGCGGCCGACCCTCTCGTCGCCCATATGCAGGGCGAGCTGCGCGAGATAATCCTCGCGCGGCAAGGCATGGAACAGGTCCGGGCCGAGCCACGCCGCGTCTGGGGCACATTCAACGTATGTGAAATGTGATTCGTGGAGTCGCGCCGCGAGATGGGCGAGGCCGAAAAGCGCTGCATTATCAGAGGCTTCGAACGCGCCTTCGATGGTGAATATGCCGCCGACGGCGACGCCAAAGCCGCCGCCAATCGTCTCGCCGGCGGAGTCTCGCACCTCGAAGGAATGGGCGAAGCCGGTGTCGAATAGACCGGCGAAGGCGCTGAGCAAGCGCGCTGGCATGATCGTCGAATGGCCGCGCGGGCGCCCGCTGCGCGCCAAGGCGGTCTCGATGTCGCGATCGAAAGTGACGCTCCAGGCGGGATCGGCGCCTTGGGTGAGAGCGCCATGCGCGGCGATGATGTCGGCGGGCGCGGCGACCGAGCGCTGGTCGCGCGAATGCCAGGCGATCGGTCCGAGCGAAGCGCTCGGGCAGAGGCCCTTGCCATAGGCTTCCATCATCGCGGCGGGCGCGAGATCGGAGGCAAGGCCGGCCAGCCCGTCGGCGGAAGGCAGCGCGCCGCGCGGATCGGGCAGGCTGGCCGATTTGACGAGGCTATCGCGCAGAAAGAGATCGAAAGTCGCCGCCAGGCCTCCGGCGCGCTTGGGCCGCACGAGACCGGCGACCACCCGCATCAGGCGCCGCGCCCGCACGGACAGGTTCTCATGCAGCGCGGCCTCGCGGCGCAGGCGAAGGGCGGCCGGAGGCGGCGGCGGCTCGGGCTCGACGCCCTCCGAAAACAGCCGTCCAAAATTGCCTGTGCGCAGCGGCAGCGACATGCCGGGCTCCTCTGGGGCCAATCCGTGGAGATTGGCGATTCGTGAGAGGAGGCTAGGCCCTGGGTCTTTGGGGACCTTCAATTCATTCGTTCGAATGCTGGTTAAATTCCGTTTACGAATCGCGTCATTTCAACAAAGTTGCGCCTTGTCGCGCTTTTGCCTAATCGAACCTTATGGACGGGCCGAGCGGCTTTTGGCGTCCGCGCCGGCGGCGCGGGGCTTCGGCGCCCGCTCAAAACCCTTAGCGCCCAAGGCGGACCTGACATGACAGCGCAGCCCCAGATAATCTCATCGGACGGCCCCCTCGCGGAGGGCAAGGCGCTGCACGACAAGCTGCTGATCGTCGATTTCGGCAGCCAGGTCACCCAATTGATCGCCCGGCGCGTGCGGGAGGCCGGCGTCTATTGCGAGATCGCGCCGTTCCAGAACGCCGCCAAGGCCTTCGCCGAACTGCAGCCCAAGGCGGTCATCCTGTCGGGCGGGCCGGCTTCGGTGCCGGACGAAGGCAGTCCGCGCGCGCCCGACGCCATCTTCCAGTCCGGCGTGCCGGTGCTCGGCATCTGCTACGGCCAGATGACGATGGCGGCGCAGCTCGGCGGCGGCGTCGAGAGCGGCCATCACCGCGAATTCGGCCGCGCCGAAGTCACGGTGGGGGCGCCGAGCCCGCTGCTGGAGGGGGTCTGGGAGGCGGGCGCGCAATATCCCGTCTGGATGAGCCACGGCGACCGCATCACCCGCCTGCCGGAAGGTTTTGCGACGATCGGCGTCTCGCCCAATGCGCCGCACGCGCTGATCGCCGACGAGGCGCGCGGCTATTACGGCCTGATGTTCCATCCCGAGGTGGTGCACACGCCCGACGGCGCCAGGCTGATCGCCAATTTCGTGCATAAGGTCGCGGGGCTGAAGAGCGACTGGACGATGGCGGCGTTCCGCGCCGAGGCGCGCGAGAGAATCCGCGCTGAGGTCGGCAAGGGCAGGGTGATCTGCGGCTTGTCGGGCGGGGTGGATTCGGCGGTCGCCGCCGTGTTGATCCATGAGGCGATCGGCGACCAGCTCACCTGCGTCTTCGTCGATCACGGCCTGATGCGCCAGGACGAGGGCGAAGAGGTGGTGCGGCTGTTCCGCGACCATTACAACATTCCGCTCGTCCATGTCCGCGCCGCCGATCTCTTCCTCGGCGAACTCAAAGGCGTCGAGGATCCGGAGGCCAAGCGCAAGACGATCGGGCGGCTGTTCATCGACACGTTCGAAGCCGAGGCGCGCAAGATCGCCGGCGACGGACGCGGCGCCGTCGAATTCCTCGCGCAGGGCACGCTCTATCCCGACGTGATCGAATCCGTCTCCTTCTCCGGCGGCCCGTCGGTGACGATCAAATCGCATCACAATGTCGGCGGCCTGCCCGAGCGGATGGACATGAAACTGGTCGAGCCGCTGCGCGAATTGTTCAAGGACGAGGTGCGCGCGCTCGGGCGCGAGCTCGGCCTGCCGCCCAGCTTCGTCGGACGCCATCCTTTCCCCGGCCCCGGCCTCGCCATCCGCATCCCCGGCGCCATCACGCCGGAGCGCCTGGAAATCCTGCGCAAGGCCGATGTGATCTATCTCGACGAAATCCGCAAAGCGGGCCTCTATGACGTGATCTGGCAGGCCTTCGCGGTGCTGCTGCCGGTGCGCACCGTCGGCGTGATGGGCGACGGGCGCACTTACGACCATGTCTGCGCGCTGCGGGCGGTGACCTCGTCGGACGGCATGACCGCCGATTTCTTCCCGTTCGATATGGCCTTCCTCGGCCGCGCCGCCACCCGCATCATCAACGAAGTGCGCGGCATCAACCGGGTTGTCTACGACGTGACCAGCAAGCCGCCGGGGACGATCGAGTGGGAGTGACCGGATACCATCCGGCGGCGATAGCGTAGGTTCGGCGGGCTTTGGCCCACCTTAGATTTGCTTTCGCCGTTCCCTGTTTTTCGGGACGAGCTCCTTTGAAGAAGGCATGATCGACATCAAACGCGTTGGACATTGGATGTAAAGCGCTGTCCACGAGGAACGGTACTGTGGCGTAGCATGGCGCATAAATCGGCCGGTCAGCTTCGCGCCCATGCTGGTCACTCTGCCTCACTGGCTCCCTTTTCGAAGGCAGGTACTAAATTGGCGAGGGCCTTCGACATCATGGGTGGAAAGGCGACTCGTCGACGCAATCGACGACCTCCGAGCATGCCTAGATCGGCTCGCCGCGGACGGTCGATGTTATGGTCAGGATCAGCGCCGCGACCATTTCGGGGGCGTCGTACATGGGAACATGACCGCAACCCGCCAAAGTCGCCGCCACGGCTCCCGGGGCCGCCGCCAGCATAGGGGCGCCATAGGTCTCGAATGGAATGACCTTGTCATGCTCGCCCCATGCAATCGTGATCGGGCAATGGATGCCCACGAGCGGTTTGATCGGCCCTTTTCGTCCCATCGTCGCGAGAAGCTGGGGCAATATTCTGGTCCCGCCTAGCGACCGCATCGCATGGAGCATCTCGTCGCGGGGCACGCGATCGCCATGCTCCATGGCTTGCGCATTCAGCGAACGCCGCACGGCGGCGATTCCAAGGAGGGGGCGCACCAACGGAATGAGGAGCGGCATCAGGGCGTGAGCGATGCGAAACGGTCGCGCGACCGCCTGGTAGTGTCGGTCGTTCCGCCACGCGCCCGCTGGTGAAAGGGCGGTCACGGATGCCGGGATGTTTCGCCTCGCAAGTTCGAGCGCGATCCAGCCGCCGAGCGAATTGCCGACGACATGCGGGCGATCAATCCCGCGTTGCGCGAAGTCCTCCGCCAGTTTGTCAACAATGCCATAGACAGTCGCCTCGCTATCCCAAGGCCACGGCTCTCCTCCCAGATGCCCCGGCAACGTCGGCGCATAAATCCGATGCCGTCGTTCAAGCATCGGAATCACCGGCCGCCAGATACGCCAGGAGCCGCCGATGCCGTGCAGCAGAACCAGGGGCGGTCCTTTGCCTCCTTCGTAGCTGTCCGTCGGCGCGTGCGCCGACATTCAGGACCGTGCTAGTTCGGTGAAGAAATCGCCCGCGCGTTGCAGAATGAGGTCCTTGTCATTGTCCAGTGTAGAAACGTGATAGGAGTTGTTGAGCCAGAGCAACCGCACGTCATCCGAAGAGACGCTGGCGGCGATCCGCTTGGCGTTGGCCATGGAAACGAGATGGTCCTCGCGCGAATGGATGACGAGGGTCGGACAGGCGATCTTGTGCAAGAGATCTGTCGTCGCGGCGACGAGCACGTAGAGCTGACGCAAGCAAGCGACCGGGGTTTCCTCGTAGGCCAATTCCTTGATGCCTGGCGCCTTGATGTCCGACCCGATGCCTGGAATTCTCGTCGGCGCTTGGCCCATCGATATCACTTCCGCGATGGCCTCAGGCAGCACGCCGGCCGGCGCGCTGATCGGGACGATGCCGGAGACGAGAGCAGGAAACCGCGCCGCGAGGTTCAACGTAAGCACGCCGCCCATCGAGAGGCCGGTCACGAAAACCTTCCGCTTTTGCGCCGTCAGGTCTTGTAGCGCCTTCTGGGCGGCCCCCAACCAATCGAGATAGCTTGTGGTTTCCATATCGTCGGGCGACGTTCCATGACCCGGCAAACAAGGCGCGCTGACCGTGAACCCGAAACGGCGGTGCAGGCCTTCTCCAAGGTAGCGCATACTTTGCGTGGAGCCGGTGAAGCCGTGCAGAACGAGCACCCCGACGTCGCCGCCATCAAAAGCGAATGGCTCGGCGTCCTTCATAATCGTCGCCATAGTATTTCCTCCCGTTGTTCTGCCTGTTTGGCTTGGACCATTTCACGTCGGCGACATTGCCTTCATCGCTTGGCGTATTGTACCGCGACGCGACCAATACGTTCGCGTGCGACGATTAACTTCATGACGCCTGCGGTGCCGTCGCCGATTTCGAGGCCCATCACATCGCGCATTCTCTGCTGATGCGGAAGATCCATGGACCAGCCATAGTGCCCGAAAGTCAGAAGGCACTGATGAATGACGTCGAACGCAGTTTTGGGGCCGAGCCACTTGACCATCGCGGCTTCCGCGGTATGCGGCCTCCCGGCATCGCGCAATTCCAAAGCGTGATAAGAAAGCTGGCGCACCGCCGCAATATTGGTTTCACCTTCGACAAGCGGAAATGTGACGCCCTGATATTGGGCGATCGGGGCGCCGAAGGCGGTGCGTGTCTTGGTGTATTCCCAGGCTTCGTCAAGCGAGGCTTGCGCGCTGCCGACGCATTCGAGCGCGATAAGCGCGCGGCTGTAATCGAAGCCGCGCATGACATGGGTGAAGCCCTGATTCTCCTCGCCCAGGCGGTTCTCGACGGGAACCCGGACGTCTTCAAAGAAAACCGACCCGCGGCCGATGATGCGGCTGCCGACATCATTGAAGCGCGTTCTGGCGACGCCAGACGTATGGGCGGGCACGATCATCGCGGTGATCCCCGCCGCGCCGCTTTCGGGGCTTCCCGTTCGTGCGAATACGATGAAGGCGTCGGCGCAGTCGGCAAAAGTTATCGACGTTTTTTCGCCATTAAGGACGTACGAGTCGCCATCGCGGCGGCACCGAAGCGTCATATTGGCCGCGTCGGACCCGCCGCTCGGCTCGGTCACGCAGATGCCAAGCAGCGCCTCGCCGCTGATCATGCGTGGAACCCAATGGCCGGCGATCGCCGGCGCCGCACTGCTCATGATGATCGCGCCAAGTAATGAAACGCCGACGGGCACAGCGCTGATGTTGAAGTCGCCATAGGCGAGCTCCTCGGCGATGATGCCCGCGGTGACGCCTGAGGCGCCGAGGCCGCCAAACGCTTCGGGCAGATCGGCGCCAAGCAGCCCGAGACCGCCCATTTCGCGTAAGAGGCTGCGATCGAGGACGCCGGAAGCTTCCCGCGCCTGGTAGTGCGGCGCGAGGCGTTCGCGCGCAAAGCGCCGCGCGAGATCGCGGATGGCGACTTGGTCTTCATTCGGAATCATCGGCGTCCAGTCCGGTTTAGGGGTTCGCGGCGGTCAGCGTCCTGCAAATGTTGGCTTCTGTTTGTTCAGGACCGCGCGCATCGCGTTCCAGGCGTCGTCGGTGCTGGTGATCCGCGCCATCGCGCGCGCTTCGTTTTCGAGCTGCCCTTCAAGGCTCTCCGTGGCGCTTGAAATCATGAGGTTCTTCAGCTCGCCGAACGCTAACGTCGGCCCTTGCGCCAGCCGGCTCGCCAGCGCCCAACCTTCGGCGACGAGCGCATCGGCCTCGACGACCCGATTGATGAGGCCGGTCGCCGCGGCCTCTTCGGCGCTCAGCGTCTCGTTCAACATGAGAAACTGAGCCGCGCGTCTTGGACCCATGCGCCGCGGCAGATAGTAGGAGCCGCCGCTATCGCTGATGATCCCGATGCCGGAGAACGCCGAGTAGAATTTCGCCGCCGGCGCGGCGAGCGCGAAGTCGGCCCCCGCGATCAGCGCGACGGCGCCGCCTGCGGCCAGGGCGTGGACTGCGACGACGACCGGCGCGTTCATTCTGGCGAAGCGTGAAATCGCCATGTGAAGATCGGATGTCGCGCTCGAAACGAAGCGGGCCAGTTCGTCACGATCGCTCGCCAGGGCGTTCAAGTCCCCGCCGACGCTGAAGTAGCGACCTTTGGCGTCGATGAGAACGGAGCGGACCGCGGAATTGACGGAGCATTCCGTCGCCAATTCGTTGAGTTCGCGAGCAAACTGACGATCGAATGGATTGCCGCGCTCGGCCTGGTCCAGCGTGATATGCGCGACGCCGTCTTTGATCTCGAAAACGAACGAGGTGAGTTTCATTTTATTAAGCCCTCCTACGGGATGGAGCAGCGACCGCGTCGCCTTCGGCTTTCGCCGAACCCCTGGGTTGCGTTCGCCGCTTCATCACGTCCTCCCGTCTGTCGCGCGTCGGCATCGGCCGATCGCCGGGGCTGCGGCGTTCCGCGCGTTCGCCTCGCCGCCCGCTCGACAATAATTGTAAACATGCATACTGTATAGAAGGCCCCGGTGTCTACCGGAATTCTCGTCCACCGAATGCGCCGGCTGGCCGACCGCTTTCTGACGCGGCTGACGCCACCCGCGGGCGCGCCGTGCGTTGCCGAGACAAAAATGATGTGCTAGTGTATTATAAATTGGCTGACTGCGGGCGCGCCTGTTGCTGGCCCGATCGGGGTTGGAGCGGCGGCTTGTCGACGCCGACGACGATTGCGATGCGCCGGGGGCGACGGACAAGGGATGATGGAAGCAACGCGAAAGCAGTCGAATCCGCGCCCTCCGCTCCGCGCAGGTTCTGCATTTTCCGATGATGGGAGTGCGCGTGGCGGGACATTTGAGGATGTAGGCGCGCTTCGCCTCCGACTTGGCGACTACCTCAGCGAGCAGACTGGAAGTCCGGTCGCGGTCGATCGCCTCGTAAAGTTTCCCGCGGGTTTTTCCTGGATCACCTATGGCGTAAGCGTGACGGGCTTCGCGCCGGCCGCTGAACTCATTCTGAGGTTGGGGCCGCCCTACGGACTGTTCGCGCCCTATAGCGCCATGCCGGAGTTCCTGGCGCTGAGCGCATTGCGGTCGAGCGCCGTTCCGAGACCGCGCGCCTTTTACGCCAGCGACGACGTCGCGATCCTCGGAGCGCCGTTCTTTGTGTGCCAGCGCGTCGATGGCGACACGCCGCTGCCGTGGGGCGGCCAGGGCAGCGCCTTGGACGGCGACCGCCGTGAAAGCCTCGCGCGCGACTTCATCGACTCGCTGGCGGCGTTGCATGGCTTCGACTGGCGCGCGAGCAGCCTGGCGCAATGGGGCGAAAGTGTCACCGTGGACAACGCCGCCGCGCTTCAGATCGAGGAATGGCGGCAGCGCTTTCAGCGCTGGGCGTTGCGCCCGCACCCGATGGCGCACCTCGCCTTCGCCTGGCTGGGTCAGAACCAACCCAAGGCGTCACGCGTCGCGATCGTGCACGGCGACTATCGGCTTGGCAATTTCCTGGAGCGCAACGATCGCATCACCGCAATTCTCGACTGGGAACTCGTCCATTTGGGCGATCCCATCGAGGATCTCGGCTGGGCGTTCTTGCCGCAATATCGCGGCGGCACGGGCCTCGTCTGCGGGCTGGCGAGCGAAGCCGACCTCCTCGCGCGCTATGAAGCGCGGTCGGGCGCTTCGGTCGATCGCGGCGCCTTGAAATTCTATATCGTTTTTTCGCTTCTCAAACTCTCGCTCACCCATATGGCGGCGGCGCGATGTTTCGAAGACGGCCGCTTCAATGATATGCGCATGCCGGCGATGGCGACGCAAATGGCGCCAGTATTTCGACAGCTCGAAAAAGCGTTGGAGCGCTCATCTTGAACAATTCACTGCCGCGATTGATCGACGGCATGATCGCCACATTGCGCGGCGAGATCATCCCGCATGTCGAGGGCGACTTCGCGCGCGGCCAAGCCTTCGGTTTGATCTATATGCTCAACAGCATACGCTTGCGCGCGGCGTGGTCGAACGAATTTCTCTGCGAACAGCTTCAGGCGCTCGACGAGGCGAGTCGCGACCTCGAAGGCGTGATGACCGATCTGCCGGGAGCGCCCGCCTTGACGCTGCGCGCGCCGTCCGGGTTGCCGACGGCCGTCGAACTCGAATCGATGCGCGATCAGGGCGCCGCCCGCGTCTGCGAGCTCATCGATTGGCTCGCCACGCATCGCGCCGGCGCGCCGGCCGTCGCCGTTGCGCGCGCCGAGGACATCATCGACCGATACATCCATCGGCAGTTGAAATGGGAGCTGTCGACGAGCGCGAAACCTATGTTTGACGAAATTTCCCGCGGATCAGAGAAAGGCGCCTGAGAGGGCGAACGAGAAATGCTTTCGCAACAGGACGACTTTATCGGGCATCAACTCCCGACCACCTTCGATCACGTGATGAGCAGCGATCCGACCTGGATGGAGCGCCTCTGGTACACAGGCCATCCGGCGCCAGGCGGCGACATCATCTTCGACATAGGCTTGGGCTGGCATCCCAATCGCAACGTGATGGACGGATTCGCCGGCGTGACGGTCGCCGGCGTTCAGCACAATTTTCGCGTCTCGCGACGCTTGCGTCCAAATCCACTGACGACTGCGATCGGGCCGCTGCGCATCGAGATACTCGAAGGCTTGCGGCGCCATCGGCTCGTGCTGGACGCCAACGAATCCGGCCTTTCGTTCGACCTGGAATTTATCGCGACGATGAATCCGCATGAGGAAGAGACGCACTTTCGACGCCGCAACGGCCGCGTCACCGAGAATATGGCGCGCGCGCAGCAACTGGGCCGCTATCGCGGCTGGATCGAGGCCGCCGGCGTCAGGCGCGGCGTTTCCGATGAGGCGTGGCTCGGACAGCGCGATCATTCCTGGGGAATCCGGGCGGAAATGCGCACCGACGAGACCCATCCGCCGCTGACGTTTTATCCGCCCTTTCTCTACGCCTGGACGACCGCGCAATTCACGACCCGCGGGCTGCATCTCTTCTTCAAGGAACGCGCTCCCGGCGACAAAATCTATATCTCCGGCGAGGAAGTGCTGCCGATCGGCGAGCGTGCGAAACCGGGCTCGCGCCTGCATGACATCAGTCACGACATTGTCTGGGCGGCCGATCCGCATGGCCAGACGGTCGAAGCCGCCGAGTTTGAGGCGCGTTTCGCCGACGGCTCGAGTCGGCGCATCAAGATTCGCGCCCTGCCGGGGCGATATTTTCTGAAAGCCGGCCTCTATGGCGGCCTCAACGGCTGGTCGCAGGGCGACGACAAGGGAAAATTCTATAGCGAACACGAGGCCTGGAACCTTGGCGATCCAGACGTGCGCCGCGTCGCGCGCACGCTCAGCGATCATGTCATCGAGGTGACTGACAATGGCGAGGTCGGCTACGGCATCATGGAATATGGCGTCGGCAAGGGTTACGCGCGCTATCCCGAAGTGCAGATGCATCCGCCGATCTGACCTCGACCCTGCGAGTCCTCGCCCATGAACAATTTCAGCACATTGCTCGTCGAGTCGCGCGGACCGATCGAGATTCTCTCACTCAACCGTCCCGACGCGCTGAACGCGGTCAATCCGGCGATGATCGCCGAAGCGATCGCTTATTTCAGCGGCCTCAGCGAACGCCTCGATGTCCGCGTCGTCATTCTGCGGGCCAATGGCCGCGCGTTCTGCGCCGGCGCCGAACTCGGGTCGGAGGCTTTCGCCGCGCGGGGGGCAGGGCGGCCGCAGCGCCAGATTCTGATGCAGAAACACTATTCCGGCCTCGTCAGATTGATGCGCGGTTGTCCGCAGCCGATCATCGGCCTCGTCCACGGCGCCGCCTGCGGCGCCGGCTTGTCGCTCGCGCTGGCCTGCGACGTGCGTTACGCCGGGCCGAACGCAAGGCTCAACGCCGCCTATCTTCGCGTGGGGCTAGGCGGCTGCGACATGGGCGCGGGCTACCTGCTGCCGCGCCTGATCGGATTGTCCGTCGCGTCCGAACTTCTGATGAGCGGCCGCTTCATCCATGCCGATCGCGCGAAAGCGGTCGGCCTCGTCAGCGATGTCGTCGCGGAAGACAAGCTCCTCGATACCGGCCTGGAGCTTGCCGCGGACATGCTGAGAGCCTCGCCAATGGGCTTGCGCATGACCAAGGAGACGCTGAACGCGGAGATCGATGCGCCGAGCCTCGAGGCCGCGCTGACGCTCGAGGACCGACAGCAGGTGATGCTATTGGAGACCGACGATCACCGCGAGGCCGTCGCCGCGTTCAAGGCGAAGCGGCCGCCGCGCTATGAGGATCGCTGACGCCGACGGCGCGGATTTGCTCCCACGCGTCAGATCAAAGCCGGATCACGCGTGTGCTCCTGAGGTCGCGCGACAAGGGCGACCTGACGATTGATCATGCTTGCGCCATACCCATTTTGCGCCTCGCCGCGCTATAGTCGGCCGCCAGCCATTCGATATAATCCCCCGCGGGACCCGACGACTTGACGGCGCCGATGCCCTGACCGGCGCTCCAGATGTCGCGCCACGCCTTGGCGTTCGATCCGCCGCCTGAAATGTTCACCCCCGAACCTTTCGCCCGAATGAGCGTCTTCGGATCGAGGCCGTTGGCGAGAATCGATGGGCGCAGGAAGGATGCGTTGACGCCGGTGAAGCCGTTGGTGATCATGATGTCCTTGGCGCTACCCTCGACAATCATCCGCTTGAATTCCGGCTGCGTGTTGGCTTCCGTGGACGCAAGGAAAGGCGAGCCGATATAGGCAAGATCGGCGCCGAGAACCTCGGCTGCAAGGATTGCGCGGCCCGTTGCAATGCAGCCGGACAGAATCAAAAGGCCGTCCCACCACTCGCGGATTTCGGCGGCCAGCGCAAAGGGCGAGACGCTGCCAGTATGTCCGCCCGCGCCGCTTGCGACCGCGATGATCCCGTCAACGCCGGCGTCGACGCATTTGCGCGCGTGATAATCGCTCACGACGTCGTTGAGAACCAGACCGCCATAGGCGTGGATCGCATCGACGATCGCCGCGCTCGCCGCCAGCGCGAGAACGACGATCGGGACCTGATGCGCGACGATGATGGCCAGATCGGCTTCGAGGCGCTCATTTGTGCGATGCGCGACGAGATTGATCGCGTAAGGGACCGGATGACCCAGAAGCTCGCGCTTGATCCGCGCGATATCGCGATCGAGCTCGGCGGTCGTTCGCGGATTGAGCGCCGGCATCGCGCCGATGATGCCCGATCTGCATTGAGCAATCAGCAGGTCCGCCGTCGAGGCGATGAACATTGGACCGGCCATGACGGGAATGCGGAGCGCCTCTCGCAGCGTGCGCGCCAAGTTGGAGCGTTCCTTCATCCTTCGCCCTCAAACGAAACGAGCCCCTGATCGAGAACCTTTCTGTCGCCGACAAAAGCCTGAAATAGCGCCTTGCCCTCGCCTTTCCATATTTTGAAAGCGAGCAGATCGCCGGGGAAGACGACGCCCGAAAACCGACATTGCAGGGCCGTCACCTCAACCGGAGTGCGTCCGCTTGCGTCCGCCGCGGCGATGGCGGCCATGCCGTAGCTCGCCAATCCGTGCAGTATTGGCCGGTCGAAGCCGGCGCGTCTGGCGGCATCTGGATCGACATGCAACGGGTTCCTGTCGCCCGACAGGCGGTAGATAAGCGCCGCGCGTGGGCTCACCTGCACGGTCACGTCAGCGTCCGCCGGCCGATCCGGAATGAGGGAAGGCGTTGCTGGCGGCGCGGCGCCGTCATATCCGCCGTCGCCGCGCAGCAGCAGCGTCTGCTGCAGCGTGCAATACAAAACGCCCGTCGGACTGGAAATGCTGCGCTCCAGTACAAGAACCGCGCCGCGGCCGGGGCCGCGGTCATGAAGCGCGATCACCTTGGCGCGGCCGACGACCTCGGCCGCCGGGGGCAGCGGAATATGAAAGCGGGCGGCCTGCTCCGCGTGAACCAGTTTGACGAAATCGACGCCGAATTCCGGCGCCGCGATCCACATGCCGGGCGACGCCAAGGTGACGGCGAAGGTCGGAAGAACGACGAGATCAGTCTCAAAGAGGTAACGTAGATCGCCGCGATTGCATGGGTCGGCGCCGAGCCCGAGACCCAGCGCATAGAGGATCGCGTCGCGTCGTTCGTATCTGTGCTCGATCTCCGCGAAGCGATGGTTCAGCAGGCGCTCGGGTTGGATCGCCATGGTCTCAGACCGGGTCCCATGTGAACACTTCGCCGGAGCGCTGCAACGGATAGAAATCGTTCGCGAACATCGGAAACACCCGTTCGGCGATCGTCTCCGCCGTCCATCCGTCCGACGTATGCGCAGTCCGGATCGGGCGCGGTTGAGAGAAAAGATAAATCTCGTTGTTGCGCACGCCGAAGATCTGACCCGTGACTGTCGCGCCGGCGTCGCTCAGCAGCGCGGTGACGAAGGGCGCGATTTTTTCCGGCACAAGCTTTTTCAGACCCTCGACGCGACGCTGCTGCTCAGGGGTGTTGGTCGGAATCGAATCGATCATCCGCGTCCAGGCGAAGGGGGCGACCGCGTTGGAGCGCACGTTGAAACGCTGCATGTCGAGCGCAATGGATTTCGACAGGCCGACGACGCCAAGCTTCGCCGCCGCATAATTGGCCTGCCCGAAATTGCCGACCAGGCCCGACGTCGAAGTCATATGGACATAGGCGCCGGAGGCTTGACCCTTGAAGAAGGGCGCCGCGGCGCGGCTGACGTTGAAGCTTCCCTTGAGGTGGACGGCGATGACCGCGTCGAATTCCTCCTCGGTCATCTTGTGGAACAGGCTGTCGCGCAGATTGCCGGCGTTGTTGACGACCGCGTCGATGCGTCCGAAAGCCTCCACCGCCGCCTGAACCATCGCCTGGGCGCCGTCCCAACGGGCGACGTTGTCGGGATTGGCGATCGCCCTCCCGCCCGCGGCGACGATCTCGTTGACGACATCCTCGGCGGGGGATGTCGCGCCCGCCTCGCCGGCGAGCGACACGCCGAGATCATTGACGACGACCGCCGCTCCCGCTTGCGCAAGATCGAGCGCGACGCCGCGCCCGACGCCGCGCCCCGCGCCGGTGACCAGCGCGACTTTGCCTGACATAACGCCCATGCTTTCGACCTCAATAGCTCTTGGGAAGGCCGAGCGTCTTCTCGGCGATGAAGCACATGATCAATTGCTCGGTGATCGGCGCCAGCCGCGTGAGCGAGGCCTCGCGATAGAGCCGTTCGACGTGGTATTCCTTGGCGTAGCCGAAGCCGCCATGCGTCGCGACGGCCTGCCATGCCGCCTCGTGGCCGGCGCGGGCGCCGAGAAATTTTGCGCTATTGGCCTCGGCGCCGCAGGGCAGGCCGGAATCATAGAGCTCGGCGGCTTTCATCGTCATCAACCACGCCGCTTCGAGATACATCCATCTCTCCGCCAGCGGGTGCTGGATGCCCTGGTTCTGCCCGATCGGCCGATCGAAGACGACGCGCTCCTTGGCGTAACGCGTCGCGCGACGAAGGGCGTCCTGCCCGATCGCGATCGCCTCGGCGGCGATCAGCACGCGTTCCGGATTGAGGCTATGCAGGATATAGGAGAATCCCTTGCCCTCCTCGCCGATGCGGTCCTCTTCGGGAATGAACAGCCCGTCGATGAAGATCGCGTTGGAATCGACCGCCTTGCGGCCCATTTTGGGAATGCGATGCACGTCGATCTTGGCGCGGTCGAGGTCCGTGTAGAAGATCGTGATGCCGTCAGTAGCCTGCGCGCAATCTTCGAATTTCGTCGTGCGCGCCAGCAACATGATCTTGTTGGCGACCTGCGCCGTCGAGGTCCAGACTTTCTGGCCATGCACGACATAGCCGCCTTTGACCTTTTCGGCGAATGTCTTGATCCGCGTCGTATTGAGGCCCGCGTCCGGTTCGGTGACGCCGAAGCAGCACTGGTCTTCGCCTGAAATCAACCTCGGCACCCAGCGCGCCTTCTGTTCCGGCGCGCCTTTGACGACAATGGGATGTGGACCGAACAGATTGATGTGAACGGTCGAAGCCGCGGCCATCGCGCCGCCGTGGCTGGCGACTTCATGCATCATGATCGCGGCCTCGGTGACGCCGAGGCCGGCGCCGCCATATTCCTCCGGCATGGTGATGCCAAGCCAGCCGCCTTCGGCCATGGCGCGGTGAAACTCGTGCGGGAACTTGCCGTCTTCGTCGCGTTCGAGCCAGTAGGCGTCGTCGAATCGGGCGACGACGGCGCGCACGCCTTCGCGAATGGCGTTGCGTTCTTCCTCGGTCGGCAACGGTCTTAAATGTTTCATGGCGCATTTGCTCCCGAACGATCTGGCTTCGTCACGCCGAGGCCAATGTCTTGCGCGCGGCCTTCAGATGGGGAATGTCGAACATTTTTCCGTCTATCCCCAGCGTTCCCGCGCCAGGATTGGCCGCGAAGGCGGCCACGATTTTCCTGGCCCGTTCGAGTTCCGCTTCGGAGGGCGCATAGCAGCGATTGATCGTGGCGATTTGATCGGGGTGGATCGCAATGCGTCCGGAAAACCCGTCCCGGCGCGACTCTCGGCAATCGCGCTCCAGGCCTTCCGCGTCCTTGAAATTTGCGTAGAGCGTGTCGATCGGCGCCGCTTCCGCTGCGCTCGCGGCGAAGAGACATTGCGCGCGCGCGATCCGATAGGGAAAGGTCCATTTTCCGTCCGGTTCCTTGTTGTCCGTCGCGCCGATCGCCGCGCCGAGATCCTCCGCCCCCCAAGTCAGGCCGACGAGCCGGGGATGGGCCGGCGCATAGGAGCCGAGCGCGAACATCGCGCGCGGCGTCTCCGTCGCAACCACCGCGAGCTTGACGGCGCCTTGCGCCATCCCGGCCTTGGCTTCCAACGCGTCGAGGTAATGGCCGATGCGCTCGATGTCGGCGGCGCCGTTCGCCTTGGGGATGAGCAGCCCATCTAGGCCCGGCTTGACCACGGCGGCCATGTCGTCGAGCGTCATGCCGGTGTCGAGCGCGTTGACCCGGACGAAGAACGCCCACGGGCGGCTCGATCGCTCGCCGACGAGGCCGGCGACATGAGCGCGAGCCGCGGACTTTTGGCTTGGCGCAACCGCGTCTTCAAGATCGAGGATCAATGCGTCGGCGCCGGATTGGGCAGCGCGGGCGAATTTGCGTTCGCTGTCGCCGGGCACGAAGAGAAGGGAGCGCAGCCTCATGTCGGCCGCCGCAGCATGAGCGCGACGCGGCGGCAGGTCGCGATGACCTCGTCGCGCTGGTTGAACCCGCGATGCTCGAAGGTGACGATGCCCTGCGTCGGTCTCGATTTGCTCTCGCGCAGCGCCGCGACCTTGGTCTCGGCGCGGATCGTGTCGCCGGCGAAGACGGGCTTGGGAAAGACGACCTCTTCCCAGCCGAGATTGCCGACGGTCGTGCCTAAGGTCGTGTCCTGGATGGACAGGCCGACCACGAGTCCCAAAGTGAAGATCGAATTGATCAAGGGTCGGCCGAACTCGGTCGTCTTGGCGTATTCGTGATCGATGTGAATCGCCGCCGGATTATAGGTCAGCGCGGAAAACAGGATGTTGTCCATATCCGTCACGGTGCGGCGGATCTCATGAACGAAGGTCTGGCCAACCTCGAACTGCTCGAAATATTTTCCGGCCATAATTCTGGTTCCTTCAGTTCATTCGGCCGAGGATAGAAACCGCGGCGACGCTGTTGAACGGCGCGCCGCCGAGATTGTGGGTCAATCCGAGATTGACGTCTTCGCGCTGCCGCGCTCCCGCGCGCCCGAGCAATTGCGTATAGACCTCATACGCCATGCGCAGACCGGACGCGCCGACGGGATGTCCGAAACATTTCAGGCCGCCGTCGATCTGGCAGGGCTGCGCCCCGCCGCGGTCGAAGCGTCCGTCGAGAATGTCGAACGACGCGCGCCCCTCGTCCGCGAGGCCGAGATCCTCCATCGTGACGAGTTCGGTGATCGAGAAACAGTCGTGCACTTCGGTGAGCGCAAGGTCGGCGCGCGGGTTTCCGATCCCGGCCTCGGCATAGGCGCGTCTGGCGGCCTGCCGCGTATTGGCGACGAAACTGCCGTCCCAGGCGCCATATTGCGTTTCCCAGCCGTGGCTGGCGCAAAGTTGGACCGCCTTCACGGTGACGGGATTTGCGACGCCGAGTCCGCGCGCGATATCAGGCGTGGTGACGATCGCGCAAGCCGCGCCGTCGGAAACGCCGCAGCAATCGAACAGCCCCAGAGGGTCGGCGATCATCGGCGCCTTGAGGATGGTCTCCATATCGACGGCCTTGCGCAGATGCGCCTTGGCGTTGAGCGCGCCGTTCTGATGGCTCTTCCAGCTCACATGCGCCATGGCGCGTTTGAGATCGGCGGCGGCGATGCCGTGGCGCGCCGCATAGGCGCCGGCCAATTGCGCAAAGGACCCCGGCGCGGAGCCGTAAGGCATCCATAAATCGTTGGCGAGACCCTTCGTTCGCAGCGGCAAGCCGCCATAGCCGGTGTCCTTGAGCTTTTCAACGCCAAGCGCCAGCGCAAAATCCACAGCGCCCGCCGCGACGGCGTAAGCCGCCGCGCGCAAAGCCTCCGAACCCGTCGCGCACATATTCTCCACACGCGAGACCGGGATGCTCTTGAGCCGCAAGGCGTGAGCAAGCGGCAATGCGCTATTGCCGACATTGATGTCGTCGAGCGCGTTGCCCATCCAGGCGGCTTCGATTTGGCCGCGCTCGATTCCGGCATCCGCCAGCGCCTCCTCGAAGGCATCGACCATCAGGTCTTCCGGGCCCTGGTCCCAACGCTCCCCGAACGTCGTGCAGCCCATGCCGATGATAGCGACCTTGTCTTTGATACCGCTGGCCATGGGCTTAGCTTTCGATGGGCGGGCGCTGCGCCGGCGCCGCCTTCCAGAAATAGGTTCTGAAGCCGCGCTTGTGATCATGCGATTTGATCCGCAGGCGCATCCTCACCGTATCGCCGACGGCGAATCCCTTGGCGTCGGCGTCGGTGAATTCCATCATCACCCGGGCGCCATTTTCAAACTGCACGAGCCCGAACCAGAACGGCGGATCGGGGGTGAAGTTGAGACGGTCCGCGGTGACCGAGACGATCCGCGCGGGAAGGTCGGCGAGTCTGACGTCCTCCAGCGGCTCCGGCCCGACCGCATCCGGACGGACGGGGATGCGGCTTTTGGGGAACTGGACGTTTCCCGTCTTGTCGCGTCCGCCGATGAAGCCGATCATGTCGCGTCCGTAGCGTTCGAGCGCGGTGGCCTGCGCCTTTTGTTCAAATTCCGAGCGCACGCCCCAATCGAGATCGATCGACCCGGTCAGGCTGAGGAAACGAACATAGTCATCGAATGCGCGCCCGGAATTGACCGAGGCGGCGGCTTCCCGCGCGCCCGGCATCGCGCCGGTCATTTCGAACACCAAAGCGTCGCAACCGCTGCCGAAGCCCGCCAGCAGAATTCTGTCCCCGGATTTCGCCTTGTCGCAGGCGAGCGCGAAGGCGAACAACGCATGGGCGGCGCCGAGATCTCCAAGGCTCTGCGCGAGGTCGCCGGCCAGGTTCGGCGCCGTGACGCCCGTAAGGCGCGCGATGTCGCGCCAACACCCGGCCAGCGGCTCATGCACGGCGGCAAAAGCGATCGAGGAAGACGCGATGTCCGCCATCGCGCAGGCGGCCTTGATGGCCGGGGCGAGGATATGAGCGACGGCCGTCTCGCGCACGAACCGCTCTTCATAGGCGTAGGGCTCGGGATGTTCGTGCGACGCATAGAGGTCGACCATATCGTGCGAAGCGCTGGAATAGCCGATCAGCCTCGCGGCGCCTTGATCGGCGACGCAGGCCGCCGCGCCGCCGTCGCCATAGGCGAGATGCTGCGCGCCGCCCGCTTTCGCGGCCCGCTTTTCGCCCGCCGCGACGAGCGCTTCGCCGCGCCCCAAAAGGGTGCTCAGCAATGCCGCGACCGCGCATCGTCGCGAGCCCGCGACATCGTTCGTTCGCGTGTCGGCGCCAAGCGCCAAAGCTTCGGCGAGCAGTGTCGCATGCGACCTCTCGATGAAAGGCGCGGAGGTCGAAGCAAAAATGACGGCGTCCGGCGCTTCGGCGACGCCGCGCGCCGCCTCGACCGCCAATGTCAGCGCGTCCTCGTCCCAACCGGCGACGGCGCGGCGGCCCGCGGCTCTGCCGCCGAGTCCGGAAAATTTCAACGCCTTCGCGGCCGCTTGCCGATCCATCCGAAGCAGCGGCGCATAAACGCCTATCGCTGCGATGAACCGGTCGCCGATGTCTTGCGCTTTGCGTCCAGGCAAGTTTGTCACCCTTCTCCCATAGACGGTTCTTGACAGCTTTTGGCAAAGTTGTAAATAGGTTTACGATATCTCGGTCGCCATTTCTGACAATCGTTGAAATTGAAGGGCTCGCGCCATTATGAGCATGGACATCTTCCGTAGCGATGCGCTGGCCGGAAAGTCAATTCTCGTGACGGGCGGCGGCAGCGGTCTCGGCAAGGAAATCAGCAAGGCGCTGGTCGCCAAGGGCGCGGCGGTTCACATCTGCGGGCGCCGCGTCGGCGTGCTCGAGGAGGCCGCCAGCGAGATCGCCGCTTGCGGGACCGCGCCAGTCTTCAGCCACGTCTGCGACATCCGCGATGCAGACCATGTCGAGGCGATGATGGAAGCGGTCTGGAAGGCCGGACCGCTGACGGGCCTCGTCAACAATGCCGCGGCCAATTTCATCGCCCCGACAAAGGATCTGAGCCCGCGCGGATTTCGCGCCATCACTTCGACCGTCATGGACGGCAGCTTTCACGTAACCTTGGCTGCCGGCAAGCGCTGGATCGCCGGCGGCCTGAAGGGGTCCGTGGTCAGCAATCTCGTGACCTGGGTCTGGTCGGGTTCGGCGTTCGTCGTGCCCTCGGCAATGGCGAAGACGGCGTTGCACGCGATGACGATGTCGCTCGCCGTGGAATGGGGTCCCTACGGCATCCGCCTCAATGCGACGGCGCCGGGTCCGTTCCCGACCGAGGGCGCATGGGAGAAGCTCAATCCGATTCCCGACGCGCGCTCGAGCGCCACCAATGCGGATACGGTGCCGCTGCGGCGCTACGGCCAGATGCAGGAATTGCAGAATCTCATCGTCTTTCTGTTGTCCGACGGATGCGACTATCTGACGGGGCAGACGATCGCGATCGACGGCGGTCAACATCTGGCCGGCCCAGGCACATTCGCTGACCTCGGCGCGATGACCGACGAGCAATGGCGCGCCGCGCGCGAGGCGATCCAGAAATCAACGCAACGAGAAAAAGCGCAGCGCACGCCCGGCTCGTGACCGAACCGAAGAGGCAGGAAACGCAATGATCGAACGATCCCTCTTTCGCGAAGAGCACGAGATGTGGCGCGCTGCCGTTCGTCGCTTTGTCGAAAAGGAAATCGTGCCCTTCCACGCGCAATGGGAGCACGACGGCATCGTCCCGCGCGAACTCTGGCTGAAGGCGGGCGCGCAGGGAATGCTCTGCTGCACCGTGCCCGAACAATATGGCGGTCTCGGCCTCGACTATCTCTTCGACGTGGTCGTGTTCGAAGAATTGTGGCGGGTCGGCGCAAGCGGTCCCGGCTTTCTCATCCACACCGATCTCGTCGCCACCTATCTGCTGACCTTTGGCACCGAGCAGCAGAAACTGGAATGGCTGCCGAAAATGGTTCGCGGCGAGGCAATCGGCTCGCTCGGCATGACCGAGCCGCATGCCGGCAGCGACCTCAAGGCCGTCCGCACTCAGGCGATCCGCGACGGCGACGACTTCATCATCAATGGCCAGAAAGTCTTCATCTCCAACGGCCAGCTTTGCGACCTCGTTGTCCTGGCGACGAAGACGGACAGCGGCGCCGGCGCCAAGGGGATCACGCTGTTTCTCGTCGAGTCAAAGCGCGAGGGCTTCAATCGCGGCCGCAACCTCGAAAAGCTCGGCATGAAGGCGCAGGATACATCCGAACTGTTCTTCGAAAACGTGCGCGTGCCCGCCAGCAACATGCTGGGGGCGGAAGGGCGCGGCTTCTCGCAGATGATGACGAAACTCGCGCAGGAGCGCCTGGCGCAGGCGATCCGCTCGGCGACCGTCACCGAGACCGTTATCGAATGGACGGTCGATTATACGGCCGAGCGCAAGGCGTTCGGCCAGACCATCGCCGATTTTCAGAACACGCAATTCGTGCTCGCCGATCTCAAGGCGCGCGCGACGATGGCGCGCGTGTTCACTGACAAATGCATCGCGCTTTTCATGCAAGGCAATCTCGATCCGGTCGACGCCGCCATGGCGAAAATGGTGACCTCCGAACTGCATTGCGAGACTGTCGACAAATGCCTGCAATTGTTCGGCGGCTGGGGCTACATGTGGGAATATCCGATCTGCCGCGCTTACGCGGACGCGCGCGTCGTCAAGATCGCCGGCGGATCGATCGAAGTGATGAAGACGATCATCGCGCGGGATATGTTCAAGAACCGCCCGCAGATGAAGGGGAGGCAGGAGTGACGGGACGAGGTCCGACGACGGACCGGTCCGGCGCGCTCCGACGCGAATTACGCTATGGTCCCGCCTCGGCGAAAACCGCTATTTCGAGGGGCTCATTTTGACCAAGGATCTGAACACCAGCCTGCGCTTCGGCTTTCTCATCCATGACGTCTCGCGCTTGCGTCGCGTGGTCGTGGATCGTTCGCTCAAGCCGCTGGGCATCACCCGATCGCAATGGTGGGTGCTGGCGTTTCTATCGCGTCGCGACGGCATGACGCAGACGGCGCTCGCCGCCGATCTCGATCTGACCAAGGTCGCGATCGGCGGATTGCTCGACCGCATGGAGGCGGCGGGTTTTGTCGAACGTCGCGCCGATCAGACCGACGGCCGCGCGCGCCGCGTCTATCTCACGCGGGCGGGGGCTAAAATGGTCAGCGCCATTCGCGAAAGCGTCGAGACGATCGAGCTGGAAATCCTCAATCGGATTCCGGAAGAGGCGTTGGCACAGGCCGCGGAAACCTTGAAGATTCTGAAGGACACATTGCTGGAAATGACGGGCGCCGAGCCTGAAGAGGCGGAGGGTTCGGAATTGAATCTGGTCGATTGAATCATAGGGAGAAGACAGCGTGCGCGGACTGAAAGACAAAGTTGCGATCGTGACTGGCGGCGGACAGGGCATCGGTCGCGCCTTGAGCCTCAGGCTCGCGGGAGAAGGATGCAAGGTCGCGATTTTCGACCTCAATCCAGAAGCCGGCAAGGAGACCGAGAAGCTTGCCGGCGACGCCGTCGTGAAGACGTATGAAGTCGACGTCGGCGACTACGCCGCCGTCAAGGGCGCCGTCGCCAAAGTCGAGGCGGAGCTCGGTCCGATCTGGGCGCTCGTCAACAATGCCGGTTGGGACCGTCCGCTGCCGTTTCTGATGACCGACCAGGCGCTCTGGGACAAGATCATCCGCATCAACCTCTACGGGCCGCTCAACACGCATCACGTCGTCGCGCCGCTGATGGTCGAAAGACGCGCCGGGCGCATCATCAATATCGCCTCGGACGCAGCGCGCGTCGGGACGAGCAACGAAGCGGTCTATTCGGCTTGCAAGGGCGGGTTGATCAGTTTCACCAAATCGGTCGCGCGCGAACTCGCGAGCAAGGGCGTCCTGCTCAATGCCGTCTGCCCGGGCCCAACGAACACGCCGATGATGGCGTCGGTGCTCGGCGAGGGCGAACAGGCGGTGAAATGGAAGGACGCGATGGTGCGCGGCATTCCGCTAAAACGCATGGGCGAGCCCGAAGACTACGCCGGCATCGTCGCGTTTCTGGCGTCCGACGATGCGTGCTTCATGACCGGTCAGACCATTTCGGTGGCCGGCGGCATGAACATGATCTGAACGAGCGGCCATAATCATGCGTCGGCGTACCGGCGCGATCGGAGGAAACATCGTGAGCAGTTCCGTCGCATTCGAAGACATCCTTTACGAGGTGCGCGAGCGCGCCGCCTGGATCATCATCAACCGGCCAAAGCTGTACAATGCTTTCCGCGCCCAGACGATGGAGGAGCTGATCAAGGCGTTTCAATCGGCGGGCGACGACAAGGGCGTGTCGAGCATCGTTCTTACAGGCGCGGGCGACAAGGCGTTTTGTACGGGCGGCGATCAAAGCGCCCATGAAGGTCAATATGACGGGCGCGGCATCGTCGGTCTGCCGATAGACGAATTTCAATCGATCATTCGCGACGTGCCCAAGCCCGTCATCGCGCGCGTCAACGGCTTCGCCATTGGCGGCGGTAATGTCTTCGCGACATTATGCGATCTCACCATCGCCGCCGACACCGCCAAATTCGGCCAGGTCGGCCCGAAGGTCGGCTCGGTCGACGCGGGTTGGGGAACCGCTCTGCTTGCGCGCCACATCGGCGACAAGCGCGCGCGTGAAATGTGGTTTCTCAACGAAATGTACACGGCGCAACAGGCCTACGAAATGGGTCTCGTCAACAAGGTCGTGCCGGCGGCCGAACTCGACGCCGCCGTCAAGGCGTGGACCGACATTCTGGGCGAGCGCTCGCCGACTGCGCTCGCTCTCGCCAAGCGCTCGTTCAATGCCGACAGCGAGAATATTCGCGGCATCGGCTTGCTGTCGCTGAGCGCCGTCAAGATGTTTTACGATAGCGAAGAATCCAAGGAGGGCGTGCGGGCGTTCAAGGAGAAGCGCAAGCCCGACTTCCACAAATATGTGAAGTAGCGACGCGACGGCCGGGATGGCTCCTGTGCGCATCGAACCCGACGAGATCGCTGCGATCCTGCCGCGCGGCGGGCGAACTCTGGTGCTCGCTTGTTCGGGCGAGTCGCTGCTGCTTGCCGACGCCGTCATGCGGGCCGGCGACGCGTTGGGCGCGATGACGTTCACCGGAATCTTTGTGCCCGGCCTCAACACGCGCACCTATCTCGCCAATCCGTCATGCCGCGTCGAGACGTTCTTCCTGACGCCGGAGCTGAAAGGCGCGGGCGCCGCGGTGACGTTCCTGCCGCTCTGCTACAGAGACATCCTCACGCGATTGCGGACTGTCGCTATCGACGCTGCGTTGTTCATGGCGTCTCCGCCGGATGCGACGGGCCTCTGCGGCTTTGGGCCGGTCGTGGATTTTCTTGCCGAGCTCTGGCCGCGAATCCCGGTCCGCATCGCTCATCTCAATCCCGCCGTTCCGCGCGTTAACGGCGTCGGCATTCCGCTCTCCGAACTTACCGCCTATGTCGAGGGAGCCCAGCCGCTGCCGGGATTCGTCGATGCGGCCGCGGACAGCGTGACGGACGCGATCGCGGATAATGTCGCGCGCTGGATTCCAGACGGCGCGGTATTGCAAACCGGCCTTGGCAAGGCGCCGACCGCGGTGCTTCGCGCGGTGAAAGGTCGTCGCGGCCTGCGCATCCATTCCGGGCTCATTGGGGAAGCGGTCGTCGATCTCCAAGAGGCGGGCGCGCTGGCGGCGGGCGTCGCCGTGACGGGCGGCGTCGCGATCGGTTCGCCGCGTCTTTACAAGGCCGTCGAGAGTTCCGCCTACGAATTTCGACCCGTCTCGCACACCCATGCGCCGCGCGTCATCGCCGGCTTCGAAAACTTCGTTGCGATCAATTCGGCGATGGAGGTCGATTTGCTCGGCCAGGCCTATGCCGAAATGGGCCTCGGCGGCCTGATGTCCGGTCCAGGCGGCGCATCCGACTTTGCGCGCGGCGCATGGTGCGGCGGCGGCCTGCGGATCGTCGCCTTGCCGGCGTCCGCGGCCAAGGGCGCCGTCTCCCGCATCGTCGCGCCAAATGCGGGCGCTGGCCCAGTGTCGCTCGGACGGATGGACACCGACATCGTTGTCACGGAATTCGGCGCCGCCGATCTTCGCGGCCGTAGCCATCAGGAGCGCGCCGAAGCGCTGATCGCCATTGCTCCACCCAATCATGGCGCGGCGCTCGACAAGTCATGGGCGGCGTTCGCCGCGAAGTTTTAGAAAACAGGGGGAGGCCCATGTCCAAGCGTAAGGTCATCATCAGTTGCGCCGTGACGGGTTCGATTCACACGCCTTCCATGTCGCCCTATCTTCCGGTCACGGCCGCCGAAATTGCGGCGTCCGCGCTCGGCGCCGCCGAAGCGGGAGCGGCGATCGTGCACCTGCACGCCCGCAACCCGACCGATGGTCGGCCCGACCAAAGCCCGGAGGCCTTCGAGCCGTTTCTCAAGGTGATCAAGCAATCGTCCAACGTTGTCGTTAATCTGACGACGGGCGGGTCGCCTTACATGACCGTCGCCGAACGCGTGCGTCCGGCTGAGAAATGGAAGCCCGAGGTCGCTTCGCTCAACATGGGCTCGATGAATTTCGGCCTGTTCCCGATGCTCAAGCGCTACAAGGACTTCAAACACGAGTGGGAGCCGGCGATGCTGGAGGGCTCGCACGACCTCGTGTTCAGGAACAGCTTCAAGGACATTCGCTACGCGCTGGAGACCCTCAACGCGACCGGCGCGCGCTACGAGTTCGAATGCTACGACACGAGCCATCTCTACAACCTCCATTATTTCCTCGGCGAGGGGCTGGTCCAGGCTCCGCTGTTCATCCAGACCTGTTTTGGCCTGCTCGGCGGCATCGGCGCCCATCCCGAGGACGTGATGCATATGAAGCGCACGGCCGATCGGCTGTTCGGCGACGGCTATCGCTGGTCGGTGCTGGCCGCCGGCAAGAACCAGATGCAGGTCGCCGCCATGGCCGCCTCGATGGGCGGCAATGTTCGCGTCGGTCTCGAGGACAGTTTGTGGCTGGGCGCCGGCCAGCTCGCGAAAAGCAACGCCGATCAGGTACGCCAGGTCAGGCAGATCATCGAGGGCCTCGGGCTTGATGTCGCGACGCCTGACGATGCGCGGGAAATCCTGTCGCTCAAGGGCGGCGACCGCGTCGCATTCTGACGATGGCGAAGGAGGCGCGGCGATGAGTTTAGAGACGCCGAAACTCGAGCAGTTCCGACTTGAATTCAGGGACAACGGCCTCGTTCATCTGATCTTCGATGCGCCAGGCCGGACGATGAACGTATTCTCGAACGCGGCGATTCATGAGCTTGGCGCGTTCGGACGATGGCTGTCTCAGAGCGACGCTCGTGGCGTCGTCATCCGTTCGGGCAAGGACACCGCCTTTTGCGCCGGCGCCGATCTGACCGAACTCGGCGTCGCCTACGATATGATCATGCAGACGCCGCCGAACGCTCGGTTCAATGCGGCTTTCGACCATTTCTTTCGATTGAGCCTCGCGATCCGCGCGCTCGAGACTTCGGGAAAACCGGTCGCGGCGGCGATCGCCGGGCTCGCGTTGGGCGGCGGCTGTGAGCTTGCGCTCGGCGCGCATTATCGCGTGCTGGTCGATGATCCGCGCGCCGCCTTGGGCCTGCCGGAATCGCTCGTCGGATTGTTGCCGGGCGCCGGCGGCACGCAGCGATTGCCGCGGCTGATCGGCGTCGAAGCGGCCCTGCCGATTCTGCTCGAAGGCGCGAGATTGTCGGGTGAGGCGGCGTTGAAGGCGGGCCTTGTCGACCAACTCGTCAAGCCTGGCGAGGAAGTCGCGGCCGCGGAGGCTTGGTTGTTGACGGCAAAGACTCCCATTCAGCCCTGGGACCGCCTTGACTGGCGAGCGCCGTCTCCGCCCGACGTCAGCGGAGCGTTGAGCGCGATGCGCAAAGACGTCCTCGCCCGAACGCTCGGACACGATCCGGCGCCGCTCGCCATCCTGGATTGCGTGGAATTCGGTCTCGCCCAATGTTTCGATGGCGCCATCCGCAGCGAGATGGCGATCTTCTCGCATCTGATTCAGCGGGCGGAGCCGCGCAACATGATCAGAACCCTGTTCCTCGGCAAGACCGAGTTCGAGCGCCTGAAGAGGAAGAACGCGGTCCCCGCCTTTGTCGCTCAGGTCCTCGCCGCAGTCCGAACGATCGTCGCGCAAACGGGCGATGAGGCGGAGGCGCTGGCGGCGGCGGGGTTCGTCAACGCGGCCCGTTCGCGCATCGCGCCCGTCCGTGACCGCGCCGCTCCAGGCTATTGGATCGACAGCGCCGTCGAAGATCCGCGCTGCGCCAAAGCGCTCGCGGTTCTCGACCGCATCGCCGAGGCCGCAGCGCCCTGGGCCGCGGGCCGCACTCCGGCTGAATTGCAGGTCGCCGACTACGCCATCGTGAGCGAAACAGGCTATCCCGCCTATCTCGGCGGTCCCTTCGCATTCGCCGCCTCGCGAGCGAAGGAGCGCCAGTCGCAGCCGTAAATATCATCGCGCTCGTGAAACTGGCGGTCGGCGACAACGTCAAGATTTGCGTTAAGGCGGACGGCCTCGCCTCAATTTAGAGGCCTACGATTTCACACGCGCCGCGATCGAGCACCAGCGTTTGGCGCTCGATAGCCCAGGCCCGGAAACGAATTGTTTCGCCTTCATCGAACATTTCGACCCGTATCGTATCGCCGGGAAGGGTCGGCGCGACGAACCGCACCGCCATCGCGCGCAGCCGGTCCGGCCGCCGCGGCGCGAAGCGTTTCAAGATCGCGCGGCAGGCGACGCCCATCGTATTGAGGCCATGCGAGATCGGCCGATCGAATCCTGCTTCACGCGCGATCCGCGGATCGGCGTGGATCGGCATGTAGTCGCGGCTGACCAGCCGATACAGCAACGCCGCTTGCCGCGCCGTTTGGTAATCGATGCCGGCGGTCGGAGAGGCATCGGCGGCGAGAGGCGCCATGGTCGGGGGCGGCGCGCCGTGGTCGCCGCAGCCGCCGTCGCCTCGCAGGAATTCCGTTGCGCGCAGGCTCGCCAGCCGCTCGCCGCTCCCCGAATCGTAAAGCTCCGTGTCGAAATAGAGCAGGGCGCCGCGCCCCGGCCCCTTATCGACAATCGCGTGTATGCGATGGTCCGCGCGGACCGACCCCTGGGCCGGCAGCGGCCGGTGCAGACGGAAGCGTTCTTCGCCGTGCAGGGCCTGGGTCCAGGCGATTCCGGTCTCCGGCTCGGCGATCCAAAGCGGCGGCCAACCGAGCGTCACACACATGCTCGGGATAACAAGCTGCGCACGACCTTCATAGACATAGGGAAGTTCATCTTCGTCGAGCGGGTCGTCGCCCGTTCCCAGCCCGAGCGCATAGAGCGCCGCATCGCGCCAGTCGTAGGATTGGCTGATCGGGGCAAATCGGCGCGCGATGACATGTTGGAGGTTCATCGATCAATTCCTCGGGCGCGGCGCGACGGCCACCGTCGCGCGCAATCGGGCGTTCGAAAGGCGACGGAGCAGAATATCGCTACGCATGCGTACTAGTTTCGTCAAGCGCTCGGCGCGGCGTAGCCAATGGGGCGCGCGAAGGCGGAAAATGCTTCAACCGCTGCCGCCTCAACACGCCAGTCTTTCTTCGGCCCAACAAGATTCACGAGCGAGCCGGCCGTTTTGACTTGCGGCGGAGTAGGCTGATATGATAAACTAGTGCACTAATAACAAGAAATACCTCGCGAACCCACGCGACAGAATGGAGAAAACGTTCATGATGGGGGCCGCGCTTTCGAACCTATCGGCGTTTGCCGGGTCGGCGTGGGAGCGCGCATCCGCCGCTCGGCGTCGCGATTGCTGCCCCTGGCTCGCGGCGCACGACGCCATGGCGCCGCGATGATCTGGTCGTTGATCGCCAACTCCCTGGCGCTGGCCTCCCTGCTGATCATGCTCGCGAGCGGGCTCGCCCTGATCTATGGGCTGCGCGATGTCATCAATTTCGGGCATGGCGCGATCTACATGCTCGGCGCCTATGTCGGATACACGGTCTCGCTCGTTGGCGGATTCTGGTTGGCTTTGATCGTGACGCCGGTCTTGCTCGCGTTCGTGGGGGCCGCGTTCGAATATCTGGCGCTGCGGCCTCTGCAACACCGGTCGCACATCGAGGTGGCGCTCGTCACTCTGGGGCTCGGCGTCATTCTCGGCCAGATCATCATCTTTTTCTACGGCGGCGCGGCGCGCAGCGTGGAC
>Ga0209006_10000678_pt1 | contig 31698 bp, 27 predicted proteins | sample JacPin_JW_Ref_O2_FD_188567 | JGI IMG/M metagenome (GOLD analysis project Ga0209006, IMG submission 188567) | Forest soil microbial communities from Algoma, Ontario, Canada - Jack Pine, Ontario site 1_JW_Ref_O2 (SPAdes) (version 2) | ecosystem: Environmental > Terrestrial > Soil > Boreal...
GACTGGCTGCCATCCGAGCTCGACAAGTCGCGTGACAGCGCCATACTCATATGCGCCCAGCGCGCCGCCGCCCTGTAGAACTAAGCCCATTTTCGGCATCACACCCTCCTTACCGGGTGGACAGCGTGAGTTCCCTGGTACGGTGTGGAAAAGCTCGCCGCAGCCACGTTTTCCTTAAGATGCGTTACCCGAAGCGTGCCGGGGATCGGCAGCATGATCGGGCTGCGCCGTAGTAGCCAAGCAATTGCCACCTGGGCGCCGGTCGCATTATGTGCCGTGGCGATGCGACCAACTGCGCCGCGCTGGCGGTTCAATTCGCCGGCCGCGAGCGGATACCAGGGAATAAATCCGATACCATTGGCCGCGCAATAGTCCACCACATCCTCGCTTTTGCGATCGGCCAGATTGTAGCGGTTCTGTACTGTCGTCACCGGGAACACCTTCCTGGCGGCTTCAATCTCGAAAACCGAAGCGTTGCTCAGCCCCGCGTGGCGGATGAATCCATCGTCCAGAAGCTTGCGCACTGCTTCGAACTGCTCATCACGCTGTACGCGCCCGTCGACGGTATGCAGCTTCTTCCGAGACGTCTGGGCCGTAGCTATCGGCCGTGTCAACGAAATTGACCCCCAATTCGGGAAGACAGCGCAACGTAGCGAGAGCGGCATTTCGGTCCGCAGGAGGTCCCCCACTGCCGGCAGGTGACGTCTATTACTTCGTCGAAGAAATGCATCCTAATTGGATAGTGCGGCGAGCGCGGGTGCCGTTCGTTTGATTATCTTGTCGATCTGATCTACCACAGCTTGGGCAGTTCGTTTAGAAGACGCCCCGTTTTGCCCTGTAACCAAATTACCGTCGACAACAACGACCTCGGTGTGCTTCTGCCCTTGAACATACCTTGCATCGGCTTTTGTGAGTTGCTTTTTAAGGCGCAGGCGTCGAATTAGGCTGGGTTCATCCTCGGGCGAATCACTGTCCTGAGCTGGCCTGAACGCAACATCCCATGGCGATCGAACTCAATAGGCGATTTGTCGAGTGCAAGGACGACGGCACGACCGGTCCGAATCTCCCCGGTAGCGGTGGCGCAGGGCGACCAGCAGCAATAATTTGGTCCGGCCACAAGCGATGAGGGGGGCTCGCGTGAACGAAATGCCGCCGATTGTGCGCCCGCCTTAGAGCGTTCGCAGCTTGGTGGAAGCGCTCTAGTATCTATTCGAGCGGAAAGTGACCAAACAGGGTAGCTAAGGCGAAGGGGACTAGCAATCTTCTACTCGGACCGAAACGATGGCGGCATCTTCGCGAAACGCTTCATACCACTAAGCTGGATCCAAGGCAGGGCATTGTGGCAATAGAGTTCGATCGAAGGCGACACACAGGCTGGAAAATCCAGTGTTCCAGCGTTGACTATGATGTAGCCCGGATGGCTCGCCGACTCCTCAACGACCGACGATCCGCAGTCTGGGCAAAAGCTCCGAAAAATGGGTCGACCGGTATCTGCTATATTGCTGTAAGTCTTCAGCGTCCCGCGCACCTCTAAAGAAGATTTTTCTATCGCGACCAGGAACGAAAAAGCGCTTCCGCTGAACTTTCGGCAATCGTCACAATGGCACACTCCCACCAACGCTGGCTCGCTCGAAGCGCTGTAGCGAACGCCTCCGCATAGGCAACCGCCCTCGATCAATCCGTCCACTCTGTCACCTCATCAAGGTAGACAACAGACCTGAGGCCCTGAACTTTAGCTATGAAGCGGAATGAAGGCTTTCCAATATTCCGCTTGCCTCTCTCACCTCAGGTAGATCCGTCGCACCATTTAATCCAGCCAAGGTCGCCTTCAGCAAATTTGCTGCAACACGATTTTGCTCCCTCGCTCGATGCAACTTTGCTAACGAGAGGGCAGCACGTAGCTCGAAAACGCGAGTTCCCTGCTGGCGCGTAATTTGGAGTGCTCGATTAAAAGCTCGTTCCGCTTGTGAGAGATCGGCGGGCTTATGCAAAAGCAAAATGTCACCACGAACACGATAGATCTCAGATTCAATCCAGCGCTCGCCCGTTATCTCAATCGTATTGACCTGTCTATCTAGACTCTCTAAAGCCGCATCAGAGCGGCCCGAGCGCGCCTGGAGCTCCGCCAGCAGTATCGCGTTGTGCGGCCCATAAATGCGAAAATCTATCTCTTGAAACCGAAGCAGGCCGGCTGTGAATTCAGCTTCGGCGGCTTCATCACCTTCCCACCAGCGAGCCCAAGCCAAACGTGACATTGCTGCCGTTAAAAACAGCGGCAGACCGTGCTCGCGCGACAGATCAACTACGACTTTCGCCAACGATGCGACCTGGTCGGAGCTGCGGCTCAGCTCTGCGATGACGTACGCGTAAGTGTGCGCAATCGCGATTGCTGGCGCATGTGCGCTCTCAGAGGCCGCCTGTAGTGCCTCAGCTATCAAACGGTTGGCGAGAGCGGTTTCGCCGAGTGGCCAAACAATAGTCGCGAGGCAACATTTGGCAATGATGTCCTCCCTGTACCCGAAACGGGACGCAAGATAATCGGCCGACTTAGGGTCGTGTGTCGCGAGGGCTTGCTCGAGACTTTCGCGAGCGTCGAGATAATCCCCAGCGAACCATTGAGTTATGCCCCAAAGTCGGTACGCGACGCTCAGTTCCGGCATATCGGGCCGGTCAAGAGCCTCCCTCAGGAAAGTTCCGGCGATCTCGTGCATCGGACGTAGTTCCGCGCGCGCAAAGCTTCCCGTCCAAAGGCCCCAATATATGGAGAACTTTTCCGCGTCATCAGAAGCGGTGGCGGCAAGCTCTCGAGCTTGAGCAAATGCGGCAATCGTCTCTGGTGCAGCCTGTCCTTTGCTATGAAATAGAGCCTGACCGCGGAGAGTGAGGAAACGCACCTCTGACCTTCGCTGATCAGATGCGCTGTTTAGACGCTGGGAGATACCTATCCCATGTTCGACGTAGGAAAGCGTCTCACGGTATGCAGACACTCGTAATCCGCGCTCGCACGCTCTTGTCCACCACGTCACAGCGCTCGCTGCGTCATCGGCTTCGGAATAATGGTGCGCCAATAGTTCCGGTTGGCTCTCTCCCATTTCGGCAAACCCTTCGTGCATGGTCTGCGCTATTCGCCTGTGCAGGATCCTTCGCGCGCTGCGCAGAAGAGTGCTATAAGCCGCATCCTGAAACAGAGCGTGCTTGAAAGTGAAGGTTGCGCGAGGAAGCGAGCCCGTCTGAACTAACAAGTCAACGGATAAAAGCCGCCCGAGAGAGTCGACCAATTTCGCGGGCGCTATTTCAGATACCGCACTAAGCAACTCGAAAGAAAACTCCCGCCCGATCGCGGCTCCGATTTGAGCGGTCACCTTCGCTTCGCCCATTTGGTCGAGCCGCGTTAGAAGTAAGCCATGAAGAGTTGCAGGGATGTCGAGCTGCGCTATCGACACGCTGGATAGTTTCGAAGACGGTCTGCTTGCAGCGGCTGTCTCTAATAACGCCTTCGTCATTTCCTCGACAAATAAAGGAACGCCGTCAGCGCGTGCTACAATTTCGTCTACAAGCTCCGCCGAGAGCACTTCGGCGCTCACAACCCGGCGAACTAAATTGCGACAATCTTGCTGAGCCAGACGATCAAGGACGACCGTCGTGACGTTGGCTTGACAATTCCACGGCGCCGAGAAATCGGAACGGAACGTGACAATAAGAAGGACGGGCATTGCCGCGATGCCGCTGATGATTTTGTTCAGCACGTCCAAGCTCGTGGGATCGATCCATTGGGCGTCCTCAACAATTACAAGCGCTGGGCCATGTGATGTTAGTTGCTTGAGGCGGCGATGCAACGCCTCGATTGTTCGGTTACGGCGTTCCAGGGATGTCAGCCGAGCGTTTTGAAGGGTTTCGCTTCGAAGCGAAAGCAGTTCCGCAAAAAGTTCCCGTTCTTCAGCCGGCGTTGATGATTGTGCTAAGACTTCTGTGAGCTTACGAAGCTTTGTCGCAACATCATCGCCCGGCTGAAAGTCGGCCGCACGCGTCATTTGGCTTATGATCGGGTATAACGCGCTGTGGGTATGGTGCGGCGAGCAGAAGTAGGAAATACATTGCCTGGGGGCAATTGTATCGAGTAAGGCAGCGACCAAGCGCGATTTCCCAATACCGGGATCGCCACACAACAAAACCACCCTTCCTTCGTCGGTCGCGCTGAGTCGCCATTGTTCTAATAGGAAGCTTACCTCTTTTTCTCGCCCAAGGAGCTCAGTGAGTAGTCCCGATCGTGCCTTTAAGGATCGTCCGCCCTCCGAACTTGATCGAAGGACCACGTACGCCTGCACGGGGAAGGAGAAGCCCTTGATCTGCTGCGACGGGAGGGTCTGAAGGTCAAACAATGTGCCTACAAGTCTTCGAGTTTCTTCGGCAATTACGATAGTTTCGGGGTCGGCCACCGTTTGCAATCTGGCTGCAAGATTCGGGACGTCTCCTATGATTTCTGGCTCGTTTGCGTGACCGTCACCGATTAGGTCGCCAACGATTACGAGTCCCGTGGCTATTCCAATGCGTACCTGAAGCTTATCATCCACCCTCAACTTGGAAACTGCTTCCACAAGCGCAAGCGCGGCCCGTACGGCGGCTTCAGCATCGTGTTCGCGCGCATGCGGATAGCCAAAATATGCAAGAATTCCGTCACCCATATATTTCGCGACGAAACCTCGTTCACCCGTTATGACATTTGTGCAGCAGCGATGATACGCGGCAATGATTTCTCTCAACTCTTCCGGATCGGACCGAGATGAAAGCGCGGTGAATCCCACCAAATCGACAAACATCACAGTCAGTTGCCGTCGTTCGCCATCGTTGAAGACTGTCGTGGCGCGTCGGTCGGAGGGCTCTGGTGCCCCTTTATCGGGAGAGAGCCGACTAAGAGCGCGGATCCCGCGAAGGATCTTTCGGCGGTGCCCAAGTAACACGCCGATCTTCTCGAGGTCAGAGTCGTCGATCTCTGTCAGTACGTCGAAGTCGATACCGTGCTCGACGAAGCGTCCTTCATACTCCGACATCCCCAGCGATGCGAGCCAGTCTTTGATCGTCGGCATCGGCGTCCCGTGCCCCTTCCCAAGTGCAGATGCTAAAGGAAAAGCGGCAAATCGTCCACCGACATGGCTCGTTGAAGAACCCAAAACACGACGACATGCACAAAAATGCAATTGAGCGAATTACGTTTCGACGGATGCCAGGTCAAAATCCGAAGCCAAAAATATCAAGCAGCGCTCAACCAACGGTTATGACCCAGCGGTGCGGTAAATTGTGACGGCGCACGGCAAATGGTCCCAGGTCAGTGTGCCTCATAAAGGCTGGACTTGTGTAGGGAATCGAAGACCTCGAGGAGCCGTCCGGAACATGGGAAATGTGCGAAACGCAAGAGATCCGTTACGTGCACACCATGGTGCATCCGGATTATGCCAACGAACTACGCGTTGGCTGCGTCTGCGCTGAAAAGATAGAGGGCGAGTACATCGGGCCACGCTTGAGAGAAAAGGCCCCACGCTCCGCAGCAGTTCGGAAGAAACGGTGGCTTCCCGCAGATGGAGGGTCTCGTCACGCGGGAACTCGTACAAGCTGGTAGCTGCGAGAACGACCGCGTTTCGGCAACTCGACCTACCGCCAACCGGGCGCCTCCGGCGAGCGCCGGGTAAGCGCCCGATTGCGGTAGCGGCCAAAAATAAAAATGTTAGATGTTGGGTTGGCTGGGGGACTAGGATTCGAACCTAGTTTACTAGTTTAACGGAGTCAGAGGCCGTTGTTGGCGTATTTTGGAAGGCCGAGCATCCGGTACTGACGAGACCATTCGACGGCAAATCGGAAAGGCGGGTAACACCAATTCCGCGGGGTAGTCGCCCCTCGATTGAGGCCTTCACGAGGTCGGGTGCCAGAAAGGCCAGTGAAGTCGTCATGTTGACCTTGCGAGCGCTACATCCCTCGCGGCGCGCGATCGTTTCAGCGGTGGCGGCTGGATCAGTCACGAGTTCGTTAAGCCAGCCGTCCCGCGCAATGGCAGCCACGAGTGTCGCGCGGGTTTCGGCGCGGATCGGACGAACCTGAGCGGCGGACGTAGATTCGGGTAACAGAATTTCTCGGCGACGCTTCGACGGCAGCTTTTGCCAGGTCATGTAAAGGATAGAATCATCGCTACGTCCTCCCGCCGCCGAGAGGCCGTTCAATTTGATAGCTAGCCCATTTGATTCGACCTCGACGCGGCTCACGTGATCCTTGACGATCACGCGGTCGTCGAGCGAGGCGGCGAGTTCAAGGTGTTTCCGCACAGAGCTGACTATGAGCTGCTCGATTTCGATTGCTGGCACTCGGCGTACCGATCCAGCCCTCTCAGCGGCGCCCTGTAGCAGCATCCCGGAAATATAGTATCGGTATTTGATGCCACGTTTCCGAGCGTGAGCGGGGCTCATCCGATTGCCGAGATCGTCATACATTAAGCCAGTCAGGAGCGCGTCAGAACTGACCCTCTTTGCTTCGTGATTGGTTGCCTGTTCGGTGAGTTTGGCTTGCACCGCGTCGAATAGATCCCTGCCGATAATCGGTGGCTGCTCTCCTTTGAGGACTTCACCCTTGAAGGCGACTCCGTAAAAGCGGTTGCGGAGCACATGGGCGAGAGGACCGCGGGTGAACGGGATGCCGCCGTTTATCCGCCCGCCTTTGAGTGTTCGCAGCTTCGTGACAACGCCACGCTCACGAAGATCAGCCATCAAGAGACTGGGGCTGCCGAGCTTGAGGTAGCTCTTGAAGATAGCCCGAACCCGTTCCGCCTCGGCCTCATTGACGGTGACCTTCCGGTCCCTCGTTTCGTAACCGAGCGGCACCACACCGCCGACCCAGAGGCCTTTGCGTTTAGAGGCCGCGATCTCGTCGCGAATCCGTTCGGAAGTGACCTCTCGTTCGAATTGGGCAAAGGACAGGAGCACATTGAGCGTCAACCGGCCCATGGAGGTCGTCTTATTAAACTGCTGCGTAACTGACACGAAGGATACGTTATATTGGTCGAACAGCTCTACCAGCTTGGCAAAATCGACGAGGGAGCGTGTCAGTCGCTACGATATCATTTTGCCCGGTATGTGCTGCGGTGTGAACGTGTCTTCTCCGCACGCCCACGCGCGCATGAAGAGTGTCGACATCGAAAGCGAGGGCAGCTCCGGAGTTACTGACGGTTTTGACGAGCGCCGACGCCAAGCACGATCAGCTCGGCGGGTTTACTGCCATGATCCCAGAGGATCTCGGCGCGCCGAAGGGCACCGTAATTACAAGCAGCTTCTGCAATCGGATAAGGCGCGCCTCGCGGGTGACCGCGATGCTGCCGAGACCGTAGTTGACCTCGACCAGGAGAACGCGTCAACGATGGCGCTCTTCGTCATAGGAGGAACACTAGACCTGTCTCGCGCGCAGCACTGAACGGACGGGCAGCTTTCGCTAAGGCGGCGGTCAGCGCGCATTTAGATTCAACCTGTTCAATCACGCGTTTCCTTTAAGCAATCTGAGATACGAGTTAAGCACTCGTGCGTCTTCTTCCTGCTTAGATCATACTGCAGCATTTGTGCATACGTCATGTTGGCGTCAGTCGTTGCTACAGTAACGTCCCACCCTGCGTCACGAATCGCCTTAAAGACGGTGCCGACCGGGGCGCCCGAAGTCCACGCCACCAATACATTCGGGTTCACGCCCTTTAGCCTCTCGATTTGAGCCGATACACTTACGTCGGTTGGATTGAATTGGGCTTCGGCGACCAATTCGATGTCTTTGTGCTGGTCGCTCCCGACAAGCGCTTTGATGCCCTTATTCGCATCTTGGCCGGTAGCATCGGTTGACGTGATGAGGGCGATACGTTTCTGGTTCGTGCCGCTAAAGTACCGAAGTAGGGCTGCGTACAAGTCTGTCGCGGCGACGCTAGAGCTGAACGCGTAAGATCCATTTGCGGGATAGATCCCGGGCGATAGACAGTAGAGTACTGGTCCATCTTTCATCAACGGCGTCATTGCGTTGCATAGTGCAACCAACGCCGAGCCGAGTATGACGGCCGGCTTAGTCGCCTTCACGCGATTAGCAAGTTGTACCGCAATCTGAGGACTCGTTTGATCGTCATTGAAGACGAAATTGAGCGGCTTGCCATGAATTCCACCATTTGCGTTGGCGGCCTTCTCGTACCGCTGCAGCGCCTGCTGCTCGGCTTTACCCAAAAACGCGCCGCCTCCGGTCAGGGGAAGAATAACGTTGATGTCGAAGGTGTCAGCCGCACGAGCGGGAGTGTTGTTGCCAACAAGAGCGCAAAACGCCAACAGCATCCAAGCTCGCATGCGTGTTCCTCCAGAGGAAATGTTTGTCGTGATGCGCAGCGGGCCGGCCGCAGCACGCCGAATGTTTGCGTTCCGCTCGCGGGGCGCAAAATCATTAGCCTTCTAAGGTTATAGATAAATCAACCGTTGTGCCCGGTCTAGTGGGTCATGCGGCTCTTGCGCCCCCTGCGAGCGAAAGTCACAGCCGAGCGAAAGTCACAGCCCATACGGCAGCGAGATGCCATTGTGATTCAAGCACCGGGCAAAAGCCCGACGCGCTGGTGCAACGCCATCCACCCCGGGCAGCCGCCGCTGACACCGACGGCACCTAACCCCGAATTAAACGGAGTGATTACGGGATCGAGCCGCCTGGACCCTTAGTGAACTAAGGAAACGCTTCACAGCACAACGAATGCGCGGTACATTCTAACGGGTTCGGCGCGCTCGATCAGCGAGCTTTGCGCCGGGATTACTGGTTTGCGCGCCTTTTGGGCATTCACGGTAGTGCCGGCCCTTCAAAGCTAATCGCATGAGGCAGCTATCACCCATCCGGGAGAAAGTGGATGACGCGGTCATCGTACGACCGTCCCGTCAGCAACTTTACGCGCTGTTGATCGGTGGCGTCTTAATTGCTGCGGTCGCAATCCGGGGCGCGTCGAGCCAACCCTTGACATTAGTCGCCGCAGCTCCTTACGTCGTGACATGGCTGCTGGCTATTATTTTTCTTCATCGTTGTAACGTGACGATCGACGGCGACGTGCTAACCTACAATGGTTTTTGCAGACCACAGGCGGTCGTCAGGCGAGCCGACGTCGCTCGTGCAGAATTGCACTATCTGCCGTTTCAGTATGAGAATTTAGAGCCCTGTCTGACCGAAATTTGGATCGATTGTATTGATGGCACAAGCGTGAAGCTAAAGGTGGCTTCTTTTGTGAATCGCGATGCCCAAAAGATCGCCGCATTTTTCGGTGTTGCGACGCTCCATCGATGGAGCTCGTAGTGATTTAGCGATAGCAGACAGTCGCAATCGCAGGTGCTTCCTTCCTACTTGCTATTTATCCATGAAATGAACGATGCCAGCTTGCCTTTCTAAAGTCCATTTGCACTCTGAGAGCGGAAGGGAAGGCAAGCAGCATTGATCGGGGATAGCTTGGCACTTGCTTCAGCGTTTCAATTCGCGTTGGCAAACATAGCGATTGCAAAAGCAGCACGGAAAAGGAGTGCCGATAACGGCGTACTTCTTTCGATTGTCGCGACGGCCGCACTGTCGACACTTATTCTTTTGCTGCAGCCGAAACAACCGCTTCCCGAGAGTCAGGCCTTTTTCAGCGCGGTCGGGTGGTTTGCGGCGTCGGGCATTCTCGCGACAGTTTGGGGACGACTGACGCTGTTCAAGGCGGTTCGCTATACCGGAGTTGTAAGGGCCACCACAGTTCGACGTCTGACGCCATTTTTCTCCGCCTTGTTAGGCTGGGCGTTACTCAGTGAGAGCATCTCTGGTTTCGGCCTATTGGGCATGGCACTCATGGGCGCAAGCTTTGCGTTGATATATTTGGACAACAATCGAAAACCCGAAAACACCGAACTATTCGCGGATGCAGACATTCAACGCGGCTATATGTTCGGTTTGCTCTGCGCGGTTGCGTACGCGTTCAGTTACATAGTTCGCAAACTGGGCTTAGAGACGGTGCCGGATGCCTCTCTCGGTGCACTGGTAGGGTCCGTCGCAGCATTAATGTACTATCTGCTGGGCTGCTTATTGAGTTCGAAGTTTAGATCCGATCTAAGAGCGCTTCTAACAACACCGGATCCTTGGCAGCTTTTTGCCGCAGTCAGCATTTCAGCTGGCCAAATTTCGCAATTTATGGCGTTGAATTACATAGGGGTGGGGAGGCTTGCGATCATAAATTCGGCTGAGATTTTTCTATCGTCGTATTTAGCCGTAATCATATTTAAGACAGAGCGGTGGCCGTCACAGCTAATTGCTTTGGCGACGGCGTTGGCTACCGCGGGCATAATCCTAGTGGCAACAGGTTGAACCGGCTCCTCGTAAGTCTCGGCCTCACACTGGCCTCCAGACCAAGGCCAGCATCGTTGGTGACAGGGCCTACTATCCATAGGACGGCGACCGTGAAAGTGCGGCAGCAAAACTGTGGGTAAGATACTGTGGGTAAGATACTTTGTACTAGCGTCGAGGATGGAAACCCTTGTACTCGTTTCGGAAAGGGCTCATTATCTCGATTATTTATCCCCGCTGCGAATGCAGTTTTTAACCTTTGTTTTAGTTTCACGTTCAGCAGCGCAGGCACTATGAAACAACGTCGGATTTCTCCTTCTCCTCGCCCGACAAGTGGTGGGTCACGACTTCCAACGGATCTGAGCGTCGGCTATCAAATCCGCATGACGCACCGACGCCTGCAACGTGAATTGCAGCTCCGGATTGAGCGGCACGGCGTGACGCTTGGAATGTGGTACTATCTTCGTGCCCTTTGGGATGAAGATGGTCTAACACAGCGGGAACTCTCGGATCGGATCGGAACGATGGAGCCGACGACGCTTGCCGCCATTATGGCGATGCAACGGAAGGGTTTCGTTCGACGAAGTCGCAATTCCGAAGATCGGCGAAAAATCAATATCTTTCTGACGGAGCGAGGACGAGCGCTTGAATCTGTACTGCTGCCGGCCGCGAAGGAAGTCGTGGGAATCGCCGTCAAAGGCTTCGCAAAGAGTGACATGGAAACGCTCTTACATCTTCTGCATGCCGTTCAAAAGAATCTGGATACACTGGGCGTCGCCAGCGAGAATTGATCACGCGCATCGGATCCTGACTTCGTGGGCCCAAGCCTGGACGCCCCTTCTCTAAAACATTCCACCGTTTCAAGCCACGCAAGATTTCCCCGCTCAATCACCGTTCGTGGGAACGATCGGGAGTTGATCCGACTGAATTGTGACTTCCAAAATACGACGGCCGGCATTGATTTAATTAACTTAGGTATCTAAGTATTGGACGACATAGGGATCGTTCAATGACGGAAATTCCAGCCCCGCGATCACTCACGCTGACCGTGACGCAGAAGTCACAAGTCGCGGACGATATATTTATGTTTGAGCTTCGCAATCCTTTAGGAGAGGAGCTGCCGTCTTTCAATCCCGGAGCTCATATCACTGTCAAAACGCCAAGCGGCCAGAAACGCCGCTACTCACTTTGCAATAAGAGCGACGAACGAAATCGTTACGTTATAGCGGTGAAACAAGAGCAATCTGGGCGCGGTGGATCTCTCAGCTTAACGACCTCTGTCAACGTCGGCTCAACCATCGAAGTTGAATCGCCGCAGAATGAGTTCGAGATGTCGACGACGGAGCCCCCGTCGTACCTCTTCATCGCCGGCGGAATAGGAATTACGCCCATTCGGTCCATGATCTGGCACATCATTGGCCTCGGGAAGTCAAACTTCAAACTGTACTATTTTACGCGCAATCCCACACTTATGGCATTTAAGGACGAGTTTCTGGCTCCGGAGTTCGCTGACAGGGTGGTTTTGCACCACGATGGTGGTGATCCCGACAAAGCCTACGATCTCTGGCCCGTTCTTGAGGAGCAACACGGAAGGCATCTTTATTGCTGCGGTCCGAGACCACTGATGGATGCGGTGCGAGATATGACCGGTCATTGGTCAGACTCGTCTGTGCATTTCGAGGATTTTGTCGGCGCCGTTGCCGATTTTCCGGATGACAGACCATTCGCCGTCGTTCTTGCCCGAAGTGGAAACCGTTATGAGGTCCCAGTCAAGGTTTCGATCCTCGATGTCCTGCGGCAAAACGGTTATGTTCTCGCGAGTTCGTGCGAGAGTGGTACGTGTGGCACCTGCCGTACCCGCTATATTGCTGGTGAGCCCGACCACCGCGATCTCGTGCTTTCGGAGCGTGAGAAGCGGCACAACATCATGATCTGCGTCTCGCGCTCGAAATCGGCGGAACTTACACTTGATATCTGAGCCTCATTTGAGTGATCCACTGCGATTAGGGGTTATTGGTCTCGGTCGGGCCTTCACCCTGATGCTGCCAACGTTTTCCAGACACCCCTATGTGCGTTTGGTGGCGGCATTCGATCCGCGGCCGGAGGCCCGTGCTCGCTTCGTGCATGACTTTCAAGCAACGGCATATGAGGATGCCGAGGCAGTTTGTGCTGATGCGGCGGTACAAGCGGTGTACGTGGCATCGCCACATCAATTTCACAAGGAGCATGTCGTCTTAGCCGCGCGACATGGAAAGCATATCCTTGTAGAAAAACCGATGGCGCTTACAGTTTCGGACTGTCTTGTCATGATCGAAACGGCGCAACGACATAACATTCACCTTCTGGTTGGACACAGTCATAGTTATGATGGTCCCTATGTTCGCGCTCGTGAGATGATTCGATCAGGTATATTCGGTCGCGTTTGCATGATCAGCGCGCTCAATTTTACCGACTTTTTGTATCGGCCACGTCGCCCCGAGGAGTTAGACACCCGCCTGGGCGGCGGCATTGTCTTTAGCCAGGCAGCCCATCAGGTGGACGTGGTGAGACTGCTTGCTGGTAGTCGAGCCACGGTGGTACGTGCTTTCACCGGGCAATGGGATCAGATGCGGCCAACCGAGGGGGCGTATAGCGCGCAGATAGGATTTGATAACGGCGCATTCGCATCCCTCATTTATAGCGGCTACGGTCGTTTTGACACCGACGAGTTCAACGGTTGGATTGGAGAACTCGGGCAAAAACGCAATTCTGACAGCTATGGAGCTGCGCGCGCCTTGCTCGGGGTGGTTGGTAGCTCAGAAGCAGAGACGGAGCTTAAGCAGCGACGTGCGTATGGCTCTGAAGGCGGGGATGTGTTTGCCGACCGCGGAGATCACACGCACAATCATTTCGGTCTCTTCATCGCAAATTGCGAGGGCGCTGATCTTCGGCCCACACCGGAGGGTGTGTTGGTCTATGGAGACAAGGAGCGTCGGCTTGAGAAGATGGATCCGCCAAGAGTGCCTCGATCCGAAGTTGTCGAGGAACTTTATGCCGCGGCGATCCTAGGGCAAAAGCCGCTGCACTCGGGTGAATGGGGAATGGCTACGCTTGAGATCTGCCAAGCGATTCTCGGTTCGGCGAAGATCGGTAGGGAGCTTGGACTGCGCCACCAAATATAGGTTTGAAATTTTATCTCGGACTAGCCGTGTGCGTTGCGCCGAGGGTCGATGATGCTTTCAAGATTGCCCAACACGTGCATACAAGGAAGGAGCTGCGTCAGGCTGCCGTTCGGCTCGCGCTTTTCCTTGATCGCGGCGATGAACTCGCTGATCGACGAACTAGCTGCGAACGCGATCGACCTTGGCGGCAGCGGCCGCGCCCTTATAGGGCTTTCTCTTTCTGCAGCAGCGACATGCAGAACGTGTTGACGCCGTAACCCTGGCGTGAGCGTTCGGCGTCAAAAACGAAGGTGCCGGGAATGTCGTCGTATTCTTGCTGCCTTTGCATGCCATCTCCCCCGAGCGCAATCTAGCGAGGGGCGCACAAATCGGTTATGCGCGGGCTGGGCGTTTATTGGTCAATTGGTTTAGTCGACTTGATTCGCTTGCGACGCAATGATTGCAAGCAAATCACTTTCCGCCGCCGCAGCGGTCTTGTAACGCGCACGTGTCGTTACAATCGGCTGCTCTGCCTCCGCAGGGTGATAAATTGCCAAGTAGAATTTCTGCGTTTGTTCATCTTCCAGCGGTTCAATCCTGATGAGGGTCACAGTTCTCTTCCCTAGGTGGCCATTCGTCGCTTTCCGTCATCAGCCAGTGCTCTGGCTGACTTGCGATCGCGCTAACGGGCTTTTGGTGCCAAGCGCCTACGGGCCGGCAAATATAACCCTCGAGGGTCAGCGTTTCAGCCGCAACTTAAGCGGCGGCGCCGGCCATTTCACGTTCTGTCTCGTCTTCCTCAAGTTGTCCGAGTATCGAGGTTTCCTCGCTGGACGCGCCTAGGGTTCGCCAGGGCACAGACTTCTCGACGACGCCTTGATACGACTGCAGTTTGCACTGCGGGAGGTGGGGTTCAACGAGACCGATGGGTTTATCAGTGCTTTCAAAATGTCTTACTGCATCGAGCATCAGCCGTCGAAATTGAACAATCGCTATGTCGCTCGCGCCGAGCCGTTCCTGGCTCCGGTCGGCAATCGGTCCCATCGACTCCCACATCGCGATATCCTGATTGGGAATTCCCAGTATTCCCGTGAAGTTGCCATCCATCATCAAAGCCCGGTCTTGCAGATAATTATTGCGTGCATGCCTTTTGATCGATCGAAAGTTTTGATCGACGTCCTCGCCGACGACCAATACGCAGAACTTGCGCCACGCGGCAGTATCAATTCCAACCTGGTCGCCTTCACGCCACGCGATGAAGTGGAAATAGCTGCTGGTGTCATCTCTCGGCACAATGACGCTTGTTACGTTGTAGGAACTATTAGGCGGAATGAGCGCAGTGAACGGAGCGACATAAGTCGTTATCCGAACATAATCGTGAGTTGCGGCGTTCGCGATCGGCCGGCGTATTGCAGCGTATCGCATGCCGTAATTCGTCAGCTGCACCTGGATGCGCGGATTCTTATCGGTCGATGGCCGGACCCAGTGATCGCCCTTCGCTGTTGCCTCTCCCTTCGCGGGTCGCATGTCGGTGGAATGCAGGGACGACGAATGGGCGGAATCAATTTGGCCCTCCATAATCTGCGCCCAATTGCAAGGAAGCTCAATTTTCGCGATCGCTACTTCGGTGTCCGAAGTCGGAGCCCATGGAGGCGCTTCAAACTCGGGCATGAGTGCCGGCGGACCCATATAGGTCCAGACAAAGCCGCCAGCTTCGCGCACGGGATATGAAAGGTGCTTCACCTTCTCGCTGAAGCGGCTTTGCTTCGGTTCAGAAGGCATGTCGATAACGTTGCCTTCGGTATCAAACTTCCAGCCGTGGTATAGGCATCGCAGGCCGCATTGCTCGTTTCGTGCAAACGCCAGCGACGCCTTGCGGTGCGGGCAGGACTCGCCAAGTAAGCCCATTTTGCCTTCACTGTCGCGAAAGGCAACGAGCTTTTCCCCAAACAATTGCACGCGCACAGGGGCGCCATTGGGTTCGGAAACTTGCTCGGAAAGGAGCGCCGGTACCCAGTGGCGCCTCATTAAACGCCCCATCGGGGCCTGGCCTTCCACCCTACAGAGCAGTTCATTTTCTTGCGCGGTCAGCATAGGTCTGGGTCCTCCAAAAGCGCCGGTCCGGAACTTAAGCCGAAATCCTTAGGTACCTAAGTGAATATAGGGCGGCACTCGCGCCCAGTCTAGGTGGGGAGTAACTAGATTTTTGGATAAAAGCGTGCTGTCAAGTCCGTGCGCGACGGCGCGCCCTTAACCGCACTGTTCGGGTTGGTGTCGACTGGGAGCTTCCGCAAAACCTTTGCGGGTTGGCCGGGGGGGGCCGATGCCTCATCGCCAATTTACAACCCCCTACATTCTAAATTATACCACCGTATGCCATCTCGGGTAACAGTCGTCCCAAAATCTCAATCAACCACGCCCAGCCGGGCTCGCGAAACCCGCGGCCGCAAAGCTTCCCGCGAGCCGCGTGTTTCTGCCCCCACAGCATCTGTCAACAAGGCGTCAGCGCGCATTCTGCGCGTCTTGCATGCGTTTGCCTTTGTCGGCGATAAAAGCCTTGGGGTAAGCGAGCTTAGCAACAGTCTCGGAATGACGAAGAATATGGTCTTTCGTGCGCTTAACACGCTTGCGCAGGAGGGTCTTGTCGTGCGCGACCCGAGCGGTCGTTATGTGATCGGCTACGGAATTTTCGGTCTATGCCCTCCAGGCTTGGAGATTCCCGACATTCGAATACTTTGTGCGCCCTACATGCAACGTATCCATGAATTGGTCGGCGAGACCGTCATGCTCTCGATCGCTGTGGGCTCAAACTCAGTTGTCATCGATGGCATCGAAGGGCGAGGGCCCCTGTTGAGTCGAGTGACACATGGCCGTCCAATTCCGCTTCACGCCGGTCCCGGCTCGCGTGCGCTCTTATCATTTCGACCAGACGATGAGATTGCCCAGTATTTGCGGACGCAAGTTCCTTTAGCCGCCGTCACATCCACCACCATCGTAGACCCCGATGCCTTGTGGCAGGAAATACGTCTTGTGCGTCAGCGCGGCTATGCTCTCGGATACCGCGATAATCTGAGTGGCGTTACAGGCGTTGCTTTTCCAGTCTTTGACGCCGACGGTCGCGTGCAGGGTGCCGTTTCCGTGGGCGGGCCAGAGGATCAATTTGACGACGAGACACTCAAAGCTTTCGTGCCAAGTATAAAACAGATCGTAGATCAACTTAACCAGCGCAGCCGACTTTTGCACTTCGACACTCCGCGGATTTCTGAGTTCTAAGAGGGGGGGTGCCTATGGCTTCCGAATCCTCAGTCACCGTCTCAGCTCGATTTGTATTTTCGGTCCTGCGATTGGTCGCTGCTGCCGACAAGCCCTTAGGGGTGACAGCAATTAGCCGTCACTTGAACGTGCCGGTGAACAAGGCATATCGTGCGGCCGTAACGCTCGTGGACGCCGGCTATTTGAGCCGATGCCCATCGAGTGGAGGAGGATTTCAAAGCGGACCGGTAGCAGAGCAACTGGTCTATGCAGCGTTTCAGCAGTTTCGAATCCGCGCCGCCGTCGCCCCATATCTCCGTCAGATCGCGACATCCGCTGACGCCACTGCTTCTCTAGCGGTGCGTATCGGTTGGTACTCAGTTACGCTTGCTCTCGCGCAAAGCGGCGCCAATGTTGTCTCTCGATCGCATCGTGTCGGCCAGGGAAAGGCGCTTGACAGCGATGTGGGTGGCCTTGCAATTCTTGCTTGGCTGCCGTCTGACGAGATCCGCGAATTTTTCTCTTTTAAGAGTCGACAGCGCTCCGGACCCACACCGAGCGCGTCAGCCCATCAAAAGCATTTCGCGGTTTTCAGGCGAGTAGGTTTTGCGCCAGGCCTTGTAAACAACAAACAATTTCAGGCCTTGGGCATGCCGCTGCGCGACGCCAAGGGATATCCTGTCGCTTCGATTAAGGTGGAAGCTCCGGTTAGCCGAGACACTCCACTTCAGACTGACCCGCGTCTAAAAGAATGGCTTAAGATCGTCTCGCAGGCAGAGGCAACTCTGAAATCCAACACGGATCAATTTGCAATGCCTTTTGCATTTTTGGATTCGAACGATATTCATTTCGCGGAATTCTAAAAGTCCACTCCATTTCCATTGCCTTGCCCGCCGCATCGGTGCCGCTACTGCGCGCCGACGTTGGTGCCCTCGCGCCCCTTTCAGTTTGCAAGAGGAGCGTCCCCTTTCAACGCATTGACTCATAGCATTCTGTAATATAGATTTGTTTTCTAAGAAATAGAACAGACTTATAGGGAGATTGGCCCGGTGCTAAATGGTTCAATTCATGTAGCCGGCATTGAACTGGAAATCGCCGAAGCCGGTTCAGGATCACCATTGGTGCTCCTTCACGGCGCCGGCGGGTTCGACGTTGCTCACCCAGTCAACGAACTGCTCGCCACGCACCGGCGCCTGATTTGCCCGTCGCATCCCGGTTTCGGAAAATCCGAATTGCCCGATTGGCTCGACAGTATCGACGACATCGCGCACATCTACTTGGAGATGCTCGATAAGCTGGCGCTCCCAGTTGTCGATATGATCGGCTGCTCAATCGGCGGGTGGATCGCTGCTGAGATGGCGACCATGGCGCCCGAGCGGTTTGCGAAGTTGATGCTTGTTGGACCGGTTGGCGTCAAAACGGGAAAGCCCGATAAGCTAGATATTCCCGATGTATTCGCGCTTTCCCAGACTGAGCTCAACGATCTTTTGTTTCGCGATCCGGCACAAATGGTGAAAGACCCGGCCTCGCTCAGCGACGATGAACTATCGATCATCGTTCGCAATCGCGAAACACTCGCCCTACTCTCGTGGGAGCCGTACATGCATAATCCAAAACTGATCCATCGATTGCATCGTATTCACGCGCCCACAGTCTTTCTGAGAGGCGATTTCGACGGCCTGATATCGGAGGAATACCTTCGAGCCTATGCTGCACTCGTACCCAACTCGCGCGTTTCTGTGATTGAGGGCGCAGGTCACGCTCCACATTTGGAGCAACCTGCCGCATTCGCTCAGGCAGCAATCGCTTTCCTTGACGCCTAGTGGTTGCCAACGGCATGAACGACAGATGGCATCTCGACACGGCGACATTCTTCGTGGTTATATACTTAGATAGCTAACTATAGAGCAACGGGAGGTACCGGTCTTGATTAAGGCTTGGCATTTCAGTGAGACGGCGTACCCGTATTTGCCGCCGGCCGAGACATACCAGTCCATCCGTGTGACCCTACCAAGCAAATACTATGACCCCGAGAAGGGCGCGGCCCTTTGGGATCGCTATTTGGACGAATGGTGCATCGCGGACGATGAGGGGGTCGAGGTGATGCTAAATGAGCATCACCAAACAGCGACATGCGTCGATCCTGCCGCGCCCCTCGTCCTGGCTGCCCTCGCTCGCCTCACTAAAAGGGCCCGGCTTCTCGTTCTTGGCAATCCCATCGCCAACCGTCGGCAACCGGTACGCGTGGCCGAAGAAATGGCGCTCGCCGACGTCCTGTCGCGCGGCCGCGTTGAAGTCGGGTTCGTCCGCGGCGTTCCCTGGGAAGTGGCAGCCGCCAACAGTAATCCCGTGCGCATGAATGAGCGGCATTGGGAGGCGCTCGACATCATTGTCAAAGCCTGGACTGCCTCCGATGGGCCTGTCAGTTATGAAGGGCGATTTTTCCATCACCGAAATATTAACATTTGGCCGCGTCCCTATCAACAGCCTCATCCGCCGATTTGGGTTAGCACGACAAGTCCGAGCGGCGCAGCTCGCGTCGGTAGCCGTGGTTATATCCAGGCGACCTTCTTGACAGGCTTTGACGGTACACGAGCGGTCTTTGACGCTTACCGTAAGGGATGGCATCAATCCGATCGCGGCCAATCGGTGCCACTTGATCGGCTCGCTTACGCGTCGCTTATTTACACCGCTCCGAGTGAGGCCGAAGCCCGAGCCGGCGCTGAGAAACTTCTTTGGTACATCACAGCGAATAAGGTTCTCCCGCAACATACCTTTCCGCCCGGCTATGTTCCGGTGCGAGCCGCAGTCGATGTCATGCGGGGAAAAACAAACCCTTTGAGCCATTTCGGTGAAGCGCCGACGGTTGAAAGCGCAATCAATTCAGGAATCATGATGGCTGGAACTCCCGATCAGGTCGTGAAGCAGATCCGCCGACTGTATGACCATGTAGGCGGTTTTGGTCACTTTCTCATGATGGGCCAAGCGGGATTCCTCGAGCACAAAGAAACTGCGCTCAGCATCAGGACGTTTGCGCGCGAGGTGTATCCACAGTTACAAGAATTCCACCGTATTTCGCCGCCTGTCTCGCACCAAGGGCACGAAGTCATGAGTGCATGAACGTCGAATAATGCCGGTGCCAAGCGGCTCCGGGTACACAGCCGACCAATCGGCCGGCTAAAAAAAGCGGCATAACACAGCCGCCGTGTTAGGAGGGGATCGCTATACCAATGGACGAGCCGACTTCTCGAAATCTGATCTCCAATGTCCACCGAGTGGCTCCGCCGCCGTCGGCGCAGCGGTCGCTGAGGGGATGGCAATTCAATCAAGAAAAAATCGTCTTCGTTATCACGATCGTTCTCTTCGCAAGTTTCTGTCTCACGCTCGACCAGTTTGCCACCGCCGGCAACCTCATCTCGCTTTTACAAAGCGTTGCAGTCCTCGGGGTCCTCGGGGTCGGAATGGCCCTGGTTGTGATCGGGCGCGGGATCGATCTCACCATGGTCACTATCATGGCGATTTCGGTCGGATGGGTATTCAACGAGATCAACAATGGCGTCCCGGTCGGCGTGGCTTTCGGCTTGGGTTTGGGTTTCGCGCTACTGATCGGGATCATCAACGGTATATTGATCGCCTATGTCGAAATCCCCGCGATCTTTGCCACGCTCGCGATGGCGACCGCCATCTATGGGCTTGGGCATTTTGCGTTGGTGGATAACGACACGATTTTTGTAAGCGATCGTTTGACGCTCTTCAAAACGATCGGCGCCGGGTACGTCGGCGATATTCCGGCATCGATTATTTGGACCGTAATCGTCGCCGCCCTCGTATTCGCGATGTTACGTTTTACGAAGTTGGGCCGCTTCCTCTACGCGATGGGAGATAATCCGCTCGCAGCCCGAATTTCGGGGATTCCGGTCCGGCCTATGATTGTTTTGCAGTACGCACTTTCCGCCCTGATCGCATTCATTGCAGGCTTACTACTAACAGCAACCGTAAGTAGCATGAATACGCGTCTTGCCAACTCCACGATGATTTACGACGTCATCTTGGTCGTGGTGATTGGCGGTATCGGGTTGAGTGGGGGCAAAGGCGGTATACGCAACGTGATCGTCGGAACGCTATTAATCGGAACGCTCGTCAATGGCATGACTATTCTCGACATGTCATTCACCGAGCAGAAAATTATCAAAAGCGCGATTCTCCTTATTGCGATCGTCATCGACTCGATAATCAACCCGCGGGACGAACAAACGGCGCAACAAGGCGATATCTAACAAGAAAAGCAAGATTGAATTGGCAACCAGGAGGAAAAAGCCAATGAGGTTCTTTACGACAGTGTTGACGGTCGCGGCACTGGCAGTGACGGCGGCCGCCGTAAGTGCCGAGGAATATAATGATGGGCTGTCCACCGCCTATTATCAAAAACTGAAAGGTAAGAAGGTCGCGTTCGTGCCCATCACGATGGGCTTCGATCTCACGCAGGGCTGGTACGCGGCAATGAAGCGTCAGGCCGACGAGCTCGGCTACGAAATTATCGTGCGCGATCCGAACTGGAGCATCGATGCCGGCGCTCAAGCATTAAGTCAGTTAATTGACGAAAAGCCGGATATCTTGATTTTCCACGCGATCGACATGCAGGCCTACAATAAGCTCATTAAGAAGGCCGTTGACGCCGGTATAAACGTCATTCAGATCAATCTCAAATCTCCGAATAACGGCGACGCTTATGTCGGCGGCGATTGGTATCGCTCTTCGGCCATGGAAGCGGATGAGCTCATCCGCCACTGCAGCACGGAGCACGGTAAGAATGGTAAGGTAGCTATCCTTCAAGGAGTGCCCACTGGTCCGGCAAATCAAATCGGCCAAATGGCCATTCAAGACAAGCTTAAGGGCCGAAAGGACATCACTATTGTTGCCGATCAAGCGGCGGACTGGGACGCTACCAAAGCGCACAACGTGGCAGCGACAATACTGAAACAACATCCAGATTTGTGTGGATTTATCGGCAACTGGGATAACCAAGACGTGGGGGCGGCTGCCGCGATCAAAGAATCGGGTCTCCAGGGCAAGGTGGTAGTAGTCACCCATGGCGGCGGTCAACAGCAAGCCGGCTGTGATAACATAGCGAATGGAAATTTCACGTCATATGTGAAATGGGACGTGCGTGGGCAGGCTCGTGATCTCAACGACACAATCAAAATGTTGCTGCAAACAAAGCCGAAGCCAGGCTCAGCGCCGTTTGCGCTTTACACGCCTTTGGAAGTGTTGACCAAAGATAACTTGCGGCCAAATTCCTGTTGGACCCTCGACGAAATTAAAGCCGGCGGCTGAGGCAGAAAAGGAAGAACGTCGCGGCGATTGCGCCGCGACGTCTTCCTCCCAAGGGGGGTTGCATGTCTATTTCTGAAACGTACGTTCGTTGGCGCTACCGGGTAATTCCAGATCACATCGTTGGCGAGCTCCTATCCAAGGACTGGATCGATAACGCCATCCCAGTGTTGATGATGGTGATTGTCGTAGCGTTCTTTGGAGTGAAATTACCGGGCTTTTTCGGCCTTCACAGCCTTGTAGATACGGGGCGTCAGCTAGGCGAATACCTGTTTCCCGCACTGGGTATGACCATTGTTCTCCTCGCCGGCGGTATCGATCTCAGCGTCGGCTCGAACTTCGCGCTGTGCAATTTTGTCGCAATCGCGCTGGTCAATTATTTCCAGGTGCCCTTGGTCCTTGTGTTCCCGGCCGTAATCGTGGTCGGCGGAGCCGTCGGCCTGATCAACGGTCTGCTGGTCGGCTATCTACGGCTGCGAGCCTTCCTCACAACACTCGTCACCCTGATCTTTGTCCGCGCCATAGTTGATCTCTTAACGTTGAGATACGCCATTAAAGTCTCTACGTCGTCAGTTGACACTCCGATCTGGGATTTCATTGGAGATGGCACGGTCGCTGGCATACCACTCGACTTGGTAGCAGCCTTGGCGGTCTCCGCGGTGGCGCACTTCGTTCTCACCCGGATGCGCTTCGGCTGGCACCTCTTTGCTGTCGGTGGCTCGCGGCGCTCCGCGCACAACGTAGGTATTTCAGTCCGGCGAACGGTGTGCTGGACATACGTGATCTCCGGCGCGCTTACGGCTTGCGGGGCTTTGTTCTACGCGGCACGGCTTAATAATGCCGGCGGCGAAACCGGCGTCGGTCTTGAGATTGCGATCGTCACTGCAGCGGTCTTGGGAGGCAATAGTCTTGGCGGCGGTCGCGGCTCGGTAGTAAAGACACTTCTCGGAACGATTATCGTCCTCATTGTCACAAACGGTCTGATCCGATTCGGCCTCAAAAGTGGCGCCGGCGCGTTCGTACTCGGCTTAATTCTGCTGCTGGCTGTCGCCATTGATGTTCGCTGGCTCAAGAACCGTTTGAAGGTTCTGAACAAGGCTTACGTTGCGCCAAATTATTTTGCGTTCCCGGAATGTCCATCGACCCAATCCGACTCCGGGTCGCCTTATGCGCAAAACAACAAGCTGAGCGCAGCACATGGCATTGGCGTCGGCGTGCTTGATGGTCCCGAAGACATCATCCTCGACAAAGATGACAACCTTTATTGTGGAAGCCGTCACGGCGACATCATCCGCTTTTTTCCACCTGACTACACGCGTCATGAAACCTACGTTCATATTGGCGGGCACACGCTTGGCTTGGCACTTGATAAGGACGGAAGCTTGGTCGTTTGCGCGAGCGGGATGGGTGTGTTCAGGGTGACCGCGGACCGTACGGTTCACAAAGTATCCGATGAGACGAACCGCAGTTTCTGGTCGATTATCGACGATTCGCGCATGCGCTTAGCCGATGATTTGGACATTGCGCCGGACGGCCGCATTTTCTTCAGCGAGGCGACAATACGTTACGACCATCAGACATGGATGATGGAGGCCCTGGAGGGACGCGGCAACGGCCGCATAATATGTTATGATCCGAAGAACGGCAGTTCCAGGACCATAATATCCAATCTGATGTTTCCGAATGGCATCTGCATCACGCATGATGGCCAGTCCATTCTTTTTGCCGAGACTTTCGGCGGCCGTATCAGCCGGTATTGGTTTGACGGAGCTAAAAAGGGGAAGGTGGAGCTGGTCATCCCGGACTTGCCAGGGCTGCCTGACAACATCAATCGAGCCTCCGATGGAAATTTTTGGTGCGCGATGGTCGGCATGCGCGCGCCTGTGCTGGACCTCGCACTCAAGCTGCCAGATTTCCGGCGGCGAATGATTTATCGCGTCGCGCCAGACGAGTGGCTCTTTCCCCAAATGAATACTGGTTTCGTCTTCAAGTTCGATGTGCAGGGGCGCGTTCTCGACGCCCTATGGGATCTTGAGGGACTAAGGCACCCCATGATTACGTCGATCCGCGAGCATAAGGGAAACCTCTACCTCGGTGGATTGCTCAATAATCGCATCGGCCAATACAGAATACCTGGCGCAGACCCTCATTGGACGGGACCGGAGTCCTATTGGGGAGGTAAGCCATGATAGCGGCTTTGGCGCGGGCCTTTGACCGATTCCGAGGCAGCGGCGATGCTGCGGTTACGATCCCTTCGATGGATGGTGCGTTTCGTCCGAACGTTGGCCTTGAAACGGCAACCAGTATTTTGGAGCTGAGCGCGCCGGATAATCTCACTTACGACGGTCGCCGCGTCTTGCTCAGTAGCGGCTGCAAATTGCTGGAACTGAAGGGTCGACCCCCAACGACCGCGGAAGCGATCGCTGAATATGCCCACCCGATCACGGCGCTCGACGCACATGTCAACGGTACGATTGCTGTCGGTCTGGCATCCGGCGAAATAGTACTGGTCGGTGGAAATACTCTTAATCCGCGCCTCAACTCGGTCGGAGATCGTCCGTCTCGGTGTCCGACCGCGCTACGATTTCTGGATGCGGACACGTTAATTGTTTGCCTCGGCTCCCAGCACAATGATCCCACCGGATGGGCCCGGGACCTCCTGGAGAACAACTCTAGCGGCTCTATCTGGTCGGTTGATCTGAGGAACGGCAACGCACGCTGTCTTGCGGATCGATTGGCATGGCCGAGTGGCGTCGTTACCTCGAAACGAAGTCACACCGTAGGCGTGGAAGCGTGGCGACATCAGCTTGTCCAGATCGCGGACGATAGACGGCACTCCTTGCTAACTGAAATTCCAGGTTATCCGGGGCGGATTTCGCCAGCCGGCAATGGCGGTTACTGGTTATCTGTCTTTGCGCCCCGCTCGCAACTCCTGGAATTCGTATTGCGCGAGCCGGGTTTCCGCGGGCGTATGATGCGAGAAGTCGAATCTCAGTTTTGGGTCGCACCATCGCTCCACGCGGCTCGGGATTATCGCGAACCGCTGCAAGCTGGAGCAATCAAGCAGCTTGGAGAATTAAAGCCATGGGCTCCGTCGCGGTCGTACGGGCTGGTCGTGCACCTCGACGAGGATTTTCAGCCTGTACGAAGCTTTCACAGTCGCGCGGACGGCAAACGCCATGGAATAACAAGCTGCGTGGAGGCAGAAGGTAAGGTACTTGTAACAAGCAAGGGCGGTGATGTGGTTTTAGCTCTGCGCTTGGAGGAATCGCGAGGATGAACGCCCTGATCGAAATGCAGAACGTTACGAAGGAATACCGAGGCGTTGCCGCACTGAACAATGTTTCTTTTGACCTTCGTGCAAATGAAATTCACGGACTCGTGGGCGAGAATGGCGCGGGAAAATCCACGCTGACTAAGATTATGGCCGGCGTCACCGAAGCCACGCGCGGCAGCATGCTGCTCGATGGCAAAGTTGTATCCTTTAAGTCTCCTGCCGAAGCGTTGCGGCATGGCGTAACCATGGTATTTCAGGAAACAAGTCTGGTGCCGTCGATGACGGTGGCACAAAATCTCTACCTCGGCGATGAAAAACTGTTCAATCGGTTGCGCGGAATCTATATTGCCGCGCAGACTTTTCTCAATTCGATGAATTTTGACGTTGATCCTTGGTCAAAAGTGGCCACGCTTGGTGCTGCAAAAAAGCAGATGGTCGAAATCGCCCGTGCAGTACGACAGAACGCAAGAGTGATTATCTTCGATGAGCCAACCGCGTCTCTAACGCCTGAGGAGAAATATTATTTTTTCTCTTTGATGAAGAACTTGAAGGCCAGAGGCGTGTCGATCGTATTCATTTCGCATGCTTTGGAGGAGGCACTCCAAAATGCGGACCGAATCAGTATTCTCCGCGACGGTGAGTTAGTCGTGACAGATCTCGCGTCAAAGTTCGATCGCGAGAAGATCATTCGTGCCATGGTAGGACGTACCCTCAGTAACCAACTTTATCAACGCAGGGCTGCGGAGGGGGCGGGGCGTAAGGCCGGCGCCAAGGTGCTGAGCATCAAGAACCTTTCGATGGGAAGAGTTGTGCGGAACAACTCCTTTACTATCTACGCCGGCCAAATAACGGGCCTGTTCGGGCTTATAGGCTCCGGCCGAACTGAAACCGCCAAGATCATATCCGGCATCGTCAAGCGGGATTTCTTCTATGGCGGCGAAGTCCATCTTTTTGGTAAGGCGATCCGCTATCGTGTTCCGAGACCGGCCGTGCAGGACGGCATTGTCTACGTCACGGAGGATCGGAAGATCGAGGGCTTCTTCGAAACCATGTCAATCGCTGAAAATTTGCAGATCAATCGGCTGTCGGCGTTGCCGATTGAATCGAACATGGTTGTTAGTATGTCGAAAATGCAAGAACTCGCAGCCACCTGGTCAAAAGCCCTAAACATTCGAGCGATCAACACGAATGCACGGGTCATTGAATTGTCCGGGGGCAATCAGCAGAAAGTGGTTATTGCGAAAGCATTGGTTCAAAAACCAAAACTCATCATTTTCGATGAGCCAACACGCGGCGTGGATGTTGGAGCGATCGCCGAAATCCATCAATTTATCAATCGCTTAGCGGACGATGGTATCGCGGTTGTCGTTATCTCATCGTACCTACCCGAGATAATAAATCTTTCCGATAGGATCCTTGTTTATCGCGCGGGTCGTGTCGTGGAGGAGTTCTCTCCGGCAGAGGCAACGGAAGAGCGCATCATGTTCGCAGCTGTACATTGACACGCTCGGCATCGGGGGAAAACCAGTGATGAAAATCCTGTTGACCGGCGGGCTTGGCGTAAACGGCGCGTGGGTGACGCGCAAACTTGCCGAGCGCGGATATCGACCGATTGTTCTTGAGAATCGCATCGATCTTTCGCTGGTGGGACCCGATTTCGCCAACGGTATTGAAGTCGTCGAGGCTGACATTACAGACCGGGACGGCTTGGCTGCAGTTCTCTCTGAGCACAAAATTCAACGCATCGTACACATGGCAGCGTTGATCACCGGAATACAAGCTGACATGCAGAAGGGATTTGACGTTAACGCGGCGGGCACCGTGAACGTGCTTGAGGCTGCGAGTAGGGCCGGTGTCGAGAGGATCGTTTATACCAGCTCGCGTTCGGTTTACGGTCATATTGATGGGCCCAAAGCGCATCCGATCTATGAGCGGATTACTGAGGACCATCCGCAAAGGCCGTTTCTAGTCTATGACGTTTGCAAGGTGGCCTCAGAGGGAATGGGCCGTAATTACGCTCGCATGCGTGGCCTACAATTTGTTGCACTCCGTTTCGCCCAAATATTTGGACCCGGTAAGTTGCAGCGGCACGGACCGTACGGATTATTCAGTCAGCTGGTCGAAAGTCCACTCGCTGGAAAGCCGGTCAAAATACCACGCGGCGGCGATCAGAGAGATGATGTGATTTATGTCGACGACATCGCGGAGGCGATAGTCCAAGCGGTGCTGCATCCACGGCCTTCGTATGATGCGTATAATATTTCTCGCGGAGTCGGAACCACCCTGCATGATTTCGCGGATGCAGTGAGAAAAGTTGTTCCCAATGCTCAAATCGAAATCGGGAACGGCTTGGACTACCACGGTCTGGGGGCATGCTATTGCGGCATTATGGACAATACCCGAGCGTCCGTTGATCTTGGTTTTCGACCACGATTCGATATTGATAGCGGCGTAGCTCATTATATCGAAACAATGCGAAAACTGCAGCTATCGCCAGTGGCGGCCTAGTTTAGTTAAGCGGCCATGGCGGCGAGACGAGTGGCTCAATCGAAACGAACCGCCCACGGCAAAAGTTACTTCAGACTCCGAGGATAGGATCAAATGCGGAATGGTAAGCGGATTGCGGTTGTGGGCGCGGGTTTCATGGGCACGGTTATTGCGACGCTCTATGCACGTCATGGGTATGATGTGGCTCTGCATGACAGGGTAGCTGATATGCTCCATTCTTATCGCGATCGCGCGGTCCCTATTGCTCAGGCTCTCTCAGGCAAAGACCGTCCGTTTGATTCTATTCTACGACGTGTGGAGCTGGTTCCGCAGCTAGATGAAGCAATTGATGGAGCATTTTTGGTCCACGAAGTTATTCAGGAGGTACTCGAAGCAAAGCAGAATCTTTTTGCTGTCCTTGATCAACGCTGTGCTGAGGACGTTGTCATCGCTACAAATACATCATCGTTCCTTCTGAGTGAAATATGCCGTGATGTAGATAATCGCGATCGTGTTATCGGTATTCATTATATAACGCCGGCGCACATAATACCGGCCGTCGAGCTGATCTACGCTGATTTCACGCCGCCGGCGCTAATTGATTGGGGTCGCGAGTTTCTCGCTACCATTGATCACGTTGGCGTGGCGTGCCGTGAGCGACCCGGGTTTCTTATTAACCGCATGCAGTTTGCCCTGTTATCAGAGGTCTACCGTATCATGGATGAAGGCTTGGCGAGCAGAGATGATGTGGATACCGCTGTCCGCTTAAGCCTTGGCCCGCGCCTGGCTCTTTGGGGCCCGCTGCTAACCGAGGATCTCGTCGTCAATAAAACGACCGCACTGGCGGTCACAGAATATTTGTACAGACAGACGGGCGATCCTAACTACGCCGCGCGGCCGATACTGCAGGGCTTGGTGCGCGAGGGAAGGATAGGGGCGATGTCAGGCAAGGGGTGGTACGAATTCGAGGCGGATTATTCCGCGGTAGTCGGAGCCCGCGATAGGGAGCTATCAGACTTGTTAGGATGGCTTCAGCAGAGGGATCCAGTTGCGCATATTGGATTGAAAAGGTCGAGCTAATCTAACTGCAACGATACGAGCTGGTCCAACGGGGCCCTTTGACGCGGTCGTTGCAATGGAGGCCTTCCTGCGGAACTGAAGCCGAAGAGCTCCAGCAGATACGACGTGTTAGAACAATTGTTCAAAGGGGGTTATAGTTCGAGGAGGAGGCGATGCAATTTGTATTGATCCACGGTGGCTGGCAAGGTGGATGGTGTTGGGACGGCGTGGCGGATGAGCTTCGCCGCAAGGGGCATGATGTCTTCGCGCCGACAATGCGCGGGTCCGAGAGTGGTCAAGCGGACCGCGCGGGAGTGACCCTGAGCAACATGGCTGATCGAGTAGGACGCGATCTTGCGGACCGTGATCTTCACGATGTGGTGGCAGTGGGACACAGCGGAGGCGGCCCGGTAATCCAACTTTTGCACGAGGCCGATCCGACTCGCTTCGAGAGGCTCATTTTTATCGACGCGTGGGTGCTAAACGATGGACAATCGATTTACGATATCCTCAATCGTGAACTCGTTCAGTCGCTGCAGGCCGCAGCCGATGCGTCGCCAGATCGCACAATCCCGATGCCAAGGGAATTTTGGTTTGGAGCGTTGATGAATGACCTTTCGGCGGAGGAAGCGTCACCTTGGTTCGATCGTACCGTGCCGTGTCCGGAAGGCTGGCTGACCGATAAGGTAAAGTTGCCAACCTTCGCTAAGGCAACAGTACCCACCTCTTACGTCTTTCTGCAGGAAGATGTCACCGTGCCAAAGGAGATTTACCAGGCCAATGCCTCGCGATTGAGGAAACCGAAGACAACAGAAGCACCGGGATCTCACGAAGCAATGCTTTCCCGACCACTTGAATTGGCCGCCGCCATTCTGCGGGTGTGCTAGTGCCTGAGGCGTTCGGAGAGTTACGACTTGCCAGTATCAAGAGCAAGTACGTAGGCGGCCGTCGCGTCACGCTGCGCAACAATGAAGCGCGCACCGTCACGCTTTCCTCCGCGCTGCCGGCCTATCAAATTGACGGTAATGATACTTATCATGTCGAACAGGCGTACCTGCAAGACTTCGTGCCTGCGCTGCAACGCTACAACTATCCGCTAGTACTTATTCACGGAGGCGGCTTTACAGGCTCCTGTTGGGAAACGACCCCTGACGGCCGATCAGGCTGGCTCAGCAACTTTTTACAGAGAGGAGCTCGTGTCGTTGTTCTCGACAACGTCGAGCGAGGAAGAGCGAGTTGGTGTTCCCTCCAGGCCGTCTGGCCCGATGCGCCAATATTGCGCGGCGAACGGGAAATGTGGGAGATTTTCCGCATCGGCCGTTTGGCTCAGTACGAAGAACGGATACCATTCGCCGGAACCCGTTTTCCGGTCGGCTCCCTTGACGCTATGTTATGTCAGTCGGTACCGCGTTGGCCTGCGAACTCCGATTTGGCCGTGCAAACTCTTGTTGATGTTGTCCGGGACATTGGCCCGTGCGTTTTAATCGGTCACAGTCAGGGTGGCGGTCTCGCCGCGCGAGTGGCGCTTGCATATCCTGCAATTGTCCGCGGATTGGTTCTGATTGAACCACACGGTTTACCGACGATTGGTAGGGGCCGAAGTATTCATTCGCCTGTTTTGATTGTCATTGGCGATTACATATCCGCGGTTCCAATGTAGGTTGCCCTGGTACGAGAGATGCAGGACTACGCGACGGCGATCCGCGATATTGGCGCTGTTGTTGATATTCTCGACCTACCGGCAAGGGGAATCAATGGAAACTCTCACAACCCAATGATGGACACTAATAGCGAAGAAATTAGCGCGATGACTTGGGATTGGCTTATCAGCAAGGTACCGCGTTAGGGCGACAACCCTTGCAAGTCTTAGGATGGCTTCCGCAAGCGGAATCAGTTGCCAACCTTTACTGAGGACGTCGACTCAATCTACTCGCAATGAGTTTGCGTAGACTTGCTATCCAAATGGTGCGGTACGGCCGAAACTGGCCCGAGTAGTTCACGCATTGTTTTCGTACTCCAGCGCAGCATCGCAAGTCCTAACAGGGGAATGTAATAATGAAAGGGGTAGTGTTTCCTGGCGACCGCAAGGTTGCGTATATAGACGTGCCTGTTCCAACGCCTGGGCCGCTCGATGTAATTGTTGAAATGAAGGCTTCCGGTATGTGTGGGACCGACTTGCAAAATTACCGACGAGCCTCAGATCAACCTCCCTACATGCCTCCACTGATCGATCGCCCGCCGATCGCAGGACATGAACCTGCTGGAGTAATTTCCGAGGTCGGGGCATTGGTGTCCCGAGCTCAAGCCCGCGTGGGTCAGCGTGTTATGGTTCATCATTATCAGGGTTGCAACAGCTGTGAGCTTTGTCGTTCAGGTTGGCAGCAGCTTTGCCAGGACGTTAAGCCAATGGTGCATGTCTATGGCAACAATGATGACGGAGGGCATGCGCAATTTCTCAAGGTGCCTGCAAATACGATCGTCGACCTGCCGGACGAGCTTTCGTTTGAGACGGGCGCGGCAATTTCATGCGGGACTGGAACTGCGTACAGTGCGCTTCGTCGGTTAAATCTCTCCGCCCGCGACACCATAGCTGTCTTCGGTCAAGGACCGGTGGGCCTTTCGGCGACTCAGCTTGCGCATGCGATGAACGCGCGTGTAATTGCGTTGGACATAAACTCCGAACGGCTCAACCGCGCGCGCGAGTTTGGAGCAGACGTTCTTGTCAATCCCGCGCAATCAGACACCGTTAGTCTTTTGCGCGAGGAAACGCGGGGAAGAGGTGTCGATTTCGCGCTTGAGACTTCTGGG
>Ga0209006_10000679_pt1 | contig 31677 bp, 24 predicted proteins | sample JacPin_JW_Ref_O2_FD_188567 | JGI IMG/M metagenome (GOLD analysis project Ga0209006, IMG submission 188567) | Forest soil microbial communities from Algoma, Ontario, Canada - Jack Pine, Ontario site 1_JW_Ref_O2 (SPAdes) (version 2) | ecosystem: Environmental > Terrestrial > Soil > Boreal...
ACGTTGGCGCTTCCGTCGCTGATGAATCCGCGATTGAGATCGTTTGCGATGGCAACGCCATGCACCCGGTTCAGGCCTGTGATGCTGGCGATCGCTTTTTGTGAGTCGAGGTCTATGATTTCAACCCGGTCACCATGGGTTACATACAATTGTCGGGACGCCGAATCCGCAAACAAATAATCCCAACCCGATTCCCCGGGGAAGGAAATGCGATTCGTTATTTTGTACTGTTGAGCCAGCGCGGCTACGGAAATTGCAGCCAAGAAAAAACAGCAGATCATTCGCGAACGTGTCACGTCAACCCTCCTGGGTAGGCCTTAAACGTTTCTAGGAAGTACCAATCAATTTTTCGGGTCTGGCCAGATTTTGCCTTAAAGTCTCGGCGTCCAATTCTCCTTCCCAGCGGGCGAGAACGAGCGTCGCTACTCCGTTTCCAATCATATTGACCAGTGCTCTGAACATGCTGAGGAAACGATCAATACCAAGAATCAAGGCCATCCCTGCAACGGGAATAGCAGGAACCACAGAAAGTGTGGCCACTAGCGCGATGAACGATGCGCCCTGCACACCGCTGGCCCCCTTGGAGGTAAGCACGGCAACCGCGAGAATTGTAATCTGATGCGCCAGCGTCAGGTGAGTATTGGTGGCCTGTGCGACGAACAGCGCGGCCATCGTCATGTAAAGACTGGTGCCGTCTGTGTTAAAAGTAAATCCAGTGGGAACGACTAGTCCCACTAACGATTTAGAGCAGCCAAGCTTCTCAAGCTTTGCCATCAGAGTCGGGATTGCAACCTCCGACGAGCTTACGGCCAACACCAGAAGTATCTCTTCTCTTATGTAAACAAGAAAACGAAAGATGCTGAATTTGCATATCCTGGCAATAGCGCCCAGCACGATCACGACGAAGAGCATTGAAGTAAGCCAGAAAGTGCCGATCAGTTTGGCCAGCGGACCGAGAGAGGCGATGCCGAACTTCCCAACCGTATAAGCCATTGCGCCGAAGGCTCCGACCGGCGCGAATTTCATCAAAATCCTGGTTATATCGAAGACGACGCTGGTAAGGGAGTTGATCAGTTCCACGAGTGGCTTGGCGCGCGCTCCAGCGGCCGACAGGGCGAAGCCGAAGAGCAGAGAAACGAAAACGACCTCCAGAATATCTCCCTTGGTGAAGGCGTCGACTACGGTCGTCGGAATGATGTGCATCAGAAATTCGACGACGCTCTGCGTTTTGGCCTGACCGGCGTAATCGGCAACAGCTTTGGCGTCGAGAGTGGAAACATCGACGTTGAAACCGCTGCCGGGATGAAAGATGTTGCCGACTACGAGTCCAATGAGAAGAGCAACGCTGGAAACAATCTCGAAGTAAAGGAGCGCCATCCCGCCGACGCGACCTACTTTTTTTAGATTTTCCATGCCGGCGATGCCGGTGACCACGGTGCAGAAGATGATCAAGGAGATGATCATCGAAATGACGCGGATGAAGGCGTCTCCCAGCGGCTTCATCGCTACCGCGCGAGTTGGGTCCACGTAGCCAAGAATGATGGCGAGCGCAATCGCGACCAGCACCTGCACCCAGAGTTCGCGGTAGAAAGGCAGTTTCCTGGGCGCTCGAGATGCGCTGACAGTTAGAGTCTGCGCTGAGGTCAGTGTCGACATACCGCTACCTCGCGGGTTCCGGCTCAAGCGTGCGGACCAACCACGGAATGATGACTTCTTTAAAGATGCGCGGATCGGGCCACACTCCAACCTGTCGTCCGAGATGACCACCCTGTGGGTTTATCCATGCGGTTTTTGGTACGTCACCCTTATTCAGCAGAAGGTAGATATCGTCGATCGGAACCTGGGTATCTTTGACTCCGGCAAGAATCAGCATGGGAGACATCGGCTTGCCTAGCAATCCTTGTTTCACCAGCGACATATTCGGCAAGACCTCGGCCATCTGATCGATGGTCGTGACGTTGTCGAAAATCGCCATTAGGGCCGGGACTTGATCGAAGAGATATTCACGGTTGCCGATCAGGTCATTCATCAGGAACTCTTTTTGAAAGAAGCGATCGGTTGGCGGTGACTGGGCGCTGGCTCCGCGCAGGCGAGAGTGTTCTACGATGGCCATCTTCGCGGCCCAGTACGCGCCCCAACTTACGCCGTGCATGGCGACCCGGGTCTTGTCGATCTCGGGACGAGTGGCAATGTAATCCAGCACACGGGAAAGAACACGCTCCGCATTCTCGCTGACTTTGATCGGATTCTGGCCGGTGCCGGGGCCATCTACCGCCAGATAGCCGATACCGAATGGCAGGATCGCGCTGAAGCTCTCGGACAAATCTTCTTTGCGGCTGTCGAGTCCGTTTACTGCGAGCACCAGAGGCACGGGCCCCTTCGCATTTTTCGGGAGGCGCAGGTAGCCGATGATTTCTTTTCCTTCAAACGGAATCCTGACAATTTCAAGCGGCGGATCCCAGAAGCGTGCGTGCGCCAGGAATGCCTCGATAGCTTTTTCGTAGGAGCGCTGTTTGCCGGGAGATGCCGGAATCGGCCAGCGTCCGAAAGAATAAAGCCGCCACCCGCGGATGTAGTCGGCGTTGGCTTTCGTCGGGTCCGTCTTCTCCAGCGACTTAGCCTCGTTCATATAACGATCGGCCACTGCCATGAACGCGGCTGCCCATTCGTCTTTATCGCGAGTGTGGATGGACTTGAAGGCCTCGGCAACATCGCCCGCGTCGAGTCCAATGAGCGGGTATTGACCCACCTCGGCGCGGTGGATGGCTTCGGTCCTGATTTCGTCGATGGTGCGCTCGGGGCGTTGCTGCGCAAAAGCAGTGACGCCAAGCAACATGATGCCGGACAGCATAGTAGCGACGAGCAATATCAACATTGCAGGACGGCTAGAAAACTTGAGGGTCGGACCAACCAATTTCGACACAAGATCATTCCTTTCCAGTTTTAGAAAAAGATGAGGCCGGTGGGAGTCCGACCCCGATTTGAAACGACTCACGGCAATCAGAAAATAAGTTTCAAGCCCAACTGAACGGCGCGACTGCCGCCGGAGCCGATCACGGGGTTGGCTGCAGCGACGTCTGGCGTAGCGCAGCCGCAACCGAACGGCTGAACGGAAGGATCGTTGAATCCGAAACCGTTTTGGCCGCCATACGGATTGGCAAGGTTGGGATGGTTGAAAATATTGAAGAACTCCGCCCGGAACTGGGCGCGGAGGCGTTCGCCAAAATGCCAGTTCTTGGCCACGGAGAAGTCGACGTTGCGGAATCCGGTATCGGGGAAAGTGTTGCGTCCCATGTTGCCGAATTGTCCGAGCGGTGGTGGAAGCATGATCGAGTTGCCCTGGGCATAACAACCGAAGAAGGCCAACGATTCGGTGGATGCTCCCGGAGAACCGCCGTCCAAAGCCAGAGCCTTGGCGTTGCACGCACCGTTGCTACTTGGGGCGGAGGGAGCGTTGGTGCCACCGAAGTAGGGGATGCCTGTCGATGACGATTTAAAGTCTTCCGGGTTTCCGTAAAAACTCCATCGAATGGGAGTGTTCGCCGGAGGACTCACAGGTAGTGGACCAACGCCAGCTGCGTCTGTTCCCTCATCCATTGGTCCCCAGTGTTGTGGGGTCTGAACGGTAATGATGGAGTTGAGTTCCCAACCCTCGAGCGACTGCGCATAACCTTTCTTGCCGGGGATGGCGTAGGTGGCTGAGAACGTGAAGCGCTGGCGGACATCGAAATCGCTATTCGCATATTCGGCGCCTGGGTTGTAAGCGTTCTGCGGCAGGCCTGATCCGTAGCCGAAATCCCAGTTGGCACCCACGTCGTCGAGAGCGTGCGACCAGGTGTAACCGGCCACCATACTCAGTCCGTGGTAATTTCTCGAATTCAACGTCACTTGCAGACCGTCGTAATTGGACCGGTAAACGTTGGCCATCTGGAAGATGTTGCTCAGGTACGGGAACTTCGTGTTGAAGGGCCCGACCTCGGGAGCGACCTGACACGCGGGGTTGTTATTGACGTCATACACGGGCGGTCCACCGGGAACCGGATTGGGTACGAGGTTGGCGTTGCATATGGCGATATTGGCGGCCGGCCATCCCGACCCTACCGGTGGCTGGTTAATGTCACGGATGCCGGTTAGGCTGCTGCCGTGGTTGCCCACATAAGCCATCTCCAGCGTGAGGTTCGGTGTAAGAGCCCGCTGGACGCTGAACATCCAGTTCAACACGTACGGACTACTCAGATTCCGGCTTACCGTCATGATCGGACAGGGACTGTTAAAGCAGTTCACTGTGGGGGAGCCGTAAACGGGACCCTGGTCCCAGGGAACGGCCGGAGAATTTAAGAACAAGGGCAAGGACACGTTGCCGGTTGTAATCGTGCCGCCGGAGGTATCGCCACCCGCACCGATGGGGGCCCCGGTCGGAACGCTGCCCGGGCCGAAAGCGTTGTTGAACGCGATGAACGACTGCCAGTTCACCGTTTCGTAAACCAGCCCGACGCCACCGCGGACGACGGTTGATCCCTTGCCGTTGGTATCCCAGGCAAAGCCAAAACGGGGCGCGAAGTTCGAGTGATCCGAGTTATAGAGGCTGGGTATCGAATGAGTACCCGTTTTTACCTGCACTAAGCCCAGGTTCGGATCAAAATTTCCGAGCAGATTGTGTTCTTCCTGCGGAACGGAACTGAATTCGTAACGCACGCCGAGATTCAATGTAAGGTTTCGAGCCAAACGCCAGTCGTCCTGTACAAAACCGGAATAGGCCCAATTGTGGAGCTTCAAAGTTGGGTTGCCGACGGTGACGGTGGCTTTAAACGGATAGCCGGCGAAAAAATCCTCCAGCTGGGTGGTGTTGAGAGTCTGGCTGGGATCGGCAGGATTGGGAGTAACGCCACCGAGGAATGTAATGCTTCCGCGTGCATTTCCGTAGGCTGCGTTGGTTACTTTGTTGTAATGCAGCTCCGCACCGAACTTGATAGAGTGCTGGCCAGCCGTGTAGGAAACGTGGTCGATGAACTGCGTGATGGAATCCGGTCCCTGGAACTTTGGCCACTTGAATCCGCCCAGTCCGGGAAAGAAGTAGCCGCCAAACCCGATGCGAGGTAATCCGCCTGTGAACGGTCCCGACACGCCGGTGTCGAGCCCGTAAGCGGATGCAGGCGTATTCAGATCGCCGGGCAATGTGGGTTGATAGAGGCGGTTGTATCCAACCCGGGCTTCATTGGCCCAATGCAGACTCGGAGTCCACACCCAACTGCCGCCTACGACTTGCGCCCGGGTGTGAATGTCTGAACGCCACTTCGACTGTAGCTCGGGGAAGTCTTCGACGGTTCCGGAGTTGTTGCCGAAGAAGTACATCCCGTTGATGCGATTGTTCTGGTTGAGATTGACATCCACCTTGCCGACGGCGTTGTAGACGGTGACATCGTTGGAGAATCCGTTCTGGATACTGATGCTCTGGGTGTTGTTCGTGGGGAAGCCGGTACCATTGCAGCTGACCGTACCTCCCGATAGACTGCAGCCGGCGATGGTCAAACTGGCCGGGCTGATGGGGACGCCCGAAGCCTGAAGATCAGTGACTGCGTCCTGAATACTGTTGGCACAGTCGCCGCCGATTACCAGGCAATTGCCGGCATTGGTATTCGACGCCATCATAAAAGGGCTGGTAACGCCGCCGAAAGAGTTTCCAACGTCGTAAATCTGCCCTTCGTAGGATCCAAAGAAGAAAACCTTGTCTTTGATAATGGGTCCGCCGACGCTGCCGCCATATTGTTCGAGCGTTCGGGGAAGCTTGGGGTTGGGCTCGACATTGAAGAAGTTTCTGGCATCCATGACTCCGTCGCGGCCGAAAGCGAACGCGGTGCCGTGAATCTGATTTGTGCCCGACTTAAGGCCGACGTTGACAACGGCTCCCGGCTTCCACCCAAATTCAGCCGGCGCAAGTTCTTCCACATTAAATTCCTGGATCGAGTCGATGGGAAGAATGGTCGCGGAATCGCCGGCGATACCGGCGCCGTTAATGATGGCCTGCCCCGAGTAAGGCTCACTATTGAGCAACCCCTCAATGAAGTAGGCGTTGTCTTCGGCGCGCAATCCGTTGGTGCTGGTCGTCGAGAATCCGCCGCCTGGATAGCGCATGACGCCGGGACGTAATTGGAGAAGGTTTTCGTAGTTCCGGCCGTTGAGTGGTAGATCGTTGATTTGCGCGTTGCTGAGAGTGCCTCCCAATGTCGACGAGGTGCTGTCGACCATTGGAACCTCGTCGGTAACTACTACGGTTTCGGAAACCTGTCCGGTTGGGAGCGAGATGTCGACGCGCAAATCCTGTGCCACCTCGACTACGATGTTGACTCGTTCCACGGTTTTGAAGCCCTTGGCTTCAGCGCGAACCTTGTAAATTCCAGGCTGCAGGTCGGGAGCGGCGTATTCTCCGGAAGTGTCGGTTGGTACGGTTCTGGCATTGCCGCGTTGTACATCCGTGATTACTACGGTGGCAGAGGGTACGCCCGCACCGGTCTGATCGATGACGGTCCCGAGGATGCGACCAGTGGTGGTTTGGGCAAACATGCACACAGAGACAGAGAAGGCGAGCACGAGGCAGACGAGGCCAATCCGAACGCCATTCGACGAACAACGCATTACAACCTCCGAACCCTCAATTGAGGTGGAACCGTGTATGGTCGGTCATTCAGCGACCACTGAACCCAAATGGAAGAAATCAGATGACGGAAGGTATAGCCTTGACTCGGCCCACCCGTCAAGTAGTATTGTGGTCCGACCACAAAACAGCTGGCTGAGGGTCATGCGTTATTGCCGAGACGCGCCGGGCTTAAGCTACGGCTAAGGGGAACAATTTAGTATGCCAATCGCGACTACCAATCCTGCAACCGGCGAACTCGTCAAGAGTTTCGAGCCTCTTACTGCGTCGCAGATTGAACAGAAGTTGCAGTTGGCAGCCACCGCGTTCCAGATCCATCGGCAAACTTCATTCGCCGATCGCGCGAGCAAGATGATGCGCGCCGCCGAGATTTTGGAAGAAGAAAAGGAAGAGTGCGCCCGTTTAATGACGCTCGAAATGGGCAAGCCGCTCAAGGCTGCGGTCGCCGAGGCGCTGAAGTGTGCGACCGGCTGCCGCTACTACGCAGAAAACGCCGAGAAATTTCTGGCCGACGAGATTGTGGAAACGGGAGCAAAGCGCAGCTTCATTCGCTATCGGCCGATCGGTCCGATCCTGGCGATTATGCCGTGGAACTTTCCTTTCTGGCAGGTATTTCGTTTTGTCGCGCCAGCGCTGATGGCGGGTAATGTCGGGTTACTGAAGCATGCTTCGAACGTTCCCCAATGTGCGATGAAAATTGAGGAAATTATTCGCCGCGCGGGTTTCGCCGAAGGCGTGTTCCAGACGCTGCTGATCGGATCGGGACCGGTGGATGGAATTCTGAATGACCCGCGCGTGGTTGCCGCCACTCTGACCGGCAGTGAGCAGGCAGGCATTCAAGTGGGGATTTCTGCTGCCAAACGAATTAAGAAAGTCGTTTTAGAATTGGGAGGAAGCGATCCTTTCATCGTGATGCCGAGTGCCGATCTGAATGCGGCTGTGGCCACGGCCGTGGACGCGCGCGTTCAGAACAACGGGCAGTCATGCATCGCGGCGAAGCGCTTTATCGTGGCGGAGAAAATTGCGGACGAGTTCGAGCAAGCGTTCGTGAAACGGATGAAAGAGTTGCGCGTGGGCGATCCTTTTGAGGAGACCACCCAGCTCGGTCCCCTGGCCAATGCGGATGCTGTTACCTCTCTTGATTCCGACGTTAAGAAAACCGTGGCTGCCGGCGCGCGCTTGCTGACGGGCGGCCATCCCTTGGACCGGCCCGGCAACTACTACGCTCCAACAGTGCTGACCGACATTCCAAAAGATTCGCCGGCTTACAAGGAAGAATTTTTCGGGCCGGTGGCGTCGATTTTTCGTGTGAAAGATGCCGATGAAGCAATCCGGCTCGCGAACGACAGCCGTTTCGGCCTGGGTGCTAGCGCGTGGACGAACGATCCGGCGGAAACTGAAAAGTTCATCAATGAACTTGAAGCGGGAATGGTCTTCCTGAACAAGATGGTGGCTTCTGATCCTCGACTGCCGTTCGGTGGCGTGAAGTATTCCGGCCATGGCCGCGAGCTCGCCGAAAACGGTATCCGCGAATTTATGAACATCAAGACGGTCTGGATTCAGTAATGACCCGGGGGGGGTATGGTATATTGGTCATACCATTATACCTCGCGACTAGAATCCAACGGTGGTGTGCAACGTGAGAGGCGTAATAACGAACGATACGTCTGACTCTATGGACGCTAAGCCTGTCTACCGGGCAGTAAAGACTTTTCGTCTCTTTGAGCAGATCGTCCAGCAAGTCGAGGACTCGATTCTCAAAGGCCAGCTGAAGCCTGGGGATCAGTTGCCCGCGGAGCGCGACTTGGCACAGCGCTTCGGGGTCAGCCGTACAGCTGTGCGCGAGGCCGTGAAAACTTTGCGTGAAAAAGGCCTGGTCGAGGCCTACTCCGGACGCGGCACATTCGTTACCAACGGGACTTCGCAGGCGATGCGACAGTCGCTTGACTTAATGATCCGCATCAATCCGAATGAAGGATTATCGAACCTGGCCGAGCTCCGACTTGTGCTGGAGCCGGAGATTGCCGCTCTAGCGGTTCCTCGGATTGAGGAGCAACTGTTGACCACCATGCGGGAAGCCATTGCCGCGATGGATCGGAACCTCAACGATCCTGAAGCCTATGTCGAAGCGGATCTCGATTTCCATCTGGCGCTGGCGGAGGCCGCGGGAAATCCGTTGATTCTCTCGCTGCTCGATTCGATTGTCGGTCTGCTACGAGAGCAGCGCAGCCGCATTTTTAATGTTGAAGGCGGACCCGAGCGAGGGCAGTACCATCACAAGCGCATTCTCGCGGCCATCGACCAGCGCGATCCCGAGGCGGCCCGTGACGCCATGCGGGCTCATCTCAAGCAAGTACTGGCGGATTCGTCCTCTATCAGTAGCAAGTAGTGCCGGCGTTCGTTTCCCGGCCTGCATTTAGCGCGGATTCATCAACGAAAGGGAATTGTTCCATGGCAAACCTCGGCTTCATCGGTCTGGGTGTGATGGGCGGCAACATGGTGACCCGCCTGCTCGAAAAGGGACACACGGTGACCGGATACAACCGGACACGATCGAAGGCGCAGGGCTTAATCGACAAGGGGATGAAGTTTGCGGATTCTCCGCAGGCGGTAGCGGCCGCATCGGAGGTGACGTTCAGCATGGTCACGAACTCTGCGGCGCTGGCGGCCGTGACGGAGGGTACAGACGGATTGCTCGCCGGCATGGCTCCGGGCAAGTTTTACATCGACATGAGCACGGTGAGTCCCGAAGTGAGCCGCGCGCTGGCTGCCAAGGTTCGTGAGAAGGGCGCCGACATGATAGATGCGCCAGTTTCCGGCAGCGTGATCACCTTGCAGCAAGGCAAGCTTTCCGTCATGGTCGGTGGCCGCAAGGAAACTTTCGAACACTTGAGGCCGCTGCTGCTAGATATTGGTCCAAAAGTAACCCATGTGGGCGACAACGGTGTGGCCTTGTCGATGAAAATTGCCATCAACCTGCAACTGGCGGTGCAGATGCTGGCGTTCTGCGAAGGCGTTTTGCTGGCGGAGAAGAGTGGAATTGCGCGCGACGTGGCCGTGGACGTCATGATCCATAGCGCCATTGCCTCACCGATGATTGTGTACCGCGGTCCATTCGTTTTGCAGCAACCGGAAGAAGCGTGGTTCGACGTCAACATGATGCAAAAGGACATGCTGCTGGCGATGGAGATGGGGCGAAAGCTGAATGTTCCCGTTCCCACGACGGCGATCAGCAATGAGTTCCTGACCGCCGCGCGAGGCATGGGTTGGGAGAAGTTGGATTTCGCCGTAATGTTTGACGTTTTGGCGCAAATGTCGGGAGTAGAGAAATGACGACCGCTATTCAGCCGAAACAAGCGTCAGAAAACGTCGCCTTGTGGATGAGGATGTACCGGACGATGGTGGCGATCCGGCAATTCGAAGCGCAGGTCAATGAACTTTACACCCGGGCGCTGATGCCCGGTTTGGCCCATCTTTATATCGGTCAGGAAGCGGTTGCGGTGGGCGTATGCGAAGCGCTCGAGCGATCCGATTACGTCACCAGTACGCATCGCGGTCATGGACATTGTTTGGCGAAAGGCGCTTCCCCCGATCAAATGTTCGCCGAACTGCTGGGGAAAAAGGCCGGGTACTGCAAAGGCAAAGGCGGTTCTATGCACATTGCGGACCCGGCCACCGGCAACCTGGGAGCGAACGCGATTGTGGGTGGCAGCGCGGGAATTGCAACCGGGGCGGCATTTTCGTCGCAGCGACTCGGCAACGGGCGCGTGGCCGTATGTTTTTTCGGAGAAGGCGCGCTGGGCCAGGGTGTGCTCTACGAAGTGATGAATCTCGCCCAGCTTTTCAAGCTGCCCGTGATCTATGTTTGCGAGAACAACCTCTACACCGAGTACACACACTACTCGGAGACTACTGCCGGGGACATTCTGATGCGTGCGATGGCCTTTGGTCTGGAGGCCGCCAGCGCAGACGGTCAGGATGTTCGCGCCGTGTATGGCATTGCGAAGCGACTCGTGGATCGCGCACGCCGCGGGGACGGTCCTGCGTTTCTGCTCTGCAACACCTATCGCTACCACGGTCACCACGTCGGCGACATCAATCGAGAGTATTACCGTCCTAAGCAGGAAGAGCAGCTGTGGAGGACCGAGCGAGATCCGATCTTAAATTTCGGGAAGTGGCTGGTTGAAGAGAAACTCGCCGATGCGGCCGCCCTAGCCCGCGTCCAAGCTGAACTCGAATCCGAGATGAAGCAGGCAGTCGATTTTGCAGTGGCCGCACCCTATCCGTCGGTTGATGAAGTGGGCGAGGATGTGTATGCCTGAAAACCACACGATCGCCGAAAGCACTCGTGAACTGACCTTCGGGCAGGCGATTCGCGAAGCTCTGGCTGAGGAAATGCGTCGCGATCCCACCGTCTGCATCATGGGCGAGGATGTCGCGGAAGCGGGTACGCCGTTCAAGGTTCTCTCCGGGTTGTTGGAAGAGTTCGGGAAAGATCGCGTACTCGACACTCCCATTTCAGAAGCAGGTTTCACCGGACTGGCCGTGGGTGCGGCCATGACAGGAATGCGTCCGGTGGTCGACATCATGTTCGGCGACTTCATCACCCTGACCATGGACCAGATGGTGAACCAGGCGGCGAAAGTCCATTACATGTCCGGTGGAAAATGGCGGGTGCCGATGGTGATGCGTACGACGCTCGGAGCGACGCGCCGGTCCGCGGCCCAACACTCCCAGTCGCTGCACGCGTGGTTCTGCCACGTACCGGGGTTGAAAGTTGTTTTGCCTTCCACCCCTTACGACGCGAAAGGCTTACTGAAGGCCGCCATCCGCGATGAGAATCCCGTAGTTTTCTTCGAAGACAAGATGATGTACAAGCTGAAAGGTTCAGTTCCCACGGGCGACTATACGGTCCCGCTCGGTGTCGCGGATGTGAAACGAGTGGGCGACGATATCACACTGGTCGCCACCAGCAGCATGGTGCAGGTGGCGCTCGGTGCGGCAATTTTGCTGGAGGAAATCGGAATCAGCGCTGAAGTGGTGGACCCGCGCACCATGTGGCCCCTCGACGAAAAAACGCTGATTGATTCAGCGAAGAAAACTTCGCGGGCGATCGTTCTGGATGAAGGCTATGAGCGCTATGGAGTAACCGCCGAACTTGCATCCGTGATCGCTACCGGCGCATTCTACGATCTGGACGCTCCGGTGAAACGCATGGGTGCGATGCATGTCCCGATCCCATTCTCGCCGCCTTTGGAAGATGTGACCGTGCCGACGGAGCAGACGGTGTTCGACGCGGCGCGCACGCTCTGCGGAAAATAAGCGAGGTCAGAGGTTAGAGGTCAGATTGCAGAGGTAAAAATCTTGAGCGCTGGGCTTCATAGGCTTTTACCTTTGCAATCTTACCTTTACCCTCTGACCTGGTACTAAGGAGAATTCTATGGCTCTGCCTACATATGGATCGATGGCGGTGGATTGGGAAAATCGGATTGACTTCGATCGCCTGCGCCGCGAACGCCTGGCGCGCGCCAAGGATCTTCTAGGCAAGTCGGAAATGGGCGCGTTGTTGTGTTTCGACATGAACAATGTCCGCTACCTGACCGCGACCCACATCGGCACATGGGCGCAAGACAAGGCGAACCGCTTCACGCTCCTTCCACAAAATGACGAACCGATTCTGTGGGACTTCGGGTCGGCGGCCAAGCATCATCAACTGCACTGTCCCTGGCTCGGCGAACGGTCGCGTGCGGGAATTTCGGTTCTGCGCGGCGCCATGACTCCGGAGATGGGGCGCGCCGAAGATGTGGCCAAAAAAATTCGAATCGAACTCGAAATGCGCGGCTTGCACAAAGAACCCGTAGGCATCGACATCATCGAATTGCCGGTCTTATTTGCTCTGCAAAAAGAAGGAATCAAAGTCGTCGATGGTCAGGCGCTAATGTCGGAGGCGCGCCTCATCAAGACGCGGGACGAGATCAGTCTGCTGAACCACTCTGCAATGATGGTGGACGCCGCTTACGACGAACTCTATCGCGCGATGAAACCGGGCCTGAGTGAAAATCAGGCCGTAGGCTTGGTCAGCAAAGTTCTCTATGACATGGGCTCCGAGTATGTCGAAGCCGTGAACGCGATCTCTGGCGAACGCTGCAATCCGCATCCGCACGTTTTCTCCGATCGCGTGCTGCGGCCGGGCGATCCCGTGTACTACGACATCCTGCATTCCTACATGGGATACCGCACCTGCTATTACCGCTGCTTTACCGTCGGATACGCTTCGCACGCCATGAATGACGCCTATAAGCGGTGCCGCGAATATCTCGACGCGGCGATTGAACTGGTGCGCCCCGGACGCACGACCGCGGAGATTGCGTCGGTGTGGCCGAAGGCACAAGAGTTCGGATTTCCAAACGAAGAAGCAGCCTTTGCGCTGCAGTATGGACACGGAATTGGCCTGGCCATTTGGGAAAAGCCTGTGATCAGCCGCCTCGTTTCGCTCGAACATTCCTGCGAGATCAAGCCGGGCATGGTTTTCGCCCTCGAAACGTTCTGGCCATCAACGGATGGCTGGAGCGCCGCCCGCATCGAAGAAGAGATCGTAGTCACTGAAACTGGCCACGAAGTGATCACGCGTTTCCCGGCCGAGGAACTTCTGGTAGCAGGCCGTCACTATTTCACCGTGGATGGTCCGCTGCCCGCAATTCGAGAAACGGAATCGAAGCCTAGCAAGCGTGTACGCGAGATGATCGAAGCGAGCGCCAAGCACGAACAGGTGAGCGTGGGCGACTGAGAGGCAAGGTAGAGGTTAGATTGCAGAGGTGAGAACCTTCCAGGCTCCGAGACTTAGGTTTTTGCCTCTGCATCTCACCTCTAATTCTGAAATTAATTTATGGCAATCAGTGTCGTCATGCCCGCCCTCGAAATGGCTCAGGAAACTGGCAAGCTAATTTCCTGGCTCAAGAAAGAAGGTGAGCCGGTAGCCAAAGGCGAGCTTCTGCTGGAGATTGAAACCGACAAGGCTGTGATGGAGATCGAATCTCCCGCTGACGGCATTCTCGCGGGTATCAAAGCCCAAGCTGGAGCGGAGGTTCCGGTGGGGCAGACCATAGCATGGATTGTGCGGCCAGGAGAAACTGCTCCTGCTGATGAAGTGGCGGCTGCATCGGGCAGAAGAACCACCGTGACGGCCCCCTCCGCGACTTCACTCGCCAGTACAACAAATCAGACGGTCCCTGCAGCGGACTCGATAACGCGAACCATTAAGATTTCCCCAAAAGCGCGACGTCTCGCCAGCGAGGCAGGGGTCAATCTCGCCGAGGTCCACGGCTCCGGCGCTGGCGGAGAAATTCTCGCTTCCGACATCATGGCAGCCGCGGACTCAAAATCTGGCTCTCCAGTCGCAAAGGCTGAAAGCAGTAGTCCCGTCTCTCGCCTCATGGCGGAACGAACTACCCAGAGTTGGACAACCGTCCCTCATTTCTTCGTCGTGCGTGAAGTGGATGCCGGCGCTTTGAACGAGGCGCGTCTGAAGATCGGGCCGAATATCGAAAAATCGCAGGGAATCAAACTCACGCACAGCGATTTGTTGGTGGCGCTCGTCGCCAAGGTTCTCAAGAAGCACACGCGCCTCAATGCGAACTGGAGAGGTGAAGGTGTTCATGCGAATACCGACATCAACGTCGGACTTGCGATGGCAGTGGATGATGGAGTTGTAGTGCCAGTAATTCATAAAGCTGATAAGGCCTCAATCGGAGAGATCGTGACGCAGCGGAGTGGCCTCACAGAACGCGCGCGCGGCGGGAAGTTACGTCCGGAGGACATCGTGGGCGGCACTTTCACGATCAGCAATCTGGGTATGTTCGGCGTAGACGCATTCACGGCAATCATTATTCCGCCCCAAGCCGCAATTCTCGCCGTCGGAGCTATCACCGACCGGGTCGTGCCAGTAAATGGTCATCCCAGTGTGCGGCCCATGATGACGTTGACGCTTTCCTGCGATCATCGTGTGGTGGATGGAGCTCGAGCGGCGGATTTCTTGCGAGATCTAGTTGAGGCAATCCGTAGTCCGCAACAACATCTAAAGAACGCTGGAGATACGGATTAGTGCGTATTGCGTCTCCGCGTTTCGTTAGGAAGCAAAACTGGATTGCAGCCCGCCTCTTCGCGCGGGTAGGCGAGCGAGCGGTGCTGCTGTTCTGGGGTGTTCTGATGTGTCTGACCCTGGTCGCACTTTCGCCTTCGGCGGTTGCGCAGGGAGGGCCACCTTTCATCGGCGACGATCCTGGGACGCCCGGGGATGGCAACTGGGAAATCAATGTTGCCGCATATGCCGAGCGCCATCCAGCCGATAGCATCTACAACGCGCCCATTCTCGACATCAATTATGGCCTCGGTTCTAGGATCCAACTTAAATATCAGGTGCCGTATCTCGTCGAGGGCAGCGAGGGCGCTTCCGAGCGCAGTGGCTTGGGTAAATCCCTGGCGGGCGTAAAGTGGCGCTTCTACGACAGCGATGAAAAAGGGCTGGAGATCTCGACTTATCCGCAGCTCGAATTTAACAACCCGACGTCATCATTACAGCGCGGACTCGTAGACTTCGGTACCAGGTTCTATCTTCCGATCGAGCTAACCAAAAAAGTCGGTCCCTACGAGATTAATCCCGAAGTCGGATATTGGTTCGCGAGCGATAAAGGAGCGGCGTGGGCCGCTGGATTGGTGGTGCTCCGCGAAATAAACAAACGGCTTGAATTGGCGGCTGAGTTCTACAACACCGCCAACACCAATGGTACGAATCGCTGGAACACCTTTGACGGCGGGGGGCGTTATAAATTGAGCGAACACTTCGTATTACTTTTCATGGCCGGACGCAGTTTCAGCGCGCCGTCACCGGGCCAGCCGCAGTTTTTTGGCTACCTGGGAATGCAATTTTTGTTTTCAATGAAGCACAAGAAGGAAATTCCCGAAACCACGCCGTAATGGCGCTTTATTTCATTGATGCGAGAAGCGCCTCGGTCACGAGTTGTTTCGTCTGAGCATCCATCTGCGGACCAGATCGCACGCTCGCCTCACCTGCCAAACGTTTGTTCTTAATCCCAATGTAGACGGCGTTATACGAGGTATCGCCAAGGTTCTCCACTCTATGCTTGAAGGGTGGAAACCACCGCGGATCGCCTGGCTTGGCAAATACCTCCTGGGTCTTGCCGTTTTCATCCGTAAACCGGAGATGCCCGGCGGTGAGAACTACGACCACGCCTCCCATATGGGCGTGCAAGCCCGATTTTTCATGTGGTCCGTAGTGGACGTTCACTACCTGAACATACTCATTCTCAAATGCTAGTTTGTAATGCGTAGGTTCCACCTTGGTCGGATCTTGCGCGAGCAATCCAGCACATAAACACAAACCCACCAAAATTGCGCGCGTCAGTCGCATCCAAAAAAAATTCCACATTAGGGCTCCCCCGAAGACCTTATTAACATTAACTGTCGTAAAGCTTATCCCGACCGCGCCCACAGTCAATGCCAGAAACTGAGCCGGACCAAACTGGTAAGACATTCGCAGAGCGCGATAATGTACCCGCTTGCGCTGAGCAATCCGCAGACGGTTGAACGGAATATGCGACGGGTGCATCCCTCAATCAAGTTCTGCTACCATTTCAGTGAGGTGGCCATGCCCCAATTTGTGATCGAACGGGAGATCCCAGGCGCGGGTAATCTGTCGGATGTGGAGCTGCAAGCGCTCGCTAAAAAGTCGGTTGGCGTGCTAAAGGACATGGGACCGGAGATCAAGTGGCTCCACAGCTACGTGACTGGGGACAAAGTTTATTGTGTGTATCTGGCACCGGACGAGGAAACGGTTCGCGAACACGCACGCCGTGGAGGGTTTCCGGCAAACCGCGTTTCGGCGGTGCGGCGCTTGATCGATCCTGACACCGCAGATTGAGTCGGGTTGCATTGGAGCGTCAGGATCTTCTTTCCGTATTGTCTTCTTTAGGGTCGAGCGCCTCGCGCACGGCTTGTTCAACCGGCATTGCCCAGCCTTCCATCCACGCCGTCAGACCGGCAGCGTCGCCAATCGTTCGGCGCCCAAATTCCAGAGCTTTTTCTAACCTGATTCGTTCGGTGGGGGTAAGCGGCGCGCCCAGGCGTTGGCGAAGTGCGGCGGCGGCTCCAGCCAGGTGCAGCGATTGTGTGGCATTCGACTGAGCTGCTGCGCTAACGGCAAGAGATTCGAGTGCCCTGGCGATTCCACGCTTGTGGCCGAGTGCCTGGAACGTCCGGATGCTCTCGCCGTAGAGACGTCGCGCTTCGGCGTTGTCGCCCTGATCGCAGCTTAGAGTGGCCAAATCGGAGAGGGCGCTGGCAATTCCCCAGCCGTCTCGTAGTTGGCGAAAGGCCGCCAGACTCTGTTCGCAAAATGAGCGAGCCGCGACCAAATCCGCTCGTTCCCTGGCCACATCACCCTGATAATTCAACGTCCAAGCTATACCGGCGGTGTCTCCGGCCTTGCGGAACATGGTCAGGCACTCGTCATAAAGCGAGGAGGCGCGGGCATAGTCGCCGCGCAACTTGGTTACGTTGGCAAAGTTGCTCAGGGCGCGTGCGATGTCGGCCGAATCGCCACAATCTTTCCAGATAACCACGCAGCGTTCGAACAGCGATGAGGATTCAGCGAGGTCGCCACGATCGCGGGCATTGACGGCCAGAGCATTCAGTGCGACCGCGACTCCGCGGTTATCGTTGAGCGTGACACAGGTTTCAAGGCTCTCTTCTAATAGTTGTCGTGCCGAGGCGTAATCGCCTTGTTCACCCGCCAGAACTGCGGCGGCGAATGAGAGACGGGCGCGCAGCTTGGGACGCGTCGCGGTTCCTTTGAGCGCGAGTAGACGGGCGATGGCATCCCGGCCCTCGGTGAGATGTTCGCGCGTTTCCCAGAAGCGAAAGAGAGCGGCACCGAGTCGGAGTCCCCACTCGGCATCGCCGGTTTTAGTCAGGTAATCGAGCGCCAGCCGGAAGTTGTCATGTTCAATCTCAAAGCGATCAAGCCATTCAGGGTGAGCGACCACGTCTTCGGCGCCTTCCTCGGCAAGCACAAGGTAGTAAGCGGCATGGGCTCGGCGTGCCGCGGATTCATCGTTGCTTTCGACCAGCCGCTCCAGCGCATATTCGCGGATGGTAGAGAGCATGACAAATCTGGTTTCGGCGTCGGCATGTTCCACCTGCTGCGCGAGGCTTTTGTCCACCATCGAAGCCATGCCATCGAGGATGTCAAGGCCAAGGTCACCCTTGGTATCGCAGACTGCTTCCGCACCTTCGAGCGTGCATCCGCCCGCAAATACGGAGAGCCTGCGGAATAGAGTCTGTTCGGAGGAATTGAGCAAGCCGTAACTCCAGTCGACCGTACTGCGCAGCGTTTGCTGGCGGGTGGGCAAATCGCGCGCGCCTCCGGTCAACAAGTTGAGACGGCTTTCGAGTCTGGCGAGCATGGCGGAGGGCGAAAGCAGCTTAATGCGCGCCGCCGCCAGTTCGATCGCCAGCGGCAGACCGTCGAGGCGCGCACAAATAGCGGCGACCGCGGGTGCGTTTTCTTTGGTGAGCGCAAATTCGCGCTTCACGGCCTGCGCGCGCTCCACAAAAAGCGCGACTGCCGGAAGACGTGAAAGCACTTCCATGGATGGATTGGATTTGAGATCGGGCAATGTCAGAGGGGGCACGGGAAATTCATGTTCTCCATAGACATGAAGTGGCGCCTGGCTGGTCACCACAACCTTCAGGTTGGGACCGGTAGTAAGCAACTGGGCGATTATGGGTGCACCGGCCACGAGATGCTCGAAGTTGTCGAGCAATAGGAGCATCGGTTTATCCAACCCGCCGACGTACTCTTTCAAGCTTTCCTGCGGCGGTTGATTGCCAGTTTCGCGTATCCCAAGCGCCTGCCCAATCGTAGACGCGATCAAAGAATGATCGCTTACCGGCGAGAGCGGGACGAAGTAAACTCCCCCGAGAAACTCGGCGGCGGCATCGGCAGCTACTTGCAAGGCGAGGCGCGTCTTCCCGATACCGCCCGGACCGGTGAGAGTGACGAGCTGTGCGTCCACGCGGCTCAAGAGCTGGCGCAAAGCAGCCGCTTCGTGTTCTCGTCCAATGAATGCGGTGCGTTGTACCGGCAGATTAGAGGGACGAAACTCCGCAAAACGCGGGACAGGTTCGGCCATGCGGTCGCGCACGGCTGCGAGGTCGCGAGCCAAATCACGGGTGGAACCGTAGCGATCCTTCGGGTCCTTGGCCAAGCACCGCTCCACGATCCAAGTCAATGGAGGTGGGGCTTGCAATATTCGGGAACCGATGCGTTCCGGCTCATCGCGAAGAATGGCGGCCATGGTCTCCGCATAGGTCTGCTTGCGGAATGCGGGAGCTCCCGTGACCATCTCGTAGAGCAGCGAACCGAAGGAAAACTGATCCGAACGAAAATCAACCTCGCCACCGGTGGCTTGCTCGGGGGACATATATCCGACGGTTCCCATCACCAATCCCTTTTGCGTGATGCTGGTCGAAGCATCTGAACCGGAGGCGGGCTTCGCGCCCTGCAGTTTGGCCAGCCCGAAATCCAGGACCTTCGATGTGTCGCCAGAAACCATCAGGTTCTCCGGCTTCAGATCACGATGGACGACGCCGATGGTGTGCGCATTGGCGAGTGCGTCGGCCACCTGGGCGGCAATGGCCACGGTTTTACGCAATGGAATCGGACCCGAGGCGAGCATTTCACGAACCGTCTCCCCGGTCACCAACTCCATGGCGATGTAGCGTATGCCGTCCGCCTCGCCCAGTTCATAGATGGTGACGATGTGGGGATGATTAAGCGCACTCGCGGCGCGGGCTTCTTGTTCGAAGCGCGACAAGGTTTCCGGCTGAGAACCGTGCTCCAGAGAAAGAGTCTTGATGGCGACTTCGCGGTTGAGTCTTGTGTCGCGGGCGCGGTACACCTCGCCCATGCCGCCCGCGCCCAACTTCTGGATAATCTCGTAGCCTCCAAAACGGCGACCCGGCGACAAGGGGGGCGAAACGGAGGATGAAGTTTCCCGGTGGTTCATGGACCTCGCTGTTGCGGTTACTAGCCAAAACCAACTGCCAGTAAGTGGGTGAGTTTCGACTCGGAGCCACCGCAGCAGCGCCCCTGAGTGGGCTAATGATAACCCAGATTCCGCAGACCATTCATCTGCAAGAATTTGGGCAGCGTCGGTACGGCGCCGCTTCTGTATTCTCGATTGGAGTCAAGTCGATGCAAAGTTTTTCAGCCAGCACCAACCGATCAAGAATCGGGTCACAGCGCAAGTTGCGTTATCGGCTTCGCGCCCTGAATAACGGGTGCCTTCGATTACGAGGTGAATCCCAGAAGCGTTTTATCTTCTTAACTCCTTATCTTCCGAAACAGCGAAGAGACGCGCAGTGGCTTGAGTTCTTCGATATAGGTGGGCCGGTATATTGGAATCAGTGGTTTAGGCTTGGCGAGGTGCTAAGATTTGTTAGCCCGCCTAAAGCCATCGGAAGGCAATGTCGGGTGCTGCTTCCGCTTTGTCTGTCAAAGTTTGCCTGTCAAATCTGACAGGCGATAGTAGTTTCAATTTCCGGACGACGGCCGGATGACCAATTCCGCAATTTACCCGGGCGCCAGGGCTATCTTTTCTGCTCGCCGCTTGGATTTGGCGCAACTAATACAACGGCTCAAGTTTAAGCACGTTCAAAAGGAGAAATGTAAATGAAGAGAATCTGGTTATCGCTGGTTTTTGTGATTCTGATTGCCTTGCCGGTGCTGGCGCAAGATAAAGAACAGGATCGTGTCGACAACGCTGGAAAGGTCGTCCAGGAAATCATGAACATTCCCGATGACATTCCGCAGAACGTCATCGACAAGGCTGACTGTGTGGTGGTATTGCCCTCGGTAGTGAAGTTTGCCATAGGAATTGGTGGCAGTTATGGGCGCGGAGTGATGAGTTGCCGCGGCGGGAAGGACTTCCAGGGCCCCTGGGGTGCGCCCACTATGATGGCGCTCGAGGGCGGCAGTTTTGGCCTGCAGTTGGGCGGTCAGGCTACGGATTTCGTTCTGTTGCTGATGAGTCCCCGATCGGCCGAGGGCATTCTGACCAGCAAGGTTAAGCTGGGAGGCGACGTTTCTGCTGCTGCTGGTCCAGTGGGGCGGACCGCCTCGGCCGAAACGGATGTAAGTATGCGGGCGGAGATTCTTTCATATTCGCGTTCGCGCGGATTGTTTGCAGGAATCTCGCTGGCGGGTTCCACTCTGCGTCCCGACAATGATGCCAATAAGAAGTTGTACGGCAAGGAAGTTGCCGCCAAGGACATCGTTTTCAGCGATGCAGTGCCAGCGCCGCCATCGGCGGAAACGTTGATTGCTACGCTTAATAAGAGGTCGCCGAAGAACCTGTCTAAGAATCCTTAAGCGGCGAGAGCGGTGGAGAGTTAATCCGGTTGTTGTAGTTTGTATGAGGCGGCGCTCTGCTGAAGAGAGAGCGCCGCTTTCGTTGTAGGATGGTTCAAAATTTGACGGCCGATTTTTGTTTATGAATATCTTTAGCTATCCACTTCTGGTTTTTCCGTTGGCGTTGTTCGTGCAATGGATTTCTGCCGAGGCGGGAAATTCGGTTCGACAGAGACGGCGTGCCATGGAAGAAAAGGAGCGATCGGATTTTGGGATTGTTCTGGGCGCGGCGCTAACGCTGTTGGGGCTGATCATCGGATTCAGCTTTTCAATGGCCGTCAACCGCTATGATCAACGCAAGAATTACGAAGAGGCGGAAGCGAATGCGATCGGCACCGAGTATGTGCGGGCGGATTTATTGCCCGCGGCCGACGCCGCTCAAGTGCAAGAGTTGCTCAGGAAGTACACCGATCTGCGGGTACGGTTCTATACGACTCGGGACGATTCCAGGCTAGCGAAAGCCTACGCCGACACGGCGCAGTTGCAGAATGAGTTGTGGTCGAAGGTGCAGGGTGTGGCGGCAAACCAGCCCACGCCCGTGGTCGCACTGGCGCTTTCGGGTATGAATGACGTCTTGAATTCGCAAGGCTACACGCAAGCCGCCTGGTGGAACACGATTCCGGTTGCCGCGTGGATACTGATGATCGCAATTGCCATGTGTTGCAACTTTCTCATCGGCTATGGTGCACATCGCAATGGCCGACTCTTGTTTTTCATTGTGCCGTTCGTGGTATCGCTTTCGTTCTTCCTGATCGCGGACATTGATAGCCCTCGCAGAGGCGTCATCAAGGTTGCTCCGCAGAACCTCATGGCGCTGGCTCAGTCTTTGCGTGCGCAGTAGAAGATAGTCGCAACTGTTCATATCTCCTCGCCTGGTTCACTCCACAACTTGCGACGCGTAGACCGAATTTACTACCGCGCATCGCAGACGCTGCAGAAGATCGTGTGAGTTTTCTTGCGCGGATGAAGCGAGCATCGTAGGATTGGTGGATTCTTTGAAGAAATAATTGGGGTGAAATGCCGGACGATTTTCGGGAAAACAAATCTCATTTACAACACTACGCCAGCCGAGCAGCAGAACACTTTTGCATTATGCCGACCCGATGGCCGTTTTGCACGGCTCTGACAGCTGGGCTTATTGTCGCCTGCATTCTGGCTGTGCCTGCCGTCCCGGCGAGTGCGCAACAACCGCACAAGTTTAAGCATGAGGTCATCATTCTGCAGGAAAACCGGTCGGTGGACAACGTGTTCGGCAGCGATCCTCACTTTGAGCCGGGCGTCGACATCGCAACTTCTGGCCTTACTTCCAAGGGTGAGACGATCCCGCTCAAGCCGCTTCCGCTGGAAACTTGTTTCGATATTAATCACAGTCACCTCGCCTACACGATCGCTTTTGACCACGGCAAGATGGATGGGGCGGATAAAAACACATCGCAACCGGCGGAGGGATGCATTGTTCCGCCATACCCGCAGTACCGCTATATATCTAACAAGACGGGACTGCTCGACCCGTATTTCCAAATCGCGAAAGAATATGGGTTCGCCAACCGGATGTTCCAGACCAACCAGGGAGCGAGTTATGCTTCTCACCAGTTTTTTCTCTCGGGAACTTCGGCGCCGACCACCAACAGCAAATTATTCGTGTCGGGAAATCCTATAAAAGAGCCCGCGGGTTGTACCGCCACTCCGGATAATACAGTCACGGTCATCGACGAGAACGGAGACGAAAACTCGAATCCTCCGATCTATCCATGCTTCGAACATCCCACCTTGCCGGATGTTCTAAAGGCAGCGGGAATTACCTGGCGCTATTACAGCGACTCGGGCGAATCGATATGGGACGCGCCAAATTCCATTCGCCACATGTGTGAGCCTGAGGAGAATACTGCGGGTTCATTGGATTGCACGGGTGAGGACTGGGTGGAAAATAATGTCATCGGCTCCCATAAGGTGCTGACGGATATTAAGAATTGCAAACTGGCCCAGGTGACGTGGGTGACGCCCACCAACAAAGAATCGGATCACCCTCGGATGACGGATGGCCGGGGGCCGGGATGGGTGGCGTCGGTGGTGAATGCGATAGGCAGTAATCCTGCATGTCCGGGGACGGGTGAAGTTTTTTGGGAAGACACGGTCATCTTCATTACTTGGGACGATTGGGGCGGATGGTACGATCACGTCCGGCCCCGCATTTATGACGGTCAGCCCAATGGATGGGGTAAGGGCTACACCTACGGGTTTCGCGTGCCGTTGCTCGTCGTGTCTGCATACACTCCGGCAGGTTTTGTGGACAACGCGGAACACGATTCGGGAAGTCTTCTACATTTCGCCGAAACGAATTTCGCTCCTCCCGGAAAGCCGCTGGGTCCGATCGGGCCGGGGATTTATGCCGATTCGTATGCCGACGAGAGCCTGCAAGCGTACTTTACGCTGCCTACGCCACGGCCATTCAAACCGATCCACGTGAATTTCTACTGGCATTTTTTTCTCCTGGACCAGGAAGACCGGGGACGCACCGTGTTCAACGAAATGGCGAATTGCGGACTGGGGTGCTGGTTCTAGCGCTTCGCTATCGGCTGCTTTTAGCGAATGGTCATGCATTAGTCGTTTAGCGGCTGCACCGGGTCGTAGCCAAACTTGAAGTCCCTCATAAACTGATTCTGATCGATCACCCACTCGAAGCGGAATGCAATGTCGTTCGCGGTGGTCAGGCAGATCACGTGAAGCTCTTCTGGAAAGGTTCCGTCGGTCGCCTTAAGATCGCGACGAACCACCTTGCTCACCTTGTAGCTGCAGGGCTCGATGGGGGTCAGGTTCTCGTTAAGATATTCGGCGACAATCGCGTTGAGGACGTCGGTCTTTCCCAGAGCCGACCCCCGCACGCGCGTCAGAGCGTCTCGATCAGACTCTGTGAACATCTTGGCCGAGTGGAAATAGCCGGTCTGCTGGTTGCATCCGACGAAGGTACTGATAAGAAATGCCAGCGTGATCGCGCGCTTCATAGTTGACGATTTTACTCCGATGAGCGGAAGGAAAATTGGCGACCCGGCGACGTGCGATTCCAGCGTCGCAATGCCGGCTACGGGCAGATGAGCGTTGAAGTAGAGGATCGACGGCGGGGTGAGGGATTGCCACTTCAGGTCCGCACCTTAATCAAGAGTTCAATAAGACTTCGCCTTGAACGTGAAGTTGACGGTTTTGGTCTCCTTGCCGGTGATCGTAATGTCGGCGTTTTGCGTACCGTAATCCTCATGCCATGCGGTGATGGTGTACTTGCCAGGAGGCAGGTTGGGCAAGCTAAAGGCACCGGCACCTTTGCTGACATCGTAATGAGAAGTGTTTAGCACCACGAACCAGCCGTGCATCCAGGGATGAATGTTGCACTTTACGGGAATGAATTCCGGTTTGCCGTATTTCTCTTTGATCGGAGGTGCACCGGGGGGCTGGGACTTGTTCCACTCCGCATTCACCTTGGTGAGCGGATGAATATTGTGGGTAGCATCGTCGCCGTTGATGATCTGCAACTCCTGATTCACGTGCATGGGCAACACATGAGGAATGTATTGGCAACCCTTTTGCGTGTATGTAATCGCTTGCGATGGAACCTGACCATCATCGGGAGCTCCGGATGAGACGTAAACCACGACGTTATCCAATCCGCCGTTGGGCCCCGTCATAACGGTTTCGCCAGTGATGGGCGTGGCGTGCTGTTTGGCGCAGAGGGGCTCTTTAGACATGTCGATGGGCTTTTGCCGGATGGAAATTCCCGTGTAGGTCACTCTTCCGGCGACAGTTCCCGCGAACAGCGTGGAGGGGCACGTCAGGAAAGAAACGAGCAGTATGACGAAAATCAGGACTGGCTTAACGGGCATTTCGGACAATTCCTCCTTGGATCTCTTTAATTTGCTAGTGTTCTGCCATTTGATGTCGCTCGACAGAATATTAATATTAAAGAATATTGTAGAGGTGTTGACCGCCTGAGCTGGCTGCCGGCTTTAGAAATTCGGCGATTGGTCTCCCAAGAAGTCGAGTACTATGATGTCGCGAAATTGGCCGAGATGAAGAGACGATGGCGACGAGCCGATGTGCGCCGAGCCGGAAGTCAGATTCCGAGAAGGTTGATCTGGAGCTTCCCGTACCCATGCTCCCGCGCCCACAGGTCAAGTGGGAGTGTTGCCAACTCATCCACGACTGGGACAGCGAGTCCGGTCTTCGTCAAATCGATACTTTTCAGGTAGGTATGGCACGTATCGCAGACGTCAACGCGTACATGAGCGATCTCGGGAGCCGAGTAATATCCCATCTGCGGCTCTCTTTCTTCTCCGCAGGCGGGACAGTAGACTCTTCGAAAATCCCATTCGTGAGCGCAGAGCATGCAAATCAGAGATTTCTTTGCGCCGTCACCTAGGCTCCGCAGCACGGCGACGACCGGCCTGCCTCCGCATAGAGGACAGGTCGACGGAGTTCCGTCGGGACGTGCGATTTCGCGATGCTCGGCGAGATATTCGGCGTAAGGTTGCAGGAAAATCCAGGCAAGCGATCGATCTGCCAAAATTCGAACTGCGGCACTTGCGCCATTCGCTTCCTCGCTGCCGGAGTCGCTGAACGAGCCAGTCTCGGACTCGCCGGTCAATTCCGAATCTCCGTGCCAGAAATCTTCGATCGCGTGCTGCCATCCTGCCGGACCCTTTTCTGCCAGGCTGGCGGCAGCCTGCGCCAGCGGTTTGGGAGCGACTTTCTGGATCATCGCGAGAAATCCGGAAAACTGAGGCAGCAAAAGGAAGAAGTCGAGTTCGTCGCGCAGAGGCCGGTCGGCGGCAATCTTCGGAGAGTCGGCCAGAGCCTTCTCCACCTGCGCGTATAGCGTTTTTTGAAAGGTTGCGACGCGGGCATAGTATTCCAGCCCTTGCGATGAGGATGGATGAGTCAAGGCTAGTTCACGGGCGCGACGGATCCGACGATCCCACTTCGCGTCGGTCATGGGTAGATTTGAGGGTCAGTCATTGTTTGATTCGCGGGTTAGGGGAAGACCGGCCGATGACCTGGTAATACCAGGTGCGATGAAATGTCCACGCCCACGCGCGGGTGACATAGCCTGTAATCATGGATCCGAAGCTGCCTTCTTCGAGAATAGCGCTCATGTAGACGTGAATGAGGAACAGGCCAATGGTGGCCAGCGCCACGCTCGAATGAATCAGAATGGCGGTGTAGCGTACATAGCGAAGGCTCCAGGGCAGCGTCTCCGTGTACCACAAGACAACTCCGCTGAGCAGTAGCAGAATCACGCCGCAGAAAATTCCCCAGAAGAAAAGTTTCTGGCCGAAATTGAAGCGCCCCACCGGAGGGAGTTTGTCGTCTTCGTTCTGGATGTAGTCCGGAATCGCTTTGCCCCACGCGCGATCGGCGTCGGTAATCGCCATATCCCCGCGCCACTCCTTAAAGGTGTAGAACAGCGACGCGGTAAACAGCAGACCGAACCAGGGATGCCACGATCTGGCAATGGGTCCCCCCCCAACGATGGCGGCGAGCCAATAAAGATAGGGCGACCAGAAAGCGAGGCCGGTGATCAACAAGTAGGTGTAAGAGATGGCGCCGAGCCAGTGATTTATGCGCTCGACGAATGTGTAGCGGACAATCTTCTCTTCGTTGCGATCGGAGTTTCGATCAGAAACATTTCGCGAAATGGCGTCGGTTGTCATACGCGTGTCTCGTGCTTTTTGTCCTCGCCGTCTATTTCACTCGGAGGGATCGGTTCTTCTTTCTTCGGGCCAAATCTCATGTAGTGCAAGGCCATGCCCACGACGCCGCCCACCATCGCCACATTGCCCAGCCATTTCAGAGGACCTTTCCACAGTCGCACCGACCAGGGAACATGGGGATCTTTGGGCAAGCCACCGTACAACTCGGGGTTCTTGGCGTCATGCAAAACGTAGATGACATGGGTTCCACCGACTCCCGCCGGATCGTAGACTCCGGCATCGGCAAACCCCGAAACATCGCGCAGCTGTGCGGCACGGGTTTCCGCCAGTTCTTTCATTTCCGATTTCGTCCCAAAATGCAGACAGCCGGTCGGGCACGCCTTGATGCAGGCTGGCTCCAGACCCTGCGACACGCGATCGTTGCACAGCGTGCATTTGAAAACTTTGCGCGCAGTCGGACTGAATTTTGGAATGTTGAACGGACATCCCGTCATGCAGTATCCGCAGCCAATGCAATGCGCTTCCTGAAAATCGATAATCCCGTTGGCATACTGGACTATGGCACCGTCCGCGGGACACGCCGCCAGGCAGCCGGGATCGGCGCAGTGCATGCATTGATCTTTGCGCATCAGCAACATCATGCTGCCGTCAGCGCGCTCGTGTTCGTTGAACTTGATCAGGTTCCAATAATTCCACGCCGTTTCCGGCATCGTCTGATAAGTGTTATCAAAAGTCGTTTCGGTGAAGGTGTAGCCGTTCCATTCGAGGCAGGCCACTTCGCACGCTTTGCAGCCGATGCAGGTTGTCGTGTCGACCAGTTTGCAAACCGCGAATTCGCGGTTCAGTCCCGCCCCGGCGACACTACCGGCGTGACCTGAAATGCGGACGATTTCCGTTGACGCCTGGCTCATGTGTATTCCCTGCGTTATTTCCTATGCCTTCTCGACTTTCACCAGGAACCCCTTCGACTCAGGGGTGTGAGCATTCGGATCGGTGACGGCGGGCGTCAGCAAATTCGCCGGCGTGCGCGCGTTGCGTCCTTCATCCTCTTCGATACCGCGGAAACCCTGATGGATCGGGAGCCCGATCTGATATGTCTTTTTGCCGTCGATCATCATCGGTTTCAGACGGCGGGTAACGAACGCTTTGGCAATGTAGGTTCCGCGCGCGCTGATTACTTTGATCTTGTCGGTGCCGCGTATTCCCTTTTCATCCGCTAATTCCACTGGAATTTCAACGAACGGTTCTGGAATCAACTGCACGTTCATAGGATTGTTTTTCGTCCAGTAGTGGTAATGCTCGGTCAGCCGGTAGGTGGTGCAGACGATGCTGTATTCCTCCGGCGAGCCGAACTTGTCATACGGCGAATTGAATTTTTTAACCAGCGGGTTGTTCGACTGGTCGGGGTGGAACAGGTTTTTGACCGGGCTTTCGATCGGTTCGTAGTGCTCGGGGAACGGTCCATCGGCGAGCACACCGATCGGCGCGAACAAACGCCCAACGCCCTCTGGATTCATGATGAATGGGCCCATGTGATCTTTTGGATTCGAATCAGGTTTGAAGTCGGGCACGTCATTGCCTACCCATTTGCCGGCCGCTTCGTTCCACCAGATCTGCTTGCGCTCGGGATCCCACGGTTTTCCTGCGGTATTACAAGACGCGCGATTGTATAGTATGCGACGGTTTGCCGGCCACGACCACGCCCAGTTGGGGAAAACTCCCATGTCAGACGGATCCTCCGTGCCCCGGCGTTGGACCTGCGATCCAGCTTCGGTCCACATGCCAGAATAAATCCAGTTCCCGCACATGGTCGTGCCGTCGTCTTTTAGCCACGCGAATCCCGGCAATTGCTGGCCGGCTCTGATCACTTGTCCAGTTGCGTCGTCTTTCAAATCGGCCAGAGCCTTTCCGTTCAGCTCCATCGCTACCTGTGAAAGCGGAGGATGCGCCGCATCGGCGTAGGCCCAACTCAGATTTAGAATCGGATCGGGGAATTTTCCTCCTTCTTTCTTGTAGAGATCCCGAACCCGCAGGAAAATCTGGGCGATGATGTCCTGATCGAGCCGTGCGTCTCCCGGAGGCGGGACCGCCGCATATTTCCAGGTAACCCAGCGCGCCGAGTTGGTCATACTGCCGTCTTTTTCGGCAAAGCCCGCACAGGGCAGACGGTAAACCGTCGTCTTTATATTTTTCTGTTCTTCTGCCGTGATTCCCGGCGCGCGCCAGAATTCGCTGGTCTCATCCTGATAAATCTCTCCCACCACCAGCCAGTCGGCCTTTTTCAGGGCATTGATATTCTTGTTCGTATCCGGGCCAATCATCACCCCGTTCATTCCAAACGCCATCATGCCCTTGATTTTGTCGTTGTACATGTCCTCCCAAATATGCGTCCAGGAGCAATCCTGACCAGGCTTGGGAAAGTAATCGAAGGCAAACCCGTTTTCCTTGGTAGCCGCGTCGCCATACAACGCCTTCAGCAAAGACACCGCGAATTTCGGCGTGTTCGCGTAATAGTTCATCGAATTCCAAGGGTCGGGTTTCGACGCCGCCGGTGTGGTCCGCTTCAGATAGGTGGCCAGATCCTTGTCGTCAGGAACTGGACCCTTCAGGTATCCCGGCAAACTGTCGTACAGGCCAGCCATGTCTGTTGCGCCCTGAATATTCGAGTGGCCGCGCAGAGCGTTCACGCCGCCACCCGCTCTTCCGATGTTGCCTAGCAGAAGCTGGATCATGGCAGCCGTGCGGATGATCTGCGATCCGAAGGTATGCTGCGTCCACCCCACCGCATAAATAATGGTGGCAACTTTTTTCATGTCGCCGTCTTTGCGAACCGAAGTAAAGAGGTCGATCGCCTTCAAGTACTGATCCTTCGGAATGCCCGTGATCCGCTCCACCGTTTCGGGCGTATAGCGCGAATACTGCTGCTTCATCAATTGAAAGACGCAGCGCGGATGCTGGAGCGTGAGATCGTAGGCGACATTAGGAGGCAAAGCGGGAGGTGGTACCGCTCCTCCTACCGTGCCCGGCGTCGGTTCGGGAGCATGACCAGTCGCTCCAGCTTGCCCCGAATGCCCGCCAGAACCGCCCGCTGATTCGTAATTCCACGTGGATAAATCGTACTTACCAGCTGCCGCATTAAATCCGGAGTACAAGCCATCTTCTGGAAGTTTGAATCCCTCTTTAATAATGAAGGAGGCGTTGGTGTAATTCACCAGATATTCTTTTGCAATCCGGTTGTTCTCGATGGCATAGCGGATCAATCCACCGAGAAAGGCAATGTCAGTGCCCGCGCGGATTTGAAGAAAGAGATCGGCGGTCGCCGACGTTCTGGTAAATCGCGGGTCCACGGAAATCAGCTTGGCGTTACGATGGCGCTTGGCCTCCATCGCCCATTTGAAACCGCAGGGATGATTTTCCGCCGGATTTCCGCCCATGATCAACATCATGTCGGTGTTCTTGATGTCGATCCAGCCATTGGTCATGGCTCCGCGTCCGAATGTTGGTCCCAAACTTGAGACCGTGGGGCCGTGTCAAACACGGGCTTGGTTTTCTAAATAAACCAGGCCCAACCCCCTCATGGCCTTGACGGCCAGATAATTGAACTCATTCGTATCGGTGCAGCCGCCGATGAACGAGATGCCTTCGCATCGATTTACGGTGCGGCCCTGCGCATCCTTCTCGACGAAGGAATTGTCGCGGGTCTTCTTGGTCCATTGCGCTATCTCGTCGAGCGCTGTGTCCCATGAAATATCCTGCCACTGGGTTGCTCCCGGGCGGCGGACTTGCGGCTTCGTGAGCCGCCGCGGATTGAGCATGTCTTGCTCGAGCGATGAGCCCTTGGGGCACAGCGTTCCTCGATTGGTGGGGTGATCGGGGTCGCCTTCGACGTGAATAACCTGGGGAGTGACATTCTTGGCCTTGTCGCCGAGAGTGTAAATAAGGACGCCGCACCCGACCGCACAATAGGGGCAAGTTGACCGCGTCTCAGCGGCACGCGCGATTTTTAACTCTTTGAGTTGGGCGTAGGCAGGCTGAAGGTCGAACCCAAATACGGTGGCAGCGACACCGCCGACAGCAGCCACTTTGAAGAAATTTCTGCGAGACGTCTGCATTGAAAAACCCCGATTACTCGAGAAATGCAACATCTATTTCTTAGTCGCTTACCAATACCTTGTCAAGCGCGCGAGATCCCGACCATCCTGTAAGGGCGGTGCGGCAGCGACTACCAGATCCGAACTCTCTCTTCGGGCTCAAGGTATAACTTTTGACCGGGCATAATACCATAGGCTTTGTACCAGGAATCTACATTACGCACGCTATTGCTGCGGTATTTTCCGGGCGAATGGGTGTCTGTCTTTATCTGCTGACGGAGCGCTGATTCGGTCTGAAGCTTCCGCCATCTCTGGGCGAAGGCGAGGAAAAAGCGCTGTTCACCACTCCTTCCGTCAATCACGACATCGGTCCTACCGTTCAATGAGAGGATGTAGGCGTCGTGTGCCACCAGCAAACCCGCAAGGTCGGCAATATCTTCAGTGAGTACCTTATTGCCGTTGACGCAGAGATCGGTAAATGGGCAGTAGTGATCAAATTGCTCCGCTAGTTTCGCAGCCGCTGCGCGGAATTGGGTTCGGTCTTGCGTGGTCCACCAATCGCCCAGACGCCCTTGCGCATCGTAAATGTTGCCCAGTTCGTCGAAGCTGTGGCTGATTTCGTGCGCCATTCCAGCGCCGGCTGATCCGTAATTGGACGCGGTGTCGCCGTCACTCGAACCATCGAAGTATGGCGGCTGTAGAATTCCAGCCGAAAAATATTCGGCGTTCGGGCTGAACATGATGACC
>Ga0209006_10000680_pt1 | contig 31618 bp, 18 predicted proteins | sample JacPin_JW_Ref_O2_FD_188567 | JGI IMG/M metagenome (GOLD analysis project Ga0209006, IMG submission 188567) | Forest soil microbial communities from Algoma, Ontario, Canada - Jack Pine, Ontario site 1_JW_Ref_O2 (SPAdes) (version 2) | ecosystem: Environmental > Terrestrial > Soil > Boreal...
ATGAGCGACACGCTCTACGCCCTCGATGCCGAGAGCGGCGATGAGCTTTGGAGCCTGAACCTTGCCGCGCTCATCACTGGGGCGACGCCCGTACCGGTTGCAAAGTATGTGTTCAACGGCAACCAGAATATCACCAACAATCTGGGCATCCTGAGCACACCCGTAATCGACCCTGCGACGAACTACTTGTATCTCGTCACGGGCACGGTCGAGAATAATGCGCTGGTGTATCGGCTTTGGGCGGTCAACATCGAGGACGGCAGCCAGCCCCTCGGGAGCACCGTGATCGCGGGGAGTTATATGGGAGTGCAGTTCAACGCCCGCTATCAGACGCAGCGCGTCTCGCTCGCGCTCGCGGGGGACCAGGTGGTGTTTGGGTTCGGCGCGGTCGAAGCCGAGACCGAAAACGATTTCTACGCTGGCTGGGTGATGGGATACGACAAGAGCACGCTGCAGCAGAGCGGAGCGTTTGCAACCCTGACCACCGCGCAGGGCGGCGGCGTGTGGCAGTCGGGACGTCCGCCCGCCGTCGGGTCTGGAGGTTTCGCCTTCGTATACGTCGGCAATGCATACACCTCGAACGCCTACGACGGCCGCCACAACTTCTCCGAAAGCGCGCTCAAGCTCAACCCCGCCGCGGGAATGAAGCTCACCGACTGGTTCACGCCGTCCAACTGGACCAGCCTCGATGGCGGGGATCAAGATCTCGCAAGCTCCGGTCCCCTCCTTATCCCGGGCACCGATCTTCTCGCGGGCGGCGGCAAGGCAGGCGTGTTCTACCTCCTCAACAAGAACAACATGGGCAAGTTCCACTTGAGCGATGCCGTTGTGCAGGAATTTTCCATGGGGTCGTCGTTCCGCGGCGGGCCGGTCTATTGGAACCGCGCGCCCTCGGTCGGCGCCCCGCTCATCTATAACTCGGGCTACAACAGTTACATAAAATCATTCGCATTCAACGGCAGCTCTTTCCCGAGCACATCAGCAACCGATACCGGAACCCAGCAGATCAACTGGCCGGGCGGCATACTCGCACTCTCCGCCTGGGGATCGCGGCACGACACCGGGATCATCTGGGCGAACGTGCCGACCGGCACCACGAGCCCCAATGAGGTGCCGACCGTGCCGGGCGCCCTTTATGCATTCAACGCGGAGGATCTCTCGCAGGAACTGTGGGATTCGACGGGGTCGGGCCAGGGACTCGGCAATTACGCGAAATTCGTGCCGCCGCTCGTTGCCAACGGGCGCGTGTACATGGCGACCTTTTCGAATCAGGTCGCAGTCTACGGTCTGCTATCGAGCTACACCCTCGCGCCGGACAGCCTCGTATTCCCCACACAGCCGCTCAACAAAAGGAGCGCACCGCAAAGCATTACCGTGACCAACACCGGCACGATTCCACTCGTGATCAAATCCGTTGCGCTCGTGAGCACCGGTACGGATCCCTTCGCGCGCAACAACGGTTGCGGAACCTCCGTCGCCCCCGGCACTCAGTGCACGATCAAGGTTTCCTTCGATCCCACCCAGGGCGGACCTGCACAGGCAACATTGAAAGTGACGACGGCCAATAGCGCGGGCACGCAAATTGTCGCACTGAGCGGTACGGGCGGCTCATAGCCAACTGCGCAAAACCCTGCGCCGCCCGCACCTTTAGGGCGCGGCGGCGCAGTTTTCCGACAGCAAATAGAGCTTAAGTCGCGGTGCTCTTTTCCTCACCGAGGCTCTCTCTTCCGTATCCGGGATGCCGCCGCCCACGTCCATGAAGCTTTTGCGATCGACGCCACCCGGCTTCCTGCGCCGATGCGCATGCGCCGCAAAGCCCGTACCCGCGGGGATCAGGCCGGCCGACGGTGACGTTTTCCTTCAAGCCGCCTACCGGAGCTTCTGTGAGCACGCGGGCCGTTTCCTCGAAGGAGGCCGCCGAAATGAACGACTCGGTGGCAAGCGAGGCCTTGGTGATGCCGAGCAGCCGCACGACCCTTACCGCGGTGTCGCTGAGCGGCACCGCGATGGCCTTCTTGGCCTTTGCCTGGTCCGGGTGGATCCATGCGACCTTGCGTGCAAGATTGATCTGATCCCAGGTGAGGCCCGTCACGTTCGCCGCGAATTTGCCCACCATCTGCGCAAACAAGGCATTGCTGCTAACGCCGCCGAACGCACCGTCCGTGGCGGCAGAAATCCCGCGAGGTATCCTAAGATGTCAATCATCCAGCGGGTCAAACGAAACTATGCGTTGCCACATAGTGCGAGGGCGCAGCGCACGTTTTCTCACATCGTCATAGGCGCGTGCGACGTTCTCCGCCATTCCTTCACGAGCAAGCAGACGTGCAAGTGACGCTCGATGGTAGCGCCAAGACCTCCATGCATCGTCCGGCCAGTTCGCCTGACGCGCCGCCTCGGTGGCGGCGGCGTAATATCTGAACGATTCCAGCAGATCAGCTTTCTTAGTTACGGCCGCCCGCTCCGAGGAGGCCGTCTCGCCCTCCTTCTCGGCAAAATGGGCTAGCGCGCTCGGATCTCCTGCTTCGGCAGCCCGCTGGTACCAGGACGATGCCCGAGCAGCATCGGGCGCAAACAAATATTCGATATTCGAGCCGGTACGGTTCACTCCATGTTCGTAGAGCGAGCCCAGCTCAAACCCTGCAATAGTCAAGCCGTCCGTCCAGGCTTGCTCGAATAGTAAGACGGCCCTTGGTACATCCCCCATGGCCGCGGACGGTTGCAAGAGCAGCATTCCCAGATCGATGCGCGCCGCCCGATAACCTCGAGCCAGAGCATCTTCCAAATCCCGCCTGGCCTCGGAGGACTGCCCGTTCGCCATAAGAGCCCGACCCTTTTGATACAGCGAGCGCGCGTCGGCGTCGGGGCCATTTGTCTTGCGTGAACACGCGCCAACGGCAATCTCGGGGACGATGCGATCGAGCGTGGCGCCGGGCGCTCGACTGTCAGGATCATACGGTGCGCCCGCCGATTGATCACATTGCGACGGGTTAGGTTCCCATTGACGCACATCGGCCGGCGTAGGCAGCCCGAGCTGAAATCTTTCGGGACTCGGCAGCGGATCAAATTGCGCCGCCTCGGTCCAAAGGATCTGATCGTCGAGGGCGGGAGTACGCGCGTCCCAGATGCGCGCCGTGGTGTCGTCCGACGCTGTGACAATGTGCTCGCTATCAGGAGAGAACGCCGCCGCTTCTACCAAGTCTGAATGCCCGCTCAAGACCATGAGCTGCTGGCCCGTGGTGCTATCCCAAACGCGAGCGGTCTTGTCCCCCAACGCCGTGACGATGCGGCGCCCGTCGGGCGAAAAGGCGGCGCCGACCATCCGGTCGGGACCGCCGAGCCGCATCAGCTCGCGACCGGTCGCGGCATCCCAGATACGCGCGGTAGCGTCGCTTGAAGCGGTAATGACGCGTCGCCCATCGGGGGAGAACGCAGCCGAGATGACGTGGTCAGTGTGCCCGCTGAGCAGCATTATTTGACGAGCTGTGACGGCATCCCAGATACGCACTGTTCTGTCATCCGAGGCTGTGACGACCCGCCGGCCGTCCGGCGAAAATGCAGCCGTCTCCACCAGCTCCGCATGCCCGCTCAGTAAGCTCACTTGCCTACCGGTCGCGGCATCCCAGATACGCGCGCTTTTGTCGCCTGACGCCGTGACGATCCAGTGGCCGTCCGGAGAGAAGGCGGCAGTGCTGACCAGATCCCCATGTCCGATTAATTGCAAAAGCTCTTGACCCGTCTGGGCTTCCCAAATGCGCGCACTCCGATCGTAAGACCCCGTGACCACATGTTTGCCATCGGGCGAGAAGGCGGCCGAGATCACCCGGTCCGCATGCCCCTCCAGAAGCCCAATCTGTCGGCCCGTTGCGGTGTCCCAAATACGCGCGCTTTTGTCATACGATGCGGTGACTACGCGTTTTCCGTCCGGCGAGAAAGCAGCGGACCACACTCGACCCGTGTGTCCGATCAGTCGCTGTTGACCGTTGGAGACATCCCAGACGCGAGCTGTCCCATCGACGGAACCGGTGACGACGCGTTCACCGTCCGGCGAGAACGCGGCAAAGGTCACCCGGTCGGTGTGCCCATTGAGCTGCTTGAGTTCTCTGCCGCTTGCGGCATCCCAGACGCGTGCAGTTCGGTCTACCGACGCCGTGACGACGCGCTGACCGTCCGGCGAGAACGCGGCCGACACCACCCAATCTGTGTGGCCGCCGAGCAGCATGATCTGTCGACCCGACACGACATCCCAGATGCGCACCGTCCTGTCGTCCGATGCCGTGACGACGCGCTGACCGTCCGGGGAGAATGCGGCCGCTTCTACCAGATCGGAATGCCCCCCCAGCAGCATGATCTGCCGGCCGGTCACAGCATCCCAGATGCGCGCAGTCTTGTCGTCCGACGCGGTGACAACTCGCCGGCCATCCGGCGAGAACGCGGCTGTCTCCAATATGTCCGTGTGCCCGCTCAGCTGCAGCACTTCTCGTCCCGATTCGGCGTCCCAGATTCGCGCCGTTTTATCGCTCGATGCCGTGAGCACGCGCCGGCCGTCCGGCGAGAATTCGGCGAAGCTCACGAGGTCCGTGTGCCCGCCGAGCAGGAGCATCTGTCGACCCGTTGCGGCGTCCCAGATGCGCGCGGTCTTGTCGGCCGAGCCTGTGACGATGCGCAAGCCGTCGCGCGAGAATGCTGCGGAGTTAACGTGGTCCGTATGCCCGCGAAGGCGCAGCATTTCCCGTCCGGTTGCAGCGTCCCAGATGCGCGCAGTCCTGTCCCAAGACGCCGTTACGATGCGCCGGCCATCCGGCGAGTAAGCAGCGGCCCAAACCCGGTCGGAGTGCCCTGTAAGGGCAAGAATCTGCGCATCCGCTGCGCGCGCTTCTTGGAATACGTTGAGTGCTTCCGGGGTGTAGGGGCTTTGCTTACGCCGATTGGACAGTACCTCTAGAATAATACCCTGGGCGCCCGTAATGTCCGCTTCCTTCAAACGCCCGGCGGCTGTTTGAGTTAGCGAGCGCATTTGCGCCGCACGGGCTGCATCCCGCTGCGTCGAGGCGACCTTTGCCTCATAAGTCGTAGCGGCGAGCCCAGCGGCAAGGCTCAGGAAGAGGACGCCGGCAGCAGCGAGTGCAATCCAGTTGCGGCGTACAAATTTGACCGCGCGATACGCGACCCTATCGCGTTGAGCGAGCACCACTTCGCCGACCAGAAAGTGCCTGATATCCTCGTTGAATTCATTGGCGGTCGCATAGCGCTCGGCCGGCGATTTCTTCAGCGCCTTGATGATGATGGTATCAAGGTCGCCCCTGAGAAATCGTGGCAGCTTCTTTGCCGTCGCGGCGCGCGCCTGCGCCACCGCTTCTGTGAACGCGACACGACTCGGGGGTACTGGCTCGGATTGGAGGATTGCCTCTTCCAGCGCAGCCCGCGAAGTGCGCTTGAGCTTGTATGGACGCTGTCCCGTCATCAGCTCATAGAGCATGACGCCGAGCGCGTATATATCGGTCACAGTCGTCATAGGCGCGCCCGTCAGTTGTTCGGGCGCGGCGTAGTCAGGGGTCAGCGCACGACCGCCGAGCTGCGTCAACTCCGTCTCTTTCGCTACACCGTCCGTCAGAAGCTTCGCAATTCCAAAATCCAACAGCTGGGCTTGACCATCGTTAGTGACGAGGATGTTCGAGGGTTTCAAATCGCGGTGAATAACGAGATGAGTGTGCGCATATTGGACTGCACGCAAAACCTGACCAAAAAGCTCAAGGCGCTCGCCCAACGAGAGGCAGCGGTCGTCGCAGTACTGGGTTAACGGTGTCCCCGCTATGTACTCAATCGCGATATACGGTTGACCATCCTCCGACAACCCCGCATCCAATAGCCGCGCGATATTGGGATGATTCAAGCTCGCGAGAATCTCCCGCTCGCGGGTAAATCGCTCCGATATTTCCGCACCAATGAGCCCCGCGTGAACGAGCTTCAGGGCCACCTGCCGCGCGAACAAACCATCGACGCGTTCAGCCAGCCAAACGCTTCCCATCCCACCGTAGCCCAGTAGCGACAGCACGCGATAAGAGCCGAACTGCTTGCCGATCAACGGGGAGCCGGGAGCAGTGCCCGCCTCGGTCAGGTCTGATGCGCGATCCAAACCATCAAGCGGCGAGCGATCCAAAAAGGAGGAAGCACCAATGGCCTCGTGCGTTGCGACCAGCTTACGCAGTTGCCTGCCGACATCCGGATCTGAGATTTCCAGTTGCGCAAGCCAGCGCTCGCGTTCATCTCCCGAAAGCTCGAGAACGGAATCCAATCCAGCCGAAATCCTTCCCCATTGTTCCGTGGTCCACTGTGCCACGTCATTTACCGTCCGGCAGCACACTGCCGGATGTCTGCAAATGATGCTGCAAAAAAATTCGGGCCTTGTCCCAGTCGCGCTGGACGGTTCTCTCGGAAGTCCCAAGCAGCCCGGCGATCTCATCGAATGAGAAGCCGCAGAAGAACTTAAGATCCACCACCCGCGCCAGTCTGGAATCGACCGCCGCAAGCGCGTCGACGGCTTCGCTCAGGTGTTCGAGTTCGAGTTCCTCTCCCGCGATTGCGGGCCCCTCGGTTGGCAATGCCGTGAACTCGAACGCACTGCCGCGCTTCTGCGCCTTGCGACTCCTGATGTGATCGATCACCAGTCCCCGCATGGCGCGGGACGAGTACGCGAGGAAGCGGGCCCGGTCGGGAAAAGTAGCCGAGGACGCCGCGGACATGCTCAGATACGTTTCATGCAATAGGGTTGTGGGACTCAGCGTAAGTGATCCGCTGCGCCGTAGCTCGCGCTGCGCCATGGAGTGCAGCTCACGATACAGAGCCGCAAAGAGTTTCTGACGCGCGACCGGATCGCCGCTTTCTGACAATCGGATTAGCTCGTCGATCTCCGCGCCCTGCATTGCGTCGCGCCCCTTTGCGTGCCCGAGATACGATAACAGGCCCGAAGGCTAAGCGTCGGGGCGCAGGCGCGATGCGGCACATTCTGTGAAGTACGCGGCGCTCATCGCTCATTCACTGTCTTGAATGCCGTCGATTCAGCGTAGCGCATCCTCGGGACGGGGTCCCGCAAGGCGCTGATGGATTCCGTTCGCACGCGAAGTGTGGCGACCAGTCGGGATGTCGCCGTAATCAGGCGTCGGCAGCCTTGCCGGGAAACGTGTCGTTGAGCGCGCACCCCGCGATCGCCTTCCTCGCTTTTGCCTGATCCGGATGTATGCGCGGCGGCGAGGCTTAGCAGATGAGCGCCCGTTGGGCGAAGGATTGCCGTTCGTCGTTCGTCTACTAGCACATGAGCAATCGCTATAGCTGCCAATACTCCTGGCCTTTCTACGATCGATGGATTGCGGTGTTGAGGCGGTATGGACTTAATTTGGCAAATAGTCGCGCTGAGCGGTTGACTCTAAGTGACATCTACAAAAGGAGACGATCGATGAGCAGAATATTTTTACTAGTAGCGATGGTCGGTGTGGCCTTCGCAAGCTCGCCGAAAGTCGCAACGGCGCAGACCTTCGTTGAATTCGATGCGCCGAACTCAGGGACGACCGGTTACTTAGGGACTATACCGACGAGCATCAATTCATTAGGTGCTATTACGGGCTACACCCAAGACGCCGACAGCGTCACCCGCGGTTTCGTGCGGTCGTTCAGTGGCGAAATCGTGGAATTTGCTGCGCCGAACGCGGGAACCGACTCCAGTAGTGGCACGTTTCCATGGAGCATCAACTCGGGCGGTGCCATCACTGGAGATTTCGCGGACGCCCTGCACGTATACCACGGATTCATCCGCGCAGCCGGCGGTGATATTTCTGTATTTGACGGCCCAGGAGCCGGCGGTCAGGCGGGGAACGGCACTTTTCCTGTCAGTATCAATTCAGCCGGCGTGGCCGTAGGCACGTACAACGACTCAAATTGGGCGACGCACGGCTTCATCCGCGCTTCGAACGGCAACATCGTCGACCTGGATGTTCCTGAGGGCAGCCGCGGCACAAGTCCCCTGAGCATAAACTCCGCCGGCGTCGTGACCGGTTCTTACGATGACGTAAATGAGATCAGCCATGGGTTTGTCCGTGCCGTAGATGGAACTATCACAGAGTTCGACGTTCCGGATGGTGCCCATGGTACTAATCCGACCAGCATCAACGATAGCGGCGCGATCACGGGATCCGCGCGCAATTCGAACGAGGTCTTGAGGGGTTTCGTGCGATCACCCGATGGAACCATCGTGGAGTTTGACGTCCCGGGAGATAGCAATGGGGTGATTCCCACCAGCATCAATAACGACGGAATTGTCGCGGGATATTTTAAGGATGCATCTCTTAATCAACATGCGTTTGTGCGAGCGGTCAGCGGCGCTATCACGGTCATTGATGAGCCGATGGGAAATGCCTCTCCGTTACTGACGTCGGCGGACAGCATCAATTCAGATGGATCGATCACGGGAACGTATCTTGATGCGAAGAATGAACGGCATGGATTCGTTCGAATAGTGGCCGACAGTGCTAGTTCGACTTCAGGAAGCGACACTACCGTATCAACGCCGGCATCAGGTGAAAGTGTCGGCACCGCGACGCAGACTCAAAGTCAGTCGCCGGGTGGAACGGCCGGATCCGCTTCAGGCGGCGGCGCAATGGATCCCTTGTGGCTATTGGTTTTGCTGGCACAGGTCGGTGCGGCTGCCGTCGGGCGCACGCGGGGCAGAGCTTGATCGCGAACACGGCGAGTCGGCATCGAACGCCGTAGAAACCGGCCCTGCTCGCCGCTCGAACCAGTCCTCGTCAAACATGCGGTTATAGCTTTTCGTGGGGCCTCGCCAACGTACTCCTTCCTATAAGCCGTATTTTTGGGGCTGAATAGGGCAAAGGCGCCAGCAGCCTTACCGAGAAAGACGATGAAGTTTCGTTTACCACCAGTTCCTCTCCGTGCCACCATGGCGATTCGTCCATTGGCACCGCAATCGCGTCCGACGATAGCCCGGAGAGACAATCATGCAATTCGCGCTACCTCGCATCCTCAGCGTCAATGCGGGATTCCTGGACGCGGCGGCTTATCTCGCACTGAAGGGTCTTTTCACCGCCCACGTGACCGGAAATTTCGTCACGCTGGGAGCGGCACTGGTGCTGGGAACCTCAGGCGCCCTTGCCAAACTTCTCGCTCTGCCTGTGTTCTGCGTCGTAGTACTGCTGGCGCGACTTTCCTCACACGGTCTACGGGCGCGCTCGCTGCCCGTAATGAGCACTCTACTGGCGGCGCAGCTCGCGCTAACGATCCTTGGCGCAGTGCTCGCCACCTGGTTTGGGCCGTTCGCGAGCGCGGACGGGTACCCAGCGGTGCTGACCGGGATGATCCTGGTGGCCGCAATGGCGATTCAAAATGCCGCTCACAGAGTTCACTTGGCCAGCGCCCCGCCGTCAACGATCATGACGGCGACCAGCACCCAGATCATGATGGATCTCGGCGACGTGATGCACGGATTAGCGCCTGAGAAGGCAAGAGCGACGAAAGAGCGGCTGAGTCAGATGACGGTTGGTGTGTTTGCGTTCGCAGCAGGCTGCACGCTCGGGGCACTGCTCTACGCGCGGATCGGCGTCCTGTGCTTTTGGGTGCCGCCGGCTCTAGTTCTCGGCGCACTTTCGATGCGCAAAGCGCTCACCGAGGCCGATTTGCAGCCTCGATGATCGGCGCCACCACATCCTCTCAGTCGTTCGTGTGTGACCCGGCCTAGAGCCGCACACTCCCTGCGACAGAACCGATTAACGACCGACCACTTCGTCCCGCATGAAGGCGGCGCGTTTTCTGTGAGCGGCGCCGCGATGTGCGAAAGTGTAAGAGTACGCGGAAAGGCAGATAGAAGGATTCGCATGGCCGAGCGCCTCCGGCCGGTTACGACACTATCCGTGCCGCTGTCTATCAAAAAGCCCGCGTGCGTATGACAAAATATCCCATGAGCGTTGAAAACGTCAGTGCGCCTTCAAGGCAAGCTTCACATCTATGGCGACACCGGCCATTTCTACATTACTTCGCCTCGCGCACTCTTTCAGAATTCTCCTACCAGATTGCCGCAGTGGCGATGGGCTGGCAAATCTATGCGCTTACCCATAGCGCGCTCGATTTGGGTCTTGCAGGATTGGTGCAGTTCGCGCCGAGCTTCCTTCTCATGTTTCCGGCGGGACATGCGGCGGATCGCTATGCCCGCAATCGCGTCGTACTAGTCTGCTCGGCGCTCGAGGCGTTAGCCGCCGCCTACCTTGCCTGGAGCAGTTATACGGGGCAAGTGACGGTGTTCGCAATCTACGCCGCCTTGGCCGTGTTTGGAGTTGCAAGCGCTTTTGATAGTCCCGCGTCCGCAGCGCTGCTGCCGGCGGTCACGTCGGAGGAGCAGCTACAACAAGGCACCGCGCTATCGACCGGGGCCTGGCAATTTGCCGCAATCGCGGGTCCTGCCGCTGGTGGTTTGCTGTACGCGATTGCACCTACCGCTCCATATCTGGTGATGTTCGCGTTTTCGCTGTCCTCTGCCATCCTGATCGGCTCGATGAAAATGCGGATACTGGAACGAGTCAAAGAGCCGCCGACGCTTGCCACGCTGTTTGCGGGCGTGATTTTCGTACGCCGTAATCCGGCTATATTGGGGACTATTTCATTGGATCTGTTTGCCGTATTGCTCGGCGGCGCCACGGCCCTGTTGCCTATCTATGCAAGCGATATCCTACATACCGGACCCTGGGGACTCGGGGTTTTGCGTGGCGTGCCTTCGCTTGGCGCTTTGCTGATGACCGCGGTGCTGGCTCGCTACGCCATCAACAGGGGGGCAGGCCTTAAAATGTTTCAGGCTGTCATCGTGTTTGGCCTTGCGACCATTGTGTTTGGTGTTTCGAAACAATTATGGTTATCGGTCATCGCGCTTGCTGTCATGGGCGCCGCCGACGCAGTCAGCGTGGTCGTTCGATCCTCACTGGTGCAACTGGCCACGCCTGATGCGATGCGTGGCCGTGTCAGCGCCGTAAATTACCTGTTCATCAATGCCTCGAACCAGCTCGGCGCTTTCGAAAGCGGCGCCACTGCTGCCATTCTGGGCACAGTGCCGGCCGTGGTACTCGGCGGCATCGGCACAGTGGCGGTGGCGCTACTTTGGATGAAGCTGTTCCCAACACTGTATCGAGTCGACCGCCTCGATGGCGCGATCGCCCCTTAAATAGATGACTCACGTTGTGTCTTCCAGGTTCAAGCCGCAGCTGAAGCTCTTCGAGAGCCTCCGGCCTTTTAGCCGCAGTGGAACCGTGCGGGACGCACTCGCGGGCGTGACTCTTGCGTCAATGAGCATCCCGCAGGTGCTCGGCTATACCCGCATCGCCGGCACTCCGGTAATCACCGGCCTTTACACCGTCCTGCTGCCGCTCGTCGCCTTCGCGATCTTCGGATCCTCTCGCCACTTGGTCGTGGCAGCTGACTCGGCCACCGCGGCCATCCTTTTCAGTTCGCTCTCCCGGATGGCGGTACCAGGCAGCGAGCGGTATATGGCGCTCATCGGCATGGTCGCTCTACTGACTGCTGGGCTTCTGCTTCTGGCGAGGATCTTCAAGCTGGGCTTCCTCGCCGATTTCCTTTCGCGCACGGTTCTGGTCGGGTTTCTCGCCGGTGTCGGGCTTCAGGTCGGCATAGCGATGATGAGCGACATGATCGGTCTTACTACCCATTCGCCACGCACGCTCGCGCAGGTATGGGAGATCTTACAAAGTCTGCCGCGGCCCAACCTTCCGACTCTGGCGCTGTCCACGCTGGTAACGGGCAGCATCCTCGTCTGCAACCGCATTGCCCCGCGATTGCCTCTTTCACTATTCGTAGTCGTGGGGGCGATTGCGGCGAGCGCTCAATTTGGATTCGCCGATCGAGGCATCTCGGTCATCGGCCCAGTTCCTGGAGGGCTGCCGTCGATTGGGCTGCCCAACGTGACTTGGAGCGAAACTGTTGCGCTGCTGTCCGCGGCCGGATCATGCTTCGTGATGATTATCGCGCAAAGCGCCGCGACGTCGCGAGTATCGGCGTTGCGGTATCGCGAGCGCGTCGACGAGAATGCGGACATCCTCGGTCTCTCGGCCGCGAACGTAGCCGCGGGGGTGAGCGGGACCTTCGTGGTAAACGGCAGTCCGACGCAGACCACCTTGGCGGAGCGCTCGGGCGCTCGCAGCCAGCTAGCGCAACTGGTATTTGCAGGCATTGTGCTGCTCGTACTTTTGGTCCTGACCGGTCCGCTTCAGTACCTGCCTCGTTGCGTGTTGGCAGGGATCGTGTTCACGATCGCGATGGAAATGATCGACTTGAGGAGTCTGCGCGACATCCGTCGCGAAAGCCCCGGTGAGTTCTATCTTGCTATTGTGACGGCGGCGACAGTTGTCGCAATCGGTGTCGAGCAAGGCATTGTGCTGGCGATCGCTCTGTCGCTCTTTAGGCACGTGCGCCACAGCTATCGGCCGCACACGATGATGCTCGCGCCCGACACGGCCGGCCGGTGGGTGCCGGCGCCCACGACGCCAGGAGAGGTGACCGCGCCGGGGCTGATCATCTATCGCTTCGATGCGGATCTGTTTTACGCGAACGCGAACACATTCACCGACGAAGTGCGCGCTCTCGTCGAGCGCGCGCCGACACCCGTTGACTGGTTCGTCGTTGACGCCGGCGCGATCACGGATATTGACTACTCCGCGGCGCAGTCGCTACGCGATCTATTTGGCGATCTAGCGCGTCGCGGCGTCAGCGTGGTCTTCGCTCGCGTCAACTCGTACCTGCGGTCCGACATGGACCGACACCGCATCACCGCGGTGATCGGCGACACGCAGATTTTCGCGACTCTCCACGAAGCCATTGCTGCCGTGCGCGGCGGCGCGCCGACACATATAAAGGACGATCAGAGGTGATGGAGTTCGCTGCACAACCAGTAAGTCTTGCGAGAACGAACGCTCCAACGACTACATTCAAGCAATCGGTGCGTATCAATCGGCGGTGCAGTCAATGTCCGCCCTATTTGGGGCCTCGTGTAATTAGCGCCGCGCCGCCCCGCTAGACTCGCGGATCGCCTTGAATTCCGACGTGACCCGCCACTCAGGCCACCGTCGCGAGTTCCCCAGCTCCAGCCCGATTCGGTAGAAGAGGTCGACGTCATCCGCCGCGCCACGCAGGTCCCAGCTCGGGCTCCAGGTGTCGCAGGTCTCATGATAACAATGCGCGGTGTAGTCATTGACCCAGGCGTCCCCAGCACTACGGCCGCCGTTGATCAGGTCTACGCCACCACCGATTGCCATCAACAGCAAGGTCGGTACGCCGCGCTTGGCGAGCGAAAAATGGTCGGCACGATAGAAAAGACCGCGCTCCGGCTTGGCATCGGGCGTAACGGTGCGGCCTTGCGCGGCAGCGGCGCGCGCAAGATCATCCTCGAGTTCATTCTGTCCGGCTCCGATAAGAACGATGTCACGCGATGGCCCAGCCGTCTGCAGGATGTCGAGTGTCATGTCCGCAACCGTCTTTTCAGGGCGGTAGAGCGGATGGACGCCAAAGGTTTCCGAGCCAAGTAGCCCGAATTCCTCTGCGGTCCAAGCCGCAAACACGAGCGTACGCTGCGTGCGCGAGCGATGCGCAAACGCGCGCGCGATTTCAAGCACTCCGGCAATGCCAAGCGCATCATCGTTGGCCCCCGGCCTGATGGTCCTTCCCTGGGAATCAGGAGCGCCGATTCCAAACGTGTCCCAGTGCGCGGCGAACAGGATGGTCTCGTCAGGATGTGTCGTGCCCGTAAGCTTGGCGAGGACGTTATGACTCTCCACGCGTTCGGTCTTGACCGGCATGTCGATGCTGAAGCGTGCGTTGCCGAGCTCGACTGGCCGGAACTTGGGATCGCGCGCTTGGCGTTTGAGCAACTCAAAGTCGAGTCCCGCCTTGGCGAAAAGACTGACCGTGGCTTCGCGCGCCAGCCATGCCTGCAAAAGTACGGGTTGCAGCTGGTCAGCGGGCCTGACAATGTCATAGGTGCCTCCCACTGTGTTGGAGGCGACGTTCCATCCGTAGCCTGCAGCCGCGGTCTCATGCACGACGAATGCGGCAATTGCGCCGCGCCGGGCTGCTTCCTCAAATTTGTAGGTCCAGCGCCCGTAGTAGGTCATTGCGCGACCGCCGAACTTCCCTGCTACGGGCTCATCCGGCCCGGCTTCGAAATCAGGGTCATTGACGAGGAAAATTGCGACCTTACCGTGCAGGTCGACGCCCTTGAAGTCATCCCAATTTCGTTCCGGCGCCGCGACGCCGTAGCCGACGAACACCATCCGTGCATCGCTGATCGTTACGCGAGAGATGGAGCGGCGCGTCTGTGGGTTGATGTCGCGCCCCGCAAGCAGAGGCAGAGTCGTACCGCCAACTCGTATCTCGAGCCGCGTGGGCGGACCTGCGATCGTGTGAACCAGCGGTACATGCTGCAACCAGCCGCCGTTTTCACCACCCGGCTGCAGACCGAGAGCGCGGAATTGGTCGACTAGGTAGGCTACTGTCTTCGTTTCACCGGGCGTGCCCGGTGCACGGCCTTGGAACGCATCCGAGGCCAGCGTCTTGGCCGTCGCCGACATCCGGGTAGGATTGATCGGCGATAGCGAGTCGGCTGTGACCGGGAAAGATGCCAGCACGGCAGTGGCAATGATCGGGCCCAACATCCACTTCAATTCTTTTCTCCAGCAGATCCGGTGGCCAAGATTCGATCGCGCAGATTACATAGCCGGATTGTCAATTGCGTCGCCTAACGGCGGCTTAACGTGGGCGAATAGTAGCGTACCGCCAGGCACGTCGCGCGCGGTGCCTACCGCAGCGTGCAACTCTGCAGGCCGGCGAGCGCACGATGGAAGTGTCTCTTCCGGGCAATTCTCGGCGGAGCGCTGCAGCGTGAACTTTCAATGCCGCGTGCACGGCTTCCCCTGGCCACAAAATTAAGTTGCTGGCCGAGAATGCCACGAACGTAGAGTGTCCAGGAGGCTTGCTAGCGCGGATGTTGTTTCACTGACAGTAAATCGGGTCAAGAACAGGCACTGTAGAGCGCATCTGACAATTGCGCGCCGATGAGGTACTTTGCTCTAATCTGGAGGGTGGAGCTTTGACCATGGACTGTGAGTGCGAAGTCCTCGTCATGGGGGGCGGCCCGGCGGGCAGTACGGCGGCGACCCTGCTTAGCCGGCTGGGCCGCAAGGTCATCTTGCTGGAGAAGGCCCGCCATCCACGCTTTCACATCGGCGAATCCCTGCTGCCGATGAATCTGCCGTTGTTCGAGCGGCTCGGCGTTCTGGACAAGGTCCGAGCCATGGGCGTGTTTAAGCCTGGCGCCGATTTCGAGGCGGACAATGAGCGCGGCTACAATTCATTCGCATTCAATCGCGCCATTGGAAACAGTCCACCGCATGCATATCAAGTGTGGCGGCAGGACTTTGACAAAATGCTGTTCGACCATGCGGGTGCCACCGGCGCGGATGCCCGGGAAGGTCACGAGGTGGTTGCGGTCGAGCAAATCAATTCTCGCCGCAGCAACGTCGAAGTCCACACCGAAGCAGGCCACAGGTACCGAATCACAACTCAGTATGTTGTGGATGCGACGGGACGCGATACGTTCCTGTCTTCCAAAAAGCGCCTGCGCCGTAAGAACCTCGAGCACCAGAGCGCTGCAATATTTGGTCACTTTCGTGGAGCCGAGTGCCGTCCCGGTGAGGATGCCGGCAATATCAGCATCTATCGCTTCGGGCACGGTTGGATATGGATGATTCCATTGCCTAACGGTGTCATGAGCATCGGCGCGGTGTGTCGTCCTGCCTATCTGAAGCAGCGCAAGGGAAAGACCGTCGATTTCCTAATGGAGACCCTGAACCAGAATGAAGGCCTCAGGAAGCGTATGGAGCACGCCGAGTTGATTGGTGATGAGGTGCGTGTAACCGGCAATTATTCGTACGATTCAACGCGGATGGGTGGCCCGGGCTGGGTAATGATCGGTGACGCTTTCGCGTTTCTCGACCCGGTGTTTTCTTCCGGAGTGTATCTCGCCATGAGCGGGGCCGAACAGGCCGCGAATGTGGTCGACAGCGCGCTTAATGAGCCACGGCGTGAGGCTAGCTTGCTGCGCAAGCTCGAAAGGCGGCAACGAGCCGGCATGGCACGGTTCGCATTTTTTATCTACAGGTTCAATGGTCCGATCATGGACCGGATCTTTCGGCAGCCACGCAATCTCTGGCAGATGGAGCAGGGCGTGATTTCGATGCTGGCCGGCGATTTGTTCGATTCGCCGAAAGTCGTGCGCCGCCTGCGGGCATTCAAGGTTGTCTATGCCCTGACAGCTTTGCGTCACTTCATGCGCTGGCGCGGCGAACATCGATATCGCCTGGAACAGGCCAAGTTGCAATTCACCGGTGGCACGACGCCTCTCGATCGCCAGTAGAGTCGATCGCGAGGCGCCGGCCGAGATCAAGGGGCCAGCAAAGGAACGATCTGAGTGCTGCAATCCTTAACGATCAAGGCCCGTCGTTCGCGGCTTGTAGCGCAAGAGACGCTGGGTACCGCGAAATAACGGATAGCTGACAAGCAGGATGGCAAGCGCAATCACGCTGTGATGCGGATCGCTGAGCGCAACGCCGACGATAAAGGCGAGTCCAATGAAGATTGCGATGCCCGTGGTCCACGGATAACCCCAGGCCCGATACGGCCGCGATGTGTCTGGCTCCCGTATACGCAACACGATCAGCGAGATAAACATCAGCAGATAGTTTACTGCCAGAAGTAGGGCGATCACGCCAAGCACAGCGCCGAAGGTCCCGGAAAACAGGAACACCCCTGTGACAACCGTGCTCAGCAGCAACGCGGTCGTTGGAGTGCCGCCAGCATTGACCCGGGTCGCCTGGTGCGCAAAAAGCCCGTCGCGCCCCATCGCTAGTAACACCCGTGCCGTCATCAGCACTCCCGCATTGATAGTGCCCAGTAGCGAGACGATCACAATGACCCGAATGATCTGATCGCCGTGAGTGCCGAACAGGACCGCTGCGGCCGCGCCACCGACGAACGGTTCGTCTGCCATTCTCGCCATGGGCAACGTTCGCAAAAACGCCACGTTTAGCAACAGGTACGTGGGGATGATCACTGCCAGTCCGCGGAATATCGCGCGCGGAATCTCGCGGCCGGGATTGTGCAACTCCTCACCAAAGAAAGTCACCACATAGTAACTGTCGTAGGCAAATATTACCCCCTGCATCGCGAGCATCCAGGCGGCGATCAGGGCGATGCCGTGGGGCGTGGGAAGGCTGCTGTCGCCGTGTACGGCCGCTGGCTGGGGCATGATAAACGCGGCAACTATCACCGCTCCGAGCGCAAGCGTTTTCGCAACGGTCGTGATTACCTGTATGCGGCCGCCGCCGCGAACGCTGTGCCAGTTCAGCATCGTCATCACGATTAGCGTCGCAAAGGCGACTGCTACGGCATGGCCGGCCAGTGACGGCACCAACACATAGGCGTACTCGCCAACCAACAGCAGCAGCGCGGCGTCCGAAGCGCAGTCCAACGCCCACTGCGTATAGCCAACAAAAAAACCGGCGTAGTCGCCTAGCGCGCGTCTGGCGAAGGGGTAGGGGCCGCCGCTGAGCGGGATCATTGCGCCGAGTTCGGCAAACACCGTAGCGCCTAGGAGCGCATTGATGCCGCCGAATATCCACACCGCCATATACAGCCACGCGTTCGGCAACAATGCGGCGATGTTTCCCGGCGCGTACAGGATCCCGCCGCCCATTGTCGTTCCGATACCGACTGCGAGTGCAAATGCCATACCCAGGACGCGCAGCAGGCTGCCGCGGGACGACGTCTTGCCCGCTTCTAGGGGGAACGCTTTGATTTTGACCTCTAATGGGGATCAGGCTGGCAATCGGCATGGTAGCCGTTTTTGTTGGTCATCGCGACCAGAGCGCGGCTGCGCTACTAACAGTGATCAGCGTGCCGGCAGCGCCAATTGATATACAGCCGCAGCGCGGCGCGGCTCGAATAGGGCAAATCTGTGTCGACGGAGTTGTCGTCAGAAAAGCCCTACACGCCGGATTACTTCAATTCAGCGGCCCGCTCGCTTTTTTCATTCGCAGAATATGGCGATCTTTGGGAACAATGCACATCCCCAGCCGTAAATGTAGGGAAACCCACTACTCTTAATGGAGGGCTGTTGATCGCCGATGATACAGGCAACAGCGTCTGGTGGGTCTCTGCGGCATAGCCTTAACGCGCAGTCAGAGCCAGCGAAACTTTTCAGCACCGAACACCGTACGACCTCCGTACGTGGACGAACGAATCCGCTCCTCATCGAGAACGGATTCAAAATCCGGGCCGGTTGCGAGGTTTTCGAGCGCGCGCGCCTGCGTATCGAGCCGACGGATTGCCGCAAGACGATCGCTGTTGCCCAGCTTCGCGCGCTGCATGGCCCCTTTGAGCACACGGATGGTTTCATCGTAGACGTGCAGCGGCACCGGGAATGGGTGGCCATCCTTGCCGCCGTGCGCAAACGAAAAGCGTGCCGGATCGGAAAAGCGGGCCGGCGTTCCGTAGACAACTTCCGCTACGAGTGCAAGTGAGGCAATCGTGCGGGCGCCGACGCCGGGCGTGAGCAAAAGCTCCGGGAAGTCCTTCGGCCCACGCTCCGCTGCCGACGCCAAAGTGGCATGCAGGCGTTTGAGCATGACGTCCGAGAGGCGCACGTCATGGTGCGCGGGCATATGGAGATGTGGGAAGACGGTGGCTTGAGAGATAGGCTCCTCGTCCTGGGTCGCCGATGGAACCACTTCTGCAAACAAGCTTAGGTTTGTATTGCGCGATTCGCGCAGGCGCCGCAGATGCGCGATCGCTAAGTCCGGCCCCTTTTGCACTAGCGCAAGCCCGGTTTGGCGACTACGCGCAGCGCGCGCGTCCGCCAGATTGACGATCTTCCCCTGATTGCGCCCCTCAATCGCTGCATGCGGAGAATCGAGGAAGGATTTGAGATTTTCCGAAAGCCAGTGATAGCGTCGCGCTTCCCGCCGCGATGCGCTCATTCCCTGTTGCACGACGCACCAGCGAGCTTCGCGACTTACGATAAATGCGTGCAAATACAGATCAAACCCGTCCTGCACGGCAGCGCTGTCCACCTTCGCGACCAGTCGGCTTGCGCGGGTCAGAGGTGTGGCATCAAGGCCCGTCCATTCGCCTACCTGCGCAAGCTCCATCGGTGTGCGACGGGAATGTCGTCCGCGCCCTCCACATACATATAGGCCGAGTTCGGACTGCACCGGCTGCAGGCCGCGTTTCAGGGCTCCCATCACGCTCGTTGTAACGCCTGAGGAATGCCAATCCATGCCCATTACTGCGCCAAAGGACTGGAACCAAAACGGATGAGCGAGACGGCGCAGAACCTCATCGCGTCCGTAGTGATGCACGACCGCTTCTACGATCACGCGTCCCAACGAGGCCATGCGGGTGGCCAGCCAATGGGGTACATGACCGGTGTGCAGCGGCAGATCGGCGCTGCCTGTTCGAGTTGCCATTCAGGAAGTGTGAACTCGCGGTCTGGACACGTCAAAGAACTCGGAATGTAGGTCGGTGAAATGGCGCTCGCGCATGCGTCGCCACTCCGTCACAGAACACCAGTGGTTTTATGGAGCGACATCGCCCGCGCGTTCGGCGATCGGGCGCGCGTAGCGCACGAGGGACACCAGGGCTTTGCCTGGCTCCTCGGTTATGAGCAGATGCGCCGAATGTTCGAACCAGATCAAATGCTTGCTCGGCGACTTTACCTTTGCGAACCACTCAGCCGAGACGTAGGCATTCACGTTCTTGTCAAAGCGGCCAACTAATAATATCAGTGGAACATCGAGTGTGATCGTAGTGCTGCGCTCAGCGAGCAGGCCGGGAAGCAAGTAGGGGGTTGAGAAAGCGTTCCCGTCCCAGAGATGGCGGATCTCGTCATCGGTATAGTCGGGCGACAGGTACGACAAGTCCGACTCCGCGTCATTAGTTCTTCGATAGGCCATCGCTCCGCCATAATAGGTCATCCACTTCCGCTCGACGTACGTGTTCTGGATCGGGGTGGGCCTATCTGATGCAGGATACGGTGCGATAGACTGTAGCTCGCGAATTGCGTCAGCATTCCCGTCTTGCCGAGCGGCCTCCATTGCGAACTGCCACCCTCGGCGTTCGCTTTCAGGCATGTTGGCAACTTGGGCAACACCAATATAGGCGTAGAGCCAGTCGGAATGGCGTTTGGCGAGCTCAAGGCCTAGATAGCTGCCATAGGAGTGGCCGAGAACGAAGATCTTGCTCTTGCCTAATGTCCTGCGGGCCCATTCAGCCATCTCCTCGGCGTCGGCGACCATGCGCTCATTGGTAAGGGTCTGCGCGACTGCGCCAGGATCGGACAAAAGATAGGTTTTGCCAGCTGCGCGCTGATCCCACTGGACCACCGTGAAATACTCCTCCCAACTGTGCGTAGACCACCAGCTCATCGGAATCGAAACATAGCCGGGTCCGCCGTGGATGTAGAGCAACACAGGATTTCTGCGATCGACGCCGCGTACCGAAACCCACTGGTCGATTCCCCCAATGCGCACCTTTTCCAGTCGCTGGACTCCATCGGAGGTCAATATCTTTCGCGCACTGCCGATGATCGCCGTCGCTTCAGCACGGCTCGTAGGCCTGACAGGGACCTCAGCATGCGGGGTTGAATCGGCGAAAGCGTCTGGACTGCCCGCGGAGGCAGTCATGATGACGAGGGCGACCAGAAGCTGAATAATTCCGGCGGAGCCGCGGATATTAGAATTAAAAGCGCGTCCTAAGTTGGACATGGGATATTTCCCTTCGCGTCCGCCGCACCGTTGACTCTCTGCTGACCTTCGCGAATGATCGTTTCCGGGCAACTGCAATTTAGTCTTCCGCTTCGTCAACGCCTCACGTGCGTCTTCAGCTGCTTCCGGTTCGACCCGTTGTGACTGGTGTTTTTCGAGATTCATCGCCGCGCTGTTTAGATCTGCGTGCTTAGCGAGCGCGACTGAGAAATCCGTATGTCGGTGACCCAATTCCACCGCGGGCCACCTCTTAGCGCAACGACACTACGTTCCTTGCGTCAGCTTGATGAACTCAGGGTTGTCGCGTAATGACGCGAGATCCGGGTCATTTCTCATCCACCCATAGTCTGCGTAACCTTTGGCAATGCCTTGGCGCAGCCCTTCGAGGGCGCGCTGCGACTCGCCTATCCGAGCGTACAGGCAGGCACAGTTATAGAGCATCAGAGGATCGTCGGGGCTGATCTCGAGCGCTTTGGCGCCCTCGCGCTGGGCCTCATCTTTTCTGTTTATCTCCGCTAGCGCGACCGCATGAACCATTCTAGCCCGCGAGTCGTCCGGGTTCTGCAGTAGGTAATTGGGCAGCAGCTCCAGCACCCGGTCACGCGCCGCGCGGGCTTCTTCCCTACGCCCGAGTCCATCACAGGTCATCGCCAAGTCCATATGAGCCGTAAAGAACGTAGGCTTGAGCTCGATTACGCGCCGGAACAGCCCGTAGGCTTCCGCGAACTCACCGTTCGTGAAATGAATGCGTCCGAGCGTCCAGTGGGCTACGAAATCATCGGGGTCCAGTTCGACCGCCTTGCGGCTCGACGCGCTGGCCTCCTCGAGCTTCCCCCATACGAAGTAGGATAATCCCATCGCGGTGTACGCTTCCGGCAGGTTGGCGTCGTACATCAGCGCCTTGAACGAGAGTTCCTGTGCCCGGACGCGATACGTCTCCTCGCGGGCGAAGTATTGATACCTCTGCCCGTAGGCGCTTGAGCAGGCCGCGTACGCCGCCGCATAACGCGGGTCGAGCTCGATTGCTTTCTCGAATAGCTGAATCGCGTATTCGACGCTGCGCTTGGTCATGCGGACCAGGTACTCCTGGCCTCGCAGGTAGAGATCGTAGGCCTGAGCATTGACGGTATGGCGCTTGGTCAGTGAGACCTTCTCCGAGAAGGAAAGCTTGAGCTTCAGCGCCTCAACAATCTGTTGCGCAACCTGCTCCTGGATATCGAAGATGTCGTCGAGCTTGCCCTTGTAGGTGTTTCCCCAGAGTTGCCGGTTCGTCTGCACGTCAACAAGCTGGACCGTGATGCGAACTGAGTCTTGAAATCGCCGCACGCTGCCGCCCACTATGTAGCGGGCGCCCAGTTCACTGCCCATGGCGTGCACGTCGTGCGTACGCTCCTTCATTTGTTTGGTCGCCCAGCGCGAGACGAGCTCGATCTCGCCTACCGCCGACAGTCGTGCAGTCAGCTCCTCGGTCAGTCCGTCGCTGAAGTAGTCCGTTTCCTTGTCGGGACTGATGTTGTCAAACGGCATTACGGCCAAGGCACCGCGCTCGACGGGTGCCGTAGGGCGCGCGTTAGTGCGTGCGTCGGAGTCTGCACCTGGCGCTGCTGGTTTCGTCTCCTGCGGCGGAGCAAGCGTGACTCCAATCCGCTCGAGCGAGCGCAGGATCGACTTGAGGTTTACCTCGGAATCGCCGCTCTGGAAGTACTCAACGTGCTGGATGCCGGCCAATTGGTATTTCAGCGTAGGCGGAATCATCGTCGGCTCAAGGTGCACTGGCAGGATATGCCCCTTGCGCTCACTGACGAGCACGACCTCCTTGGCTACGTTGTGGGAGTGAACCGAAGACTTGGTAACCATCAGGAGCAGAACCTTAGCGTTTTCCAGCGCGTTTACGATCTGCTCGCTCCACTGCGTAGCCGCATCGATCCCACCTTGATCGATCCACAACGACACTCCCGCGGCACGAAGTTTCGTGGCGAGCTCAAGGACCCGACCCGCGTCGTCCCGCGAATAACTTACGAAGACTTCGGCATCTGCCGCCACGGAGCTCCCTCTTCGGTTAAGGTTAAATTGGTCGTGGTCGTCGTTTGAGAGGAAGGTTAGCACGAGGCTTGGCCCGCTGGGCAATGTGGCCGAGCCGAAGCTCCCGGGCCGGTAACAGGCGAACTCGTTCCTTTGGCGCCGGCCGCGACAAGCGGCAGCGCAACATGCATTCGGTATCGGGAATTCAATGCGCAGACTGCCGCATCACGGTCCGAATTGGCTGTTCACCGATATGCGCTTAGCGCCCGAAAGATCTCAATCGCCTCGAGCCAATCCTGGTTCATGGGAAGCATAGAAGCTACGTACGATGACGGTTGAAATCAGAAATTCGAAGCTCTGGAAATTACCTGTGAAGAAGCCGTTGCTGTTTGCTCTCTGTGTTCTGGTTGCGGTCAGCTGTGAACGTGCGCGGGCGGATCCCTGGCAGCCTTCTGCTGGACATACGCAAGTGCCGATTTGGCCAATGGCGATTCATGATACGCATCCTGTCGCAGGTTCGGAGGCGGCAACAGCCCGGCGTCACAGCCGCGGCGGGTGGTTGATCAACGTGTCATAGTGGGGATCGTCCTTAAGCAGCAACAGCACTTAGGAAGGGTCCCCCAAGAAGTCGCTGCGCGTACTGAACGGCACGCGCAACAGACGTGCCACTTCGGCGTAACCCTCCGCGACGTGGCAGGCGCGCACCAGAATTACACTTCGTAGGAAGGACACGCTCGGACCGTTAGTCGCGTCGCCCTCCTCAGGATCCTTCGCCCGTGCGATCTCAATGGTCGCAAGCGCAGCCAAGTGCTCGCTCAACATTGATCCTATCCCTATTCGGAATCGCCGATTCTGCCCGGTTTCACGTCACGATGCGGCCGCTGATTCCGGGCGCAGCTGACCCGCAAGTTCCATAACGATATCCGCAGGAAGTCCGGCACGCCTCGCCGCCTCCCGAATGGCATTCCCGTTTTCCGCTTCATATAGGCAATATGTCTTGCGCTTGTCCGCGGAAAGAAACGAATGCAGCCATTTGACGCCGCATAAGGCGTTTACATCGCCAATAGCCTTGAGATCCGCTGCAGAGGGGTTCAGCGATTCGGCGAAATTTCTTTCTATCATGAACAGTGGCATGGTCGTCTCCAGAGTGATTAAGTGACAGCGAGATCTGAATGCACGCCTTGAAGACCGTGCCGAATGGCATAAGCCGCAACGTCGGCACGGTTGGCACATTTGGTCTTGTTCAGAATACTGCGGACATGCGTTGCGACAGTATTGAGACTAATCGCCAGTATTTGCGCAACGTCCTTGTTCGTGCGTCCGATAGCAAGCAGACGTAGTACTTCGACTTCACGAGCCGTAAGGTCATCGGGGAATGTGATACCACCGTTCTTTGCATGCAATAAGGCATCGATATCAATGACGAGGCGCTTCATTCCAAACCGGCGAGCGAGCCGCTCAGCCTCGCGCAACTGCTGAAGGCCTAGGTGCTGCTCCGCCTCTGTCTGCCGAGTCACCAGGAACGCGCCGTACCGAAACAGCGTCCGAGCGAGAGAGGGCCACGCGCGCATTGCTCGATTTAGCGCCATAGCCTTCTCAAAGTGCTTGCTGGCAAGGTCCGGTCGGTTTGCGGTTGCAGCCAGCATGGCCAAGTACAGGTCCGTGGCACCGAAGCAAACTGCGGTCGGATGATTGGCTGTTTGCCCTTCATAGGGACGTAACAGCTGATAAATAGAGTCGGCGTGCGCGGCGTCCGCCAATATGCAGCAGGCCTGGGCACAAAACACTAAACCGGTCACGTACATATCGTCGCGGCGAATGGCGTGACAGCCATTCTCGACAAGCCGATAAAAAATGGCACGCGTCTCAGCGATCAAGCCTATTTCTGCGCAGATGAGCATCAGACCAGGCTCCCACATGCGCTTATTTCCGCTCGCGGCAAGTTCCTTTATCTGTGGCGCCATTGCGTGCACGTGGCCAAGGTCGCGGTTCAAGGCAAACATCTGTGCGCCGTAGACGCCGTCGGCATCGTCGCGCCGAGTCTTTGTACCGATTTCCAGCAACTCCTCAATTCGAGATTCAAGATCCGCCCAGTCGCCACGCAGCAGCGCCAGGGTCACACGATGCGCACCTGTCTGATATTGATGCAGTCCGAAACGCGCAGTACTGAGGCCGTCATATTGCTCGAGCAGTGCTTCGAGATCCTCTAGCTGCCCGGATTCGAAATAGTTTAAGGCCTGCCAGTGAAAGGCGTCGGCCAATACGTCGGCGTTGCCCGTCGAGCGAGCCACTGCAACGTATTCCCGTCCGATCAGCAGGCGACGCAGCAAGCTTTCAGGATCACCGCGTAGCGCCATATTCGTGAGTTGGTAGCACGAGCAGCGCGCTACCGCATCACAACTGTTACTGGCCATATCCAGAGCTTCGTCGACCAAAAGGCGCATTCGCGATTTGTCCGCGAGGGTTCTCTGCGCGAACGCCAGCGTTGCCAGCGCTTTCGCGCGAGGGACTGAATCAACCTCGGGCAAGAGCTTCAATGCACGCTCAAGCAGCGGAATGAAGTGCTGCTGCTCTACGTGTCGCGACGTCATCGCAAGAAGCATCAGAACATCGACGAGCAGTTCGGCGCTTCCCAATACACGCGTCCGGTTCACAGCTTCGAGCAGTACCTCAATCGACTCTTGGATCTGCCCCAGTTGCTTCAGCGCCGAGCCCTTTAGAATGTAGGCGCGAGCGAGTCGTTCATCGTGCATTAGTCCGCCACTCTCCATGGTCTTAATGGCTCGGTCGTAATGCAGAAGCGCATCTTCAAATCCGTAAACCCGGACGGCGCTTTCGGCGGCCCGTAGCGCGTAATCAACCGCCTTGTCGGTATATCCCAGCGCGGCTGCCACATGGTAATGGTGCGCAATCCGAGACAGTGCGGGTTCTAGGTGTGCGGAATGAACCGCGACGAGTGCGTCGCCGGCTCGGCCGTGCAAGCGAAACCGATCAACCGAAGGTAAGTCCTCATAGATCGTTTCGCGGATCAATGCATGCGTGAATTCGTATCCATCTGACACATCGCCGGTCGATTGAATTATACCCGCCTGTATGGCTGGCTCGAAGTCAGTCAATACTTGCCGCACGTCCTCTTCCTTGGCGGCGGCGATCTCGCGAGCCGTGAATTGTCGGCCGTAAACCGCAGCAATACAGAGTATCTCGTTGCATCGGTCCGATAGCCGAATCAACCGTCGGCCGATGGTTTCATGTACACCAGCGGGAATTCGCGCGGGCATTGCTGCAATTCCAGCTCCAGCGCTCTCATCAATCAGTACCTTGATCAACTCGATGGCAAACAACGGGTTACCATCCGTCTGTTGATAAATCATCTTGATCGCGGAATCAGTCAAGCTGACGTCGCACAATCGCTCGGCGACCTCACCGAGGGCAACCTGAGAGAGTCTGGCAAGATGGACGCGCTCAACATCGGAATCGCGCCTCAAAGCGCCAAGCGTGCTCTGCAAAGGTGATTTTCTTGAGGCAGCGGCATCGCGATACGTGCCGACGATGAGCAATCTACTGCGCAGCAACTCCTGACTCAGGAATTCAAGAAGTGCCAGTGAAGGCGCGTCGGCCCAGTGCAAGTTGTCCAGAACTAACGTCATGGGAACTTGCTGTGTGGCTTGATGGAAGAACTGCCGGATGGCGTCAAAAGTGCGAAAGCGTGCCGGGCTCGAATCCGTTATGGCGCTCGGCACTTCTTGAATCCGGTGTGATGAGTCGAGGAGCTCGGGCACGAGGGCGGCGATATCCTTCGTTGCTTGGCCCATGTTGAGACGCACCTCATCGAGCGATGACGCGTCTATATATGCCCGTAGAATTTGTACCCAGGGCCAATACGATGGCGCCCCGGCTTCCTCATGACAGCGTCCCCAGAGCACAAGAGCGCCCTGATCCTCCGCCATGTCCGCGACGGCCTCGGCGCATCGTGTCTTGCCGATCCCGGGTTCACCGGATATCAACACCAGCTGGCGTCGACCTGTAAGCATGCGGTCAAAGGCTGCCCGAAATACGTCAAGTTCGCGTTCTCGCCCGACGATAGGCCGATGTCCTGCGACCGGCGAGCGTGCGTGCTTGGACCACCACGATGTGCTTGCTTTTGCGGGCGCCTCCACGGGTGCAGGAGCAACCGTATTGTTGCTGGTCGCGGAAGGCGACCCGCCGGCCGTCCGCGGGGGTGCGGCCGTGCGCCTACCATCTGGTAACAGCAGTTGTGATATGCGCTCGACAAAGGCCGGCGAAGATTCAGCCGCGGGCAGTCGCCACCATTGCACCTCGCGAAACTTCTCTGGAACCCGGGCGTCCGTGTCGCGCGTGCCGTCGATGGCGACCGGCACCAGGAACGCCTTGTCAGCTGCCATCAAATGTGAGCGGTCGATCGCGAGCTTCCATTCAAGGCGAAAGTAACCCTCGGCGCGCGCGCGCGTGTTCTCCGAGATAACCGGAATGAAGAGCGCGCACGTCTTGATCTGCTGTTTGATCGCCGTATCCCAGATATCGCCGCCTCGCAGCTCGCTTTGATCGAACCAGACCTCGATCCCTGCGGCACGCAAGACCGCGCAAATCCGCTGTGCTGCGTCTGCGTCTTCCGAGGCATAGCTGATAAAGACGGCTTGGTGGCTGCCTTTGGCTATAAGGCTGCCACTGAGCTCCGGTTCATTTTCCAAAGCTTTGTATCCGGATTTTGATTCTAGAGAGACATGAGACTGACCTACAGAGCACGGCTGCGCACCCGCGCCTGCAGAAAGATCTGGCGCGCCAGAGCCGTTTGCCATAACCGCCCCCCCGGGCAGCGTCGAATTCTAGTCGCCGAAATCGCGAGCTATCAGTGGGCTACCTGCTCCAATCTGACGGAAATCTTATACGAGGATGAGAGTCTTTTTTAACACTATCAGGAGCTTAAGTCCATTCGAGTCCGGGACCGACGGTTCGCGCGTCGGTGGACTAGTCCATGCATTGTCGATTTAAAATTCTGAATATTTCCACAGGGCTAGAGTCTGCATTTTAATGCTGCGCAAGCAAGGGAGTCCCGGAGTTTCACTTTTGGGCCGGATGGAACGCCAAAGTCCCCACTTGTTGCAGCGCGGGAGCGACCGCGGCACGCCTTAAGACTACCCCCGCGCAGTACTGTCGATTCAGAAGCGAAAACGCGGCCGAACATAATCGACTATAGCGATAATGTGCTGATACCGGCGCCGAGATTACGTTCCAATCAGAAATTTTGACCCTCGCTCCTCCGTCATGTTTAGCAGGCGCTGCCGTCGCAGCTGATGATTATCGACTATACCGTCGGCCATCTTGTGGGCGCCGCTGTAGGTTGCGGTAACTTCGCCGTTTGCGAACGTGACCGCTGCGTAATTCCGTAACGGCACGATGATTCTGGCTGGCATCAGCATCCCCAATCCATGCGCGCCATCCGCGCGCTCGATAAGCACCGCTGTCATGTCGGCTGGCCTTGACACTCGATGAGACGATTGAGTTAGCCGTCCAGCCGCCGGCGCAGCCGCTCCCGACGGATGTAATCTGCGGGGCTATCCATGGATAATCGACGCGGCAGAATTCGTGTATGACCGTCGAATAGGAAACCGTCAATGTCTTTGAGATCTCTTTTAGCGGGTTCGATCGCCTTTATCGTCATGATGTCGGCCCATTCGTCCGTAAATGCACAAACACACGACCCCTATTTGTGGCTCGAACAGGTCGATAGCCCGCGCGCCATGACTTGGGTGCGAGCCGAGAATCATAAGACCGTCGCCGAGTTGGAGAAGGATCCCCGTTACAGCGGTCTCTACAAAGACGCGCTCCAAATCGCGGAAGCCAAGGATCGCATTCCGACTCCCAACACCTTGGACCGCGCGATCTTCAATTTCTGGCAGGACAGTGATCATGTACGCGGGATCTGGCGCAAGGCGACTCCCGAGAGCTATCTCTCTGAGTCTCCTCAGTGGACCACGGTCCTGGATTTAGACGCACTGGCGAAGGCGGAAAGAGCCAACTGGGTCATGCAAGGCGCGGCCTGCACAGAGCCGGATGAACATCATTGCATGTTGAGCCTCTCGGACGGCGGCGAGGATGCATCGACAGCGCGCGAATTCGATATTCCGTCAGCGCGCTTCGCGCCGCACGGCTTCGTGCTGCCACACGGTAAGCAAGCCGTCGTCTGGCAGGATGACAGCACGCTATTGGCCGCTCGCGAATGGCACCCCGGGGAGCTTACGACCTCGGGATATCCCTTCGTGGTGAAGCAACTCGCGCGCGGTGACACTTTGTCACAGGCGCACGAGGTCTTTCGTGGCACAAAGGACGATGTCGGAGTCGCTCTAGTTGTGCTGAACGACGGCGCGGGTCATCGGGCAATCCTCATCTCTCGCGAAGTCACGACCTTCGAATCTGAAACTTACCTCCTGACTGCGGGAAAGGTCGCGAAATTGGCGCTGCCGCGCAAAGTGACAATTCCTGCGCTCATCGATAATCAGCTGATTGTGAATCTGGCCGAAGCGTGGCTGGTCAATGGAACAACTTTCAAAACAGGTTCGCTCGTCGCTGTTGATGGCTCCGAAGCCGCTCGCGATCCGCTTCATTTGAAGCCGGCGCTTCTCTTTGCGCCCGGACCGCGCGAGAGCTTCGATTCGGCTGCGGCGACCCGGGATGCGTTAGTCGTGACGACCTTCGATAATGTCCGGGGGCGCGCTTGGGTCTACCGTCGAGAGCCTGACCACACTTGGAAGCGTACGCCGCTAAACCTGGCGGACAACACCACGATCGGCATCGCTGACACCGACCTGCATAGCAGCAGCGCGTATCTTACGGTCGCCGGATTTCTGCAGCCGACGAGCCTTTGGCTGCTCGACACGAAGAACAACCATACGCTCGAGATCAAGACACTTCCCGCAAAGTTCGATGCCTCGCACGAGGCGGTCGAGCAGTTCGAGGCGACATCATCCGACGGCACGAAAGTTCCGTACTTCGTCGTTCATCCCAGAAGCATGAAGCTCGACGGCAGCAACCCGACAATTCTCTATGCCTATGGCGGTTTTCAGCTCTCCATGACTCCGTACTACTCCGCCAATATCGGCAAGCTATGGCTCGAGAAGGGCGGTGTGTTCGTGCTCGCCAACATCCGCGGCGGCGGAGAATTCGGACCGGCGTGGCATGAGGCAGGGTTGAAGACGCATCGGCAATTGATCTATGACGACTTTGCCGCCGTAGCGCGTGATCTCATCGCACGCAGGATCACGAGCCCCCGGCGTCTCGGTATCGAAGGCGGATCGAACGGCGGCCTTTTGATGGGTGTTGAGTTTACGCAGCATCCGGAGCTATGGAACGCGGTGGATATCCAGGTTCCGCTCCTCGACATGTTGCGATTCGAGAAGATCGCCGCCGGCACATCCTGGGTTGGGGAATATGGCAGTGTTGCAAATCCCGATGAAGCCGCTTTTCTCGCGAAGATTTCACCCTACGCCAATATAAAAAAAGGCGCGAAATACCCCGAACCCTTCATCTGGACCACGACCAAAGACGATCGCGTCGGACCCCAGCATGCTCGCAAGTTTGCCGCGCGCCTTTCCGAATACAGCATTCCTTATCTTTACTATGAAGTGATCGAGGGCGGCCATGCTGCCGGGGCGAACCTTAAGGAGAAGGCCCATACCACTGCCCTTGAGATGACCTACTTCGCGCGCAAGCTCATGGATTGAGGAGCTCGTGCCCATGCCGTGGCTGCGTCTGTAGGGACGCTAACGTCGCCCTTCGCCCGTAAGCCTCTTCACAATCAAATTCATTGCTCAGCCGCAAACACGGCATGGCGAAGTCTAGACTTGCACGGTGCGCGCGCGCTCCGCTACCGTATCGCAAAACGAATGTCAGTTATTGCCCTCGTTCTTCTTCTGTTCGCGGCGACCGCCGGGCTGAGGCTGCTCGCGGACCGCGCACGTATACCGTTGCCGACATTGCTCGTCTTGGGAGGCCTGTGTGTGGCCTTGGTACCGGGACTGCCTCGCCTGGTGTTGGATCCTCAGACCATTTTTCTAATATTTATTCCTCCGCTGCTCTTTTGGGCGTCGGTCACGACCTCGCTGCGGGATTTGAAACGCAACCTGCGCGCCATTACGCTGCTCGCCGTATGGCTCGTGCTCGCGACAATGTTCGTTGTGGCAGTGGTCGCCCACGCATTGCTTCCGCAGCTACCGTGGGCTGTCTGCTTTGTGCTCGGAGCCATCGTATCGCCGCCTGACGCCGTTGCGGTCATCGCCAGCATGCGGAGCCTGAGCTTGCCGCGCGATACGCTCGTGATACTCGAGGGCGAAAGTCTCGTGAACGACGCGACTGCACTTGTCGCTTATCAGATCGCACTCACGGCCGTGGTCACCGGCACATTCTCGGTCTCACACGCTGGCGTTGAGCTTCTGCTCACGGGTGCCGGAGGAATTGCCGTCGGACTTGCCACCGCTTGGGGCGTAGGCTGGGTGCGCCTGCATATGCCGCGTTCAAGCGTGGTCGAAAACACGCTTTCGCTCCTAAGTCCGTTCATCGCTTTCATTCCGGCGAACGAGCTCGGCTGCTCCGGCGTACTTGCAGTCGTTGCGATGGGCCTCTACTTCGGGCGCAGGGGACCGCGTGTCGTCACAGCGGAGACGCGGCTCCAGGGCACAGCCATGTGGGAGATGCTCGTCTTTCTT
>Ga0209006_10000681_pt1 | contig 31602 bp, 23 predicted proteins | sample JacPin_JW_Ref_O2_FD_188567 | JGI IMG/M metagenome (GOLD analysis project Ga0209006, IMG submission 188567) | Forest soil microbial communities from Algoma, Ontario, Canada - Jack Pine, Ontario site 1_JW_Ref_O2 (SPAdes) (version 2) | ecosystem: Environmental > Terrestrial > Soil > Boreal...
ATTGAAAGTTGCAGGGTGGTATGGGGCAATCCGGCGGGGCAGGGAACGCTTATCGGCAGAATTTCGAAATGCACTGCTGCTGCAGTTCGGCGGGGCAGTGGGTACGCTCGCGGCGCTCGGCGATCGCGGTCCTGCGGTTGCCGAGCAGCTCGCCTCCGAACTCGGGCTGCCGTGTCCGGATGCGCCGTGGCATACGCATCGGGATCGTCTCGCGGCGCTGGCCTGTGCCTGCGGAGTTGTCACCGGCTCGCTGGGCAAGATCGCGCGGGACATCAGCCTGCTGATGCAGAGCGAAGTTGGCGAAGCGTCCGAACCTGATTCTCCGGGGCGCGGAGGTTCGTCTACGATGCCGCACAAGCGCAATCCGATTGGTTGCGCGGTCACGATTGCTGCGGCTCAGCGCGTGCCGGGCCTTGTTTCCACGTATCTGTCGTCCATGGTGCAAGAACACGAACGTGCGGTCGGAGGAATTCAATCGGAGTGGTCTACGCTCGCCGGCATTGTGCAGTTAACCGGGCTGGCTGCTGCATCGATTGCTGAAATTGCCGCGGGACTTACTGTCGATCCCGGGCGCATGGCTCAGAATATCGCCGAGACGCGCGGCACCATATTCGCGGAGAAAGCCGCGATGCTGCTCTCCGCCAAGCTTGGGCGGGAGTCGGCGCATCGCCTGTTGGATCAGGCATCGAAGCAGGCGATGTTGCAAAAGCGAGCTCTAACCGAGGTCCTCGCCGAAATGCCGGAGATCGTGAAGCACCTCGACCGGGACGCGCTGCGCCAGCTTGGCGACGCGGAAAGCTACCTCGGCTCGTCTGAATTATTTCGCCAAAGACTCCTGCAGTCTTCTGGCATACCGCCAGAACCAACAAGAAAAGATTGAGCCATGCCTTTTATCGTTGCCAATCAACTCCGCATGTTCTACCGGCTGGAAGGGAATGAGGGACTGCCGTTCCTCATCCTTTCGCACTCCATCGGATGTGACCATGCGATCTGGGATCAGCAGGTTCCGGAGCTTCTCCCTTATTTCCGCGTGCTTCGCTATGACATTCGCGGGCATGGTGCGACCGATGTTTCTCCTGGGGATTATTCGATCGAACAATTGGGCCGCGATGTCCTGGCCTTGGCGGACGGACTGAAGATTGGTAACTTTGCTTTTTGCGGCCTCTCGCTGGGCGGTGCCATCGGCCAGTGGCTGGGTGTCCATGCCGGCGATCGGGTGAAGAGCCTGATTCTGGCCAACACGTCTCCGCGCTTCGGCACATCTCAGGGTTGGCAATCCCGCATCGAAGCCGTCAGCAGCGGCGGGATGGCGGGCATCGCGGAGATGGTGATGCAGCGCTTCTTCTCCGCCGAATCAATCGCGGGACGATCCGCCATCGTGGCGAACATTCGCTCTGTGTTTCTTGGGACTCAGCCGGAAGGCTATATCGGCTGTTGCGCAGCTCTTCGAGATTTCGATTTCACGGGGAAGCTCTCGCAAATCAAAGTTTCTTCTTTGGTGATTGTCGGCGAAAAAGATGTATCAACACCCTGGGCGGGCAATGGAGAAATTTTGGCGCGGGAGATTCCCGGAGCGCAAGCGCTTCGTCTGCCCGCGGCACATCTGTCGAATCTCGAGTCGCCGCGAGCCTTCCTCGCTGCGCTTTTCTCTTTTTTGTGGACACCACCTTCGACCAAAGAAGAAGTTTTTGCGGCTGGCATGAACGTCCGCCGCTCCGTACTCGGCGAAGAGCATGTGGATCGTGCCATTCGCCAGACGACTGAGTTGACAGCAGATTTCCAGAAACTGATCACGCAGTACGCATGGGGAACCATCTGGACGCGCCCCGGCCTCGACCATCGCACTCGCCGTCTTCTTGTATTAGCAATCACGGCTGCGCTGGGACGCTGGGAAGAATTCCGGCTCCATCTTAATGCCGGGTTGAACAGCGATCTTGAGATGGCTGATATTCAGGAAACCCTGTTGCAGACGGCGATCTATGCCGGCGTGCCTGCCGCGAACACGGGCTTTCACATGGCGCAGGAAGCTGGCGAGGCTGGAAAAAGAAAATGACTTCTTGTCTCGAACGATAAATCGCACACTCCGCGATTGCCTTTTTCTTTGCCAGCCGTCCAATCGCATGAGCCAATGATTGGCTATGCTGGCATGACGTTCCCATAAGCATCGGGAGCATGAGCCCTGCCTATGAGCACATGGATGCAGGACATTCGATTCGCTCTTCGTTCTTTCGCGAAGAATCCGTGGTTCACTGTGGTCGCGGTATTGTCGCTGGCGATTGGGATCGGAGCGAACACCTCGATCTTCAGCGTGGCCAACGCGTTGCTGTTGCGGCCTCTGCCCTACAGCAATCCTGAACGGTTGGTAATCCTGTGGAATCGTTCCCCCGGCTTAGGTATTACCCAGGATTGGTTTTCGACGGCGCAGTATTTCGACATCAAAGCGGGGCACCGCGGATTTGAGCAGGTCGCGATCGCAATTGGCGGCACTTACAACTTGACCGGCTGGGGCGACCCGGAGCGAGTGGGAGCCATTCGCGTCTCATCGAATCTTCTTACCATGCTCGGCGCTCACCCGGCGCTCGGTCGTCTGTTGACGCCGGAAGATGATTCGCCCGGACTTCCATTTACCGCTGTTCTGACTGACGCCATGTGGACGCGGCGTTTCGGGCGCGACCCGAACATCGTCGGCAAGCCGGTCATGATCAATGGACAAAATTTTGAAATCGTCGGCGTCCTTCCCCATGGGTTTTCTTTGCCGCAGGAAGTTGTGCCGTTGCTTTATGGAACGGAGCAGGCCGAGATTTTTCTGCCCTTGCCGCTCGATCCCGCAGCCGACTCGCTGGTACGGGATCACGAAGATTACAACATCGTTGGAAAGCTGAAGCCGGGCATCTCCGTGACTCAGGCCCAGGCGGAGATGGATACCATCACGGCCCGGTTGCGCCGCCAATTTCCGGAAAACTATCCGCCGAATGGCGGCTTGACGTTCAGCATCGTGCCAATGCTTGAGCAAGTAGTCGGCAATGTGCGCCGCTCGTTGTGGGTGCTGGTTGGGTCCGTGGGATTTGTGTTGCTGATCGCGTGTGCGAATGTCGCCAACCTTATGTTATCCCGGGCTGTGGCACGCCAGCAGGAAATTGCCGTGCGTACGGCTTTGGGAGCAAGCCGATGGCAGATTGTTCGTCAGTTATTGACGGAGAGTTTGCTGATTTCGCTCGGCGGAGGCGCGCTGGGTATTTTGATCTGTTTTCTCAGCGTGAAGTGGATCCACATTTTAGGAACAAAGAGCATTCCGCGGTTGCAGGACGTAGGGATTGATGGCCGGGTGCTGCTGTTTACTCTGCTGCTCTCCGTTCTTTCCGGCGTTCTCTTCGGCCTCGTTCCGGCTTTGCGCGTTTCCAGGCTGGACTTGAATTCGACGTTGAAAGATGCGAGCCGTGGTTCGGCGGGAGCGAGCGCGGTGTGGGGGCGCGGCAATAATTTCCGGCGGTTGCTCGTCGTGTCGGAACTTGCACTCTGCGTGGTTCTGCTAATTGGCGCGGGACTGCTCATTCGAAGTTTCGCCCGTCTGCAGAATGTATCGCCCGGGTTCAATCCGCAGGGCGTGCTTACCTTCGACCTGACGATGACCGGTCAGAAATACAACGATAAACAAGCCGTGCTGAACGCCTATCGTCAACTTTCGGAGCGGCTGGAACACTCGCACGGAGGAATTGCGGCGGGCGGAGTGACGTCGCTTCCTTTGAGCGAAGCCTTTGCCTGGACGCCGATTACCGTCGAGGGGCGAACGCCGCTTCCCGGCGAAAAGTTTCTCAATGCAGATGAGCGCCTTGTCAGTGGGCACTATTTTGAAGCTATGGGAATCCCATTAAGGCGCGGACGATTGTTCAATGAGCAGGATGATGCGACGAAGCCCGTCGCAGTCATCGTCGATGAATATATGGCCGAGCAACTCTGGCCGGGACAGGATGCGATTGGCAAGCGCATTCATATTGTCGAACTTCCGGCGAAAGATCCGTGGCAGACGGTGGTTGGCGTGGTCGGCCGGGTGAAGCAAGATTCTCTCGACTCGAACCCGCGGATCGCTTTCTATCTGCCTCACACGCAATTCCCCACGCGGGCGTTGACCGTGGCTTTTCGAGGAAACACGAGCGCAGGCGCGATGTTGTCTGCGGCCAAGAGCGAGTTGCGAAACCTCGATCTGGATCTTCCCATGTATCGCGCTCGAACCATGGAGCAGCAGGTGAACGAATCGTTGGCGGGCCGGCGTTTCTCAATGCTTCTGCTCGGGGTTTTTGCAGGCGTCGCGCTGGCTCTCGCTACCATCGGCATTTATGGCGTGATGGCCTATCTGGTCAATCAGGGAACGCGAGAATTGGGGATCCGAATTGCGCTAGGCGCTTCACCGCGCAACATCCTGAGTCTTGTCGTGAGGCAGGGCATGGCGCTTGCTCTTGCCGGCGTGACGGTCGGGTTGGGCGCCGCCTTCTTGCTTACCCGGCTTATTCGCAGCCTGCTATTTGGCGTGGACGCGACCGATCCGATTACTTTTGCCGGGATTCCTTTTTTACTCGCAATCATCACGCTGCTGGCCTGTTACATTCCGGCGCAACGCGCTGCTCGAATTGATCCGTTGATTTCGCTGCGTTGTGATTAGCTCTGAGAAGCGCGAGAGATTCGATCAAAAATGAACGATGAAGAACCTCCTGGCGTTTTGGCGCTTTCTGCCCGCACCCGGAAGACCTGCTCTAACCTCGCGCCAGTGAGCACCTGCTGCGGGAGGCCGCTCGCAACGATCCTGCCCGATTGCAGAAGGACCATCCCCGTTGCGTGATTTGCCACAAGATTCAAGTCGTGGCTCGCGAGCACGACAGCCGTGCCATTCGCGGCCAGCGTCGTCGCCAATTCCAATACCTCGAGCGAATGTTCGATATCCAGATTGGCGGTGGGCTCGTCGAGCAAAATGAATTCCGGCTGCACTGCCAGACTTCTTGCAATGAGCACGCGTTGACGTTCGCCGCCCGACAGCGTGTCGACCGAACGGTTTAACAGAGACATGATGTCGCATTGCTCGGCGGCCGCGCGGATGGCGGCGCGATCGGCGGGCGTCTCAGAAGCGAACCTGCCGCGATGCGGATAGCGGCCCATCGCCAAGAGTTCGCTGACGGTGAAAGCAAAATCCACATGTGTATCTTGTGGAACGAATGCGATGCGGCGGGCCAGTTCGTTTCGCGGGAAAGATTCGAGCGCGCGACCGTCGAGCGTGACCGCGCCTGCTGTGGGCGACCAAAGTCCGCCCAGAATCCGCAGGAGCGTACTTTTGCCGCTGCCGTTTGGGCCGAGCAGAACCAGAAGCTCTCCGCTACTCACGCGGAGCGATGCATTCGAGAGAATCTCCCGTCTTCCGCGCTCGACAGATACCCCGCTGATTTCAAGGACGCTCATTCGGCCGCCCCGCCGCGATATTGCCGAAGGAGCAGGAAAATAAATAACGGTCCGCCGAGCAGCGATGTGACGATACCCAACCGGAGTTCCGTTGGCGGATGCAAAGTGCGGGCGCAGATATCGCAGAGGACAAGGAATGCGCCGCCGGTTACGGCGCTGGCCAAAAGAAGCGCCCGATTTGCCGGACCGAGAATCAGACGAACACCATGCGGCACAAGCAGTCCCACAAAACCGATGAGTCCGGCGACGGCGACAGCAGCTCCAGTCAAAATCGCGGCGGTGAGCGTAAGCATCCGCTTGGAAGATTCGACATTTACACCGAAAGAAGCGGCGGTCTCTTCCCCGAGTTGAAGAAGGTCCAGCTCTCGCGTTTGAACCATTGCGGCAATAATTCCAACCAAAACAAACGGAGCGCAAAGCCACACGTGCGTCCAGGTGCGGGCGTCAAGACCTCCCATCATCCAGAAGACGATGTCCTGGGCAATTTGCCAGTTCACGATGTTGAGGGAAAGCAAGAGACTTGATGCGGCGCCGAGCAGCGCGCTGGCCGCAACTCCCGACAGTAGAAGAGTAGCGACGGGCGTGACGCCGCCACGTGTAGCCATCGCATAGACGAGCACGAGAGACAGAAGCGCGCCGAGCATGGCCATCACGGGCAGGGTGATGACCGATTTTGCGCTCCATCCCGCAACAAAAGAGATCACGCCCCCGAGCACCGCGCCAGCTCCGGCGCCAACGATGCCGGGCTCGGCCAGCGGATTACGGAAGAGGCCTTGCATCACGACTCCTGCGGCGGCAAGGCCTGCGCCGACAAAGAAAGCCACGACGACGCGTGGAATTCGAATCAACCAGACAATCACTTCGTCCGCACGCGAAACAGAGAGAGAGGCAGTCCAGGAGGAAGGGAGCAGCTTCAAGGCAACGACACGAATAATATTGGACCACGCAATCGGAGTGCTGCCGATGCCTACACCGGCGAGCAGGATTACCAAAAGCAGAGGCAGCAGGATCGCGTAGAAGAGCGCCGCAGAAAACCGCGGACGCTTCGCGATCTCTTCAACAACAGGCGATGCAACCGGCTCACTCATGGCTCTCCGCTGAAGCAGAACGAGAGTTGCCGTAGATGGCTTCCGCCATGGCTCGCACCAGAAGCGTTGTGTACGGAGACATCGGCAAGAAAACGTGGTTATCGAAGACAACGATGTGGCCATTTCGAGCGGCCTGGGTCAAAGCAATTGCGGGATCGGCAAGAAGGTTGGCAATGACTTCTTTTTCTTTACCGGGATCGGCCTCCGCAATGATCCACTCCGGATTCCAGCGGATAATCTGCTCAAAGTTGACCGAGTCGTACCCTCTCAGCCCATTCTCGGCGGCTACGTTGATTCCGCCCAAGGTTGTTACAATGTCGCCGAACAAAGTTTCTTTGCCGTAGCTGAATCTGTCGCCGAGTCCCAGAATGCGAGGCTTGGGCGCATTGGGCGGCCGAAGAGCCTTGGCCTGCGCGATCTCGGCTTGGAAGCGCGCGGCTTCTTTTTCGGCGGCTTCATCGTTGCCGGTCAGATACCCAGTGAGCCGGATCGTTTGTTCTACCTGGGCCAGCGTTTGAAATGACACCTGCATGCTGTATACCGGCACACCTGTGCTGCGCACGAGACTTGTGTAATCGGCGGGGCCGGAACTGGAGACGAGCATGAGGTCCGGATTGAGAGCAAGAACTCGCTCGGGATCCGTTGCCACTACCGGATGAAACCGTTGCACCTGTTCGTAAACGTTGCTGACGCTTTTAAGGTAAGCACTCTCGCTCACCGCTACGACATCCTGCGGCGGAACTACGGAATAGAGGTATTCGTCGATGGACCAGTATTGCGAAACGATGCGATGCGTGGCTCTGGCAACGTGTACGGTGATTTCGTCACTGTCGATCGCCTGGCGAGGATAGCTCGCGCTCCCCGTGCGAATTCGCATATCTCCCTCGCCTTCGGTTGCGACAGGGAGTTGCAATCCTCCCGGTGGCGACGCGTAGAGCTGCACTCCCGCCGCGATCGCAGCGACCATGCAAATCAGCAAGAAAGGCGGGATGAAAACACTGATGCGACGATAGCTCATGCCTCTCCGGTCGAAATAGATTTCATTACCAGGCGCGAGACCAGCGCGCACCGGACTTCTCCTTGGTTCCGCGCAAGGATGCGTTAATGCCTGCGTCGAACTCGAGCTTGCGTCCGTACAACCACAGAAGATCGGACAGGCGATTCAGGTACGCCAGCACCGCAGGTTCGACGGATTCTCCCGCCTCCATGAGGCGCACGACATGGCGCTCCGCGCGGCGGCAGACCGTTCTGGCTACGTCGTATGCGGCGGCGGCGGTATGTTCTCCGGAGACAGACCAGTCGGAAAGCATGCCTTCGATAGACTCGATCTGATGCACTTGGTCGGTGAGAACCTCCACCATCTCGGGCGTGACCGGGACTTCGGCCTTGCGGCTCTCGGACGGAGTGGCGAGTGCGGCTCCAACGCGAAACAGTTCGCGCTGGATCGTCAGGGTCTTGTTGCGAATGTCCTCGTCCGCGCAGAAAGAGCGTGCCAGACCGAGCGATGCGTTCAGTTCGTCTACGGTTCCGTAGGCTTCCACGCGGAGATTTGATTTTGAAACTCGAATACCGCCGGCGAGCCCGGTTTCTCCGGCGTCACCATGCTTGGTAGAAATACTCATCGCGTCTACCTCCAAAGTTCCTGCGGGAGACGGCGTGAGATGTGAAACGAATCGGTGGGAACGTCTGGAAATTCTGGCGGTTCGTTTTCATTCTTCCTGTTCTCCGCAGGCAAACTGTAGTGCGTTCTCGGCAGGTCTCCTGGCTTCGAGAAGCGGCTGATGCCGCGGCCGATCTGCCTTCCCCGGTTTGATTCCGAGTGGCGTTTGAATCGGTATTCCTCGATCTACAGTGGCGGGACCGCGCCGGCTTTTCACCGGACTTCCCTATTAAGCCCGCGAAGGGCGCCTGAGAACTGTCCTCAGTTAACACTCGAAAATCGAAAAGGTCAAACCGGCTCCGTGAAAGAACGTCGACCTTAAAGCTAGATAAGCATGGCAGGGGCACGGCACGAAAGCACTTCACCTGCCCATATTCCGACTCCTGGCCATGTTATAAATCCCAGATCAGAGTGCCTGCTTTGCTTCGACGGCGCGGATCAGGCACGCTCATGAAGCGACAGATGGAGAGTTGAATGAGGACGATTGGCAAATTAATCATAGCGGGAGTGTTTGTCTTCGCGATCCTGCAGCTGGTGCGACCCAGCATTCCGGTTAAGCAGGCGGCTGCCGAGTTGCAGGTTCCACCTGACATCAAGAATGTCCTTGAAAAAGACTGCTATAGCTGCCACTCGGACCAACGCCGGCTCGCGTGGTTCGACCAGATCGTACCTGCATACTGGCTGGTGCGGCACGACATCCTGACGGCGCGCGAGCATCTCAACTTCTCGACACTAGGCTCGAAGCCCGCTGCCGCACAGAAGGCGACGCTCTACGAGGCTGTGAACATGATCCAGCTGGGCGCGATGCCGCTGCCGAGCTTTCTCAAGCTGCATCCGGAAGCGAAGGTGACAGCCGAAGAGATATCTCTCTTGAAGGGTTATCTGGCTCCCTGGACGCCGCCGAGGCCGACCGGCGACACGCAGCAAGCTAACGGGAAGCCTGACGCGGCGCCATCTGCCGCTTCGCCGCAAATTCCAGCGCGTGTGTCTCTGGATGCGGTGAGTCCGGAGTTCAACGGACTCCCATTCGACGCCGCTTTCGAGGGCTGGAAGCCCATCAGCACTACTGATCGCGGGGACAACAATACCTTCCGCTTCATCCTGGGCAATGACGTGGCCATAAAGGCGGCGCAGAGCGGTAACACCTCGCCGTGGCCGGACGGCGCGCGCTTGGCAAAGATTGCCTGGCAGCAGCAACTCGGTCCCGATGGCCTGGTGCATCCGGGAAAGTTCGTGCAGGTAGAGCTGATGGTGAAAGACGCGCAGCGTTACAAAGATACCGAGGGCTGGGGCTGGGGACGCTGGCGCGGCATGGAGCTGACGCCTTACGGCAAGGATGCGCACTTCGTGAATGAGTGCACGGGTTGCCACCGGCCGCTGCAGGGCAACGACTACGTCTACACGCTTCCGATCTCATCTGCGAAGGTCGATCGCGAAGAAGTTTTGAATAACGCCGCCGCGCTTCCCGCCAACCTGCCATATCAACCGCTAGGCTGGGGCGCCATCACGATGTATGTCGATCCTGCGACCCGCACCATGGCAACGCTCTACGGCAACGACGCCGCCGTGCGAGCCGCCTTGGCACGGCAATCCGCGCCAGCGGGTGCGGTGCTCGCGCTTGTCACTTGGGCGCAGCGGGACGATCCGCATTGGTTTGGCGCACGTATTCCACATACGCCACAGTCAGTGGAGTTCGTCCAGGTAGCAGCCGCTGGGCAAACAAACACCTACCGGCGCTTTGCAGGTCCAGGGCTTGTCGAGGATAACGGTGCGGCCAGCGCCGCGCCGCAGCGGGAGAGTTTCGTGCTGGGTCTCGCGCCAGCAAGCCTGCCTTGACGCGATGATTTAATCAGGCCGAACAATCGGACATTCTGCCGACATCGCGTGGGAGTGCTTCGGTGAAGGTCATTTGGATGCCGTGCTCCGGCCGCAAGATCACCATAGGGCGCGCTTCGATGGTCTGGCCGGGAACCAGACTGAAATCGTATTTGCGGAGCAAGACTCCCAGAATCATGAGCATCTGCAGCATCGCGTAATTGCCGCCGATACATCCGCGAGGCCCGGCGCCGAAGGGCAGATGAGCGAAAGGCGTGTTCTGCTTCTCTTTGGTTTTGGAAAAGCGTGTGTGGTCGAAGGTCTCAGGATTTGGCCAGTATTGCGGCGAATGGTGCGCGCCGTAAATGAACACAACTACTGTCGACCCGGCGGGTATATCGAGATCTCCCGCATGGTCGTCGGCAAGAGCCATTCGGTCGACCATCCAAAACGGCGGGTAGAGGCGCAGCGCCTCCATGATCACCTGCGTCGTAAATTCGAACTTCGGAACATCCAAGTAACTCATGGGCCTGTCGCCCAGCACTGAATCGAACTCCTGCCGTACCCTCTCGATGTAATCCGGACGCGTGCTCAGCAGATAGACGAGCCACGATAAAGCGTTCGATGATGTTTCATGCCCGGCGACCAGGAGCTGCATGCTCTCGCTGACGATCAACTCATCGTCCATGGATGACCCGTCGCTGTAGCGGGCGTCCATCAGGATTTGCAGGAGATCGTGGCCGGGTTCCTCACCGCGACGCCGGCGAAGATAGTCGCGTAAAACATCGAAGGCGCGGTTGCGCAACTCTTCGTGTTTGCGCAGTTCGCCCGAGACGGCAAACCAGGGATTCAGATAGGGCTGAATGGTTTGCCGAACCATAAATTCCTGGACGGTCGAAATGGCCCGGCTGATCAGGTCAATGTCTTCTTCTTTCAAGCGGGCGCCAAACAAAGACTTGCCCACCATGGCGAAGGTGATCTTCATCATGAGGGGGTAAATATCGACCGGGCCGAGACGGGCTTTTCGGTCGAAGTCGCGCAGCGAGTCGGTAAGCGAGTCCTGCATGATCGAGGACAAAACTTCGAGTTGCTTTCGCTCAAAACCTGTCTGGATGAGACGCCGTTGCGTTTTCCAGGCTTCCCCTTCCGTGGTGAGAAGACCCTTGCCCAGGAAGTGGCCCATCCGTTTCTTTTGGATATGGGACTTGTGGTAGTTGTCGGAATTGGTCTTCAGCACATGCTGAATGACGACGGGATCGATGGTGACAATGGCCTCTTTGACGCCGCCAAAATAGAACCGAAACGTGTCGCCATGGAGCCCGATGTACTTGGTGAGAACCCGCACAGGGTTGTGGAACATCGCACGGGAATCCAGGAAGGATTGCAATCGGGAGACGGCAGGTATGCTTTGCGACACGCTCACGCCTCGCTATCCAGCCGCGTCAGAAAAGAAACGCTCTCTTCGTTGCCCAACTGCTTCAAGAGTAGTAAATGATGTTTGACCGCCTGAGTCATGGTCGGATGCTGCCGGTAAGGTATGCCATATTCTTCCGCCGTCTGCTTCACGATGCGGGTCAGGGGAGCATAGTGAGTGTGGCATACGAAAGGGCACAGATGATGGACGATGTGGTGGTTGAGCCCGCCGACGAGCCAACCGACAAGCGGGGTTTCGGTCGCGTAGTCGGCCGTGGTTGCGAAGATGTGATGGATCCAGTTATCGAACTCGTTGCGGTCGGAAGGGAAGTACGTGCTGTCGATCACGTGCGTCGTCTGGAATACGAGCGCGACGCTCAAACCGATAATTAAATGCGAGAGCACGAAAGCCAAGCCAACCAGCCAGGGCGACTTCCGCAGCAACACGACCGGCAAAATCAGCATGTATGTAACGTAGAAAGCTTTACTGGCAAAGAGAATGACGTACTCCCGCAGGGGATGCTTCGTGCGTTTCAGATAGTCGTGCGACGGGAAGAAGAAGCATTCGAAGTCCCTCAGAAACACATAATCGAGGGAAAACAGCGCATACATCAACAGCGCATAGATGTGCTGGAAGCGATGCAGCGCCGTCCGCGGTTCGTGGGGCGTAAATCGCAAGACACCTCGTCCCGTAAGCGCGTCATCTTCGCCATGAAGGTTGATGCAGGAGTGGTGCCCTCGATGGTGGAGAATCCGCCACATGTATGAGCTGATTCCGCAAACGTCGAAAACGTAATTCAGCCCTTTGTTTACCCACCGCACCGACGAGATAGCGTTGTGGTTGCTGTCATGCGCGATGTTTAACAAAAGGAATGTTTGCGCGATGGCGTTGAGAAGATAGAGAGCGACGAACTTCCATGAATCCGGCCTGAAGGCGTAAAGGGCAATCCAGCTGCCCGCCAGAACTGCCAACCCCACCCCGATTTTGACCCACATCGCGAGGTCGGCCTTGGGAGAAATATTTCCTTCGGAAAAGAAGTCGTCCAGGCGCCGGCGCAATACTTTAGGAAAGGAAGACTCCGGGGCCGATTCGCTAACGGAATCCCGCAGCGAGGCCTCGGACGTTATCAGTTCATCGATCTCCGGGTTCAGGTGAATAGCAGCCTCGTTTCGAACTTACTGGCGCAATAGTGTCAGTTCGGACCGACGCGCATTCCGGCCCAGTTTGCCGCTCCAGACACTGTTTCTGGCGCAGGCGTGAGAAAATTGGGGTTAGACATTAATGCTAGCGTGAAAACTTAAATAAGATCAAGGGGATTTCAGGTTACCCGGACCTCCCGTAATGGCATGTCTCGGAAGCAACAGTAGTGGAAATTCTTCCCAGCACCCCTTAATCTCTGTTACCATCGACCGCTCAGTGATATGCGAGGAAAATGCTTGGAGTCGGGCGATCCGGCGTCGGGCGGAGTTGTCTGACTCTACCAAGAGAACGCATGAACTTGAGCATGCTCCCTGTTCTCGGAGTTGGTTCTGCGCCCCTCTGCACGGGGAGCAGCGAGACTTTTATTTTCTTATGACGGAGTCTTCTCATTCAAACGTAGGAGGTTAACGATTGGCGGCGCCGCCGCCATGAGTCCCGATCCGATCTATGGTCGATTCGATTTTAGACAAGCTGGATAGTCTAGGAAATCAACACCCGCACAGGCTTCTCTATTCGTACATTGACGTCAACGGCAATCCGATTGGGGGCTACTCGTATGAGCAGTTTCTCCACCGGACGAAGGTGATTGCCGGACATCTGCGCAAGGAGCACGGTTTCCAGTCACAGGACCGTCTTCTGCTGGCCTATCCGCCTGGGCTCGAAATGATTTGCGCGTTTTTTGGCTGCGTGCGCGCGGGATTGATTCCCGTGCCCGTCTATCCCCCCAGCTCTCGTGGCTTCCAGGGCGCGCTGTACAAGATGGTCCACATCGCCAAGGATTGTCAGGCGGCGGGCATCTTAACCAGCAAAGACTACCTCGGATCACTGAAGACCAATCTGGCCCGAAGCGGAGTCGCGACCTGCGGTGTCGACGTCGACTACGTGACCGGGCTGCGCTGGCTTGTGACCGAAGACTTCGTCGATAAGATTCCGGGCGAAATTCCCAACGGCGGTTCGAATGTTCTGTTTCTCCAGTACACGTCGGGGTCGACTCGAGATCCTAAGGGCGTGATGGTGACGCACGAGAACATTCTGCATAACTGTCCGCTCGTCATCGACCATGATGCGCCGGTGGTCGTCTCCTGGCTGCCGCAGTATCACGATATGGGACTGATTGGCTGCTACCTTTATCCTGCTCTCAAAGGCGGCACGACCTACGGTTTTGCTCCCACGGACTTCATTCAGCGGCCCACTCTGTGGTTCGATGCGATCAAGACTTATGAGGCCAGCGCCTCGGCGGCGCCAAACTTTGCTTACGACTATTGTCTGCGCGCCGGGCGTATTTCCAAAGAGAGTCTGGAGAGCTGCGATCTCAGCTCGCTCCGGCAGTTGCTGGTTGCAGCTGAACCGGTCAAGCCAGATACCTACACGCGATTCCTCGAGGCATTCCAGCCTTATGGGCTGAAGTCGGAAAGCTTCTTTGTCGCCTACGGCCTGGCGGAAAACACTCTGGCGGTTTCGCTCCGTGGCCGCAATATTATTTCCGTCAACAAGAACGCCGTCGCGCTCGGTAAGGCCCGCATGACCACGGAGGTCTCCGAGATCGGCGCGGCCACGCAGATTGTCAGTTGCGGAGTTCCCCTGCCGGGGCTCACTGTAAAGATTGTCGATCCAGAGAGGCACGTCGCTCTGGAAGCTGGTCGAATCGGCGAGATTTGGATCGCTGGAGGCAGTAAGTGCCCAGGGTTCTGGAACAATCCGGAATTGACCATGAAGCTGTTTCACGCTCGACTGGTCGATGACAGCCCCTACGACGATGGCTTCCTTCGAACCGGCGATATGGGATTCATCCACGACGGCGAACTCTTCGTCTGTGGCCGTATCAAAGACATGATTATTCTCCGCGGGCAGAATTATTACCCGCAGGATATTGAAGCCGTGGTCGAGAAGGCGTCCGGACTGATCCGGGGTAATTGCGTGGCCGCATTCCAGATCAATGAAGACAGCGAGCCCGCCCTGGCGATCGTCGCCGAGGTAAAAAATCCGAAAGCGCTGCCTGATGCCCTGAAGATCGCTGCTGCCGTCCGGAATTATCTCAACGTGGAAGTGGCGCTGATTTCTTTTATCGCACCCCGCGCCATACCAAGAACCAGTTCGGGCAAGATCATGCGCCACAAGACCAAGCACATGTGGCTGCAAGGTCAATTCAGCGTTCTCTCGGAATTTTCTCGCGAAAAGGATTCTGAATCCTCCACATCTGGTTCTGAAGGGCAGTCGCCGTTCGACGTTTTGAAAGCTCGTTACAACCTGACCGGGACGGAATCCTACAACCTCGTCGAAGCGGGTCTGGATTCTCTCGATCTTGTCGTTTTCATGCACGAGATCAAGGAACTCCTGAAAAATAAAGACGCCGACATGCTGGCGAGGCAGGTGGATATCGGCCTCATTCAACGGGTGAGCGTAGCCGAGTTGTTTCAACTAGCCGAGCAGTTGGAGCATGCCCCCGAAGAAGCACTGGGCCCGCTGCGACTGTCCCTGGCGGCGTTCCGCGACGAGCAACGCGCCGCGGAGCAGCGCATGATGAAGGGCGACGCAAGGCTCATCTTCGAACCACCGGCGCCCGCGTTAGTGCCCGAAACTCCGGTTCTGAATAATGTTCTTTTGACCGGTGGCACGGGCTTCATCGGACCGTTTCTGGTGAAAAGCCTGCTGGAACAGACGAGTGCGAATATTCACGTTCTGGTCCGGGCCTCGGACGAACTTCAGGGCAAACAAAGACTCAGGGCGGCGATGGAGTCGATGGGGCCATCCCCGGCTGGGTTGATGGAAATGTTCGAGACTCGCGTCGTTCCCGTTTGCGGCGATCTTGGCCAGAGGGATCTGGCATTGACGCCGGAGTCGTGGGATTTCCTCGCGAATGAAATTGACACGGTCTTCCATAACGGCGCAACTGTCAATTACCTGCTCAACTACGACCGGATGCGCGACGCCAACGTCCTGGGCACGAACGAGGTTTTGCGGCTGGCGTTCGAGGGCCGGCGCAAGAGTTTTAATTACGTTTCGACCACGTTCATCTTTGGCTGGGCGGTCAAGAAGGTTCTCTACGAGACCGACTTTAATAAGGACATGGAGCTTCTCGACTTCGGATACAGCCAGTCCAAGTGGGTCTCAGAGCAAGTTGTGATGGACGCTGGTCGCCGCGGACTCACGACGCGAATCTTCCGTCCCGCACTGGTGAGTCCCTCCATCAACGGCGGAGGCAATAACTTCGACATCGCCGTGCGTCTGGTAGCGTTCATGGTGAATCACGGAATTGGCGTGGATGCCCTGAATCAGGTGAGTTTCGTTCCCGCCGACATCACGGCCAATAATATCGTCGCGATCTCCGCCACTCCCGGCACCGAGAATAAGACTTACCACGTGGTGCGGGACGATTATGCGAACATGCTGGATATCACCAGCCTGATTACCAAGGCGACGGGACGGCAATTTGATGTGTTCAGTCTTCCCGACTTCGTTCCCGAACTCATCCGGCGATGCAGAAAAGAAGATCTGCTCTTTCCGCTGCTGGATTTTCTGGTGAACTCCGTGGACAACATCTCATCGATGGAGTTCAAGCGCTACGATAGTTCCAGCTATCAAAAGGCTCGGGACGCATCCGTATGGGGCAAGCCCGATCCGTCGCTCGAAGACACCGTCAACGGAATTCTGAAATTCATGCAGCGCAAGGGAATCATCTCCGTCGGGATGCGTGAACTCAACGCCATCGGCAGCTTGCCGGTCGCGGGTTTACACGCTGACGAAGCGGGCGTCGCGCAGCGGTAATTATTGCTTCCGAAAGGCCAGCGTCTCTTTTACCTGCTGGCCGGTTTCCAGCGTGCCTGAGCTGGTCAGCGTCATCTCAGTACCATCGGCGGAGACTACCCAGCGATCCTTTTGCGTGATTTGATCGCCTCGCCGGTAAATTGCATCGACCGTATGCGCGTCGACGAGTTGCAGCGCCACGGTATCGTTGACGGAATTTTTCAGATCGTAGTCCTTGCCGTCAAAGCGGGCGCTGTAGCTGTAGTCGCCTGAGAAGCGAACCCCGTCATTTCCGTTTGACTCGATCTTGAGCGTCAGCCCCTGCCCCAGCCGCGATTTGCTCCGATCCTCGGTCCACTCTCCGGCAAACAAGTCGACCGCCGACTTTTTACCCCCGGTGCGCTTCCAGACGGTGATCTTTTCGGCGCGGCCTGCCTGTGTAGTCTTGCTGGTTAATTCGTTCCCATCCTTCGAAATCTTGTCTTCAATCGTGACCACTACCGCTCCATCTTTCTTCTCTTTGACTTTGACCTGATGCTTATCGACCCGCTGCAGTTCGATCTGATTGAAGAGCGGGTTGCCCTGCACGGACGTGTCAGTGCCATTCAGCTTCGCCGTAAAATCGGCGTGCGTGTCGCCCGTGAACACTACGTGAACGGCACCGTGCTCCGATGTGATGGAGAGCTTGTTGGCGGGATCGAGAGAAGATTGCGCCGAAGTGAGGGTCCAGGAGCCGATGCGGGGATCCGCGCCGCCAACTTGGATGGCGGCCAACAAAGCGAACAACGCGAGTTTGTGCAATCGTCCTCCAGGAAACTATGGGTTCTTATCCCACGATAATACGAACGCGCCGGGAATGCGACTTGCCCGGCTTCCACGCGGGATGTGACTCTGCTAACCGGTAACGATGTTGAGTAGTGGGATAATTCCGTATTGCTCATCTTTCCGCCAATCCTCTAGGATTCGACTGGAACAAAATAGGCAAAGAATTCGCCCACTCTCCGATTTCGCGTGAAAATGAAATTATGAATTCTGCGCATGTGCGCCATTTTTGGCTGGCCTGGGTCGTCCTCGCCATCGTCCTTGCGCTCCTTCCATTCTCCTTTCACGCCGAACGTCATCTCGAGACTGCAACTCGTATCGAAAACAGCGAGGCGGGAAAAATCCCACAGGAGTTGGCGACTCGCTTCCATTCACCCTTCGTTGACAGCGTCGTCCTGGTCATTCAGGGACTTCCCCCTGTCGATTCCGCCGAGGGCGAGCAAGCGCTAACAACAATCGAAGAGAGACTCAAAGCGGAACCCGGCGTATCCGGAGTTGTCTCTCATCTGGATTTTCGCGATCCCGTTTTCCTGGGCAAGGGCGGAGGGACTTTTATTCTTGTCGGACTCGCCTCAACTGAAGGCCCCGTAGAGAATCTTGTTCCTAAGCTGCACGACCTGGAGAACTCGCTGCAAAATGAATTGCGTGTCCGCTATCCTGCGGTGAAGTTCGAACTGTCGGGAGAGACGCCACTTAATTTCGATATTCGGAAAACCAGCTCCGACGACGTAAGGCACGCCGAAACTCTGGCGATTCCGGCCACGCTCATACTTTTGCTGGTGGCCTTCGGAAGCGTCGTCGCGGGCTTGATTCCGCTGGCTGTCGGCCAGTTCGCCATCGCCAGCGCGATGGCGATCGCAGGCTTCCTTGCCTTGCGTTGGCACTTGTCCATCCTGGTTCAGAATCTTTCGACGATGCTTGGCCTCGGATTGGGAATCGACTATGCGCTTCTCATGGTCAGCCGCTTCCGCGAAGCGATCGCCACCGGGCAAGACGGGCTCGAAAGCTCGTTAGTCGCCGCGCGCCGCGCTGGCCGTACGCTCTTGATTTCGGCTTCGACCGTCGCCATCGGATTCCTCGCCCTCTTGACCGTTCCCATCACCGAAATCCGCTCCATCGGCATCGCGGGAGTTTTGGTGGCGGGCACGAGCGTGTTGCTCGCCAATACTTTAGTTCCGGCGCTATTGGCGGCTCTGGGTCCGCGCATCAATGCCGGAAGGTTGCCCATCATTGCCAGTTTGGACGCGCACCGGGCGGCCCGCACGGAAGACCGCTGGAGGCGCTGGGGAAAAATCGTGGTGGCTCACCCCTGGTCGGCGATCTTTCTGGCAGGTATCCCTTTGCTTCTGCTCGCCTCGCAAGCCGCGCGGCTCAGTACCGACGTCCCCCGAGGGGATTGGCTGCCCTCGCAGGCGGAATCGGTGCAAGCGCTTCACAGCCTTGAAAAAATGGACCGGGTCGGCATGGTTTATTCGCTGCGCGTGATTCTCGAACTCCCCACCGATTCCATTGCGCAAACGGACGCGGGCTGGAATGCGCTCGATCGTTTCAGCAAGCGGCTGGCGAGCGACCCTCGCGCTGAAAAGGTGACTTCGCTCACGACCATTGCAGGGAGCGACCGCTCGCAACTTACCAACATTCCGCGCGATACGCGCCGGGCATTTCTGAGCAGCGACGGGCGGGCGGCACTGCTTGAAGTATCACCCGCGACGTCCGTGACTCTGAACGAACAGGTCAAATGGGTCCGCGAGATACGGAAGGAAGGCGCGGTGGTTCTGACGGGTATACCCGGCGCCACAGTGCGCATCGGAGGCATCCCCGCGCTCACCGCCGATTATCAGACGATTGTGAGGGAGAAATTTGGGTCCGTGCTCGCGCTCGTCGTGGGTGGGACGCTCCTCGCGCTTCTTGTCGGCTTCCGGTCGCTCTTCGCCGCGGTGAAAGCCATCGCTTTGAACCTGCTCTCAGTTGCTGCATCTTTCGGAGCTCTGGTTCTGGTTTTTCAGGACGGCCATGGAATCCGTCTCTTCGGAGTTCCCGAGGGAACGGGCAGCATATTTCCCATTGTGCCCATCGTGGCCTTCGCTATCGTCTTCGGATTGAGCATGGATTACGAAGTCTTTCTGGTGGCGCGAGTCCTGGAATCGAGAAGGAACGGCATGAGTGAGCTGGATGCGATTCCCGAAGGGATTGCCAGAACCGCAGGATTGATTACCAGCGCAGCCGCGATCATGATCGTGGTATTTGCCGCCTTCACTTTTGGAAGCTTTCTCGTGATCAAGATGCTCGGATTCACCCTGGCCGTCGCGGTCTTCATTGACGCAACCATCGTTCGCATCGTGATTGGGCCTGCGCTGCTCCGCGTGGCCGGCGATTGGAACTGGTGGCCAGGCGGGCTCACAAGCAAGGTGATCGCCGGCAGCGAATAACACGAAACGGTAACTTCAGGGATTACGCTGGATGACTATTTGAAACTGGGCTTCGGCGGAGTGCACACGGATTCAAACCACCGGCTGATGTACACCTCGGCGTGAGCCTCGCCGCAGTAATGCCGCGCTCCGGCGGCGTTGGCGGTTTCAGAATTCCAGCGATACACGGTAAGGTCGGCATCTCCACAGCGAATCACGAACCAGTGGATGGGGTTCGTAGTCACCAGCCCACAGACTTCACATCGATATTCCTGCAAAGTGGTCATGATCCCTGTTCCTTATAGCAGTGATTGTTTTTTTCACTTCGCGCTGCTTACTTCGCGATCGACGCTGGCCGCCGGCCTGGTGTCAGGACCGTCAGTTCGCCGACTTGTTCCCTTTTCACGGTGCCGCGCAGGTGGGCATGATCCATCATCCAAATCTCGGGAATAATTTCGCCGACCAGTTGTCCGTGACAGAAAAGCCGCACCACCGAACTCTCAGAGACCACAATTCCCACGGCTTTCGTAACGGCGCTCATGTTGGCCGCGGCAATGTGACGGCTGCCGAGCCCCAGCGGCACCTCCACTTGTGCGGCCACAGCATCGAGGTAACGGCACGCGGAAAGAACAATTCCCGCGTGACTCACGACGAATCCGCCGTCCAGCTGCGCCAATTCCTTGATTGTCCCGCGAAGATTGAGGTTGGCGACATGTCGCGAAGCCTCAGGGTGCCCCGATAGCGGGTCCAAAATCAATGGTCTGGATTTGGAGAGCACCGCATTCTCATCCCCGAGTGTAAACAACGTGCCAATCCGCCGTCCCTCCCGCCCCTCGCGAGCGATTTCCACGGCGAGCCCGATCAGGGACTCGAGAATGTCCGGATCGTATTCCGTGACCTGGCAGAGAATGCTCTCAAACATCCGTCGGCTCCTCGGTTGAAGTGGGCGCTAACAACTATAGCGGAGAGATATGGTGTTTTGGATGAAGCGCCGAAGAAGAAGATTCAGGCACAGGTCGCTATGGCGCGCTAGCGGCCTCGCGCGTACCAGATAGAACCGGGTGACGAGTAATTGCGCCCTTCGCCCCACGCGACATGCGTAACGCCGAGATTGTCGATGCCGATGGAAAACAGATTGCCAAACGGAAAGACGAAACCGTTCGGGAGGATGTAATCATAGCCGCGCACGGGGCCGGAGAGTTGTGATTCCGCCGACCAGGTTGCCCCGCCGTTGGTGGAAGCTCGGTAGAAGGTGTTCCAGACGGGATGATTTTCCGCGTCGACTTTTCTCGTGTCCATCCAGGCGATGCGGACATCGCCGGCATCGCCGGCTGTGACGGCCGGGAAACAATGCTCAACGCCAGACGGGGCAGTGGAGATATCGATCTTCGCCGACCAGCTTTCGCCTTCGTTTGTGGACGAGGAAAAATAGATGCGCTGCGCTCCGCCTACGATCGAGCCAGAGTTCCACATCGCATAGATGACTCCGGCATCATCGGAAGTCAGAGCCATCTGGGAGTCCAGAAATCCCGCTGAACAGTGCTGGAGAGGGCAACCCGGCGCGGCGCTGGAAACGTCCATCGGCGTCGTACTCCAGGTACGGCCGCCATTCGCGGATCGGCTTACAAACACCTCCACCGGCCGCGTCAGAAGATCCGTTCGCGGGTAAGCCGTCCAGGAAAAGTAGACGTTGCCGGCAGGATCGACCGTCGCTCCCGCGGCCAGCGACCAGCCCGGCCCAGCCCCGGGATTCAGCACTGTGGAAGAAAAGTTCTGGGCGTAATCATGCGACGCCGCTACCTCCAGCGTCTGATCATGATTAAAACTCACATAAATATTGGAGCCGCGTACTGCCAGCACGGGCTTGTCGATGATCACTTCGGCGGAATGTTCGGCGACGGCAAAATACCAGGTGCGGCCAAAATCCTGCGACCGCGCCACAACGATGTCGTGCATGCCCTGCATCCACGATGCATAAAGAGTTTGCCGGTCAACGGGATCGACTTTGACCTGGGCATCGAATTGTCCAGTCGCAGAGGTGAGCAGGGTGCGCGGCGAGTCCCACGAAATGCCATTGTCACTGCTGGTTAGCAGGACCATCGTGGGAGCCACGCACGCGGGACATTCGGGGATCGGGCCATACTGCGGAAAAAGGATGTAGATGTGACCGTGGCCGTCTGTCGCCAACGCAGGCTCCCATTGATCTCCGGAGTTGTATCCGAGGCGATGCTGAGGAGTAAAACCGGGGTCAGCCCATGCGGCCCCCGCGGAAAGGGTCAGAACCAGAGAGATTAGAAGTCTCTGAACAATCAAGAAGTGGCTGGTTCTGCGGACCACAAATTCTCCTAAAGGCAGCCAGTAGGGGCCAGTTTGCCCTTCACTACCGGCAGACGACGCTGCTCGAACTTATCGTGATTCTTTAGGATGCGTCAATCCCCAAGTCAGCCGCTTGATTACGAGCGGTTTATCGGCCTGAAATCGCGTGTTTCGGGGTAGAGGCCGAGTGAATGTCTCTGCAGTTCAGGCAGCCGCGGCCGAGCGCTGTCTCCCCGGAATAACAGTCTTGGTTACCGTTCAGTAACGCGACTTCCGGCTGGTTTTGGGCAAGAGCAGGGAAGACTCACCGGAAATGCGGCGATGTGGATATTTTCTGCGGTTATTTTCGGTCGCCTGACTCCTCAAAACGGCGGTTCGCCCGGAGCTGCGGAATCGGTTTCAATTCGCCGGTGACTCCGATGGAAAACTTCTGCTCATAGGGAACATCGTCCGGCCCGTCTACGGTGAGCCGAATTGTGAAATCGGCTGCTCTGCTGTAGCAGTGAGAAACGTTCGGTCCTTCCGCGACCGTTCCGTCGCCGAAGTCCCAGTGATAGCTGAGAGCAGGTACGCCGCCGGGGTCGGATTGAGCCGACATCGCAACCGTTTCTCCAGCCTTCGATTGAGCTGGTACTTTGGCCGTGACGGTCGCGGCAGCCTTGGCAACGGCGGTGTCCACCAGCTTGATCACAATCGCCGATTGTGGCGGCTGATTCTCAATCCGGATCGTGCCCGCGTCAATCGTGGGCGAGACGCTTGAATTGATCACAGACGTGGCTATCAAAGTAGAACTGGGTTTGAGTCCAAGATCTGCGAGGTTCAACGCGTGCGTGCGCGGCTTTTGGGTCCAGTTGAAAATAGTCAGAATGCTTTGCCGCGGACTTTGCCGCAGCAAGAAAACGCTCGGTTGTCCATCCTCCGGCTCATACGTCATCAGGTCCACGGGGGTCGAGGGCCGTCCAGCTTTCGCCATGTTGAGCAAGTCTCGATTTTCCGCCAGCGCGAGCCGATCTTTCTGACTATCAAGCACCAGTAAGTCATCGCCGATTTCGTACATACCGCCCGCGATCGCGGAAAGCGCAATCGAGGTTTGTGCGATTGCCAGCGAACTTGAGGAATGCTCGCTGGAATGCTCCACCATATGGGTATCGGTGATGTTGAACGCATCCGGATCATCGATGAAAAAATTGCCGTTCATGTAGAAGCGGGCGGCGATGCCGGGAGCCGCGGCCTTCGATCTCTGAAAACTGTGCCCCGTATCCGACGAGATGCGGCCGGTGTCGACGATCCCGACCGGGTTGAGCATCGGACTTCCGTCTTTGTCCAGAATCACGTCATCGCCGACGGTGTCACGAATCACCTGCAAACCGATGCGCTGGGCTTCAAGTGCAGTAGTGTTTGGCCGGTGGTAGAAACCTTCGATTGCCGTCGTGTCCATGAAGTCCAGCTTGATGAAGCGAACTCCCCACTCCCGCACCAACGTCTTGTAAGTCTGGCGTAAATATTCCTGCGCTCCAGGATGGGTCGTATCCAGCGCGTAAAGCGTGTCAACGTTCTGCTTCCACACATCTTCCAGAGGAATCGGCTCGCCCTTGGCGTTGTGGACGAGCCAATCTTTGTGATTTTCGTAAACCCAGGCGCGGCTGCTGACCTCGAATGGCGCCGTCCACAGGCCAACCGTGAGACCATCCTGCAAAATATGATGAGCCACAGACCGCATGCCGTTCGGGAATTGCGTCGCGTTGGCGGTGACAAACTCTCCGCGAGCGTACTGATAACCTTCATCGATCTGGAAAAAGTTATATCCGAGTGAATTCAAATGCTGCGACAGCCAATCGGCGTTGGCCAGGGTTTCACCTTCGTTGATGGCCGCGTAGTAAGCGGTCCAGCTCCACCATCCAATTGGGATCCGGCTCGAAACCCGTGCGCGATGCAGTTGCCGGATTGCCGAACCATAAGCGCGAAGTTGTGCCAGGTAGTCTGGCCCAACTGCGAACATCACTCGTTCCGAGCTCATCTCTTCGCCCGGCTTGAGGGGCAAACTCAGTTCGATCCGGTCGCTTGTCAGATGCTTTGGTGCGAGAGTCTCTGCCTCGCTCAGATCCTTTTGAATCTCTGTCGTCCCCGTAGAATCGACGTTGTACGATGCGATCTTGGCGTCGGCGCCTTTGCCCTCGGCCTGCAATCGCAAAATAGTTAAGAACCGGTCCGAGGTGAGAGCGCCCAAAAACAAGCTCTGCTTGGTTTGCCGGTTATAGATCAACTGGCTTCCGGCTCCGCGATGCATTCCGCCGGGAGCCTCCCCAAGATCGTAGATGACCAGGTCGGGCCAATCTTCGCTAAAACTGTCGGAGAGAACTCGCTCATCGGATGGACGCCCACCCAAGCCAAGGATCGAGTCTCCCATCGCTTCGACACTGCGGATCGCCTGCACCGACGTAGCTTTGTCCGTTCCGTTCTTCACCCGCACTTGAACGGTGCCGTAAGGATTTTGGGTATAAAGCTGTGCCACGTAGATAAGATCGGGGCTGCCGCGGAGTCCGCTGCAAGTGACCGTTAACTGCCGGCCGGAGCCAAGCGCGTCGCTGAATGGCGACTCCGAAACCGAATGCGCGGGATAACTACCGGCATGCAGCCACTTGTGATCGACCAGCGCCCCTATGCTTGATCGCAGCGCAGGTTGACTACCGATGGGCCCAAATTCATACGAGCCATCCTGACGATTGACCGTCACAACTAGAGTGCCATTGGTTAGCTGCTGCGCCGAACACAGCGCGCCCAACGTCAACAACGCGAAAACAGCCACGCCCATCACGCGGCACCGCAAGCCTGCAAACAACGTTCGCGCGGTTCGGGTTTCTCTGCGAGCGGTGCAGAGCTTTCGGAGTGGACGCCAGATGTCGCTCATGGTTTCCTCAATTCGTAAAAGTTTGGCTTCAAAGGTGTGTGCGTGTGCGGCCCTCTGGTACTCTCATCCCTCGTTTTTCAGAAGAACAGCATGCAATCGACTGGACCGGCCGCGAAGAATCAACTGCGTAGCGAAAGTCGGGGGACCACAAAGACAAGAGCGCCGAAGTCGTGCTTTCTGAGTGCAATTTCGTAAAGTTACGAATGATTACTTTTACTTCCGGGTCGTGTTCCTTGTCAATCGGAATGTTCTTCCTCTGCCGGTCCGATTACACTCATTCACCGCGAGCGATGATTTCGCTGCGATTTGCAAAGCTGAGTAGAAAAGTTGATAAGTGGAAACGAACGCTCGGGGATTCGCTAGCCGCCGCGGAGCGATCTGACTTCATCCGCGCATGGAGGCTAGAGCAAGTTCGGCCTTGGCGCGAATCGCGTCCGTATTGGCACTTAGAAACTCGAGGAATGTGCGCAATACGACGGTGGGTTCGCCGGGCCGCCACGCTACGATCAGGTCAAGGTACAAATCCGGCACAAGCCGAACGAACCGCACACCGTTCGACCGGAGATTGCTGATGGATGCGGGGACGATGGCTACGCCTTCCTCCGCCTCAACTAACGAGAGGATCGTCTGCATCGAATTCGGCTCGTTCTCAACTCGCGGAGAAAATCCTTGTGCTCGGCACGCTCCAACGATTGTGTCGAAAACGCCTGGCGCTCCCTGCCGATGAAAAAGTATGAACCGTTCATTGGCAAGATCGGCGAGCCGAATCTTTTTGGTCTTCACCTTTCTCGACCGAGGGAGCACCGCAACCAGTGGGTCGCGCAGCAATACTTTCGATTCCCGATTCTTGCTACGTTCAAGCGAAAGGGGCCGCGTGATGGCGATATCGATCTCGCCTCGGTCACAGGCCTTGTCCATTTCGACGGGATAGAGATCATGGAGCGCCAGCTTTACATTTGGATACTCCAGTTTGTATCGGCGAATGAGGTCCGGCAGGAACGAGAGCGTAGCCGAACCGATAAACCCGATCGACAGCCTCCCAACTTTACCTTGTGCTGCCCGCCTGGCAGTGAGGATGGCACTTTCGGCTTGCTGAAGGATGCGAACGGCATCCGCATAAAATATCTCGCCTTCCGGCGTCACGCGCGCGTTGCGATGAGTTCGCGAAAAAAGTTTCAACCCAAGCTCATCCTCCAGATCGGACACAGCCTCGCTGATCGAGGGCTGGGCAATATGCAGCCGACGGGATGCCTCCCGGTAGCCCCTGCTCTCTACCACCGCGGTGAAATAACGCAGATGTCGTAATTCCATCCGATAGGTCCTCCCTATCAGTCTGATTGGAACATACGACGCAACGGAATGTCACTTCGTAAATCTATTCGTAGGAAGCAGTTAGGTGGCGAGAGTTTGGAGCTCCGAACATGATAGTCGAACTCGTTTCTCCCGATCCTGAAACAGAGCCGCGTCATTGGATGCGTCATGATCAGGCTTTCGCCATGATGTTGCGGCCCGGCTCCATCGAGTGGGGTTCCAAGCGTTGCGCGCTGGAAACGTTCGCCTACGCCGAGGGCGATTTGGCCCTGTGTGACCGTCACGTGGGTGAGTGGGTGGGGCTCATGAACGTATCTCACTTGCAGCTTGGCATTTCCGACGCGGCTCTGATGGCCTGCTCCGACGGAGCATATGGCGAGGTAGAACTGCGCGCTTCCCGCAAGGTTGCCGAGCCGCGCCTGAGTGCGATGGTGGCTGCCGTTCATGCGGAGATGGTTGCCGGCTTTCCCAGCGGGCGGTTGTTTCTCGATTCCATTGAACAGGCGATGGCCGTCACGCTGGTCAATGGCCATGCGGTAAGGCACCGTCCGGTGCAGATATACCGGGGCGGACTTGGCTCGGCGCGTTTGCGGAGGATTAAAGAGTTGGTCCACGCCAGAATGGAAAACGACCTGAGTCTCGACGAGATGGCACAATCGGTCGGATTGAGCACGGCACATTTCGCGCGGATGTTTCGCAAGTCGACCGGCGAAACTCCGCATCAATTTGTTCTGCGCCAAAAGCTCGAACGTGCCAAAAGAATGTTGCGTGTTCCCGACGCGCGCGTGCTGGACGTGGCCCTCGCCTGCGGCTTCAAGACCCAGCAGCACTTTGCCCAAGCCTTTCGTGAGGTTTGGGGCGTTAGCCCCACAGCGTATCGCCAGGATTTTATCGGCTCCGAAGGGCCTTGCGCCTGTGAAACCTGCTCCAAAAATGCGCCGCACCTCGTGATTGCTGGTTAAGCCAGACGTTCTCTCCCACGCGCGAGCAGCATGAATTCAGCAAGATTCCGACCATCCCAGCAGAAATCCGCACAAGTCCGTTTTCGATCCGCAGTCTACTCATAGTTGTGAGCAAGACTCGGCCACCGGCCGGGATCCAACCCAGGAGAGAAGTCAATGGAAGCAATCGGATTGTTAGTCACGCTCGAAGCGCGCCCCGGTAAAGAAGCGGAAGCCGAGGCCTTTCTGAAGTCAGCTCGCCCGCTCGCGCTCGATGAAAAAGGGACCATGAAATGGTACGCGTTCAAGATCGGCCCAACGAAGTTCGGCATCTTCGACACCTTCGCCAATGAAGCCGGCCGCAATGCCCACTTGACAGGCGAGATCGCGAAAGCGTTGGGAGCACGAGCCACCGAGTTGTTTGCGGTTTCTCCGCAGGTGGAAAAAGTGGAGATCCTCGCCAGCACGCCCCTTAAAGGCTGAGTGCGAGCTTCCAAGGAAGACTAATCACGAGCAAAAGGAAAAACTACATGAGTCAAACAGTCAGCATCGTTCAACAACAGAAATCTGGCGCTGGCGCCGCGAGAGTCGACTTGAAGTTTGAGGTCGCCCTCATTCCCGTCGCGGACGTCGACCGTGCCAAGGAGTTTTACACCAGGCTCGGATTTCGGCTCGACGACGATCTTGTGATGGGAGACGACTTTCGCGTCGTCCAGATGACGCCTCCCGGTTCAGCGAGTTCGATCTCATTCGGCAAAGGAGTCACGGACGCGAAACCCGGCGCGTTCCGGGGCGGGCTGATCGTCTCCGACATTGAAGCCGCCCACAAGGATCTCGTCGGCAAAGGAATCAAGGCGAGTGAAGTGTTCCACGGCTCGCCGTTTTCGCCGGCAGGACGCATTAGTGGCCCCGACCCTGAGCGCCAGAGCTACCGCTCCTACGTCGCCTTTGAAGATCCCGATGGCAACGCGTGGATCGTTCAGGAGGTCACGCACCGGGCGCCCGGCCGCATCGATCCCGCGACGACGACGTTTGCGTCCGCAAACGATCTGGCAAGCGCGATGCGGCGCGCGGCAGCCGCTCACGACAAGCATGAAAAAAATAACGGGCAGCGCGACGCAAACTGGCCGGACTGGTACGCAGCGTACATCGCCGCGGAGCAGGCAGGGACGAAGCCTCCGCTGTGAACAACAGTTAAGGAGTCGCACAATGATTCATCCCAACCGACGCGATGTCTTGATAACACTTGGCGCCTTGGCCGCGGGCGCTGCTGTCGAGGAACAGGTTCCGTTCTTGCACGGGATGGCGGCTTCCACAACTTCACAACCAAGAGCTACACAACCAGGCATCGAAGGGATTTGTATGTCAACAATTACCACCAAAGACGGCACCGAGATTTTCTACAAGGACTGGGGCCCGAAGGATGCACAGCCCATTGTCTTTCATCACGGCTGGCCCTTGTCGTCGGACGACTGGGACGTGCAGATGCTGTTCTTCCTCGGCAACCGTTATCGCGTCGTTGCCCACGACAGGCGCGGTCACGGTCGGTCGTCTCAGGTAGCGACTGGGCACGACATCGACCATTATGCGGCCGACGCCTCGGCAGTGGCGGAGCATCTCGACCTGCGGAATGCGATCCATATCGGCCATTCGACGGGTGGTGGCGAGGTGGCGCGCTACGTTGCGAAGTTCGGTGAACCTCAGGGCCGCGTTACCAAGGCCGTGCTGATCGCGGCGATTCCCCCGCTCATGCTCAAGACTGAAAATAACCCCGGCGGCACGCCGATCGAAGTGTTCGACGGCTTCCGCAAGGCGTTGGCCACAAACCGTGCGCAGTTCTTTCTCGATGTCCCTTCGGGTCCGTTTTACGGCTTCAATCGACCCGGGGCGAAAGTTTCGCAGGGAATCATCCAGAACTGGTGGCGTCAGGGGATGGCGGGCAGTGCACTCGCTCACTACGAAGGCATCAAGGCCTTCTCGGAGACCGACCAAACCGACGATCTGAAAGCGATCACGGTGCCGACTCTGGTAATGCAGGGCGACGATGACCAAATCGTTCCGTACAAAGACGCTTCAGTGCTGCAGGCCAAACTGCTCAAGCAGGGCACGCTCAAAATTTACCCTGGCTATCCGCACGGCATGATGACCACGAACGCGGACGTAATTAATGCGGACATCCTCGCATTCATCCGAAGCTGAACCCAATGAAAAAGAAAAAACAATCAAGGAGAAAGAAATGAAAGTCCCACAAATGTATCGAGTCGGCTTAGCCCTTCTCGCTTGTACGCTGGTCCTCGGTGTAGCCGAGGCGCAGCAGGCGGCCCCTCCGATTGACGGTGTCATCGGAAAGCTTCAATCCTTTGATGGCAAGTCGCTGGATGTTATGACGCCTTCAGGCGCGGTCCACGTTGCTGTCAAGGAGCCGCTCACAACCTATAAGCAAATCCCCTCCGACTTGAGTCACATCACCCCGTCGTCTTATGTCGGCGTTGCGTCGACCGAGGCGAACGGAAAACAAGTCGCGAAGCAAGTCTTTATATTTCCCGCAGAGTTGAGTGGAGCTGCGGAGGGCAGCGTCCTTACCGACCCGCCGGGCGCAACCACGCACAGCAGAATGACCAATGGATCCGTTTCTCGCCCGGCCTCACACTCGCGCATGACGAACGGAACCGTCCAGAAGAGCGGCGGTACCACGCTTGTACTGAACTACCAGGACGGGTCGCAAACCATCTCCGTGCCGCCCAATGTCCCAGTCACAGAAGTCGCACCGCAAAAGGTCACCTTTAGCCCCGGCGATGTTGTCTACGCGACGACGCAGAAACTTCCGGACGGAACGCTGGTGACAGACAAGATTTTCCAGTTCATTCCGGCGGAGTCTCACTAAGCAGTGCGGTTAAAGTTTCAGAGAGAGAGTCTTTTGGTAGCCCCTCCCCAAGGAGCGAAGTCGACGAGCACGTTGCCGGAACAGCCGGGCGTGCTCGTCGTCAGCAAGCATCATTTTTTGGTGCGCTGGAGTCACTGGCTGAATATCCCGCTTCTTCTTGGCCTCATTCTGAGCGGCATCTCGATTTACTGGGCTTCGCCGATCTATCAACACAATCCAGATCCGAGTACGGGAAATACCGATGTGGCCGCGGATATTGGAATCTGGATTTGCGCCCATGTGCCCGGACTGCACCACTACAACAGTCCGCCCGACTGGATTTACAACCACATGAGTCTTGGGCCGGGCATGTTGGGATTAGCTCTGCGTCTGCATTGGTTCTGCGCATACCTGTTCATGCTGAATGGCATGGTGTACGTTGCCGGGCTCTTGAGCGGAGGCGGCTGGCGTTCGTTGCTTCCGCGCGCTACCGATTTTTGGGACGCGTTCAGGATGTTTCGATACTACGTCGGTCTTCCCTTCGCGAAACTGGCGCGCCGCCAGTGGCCGCATCCTGTTTTCAAGACAAAGTACAACGCGCTGCAGCGCGCAGCGTACTTCTCCGTTCCAGTTGCTGGATTCCTCTCCGCCGCTACAGGATGGGCGATTCACAAGCCCATGCAACTCCATTGGCTGGCAGCGCTTTTTGGAGGGTACAACGCGGCGCATGTCTGGCATTTCTGGCTGATGTGGGTCTACATCCAATTCGTGGTGCCGCATGTGGTTCTGGTTTTCGCCGACGGGTGGGACACGCTGCGCAGCATGATCGTCGGTTGGTCGACGAGAGTCGAGCGATCGGAGGTCACCGCAAATGGAGGATAAGAAAAACGGCGATGACTCGTTACAGACTTACGACAAACCTTCGACGGAGTTGGAGCCTAAAAAGGACATAGCAGAGTCACGAGAAGCAGTTCCTCAAGACGCACGTCCATCCATCCCAATCGCCACTGAGGCTGAGAAGCCTGCGGCCCTCGAAGCAACGAAACAAGCAAATGCAGATCGACCGCCGTCGTTACCGGCAGGTCACGAACCGCGACGAGACGAAGACGCTTCAGCTGTTGCTGCGAGCTCTGTCTCCGCGAAAAAGCGGCAAAGCTTCTTTGCGGAGCGCCCGCTGCCGGCGATTGAGATGGCTCCCCGCATCCTGCGTTATCGGAGCCGCCGCGACTTTCTGGTTTTTGGGACTGGCGCGCTGGCAGTCCTGACCGGCGCTGGATTTCTCCTGCCGCAAGAAACGCTCAGTCGCATCGGCATTCATCGAAGCATGGATTCTCCAGCCAAGGAGTGGTTTCTAAACAGAGCACTGCGTATCGACGATGACGTTGCGGAAGCTCTGTACTCGGCGAATCGCAAAGTACCTACCTACACCAAATCGCAGATTACCCCGCTCAAGAACAACTACAACGGAGCAACGCCTGATCCCGGCTACATTTCGGGATGGAAATTGACTTTGGACGGGCTGGATTCCGGCCTGATCATCTCTCTCGATATTAGAAGTATTCAGGCGCGCTTCCCGGTGCATGAGCAGATCACGCGGCTGCTTTGCGTCGAAGGCTGGAGTGCGATCGCGTGGTGGGCCGGCCTGCGATTTGATGATCTGCTTCGCG
>Ga0209006_10000682_pt1 | contig 31588 bp, 29 predicted proteins | sample JacPin_JW_Ref_O2_FD_188567 | JGI IMG/M metagenome (GOLD analysis project Ga0209006, IMG submission 188567) | Forest soil microbial communities from Algoma, Ontario, Canada - Jack Pine, Ontario site 1_JW_Ref_O2 (SPAdes) (version 2) | ecosystem: Environmental > Terrestrial > Soil > Boreal...
CTCGCGTAGGGACTCGATCACTTGCAAGTGCAGCCCGAATAAAGCCAGCAAGCGCGGCGTCTTGGCTATCTCGGCGTGGACCCTGATATTCCTTCATCCACTTTGCGCCGCCAGGGGAAACTCGGCGATTCGGTTGTTCTAATTTTCGGATTAGTGCGGTGCTCTCTTCGCGAGCTTCCTGAAAACCATGCTGCCGAGTTCGCGGAAGCCGTTGCGCGCACTTGGCTCGCCGGTCGGCAATTGCTAAGACAGATGTTGGTAGCGTTCACTACCTTATCAACGAGCTAATCAAGATCTAGATCGTTCCTCTAAGACGAATGTCGCGCATGATAATTACAGTTATCGGTCACACGATTTTGTCGGTCTAATTCCAGCCGCTCACTGCACTTAAATGCGCGCGGTAAAAGCTGATGGCGAATCAGCGTGGCTTGTTTCTCAGTGGAGCAGACGGGAGAGCGATCAGTTTGATGCCAAGCACATCGAGAAAATCTCGTGCGCGAACGATCTGGGTGATGCCATGTGTGCCAAGCGCCAGCACACCGCGCCGATCACCCGAGACCAAATAGTTAGCGTTGCCCGCCTCAGCCATAGCAAGAAGGAAATTATCGGCCGGGTCCGTCGATCGCTCGACCGCGGGCAGGCGTGTCAGTACGTCTGCGAGTTTGCGCACATCACGGATCAACCGGCCCACCGTTGATGGCACGATGCGGGCCCGCAGCACTGGGCGGCGGGCAACGTCACCCAATTCGATCAACTGTTCGGTGGATGTGATGAGATCGTACCGGCGTTCACGCCAGCCTGCGATCAGTTGTGCAGGCGTGCCGTGCCGATTGATCAGCGCGCTCAGCAGAATGTTCGTGTCGAGAACAACCCGCATCAGCCACGTTTCGTGAAGCGCTCCTTGCGCACTTCCGCGAGGGCCTGTTCGATTTCATCCTCAATCTGCTCGGATGGCACATCGAGGTTATGCGCTTGTCCCGCCTCCAGATTGAGATGAAAGAGCTGCCAGCGCACCGCATCGGCGACAAACTTCGAAATCGCGCCCTTGCGCATTCCGGTTTGCGCCAGGTGAGTTCGTAGCAACAGATCCGTGTCCTTCGGAACAAAGATGGTCAAACGTACGCTATCTTCTTCACTCGATTTCATAGGTTCACGCTTAAGCGTTTAAACGCTGATATCGTATCAGAGATTGATCGGTGACGCATCCCGTTCAGGGGTCCGGCGGACCACTCCATATTTAGCTAGAAAGTTCAATAAGTTACGTCAAGCCACCCGAAATACGTTCGTTGCGTCTGCGACCAAGTGCCCAGATAATATGCGCGCTTGCCGACGGAGTTACGATGAATACCGCCACTCTCGAGCGACCTCTGGGCTTTGAATCCGACGAGGAGTCCCTGCCCGCGCTCACCGCCAAGCTGCTGGGCCTAAAAGCCGTGCATTCGAGTTCGATCTGATCGAGCAGTTGGAGAAGGGCCTGACGATCGCAACGGTGCACAGCCTCCGGGTTCGAGCCAATCTGACCGATGGCCGAAACCTACCAGCTCATTGCGCCGCGACGGACCTTGAACCGACGCGAAGCCTCCGGGCAACTTTTGTCTTCTGAGGAAGCCGATAAGGCTGTCCGCGTTGCGCGCGTCACGGCCCGCGCCCAACAAGTCTTCGTTGGACAACCCGCGTATGCCGCGGCGTGGCTGCGCGAGCCCAAATCCTCGTTGGGCGATCGCACGCCGTTGCAATTGCTTGCCACCGGGTCTGGGGCGCTCGCTGTCGAGGAGCAGTTGATCGGGATCGAACACGGCATGTTTGCCTAACGTGATTGTCTGGCGCTTCTCCAGGCACGAATCCCTCGACGGACGAGGAGGATTGCTCGCATCTGCGCGATGACACACGCGAGGCCGGGAGATTCTGTATTGCTCACCGAACCCGGCGACGGCGGTGCTCGAGGTTCTGGTGCAAGCCCAAGTCCGTGAGTCCGCGGCGCTTTCCCGACACTGTTTTATCAAACTGGATATCCCTGATGAAATTTCGTGCGACTCGGTCGATGAGTCACAGCTGCCGACCGACTGGTCACGCCGGGTATCGGTGACCCGTGCGTGGGGAGACAGTTGGCTTCGAGAGCGTCATGCCACTGTCTTGACGGTGAGATCGGTTCTCGTGCCCGAAACTTACAATTTGATTATTAACCCGCGACACGCCGATGCCACGCGAATCAAGCGCCTGACGAGTTTCCCGTCTCCACTTGATTCGCGATTGCCGTAAGAAATAAGACGAACTTAATTCGATCTGGCATGCGCGTGTAGACGAACACCTTCGACTGCGCACGATAGGGCTTTCGATAGTCGAATTTCCCGCGCTAGAATAGATAGTCAAAAGCCGGCTCGGTACGACGCATGATAAGGCGCCTCGTTACCGACGCCAACAACGCACGATAAGGCTTCGCCTATCGCGTGTAGTGGTCCCGCAACTATTTGCGCTGCAAATTCTAAGCTGGCCGACGTGAGCGCTCGCCAAAGTCGTCGAAGCTTGTTTGGTCTATCGGCACGGAAGCGTTTCGTGGATATTCAACCGGGCTCTTCCAGGTCCCTATGGTAGGCTTGATCATGGTCACTAGGCGGCGGATAGATCGTGGTTCAGCGTCGGGAGGCGGACGCGTCGATCTTCACACTTTGTCGGTGACGAGTAGCGTGACGCGTGCTCCGAAGAAACTCTCAAGGCAGCAAGCTGCTTGACGCGCTGGACAGCATTTGATGCCAACAATCTTGCCGAATTTCGACAAATCTGCGTTGCTCCAAGATGAGTGCTGTTTCCCACATGCCTAGGCTACGGCTCCCTATCTTTGCGTAGAGGAGGCTACTCGCGTGGTCTGTCGGCTTAGCTGGCTGTTTTGCGGTTTTGTGTTTTATTTGTTTACGTTTCCGCAAACCGCTCGTGGCGGGACGGCGCCGGAAACGATCAGGGGTTACTACCACCATACCGCATGGACCCAGAAGGACGGCGCCCCGCAGGGAATCTGGGCCATCACTCAAACCCGTGACGGCTGGCTATGGCTCGGTGGTTCATTCGGGATTACTCGATTTGACGGAGTGAAATTCGAACCAATCGACTTTCGTCCGGCAGGAAGCATAGACACTCGCGGCATTGCGACGCTGTACAGCACCAGGGGCGGAGATCTATGGGTGGCCTACGAACTAGGCGGTGTGATTCGACTAAAGCAGGGAAAACCTGAAGCAATCGAATCATTCCCTGGGTTGCCCGAAAAATCAATACTGGCGCTTTCCGAAGATGGCGACGGTCGAACATGGGCCGTGACGCAGAACCAGTTCTGGGTGCTGGAGGGATCGCATTGGACGAACGCAGGGGGCGAATGGAACCTGCCGCCCGTCGTTCCGATTGTCGATCTTACGTTGGCGGCTGACGGATCCTTATGGGTGGGAACCGGGGAGGGTTTCTACGTCCTCCACCAAGGCTCGCGCCGCTTTGAACGAAGCGACAATGTGCCTCAGGAACTAACCACAATGGGGCTGAGCAGTTCTGGCCGCTTGTGGAAACGCGACAAGACTGGCTATGCGCTGATCAAGGAGGGGAATCGACGAGCCGATGCGCCGCCGGCCACTTTCGACCAACTCGAGGGCGGCTCGGAAATTTTCGCGCGGGATGGTAGCTGGTGGAGCGTCGATTGCCCCAAGGGAGTCTGCCGGGCTGACCCGAATGACTCGACGGCCCCTCAGGCCAGTCACACGCTGATCGATGATTCATTTTCTGCCGAGGATGGGCTTTCGTCGAATCGAGCAATGGAGTTGTTCGAGGATCGAGAAGGCAACATCTGGGTGGGCACCACACTGGGCCTTGATCAATTCAGACGCAACTCTTTCGTTTCGGTGAATTTTCCACAACCGCTGATCAACCTCTCACTGGTCGCTGATCCAAAAAGCGGTATATGGGCAGGCACCGACCTGCTGTATGCCAATTCAAGCGACTCATTTTGGAAGATAGACCCCAGCCCGACGCGACTCAATACATTTAGCGAGCCAACTCTTTCGGTCTACCGCGAAGCCGATGGCAGCGTCCTTGTCGGCGGACAGTCCAAGTTATGGCGGCTCGCGGATGGAAAGATGCAACCGCTGCAGGTGCCAGCGACAGTTCACGGGGCCATCAGCACCCTGGTGCGAGCCGACACAGGAAATCTATGGGTAGGCGTCGGTGGCGTCGGCACATTCGAAGTGGTTGGTTCAGAGTGGGTGCGGTTAAGTGGAGATGCCAGTCTTGGCGAGCGAGCTCCTAGTGTTGCGGCGCAGGCCGTCGATGGCGGCACGTGGCTTGGTTATAACAATAACCGCATTTTGACCATACGAAGCGGTCGGTTCCACACGTATTCCAGCAGCGACGGCCTTGGGGTAGGAGAGGTCTCCGCGATACTCTCGGGTTCACCGATGCTCGTCGGCGGGGAACTCGGCCTTGAATTATTCGATGGCCATCGCTTTGTCGCCCTGCAGACGGGGCGACTGGATGACGTAAAAGGGATATTAGGTCTTCTAAGAACGAATGATGGCACGCTCTGGATATTTAACTCCGTCGGCGCTGTGCGAATTAGCGCCACCGAATTCAAGCGAGCAGTCATCGATCCCACATATCGAATGCAGGCTATAGAGTACGACTCTGAGGATGGGCTCCCAGGCGGCGCGGAACCGGGCCCGTTGGATACGAAGTTAATCGAGGACAGACAGGGACGACTATGGTTCGCGGCCCGCAACGGGCTTGCATGGTTGACTCCGGACGCAATTCCCCATAACGACATTGCACCGACGGTCGAGATTCAATCCGTTGTCAGTTCGGCCGCGACCTATTCGCCGCGCGATCCGCCGGTGCTGCCCGCTGGAACGCGCAACATCGAGATCAATTACACAGCCTTGAGCTTAACAGTCCCGTCGCGCATGAAGTTCAGGACTCAACTTGTTGGTGTCGACCCCGAATGGCGTGAATTCGGAAACGTGCGAAAAGCGTCTTATTCGAACTTGGGGCCAGGGAAATTCCATTTTCAAGTAAAGGCGTCGAACAACGATGGGGTTTGGAATGAGAGTCCCGCGACAGTGGATTTCGTGATTGCTCCGCTATTTTATCAGACCCTCTGGTTCTATACGCTGTGCGCAGCAGCCACACTCTTCGTTCTCTGGCAGCTATACCGGCTTCGAGTTCATCAGCTTACCCGCCAAGTTCAGGGACGGATGACTGCCCGACTGGAGGAGCGCGAAAGAATCGCCCGCGAATTGCACGACACGCTATTGCAGAGTACTCAAGGTATGATACTGCTATTTCAGGGATTCGCCGGTCGCCTGAAACGCCCCGACCCCATGCGCAACCAGATGGAAGTCGCATTAGATCAGGCGGATCGATTGCTTAACGAAGCGCGCAGTCGAGTCGGTGACCTTCGAGCGACTGCCACGCATAGCGACCTCGCACAGACAATCGCACGGCTTGGTGCGGAATTATTTTCCGATGGGACGACTGTGTTCAAATTCACGACCGCGGGGGCACCGCGCGTTCTGGGGCCCACAATTGCGGACGAACTTTATCTCATTGTCCGCGAGGCGCTGACCAACGCTGTGAGACATGCACACGCATCAATCGTCGAAGCGGAAATCGAATACGGAGCGGACCACCTTCGAGTGCGGATCAGGGACGATGGCAACGGTGTCGACGAAGCTCTGCTGCGCGACGGCGCTCGCTCTGGGCATTTTGGACTTCAGGGGATGCGCGAGCGCGCGCGGCATATCGGTGCAAGCTTTGCCATTTGGGTCGGCAAAAACGCTGGAATCGAGATCGAAGTCAGCGTTCCAGCTGGCGCGGCTTACGGCTCTAACGCGCCACGGCGCGGTTGGATTCGAAAACTACGGGCGTCGGATTCGAAGCGCAGCTAGTTTTTGAAAGCGCAGGGCGCACAGATAAATGTCCGCAAGCGCGTAGCGTCCAGCTTTTCCTGCTAGATTGCTCTGCTTAGCGAGGCGACGAGGAACGATGCGGGAGGTGAACCTTCGATTGCCCGTGCCCCGTAATCCTCGCGAATGTCGTGCGTGCAGCGCGACTTTTCGGAGATCTGTGCTATCCATATTGCTCGCTGTGTCCCTCGCGTCGCTCCCTGGGTTCGGGGCCGCGGCGCAGGGGCACCAAAGCTCAAGCACGTCTACAAGTGTGGAGGAAGCGCGCGTCAACCCGCAAACGCGTAGGTTCGCAGTTGTTAGCCAGAATGACCTTCATTTCTCACGACTGTCGACCTCCGACGGTCTTTCTCAAATGCGTGTGGCCAGCATCCTGCAGGACGACAAAGGCTTTATTTGGACTGGCACCCAATATGGCCTGAATCGATACGATGGATATACGTTCAAGACCTATCTCCACGAGCCGGGTAATCCGAACAGTTTGAGTGGCGTTTTCATTAACTCTTTGTTTAAGGATCGCTCGGGCGCGTTATGGATAGGGTGCGATCAGTTTCTGGACAAATTCGACCCGGCAACCGAGAGATTCGTTCACTACCACCTTGAACCGGAGAACGGAAACCGCTTGCCATCGGCGGTCATGCACATTAGCCAGGACAGTACCGGAACCTTGTGGCTGGCAACCGGCAGCGGCCTCTACAGCTTGGATCCGACGAACGGTCATATTCAAAATTATTCTCACCATCCAAACGACCCTTCGAGTCTCAGTGGCGACGACGTTAAATCGAGCGGCGAAGACCGGATGGGAAATTTCTGGGTTGCGACAGAAGAGGGTTTGGATCAATTCGATCGGAAGAGCGGAAAAGTAACCCTTCACATTCCATTACGCGAGTCCCTGCGTGAATCCACATTCCACCAAGACCGATTCGGAGTGTTCTGGATCGTTCATACCTCCGGCAATGGGATAGCTATTTTCGATCCGAAGACAAATACCCTGACTCACTGCTCCTTTCATGACCGCGATCCTTCGAGCACCGCCGTCAGCGGGGTCAAAACTATCCTCGAAGACAATAACGGGAACATGTGGTTCGGCACGCAGGGGGCTGGCCTGCTTAGATTTGACCGAGAGCACTCGCGGTTCATAGCCTATCAGCACAATGCCTACGATCCTTCGAGCCTCGCCGAGGATTCAATCAACAGCTTGTTTCAGGATCGAGAAGGGAATATTTGGGCCGGTCTGGAGGCCGTTGGTCTTAACCGCTTCGCTTCAGAACCTCTCCCGTTTCAGGGCCTTCCGCACGATCTCGGTCGGCCGAACAGCAAGGGCGAAACCTTTATTAATGCAGTTTTCAGTGACCACAACCAAAACCTATGGATCGCTACTCGCGATGCACTGCACCGTATTGACCGTGCGTCGAACCAGTACGCCGTTTACCGAATTGCCGATGGGATTAGCATTGCCGAAGCTGCGGGCTTTCTCTGGATTGGTACTTACAGTCACGGGCTATATCGCTTCGACAGCAAGACAAAACAATTCAAAGCATACCAACATATCGTCGCCGATCCCTACAGTTTGAGCAACGACGTGGTGGCTCGCTTGTTGGTCGATCATAACGGTACGCTGTGGGTTGCGACTTACGACGGCCTGGACCGCTTCGACCCGGCGACCGAGCGCTTCACCACGTATCGATACGAGCCGATCGACAGAAACGTTTTCTACTTGGACTTGACGGAGGCGCCGAACGGAATTTTCTGGCTCGGTACGCATGCCTCAGGTCTCCAGCGTTTCGACCCAGCCACGGGTCAATTTACAGCCTATCGACATGAGGACACTCGGCCTGGGTCCTTGGGTGACAACCGCGTCACCTCAGTACATTTGGATCGCAATGGCACAGTGTGGGTCGGTACGCAAAACGGCCTTGCTCGCTTCGATTCTGCTAGAGGGTCGTTCACTGCATACACGGACCGCGATGGACTGCGCGGCAATGCCATTAGCTGCATCCTTGAAGCTGAGGATGGCGATCTCTGGATGAGCACAAACAATGGCGTGTCAAGGTTCAGTCCCACGAGAAAGACATTCAAGAATTACTCAACTGCAGATGGACTGGCGGGACCGGACTTAACGGGGTTTGGTGCTTGTACCAAAAGCGCGGATGGACAGATGTTCTTCGGAGGATTCAGCGGTGGAACCCGCTTCTACCCAAGCACAATTCAGGATAGCTCGTATGCTCCGGCGATTGTACTCACCGATTTTCGATTATCCGGGAATCCGGTGAAGATTGGATCCAGTTCGCCGATCAAAAACTCCATTACTTACACCAGCGATCTCACTCTATCGCACGAACAAAATGTCTTTTCGATAGCTTTCGCAGCGCTCAGCTATCCCGATCCCGCAACGAACCGCTATCGATACAGGCTGCAAGGTCTGGAGCGCGCATGGAACGAGGTGGGCGGTGACCGCAGGCTGGCCACTTACACAACTTTGCCCGCAGGCGTGTACACGTTTTCGGTTCAAGGCGCGACTCGAGGTGGGCCATGGAGCGAGCCAGGCTTGGCGCTGCACATTCGCATACTGCCACCATGGTGGGGCACGTGGTGGTTCAAGACGATTTGTGCTGCATTGGTTTGTTTCGGTGTGTTTACCGTCTACTCGTACCGCCTGCGTCGAATTGCGAGACAGTTCGAAATTCGGCTAGAGGAGCGCGTCGCGGAGCGAACGCGCATCTCTCGCGAGCTGCATGACACGCTGATTCAAAGCGCGCAAGGCCTCATTCTTGTTTTCCAAGGCTTCGCCGGACAACTCCTGAAACCAGACCCCATGCGGCGGAAGATGGAAACGGCGCTCGATCAGGCGGATCACCTGCTCAATGAGGCGCGAGCTCGGGTGACTGAGCTTCGTACCGCAGGAATCGAGGATGATATCTTGCAGGGCTTGACGCGTGCAGGCAAAGAGATTTTCGCGAATGAATCAGTGCAATTCAGCATTGTGACGGCCGGCACACCACGACTCGTTCATCAACAGATCGCCGACGAAATCTGCCGTATCGGTCGCGAGGCGCTGTTGAATGCCGAAACACATGCCAATGCCAAAGCGGTTGAGGTGGAAGTCACCTTCGGTGCAACCGAATTCAGATTGAGGGTTCGCGACGACGGGTGCGGTATCAGCGGGGAGGTTCTGACGTCAGGATCACGCCCGCAGCATTTCGGGCTTCAGGGTATGCGCGAAAGGGCGCAGCGGATTGGCGCACGCTTCAACCTATGGACTGCTGAGAAAGCAGGAACGGAAATAGACGTGGTCGTGCCCGCCGCTGCCGCGTACGCTAAACAAGATATGAAACGTCATTGGCCGGCATCAGTCCTCGCCCGTCTGCGTTTCGGTGCGAGTAGGCGTGGTCCCGCCTGAAGTCACGGGACGCATCTCGCCAACGCGAACGGAGCGCATGACTCTGCGCCGAGTGTTCCGGATTCCGGTTGAGCCCACGTACCCACGGCGCAGCGCTATCGGTTTGCCCTCCAAACAAACCTGCGGGGTGAGGTATGGATAGGTTTTGCGAGAACATATCGATCTCCTAACCATTTGACAGCTCTGGCGACGGCCGCGCGGTATTTGTCTGCCGGTGCTGCCTCAAGACTTGCGTTGCCCTGGTGAGTCATTTGTGATTCCTCCGTCACCTGTTATCAGAGAATTGCTTGTCCGGCGGAGCCGAATCGCTGCACAACTGCGTCCCCATTCGCTGGAAGAAGGATGTCCAATCGCCGCGTGCCCAACTTGTCGATGAGTACTACGCCCGACTCGCCGGTGTTGCTGAGAAAAAAATAACTGGATGCGCCGCCCGGCTTGTCGAATTTGATGTGCGCCCCTTTGTCGTCGATTTCGATCGATGCGGTCGGCAGTTTCGCGTCGGGATTGCTGAGTTTCAAAGACGCATGACCTCCCGAATCCAATGCGATCGACACTTTTGCGCAACCGTCTTCCCCCAGTACACGAATCGCCGGTTGCCCCGTCTGTGCCGTAAGAATAACGCGAGGCTTTCCTGAGGCATCCACGATCCGAAGTTCGCGGGTGTCGAGCGGTGTGTTCTGCTCGGTCAGCGAATGGCTCTGCGGACCGATAAGGATCCCCAAAGTGACGATGAGAGTCACCGCAAAAGTCGCCAAGCTTCTGCCACAGGCTGCTTTGAATCCACTCGATGGTATGTTGCGCATCGCTCTGCCTTTAGTCGGCGTTAGCTAACACTCGATATGACGGGCGGAAGATCAAATACGAGTACTTCAGCCCCGTGCCCACGCTCCAACCTCAGGCTGCTGCCGTCCACGATGCGAAGCGCATCGCCTCCGGATAGTGAAATGCCATTAGCATCGACGTCGCCACAAGCGACATGCACGTAGATCGCCCGACCATGAGTGGCAGGCAGGAGCGCTACTTCATCCCTGTCAAATAGACCGGCGTAGAGGTTGACATCTTGATGCATGGATAGCGAGCCCTCCGCGCCATTCGGTGAGACAATCAAACGGAGCTGTCCGCGTTTTTCGCTTTGCGGGAAACGGCGTTCCTCGTAGCTTGGCTTGATATTCAAGACATCGGGTTTTACCCAAATCTGCAAAAAATGCAGTGGCTCACTCGTGGAAGGGTTGTATTCGCTGTGCGTGATTCCGGTTCCCGCGCTCATGCGTTGGACGTCCCCCGGAAATATCGTCGAGCCATTTCCCATCGAGTCCTGATGGGCTAGTTCCCCTGACAGTACGTAGCTGATGATCTCCATGTTCTCGTGGCTGTGCGTGCCAAACCCGGCGCCGGCATGTACGCGGTCTTCATTGATGACGCGAAGAACTCCAAACTCGATGAATTGCGGATCGAAGTATTCGGCAAATGAAAACGTATGGAAGGATTTGAGCCAACCGTGATCGGCCATTCCTCGCTCATTGCTGCGACGAACCGAACCCATAAGTATTACCTCTATGTATCGAAAGGATTCATCGTATCTGGCCGAATCCACATGCCCGCCCAAGCAAGTATCCGGGAGCGCGCGGCATATTGGATGCCTCTAAATGGGTGTTGGTGTGCCACTCGCTCGGGTCAGGGTGTCTTCGGTGCGCTTGGTGATTTCGATTGCCAATTCCGACATCGGAGGGTATGGCCGAGGGCGGCTGGCGAATCTGTTGCTTGCGAGCGGCGTGGGAGCAGCTGTGTGGCTATAACAATCGGGACCGCTTGGTGCGTCGCAAGTCCGCCCATAGCGAGACCAGGGCGAGCACCAAGCCCCCGATAATCACCGCAATCAGTAAGTCGTCCATAATCGTTCTGCCGCGGCGTCGATCTTGGTTCAGGGGGTGATGCGCCGGTTGCCCCAGCGCGCCGTAATTAGTCGACCCGCCGGCAGGCTTCAAACAAAAACCAGGTGCGTCGTTCTGACTCGTCGATCCAATTTTCGATCAAGCTCGCCGTTGCGATGTCGCGAAGCTCATCAACCATCGCGTGCACTTCTCGCAGCCTGTCGGCCAAGACGAGGTTGTCCTCGCGCAGTTCGGCGAGCATGTCGAGTGCGTCCACATACTCCGCATCGTTATCGACGATTCGCTGAATTCTTGAGATATGGCCGATGGAACGCAACGTTAAGCCGCCGACTTTCCGAATCCGCTCGGCGATAGGGTCGGTCATTGCATATAGCTCATCGGCCTGTTCGTCCAAGAGCAGGTGATAGTCGCGAAAATGCGGTCCGCTCATGTGCCAATGGAAGTTCTTGGTCTTTAGGTAAAGAGCAAACACGTCCGCAAGAATGGCATTCATACCTCCCGAGATATCTTGAGAGGCTTTAGTACCTAGTCCGGTCGGCGTGCCCAGAGGAGCGCTTTGACGGCGTTGCAATTCGCTGTTTGCCATTGTCTATGCCTTGTTAGGTCAGGTGCGATTCGTGGACGTTGTGCATTTACTGTATTCCGCGTGCCTTCAGAATTCCCTCCCTTACGAGGTGCGCCTTGACCCCCCCAAATGGGGCGATGTCATGGAATCCGGTCGGTAGTCTCTGCACTGACCTCTGGGGCGATCATCACTCGGCTCAAGAGCGAATGCGACCGAGGGCTATTGGGATCGCGACGGGAGCCAACGGGTCTACCTATTCCATTTCAGACGGGGAACTTTATGCGACGTATGCTTCCAACTCTTGCTTCGGCCGTATGCCTAATCGCGAATATTCATGCGTTCGCCGACCAGCCGCCTCCCGCCGCTTCGACTCAGAATTCCATCCTCGATAAGTCGCAAGCCGGGTACTATCGAATGAAGATAGGCGCCGTTCCTGTAATAGCGCTGTCGGACGGCACACTCGCGTTCCCCGCCGATGAGCTGCTGTTGAATGCTCAACCTGGCGAGATACACCGTTTGCTCAACGAGGCTTTTGATTCAACGCCGCTCGCCTCCGTGAATACTTACCTTGTTTTATTGCCCGGCAAAATCATTCTCATTGACACGGGCGCGGAGACACTATTAGGGCCGACACTCGGTAAAATGCCGGCGTCATTGAGAGCGGCCGGTATCAAGCCAACGGATATTACCGACGTATTCTTAACGCACATTCATCCGGATCACGCGGGCGGGTTGATGATTGGGGGCCATAAGGTGTTTCCCAACGCCGTCGTTCATGTGGAGAAGGCCGACCTCGACTATTGGCTAGACCCATCTGCGGCGAAGTCGGCGCCGGATTTGATTAAGCCGTTCTTTGCGCAGGCGGAACTTAAGTTAAGACCCTATATGCGTGACGGACAGGTCCAATCTTTCCATGGCGCGACCGAGTTTTTTGCAGGTTTCCGCGCAACGCCGGCCGCCGGCCATACGCCCGGGCATACCTGCTACATTCTTGAGAGTGGGGGACAGAAGATCATGTTCATGGGCGATACCACGCACGTGCTGAATATCCAATTCAGCGACCCTGGCATTGCCGTCAAGTTCGATTCGGATCCAACGCAGGCGGTCTCGCAGCGGCGCCTGGAGTTCGCGAGCGCCGTGCAGGATAAATATCTCTTGGCCTTTACTCATGTGTCGTTCCCGGGCGTCGGGCATCTTCGCCAAGACGGAGAGCGTTTTGTGTGGCTGCCGCTGGCGTATGTAGATGACGCTCTGTCCCGTTAGTACGTCCGAATGCATTGTTGATGGAATTGCACGGTGCGGACCCAGTGCTGTCCAATTGCTATCGAGACTTACAGAAAAATACCTCGATGCCATTTCGGACTGCAAAGAAAAAGCGGCATGCCATGGACATCAGTCCGACATGCACTACGTGATAACGGCAGCGGGGTGCCCCGGGCGCCTTAGGTGGCGCGAAAAGCTTTAATGCACGGGTCGGGAAATTCGTCTTTTAGGAAGCGGAATCATGTATCGCAGTGGAAAGGCAGTAGAGGCCGCTTGTTTTCTTCTCTGCGCGGTGCTCGGCTCACTCCGAGCGCTGGCGGTCGACCCCACCGAGACTCTTTCAGAGCTTCACCATACCACGTGGACAACACGGGATGGTGCGCCGGCTGGGATGTATACCCTTGCGCAAACCAGCGACGGATATCTCTGGATTGGCACTGACGGGGGTTTGTTCAAGTTCGACGGCGAGCATTTTGGACCATTTACTCTACCGAACGGTGAACACCCGATATCGGATTCGGTAATGACGCTTTTCGTGTTGACTTCCAATGATCTATTGATCGGGATGAGATTTGGAGGGGCCTTCTTACTTCGGGGCGGCCAGCTTACTCACTACGGAGAAAAGGAAGGACTTCCCAAGCACAGTGTGATGGCCTTTGCGGTGCGCGACGACGGGTCTTGGTGGGCTCAAACCACCGTGGGTTTATATCGCTTCGAAGATGGTGTGTGGACGCACGTTGGTGATGATTGGAAGTACCCGCCGACGACCGGCGACGCGCTGATCGTGGGCCAAGACGGGACTTTGTGGTCGCGTGGCCCAGAAGGAACATTCTTTCTTCCTCGCGGTGAGAAAACTTTTCGCAAAGCTGATCTACGTGGAGGGCAGGGCAACTTCGCTAATTGTGAAGATGGTAGGACTTGGGTATCCGACGTCGTCTCTGGAATTCGTGTTCTTCCAGATGGTACGAGTTGGATCACCGGGCAGATTTTTCGCCCCAGCGGAAAGTCAAAGAACGCCCCAAGTTATATATTTTGCGACCGTGAAGGGGGACTCTGGTCGACGATGTATTTTTCGGACAGAGTTCGCGTATTTCGAATTCCGAATGTTGTCGGCTTCGTCAAGAACGGTTATGGATTGACGCCTGAACAATTGCGAGAGGCAGATTTGAGTTGGTCTTCGCCAATGGAGGTCTCATATTCAATGTTGGAGGATCGGGAGGGGACAATGTGGGCTGCCACGGCAAGTACTCTTGAGCGGTTCAGATCGAATAAGCTGCATTCCGCATCAGCATCGATACCCATCTCCAGTCCGGCTATGACGATCACGCCACGCGGTGAGGTGTGGCTCGCCAGCACGCATTTCCTTCTAAAATTCGCGCCGCAACAGAATGAGCCGCTCATAAATACGGATTTTGGTGATGGCACGCACCATTTTGATCCCACCCTTAGCCTGTGGGTTGATAACGATGGGGGTGCGTGGATTGCGCGGGCTCCAGATCACCTGTTTCACTGTGTGGAGAATAAGTGGCAGCCAATACCCCATCCGAAGGGCTACATATCTTCAATTGTTCGGGATCAGGATGCGAAGCTGTGGATCGCGGTGGTGCAAAATGGCCTTTATCGGCGAGATGGGAACGGATGGACGTTGAACGGCGGGTTGTCGAATCTGCCGCGAGAGGTTCCCGTTACTCTGATTGCTGACGCGCATGAGCGCCTGTGGGCCGGCTACTTCGACAGTAAGGTGGCGGTTATCGACAAGGGGACCGTCCGAATGCTGAGCAACCTGACCGAAGCGGCGTTAGGCCGTGTAACCGCGATCGCGGTTCGCGACGAACGTGTCTGGCTCGCGGGTCAGCGCAGTGTCGGCCTCTACGCGGATGAGCATTTCTGGCCCATCGTCAGTGACGGTAAGGGTCTTACTAGTGTATCCGGCGTTGTACAAAGCGACGATGGCGACTTGTGGTTGCATGGAAACGACGGAATAAGTCACATTTCAGCCGATGACGTTGCGGCATTCATAACCGACCATCACCATCAAGTACACGCGGAGCTCTTGAACTATGAGGATGGCCTGAATGGGCCTCCACCTCAAATCGCCCAATTACCTTCAGCTCGGGAATCGGGCGACGGTAGAGTATGGTTCATAACTTCTGAGGGCGTTTATTGGATTGATCCTAAAAAGGTGCCCCGAAACTCTCTGAAACCACCGGTAATGATTACGTCGGTCATGGCCGGTGGAAAGAAATATTTGCGCGACAATGAAGCAACGTTCTCTGCCGGAACCCGAAATTTTGAAGTCGATTACACGGCGTTGAGCTTATCCATGCCGAGTCGAGTGCAGTTTAAGTATCAACTCGAAGGCGTCGACGCAGGTTGGCAGGACGTTGGCACGCGCCGACAGGCGTTCTACACGAATGTATCGCCAGGGCAGCATGCGTTTCATGTACTGGCCACTAACGAAGACGGCCTTTGGAACGATGTGGGTGCGTCAATAACCTTAACGACTCCCCCCAGGTTCTACCAGACTCGCTGGTTCTATACCCTGTGCGGATTGTTAGTTCTGCTCGTGTTGTGGCAACTGTATCGGATCCGGTTATTTCAGCTTACAAGGCAAGTCCAAGGGCGACTTAGCGTTCGCCTCGAAGAGCGGGAAAGAATTGCCCGCGAATTGCATGACACCCTGCTGCAAAGCACTCAAGGCTTGATATTACTGTTTCAAGGCTTCGCCGGCCGTTTGAAGCGGCCTGATCCCATGCGCGGAGAAATGGAGTCGGCCCTCGATCAAGCTGACGATTTATTAAATGAAGCACGCGACCGGGTGGTCGATCTTCGAACGACGGCCCTCGATTCCGATGTGGCGCCCGCCATAGCGCGGGCCGGAGAAGAGCTCTTCGCAGGATCCCCCGTCGCTTTCAGCATAGTTGTCACTGGAACGCCGCGGCTCCTTCTTTCTTCGGTTGCGGATGATGTCTATCGGATTGCTCGTGAGGCGCTGACCAATGCGGCGAGACACGCGCAGGCATCCGTCGTCGAGGTAGAGGTCGCCTATGACATCACCGATTTTAGTTTGCGGGTCAGGGACAACGGCAAGGGCCTAGAATCGTCGGTGCAAGCAACCGGACGCAGGCCCCGCCACTTTGGCCTTCAGGGTATGCGCGAACGGGCGCAGAAAATGGGCGGGATCTTTAATTTGTGGACAAAGGATCGCGCGGGCATTGAAATTGAGCTGATCGTTCCGGCGGGTGTCGCATACCATGAGGAGCACACGAAGTCTTTTCGCTCCATTTCGAAGAGATTTGCCCTTCGATGGCGGCGCTGAACAATCGGGCCGCGACGCTTTACCAAGCGAGAATAGTCTGCGGCGCTCAGTGCAGCGAAAAAATGCGTCTGATATTGGCGGCCACGCGACTCGCGAGTCCGTCTTGGTGCGTTTCATTGGTATGCAGTTGATCGAGCACAATTCGCCTCGCCAGCTGGCGGCTCGCGAGAAGTTCGCTTAATTCCTCGGCCATTCCGGGACGCGCTTTCAGCAGTGGCAGCAACGCGTCCTTGGATATTTCGTAAATCACGGCCTTGGTAAGGGCGGTAATTTCCCCAGTTAAGGGCTGACCGGTCAAGAGCCCGGTCTCGCCAAAGTAAATGCCCGGTGTTAAACGCATGCGTTCAAACCGACGACCATTTTGTTCCTCGGTGGCGACCAACACGCCGTCGCTAATGATGTTTAAGGCTTGCACGACGGTTCCATTTGGAACGATCACCTCACCCGCCTTGTAGTCCTTACGGATCATCTGCACGGCCAGCGCCGCCTTTTCCGACTCCGTCAACGTGGAGAACAACGAAATACCCGCTATGAGCCGGGCCGGAGTCGCCGATTCCGTGGCGTCTGTAGCTGAGTTGGCGTTAAGCGGCGCCAAGCGAGATGCGAAGCGGATGCCGGCCGCCGTCGCCGCGCGATACACCCGGTCAAACACCTCGTTTCTCGCATCGTCCCCCACGCCAATATCTGCGACCGAAAACCCGAGCTCAAAGTCGATCATGTCGGCGCTCAGATCCTTGATCGTCACGGTAGGCTGTGGCGTTCGTAGAAGATGCGTGCTTCCCAGCAGCACTTCTCTCATCAGCTCACAGCCGGCTGCGGGCATCAGAGCGGACTCCAACCTGATGCGGGTCGTAACGCCATGCACTTTGGTGGGCGCACTGCAATTAATCAGCTTCGACCTGGCGACGGCGCTATTGGGAATGACGGCGATGTCCCCACTGCTCGTCAGAACATGTGTCGCTCGCCAATTGGTTTCGATCACGGTTCCCTGGAGTTCGGCGTCCAGGATGATCCAGTCCCCGACGTGATAGGGGCGTTCGAGATTCAACACGATCCCTGAGAAGACATCGCCCAAAGAACTTTGCAGGGCAAGTCCAATAACGATTGCAAGGGCCCCTGAGGTCGCCAATAGCCCCTTGATCGGGAGGTCCAGTACGTTGGCGACAATGGCGAACATCGCCGCCAGGTAAATCAGCGCGGCCAGCAAGTCCTGCACCAGCTTAGCCTCGGTGGGCTTGCGGCCGAGGACCACGAATGCTCGCAAGAATCCTGACGTGAGCCAAGCGGCGGCGAGCCACCAGAGGATCTCGAGAAATCCCACCAGTAACCGTTCGGGAGCAGACCAGCCGGGTGCTACGGGTCGATATGGAACGATGTCTCTGGCGAACATCAGGAACGTCAGGCTTGCGAACACCAGAAATTGGATAAAAAAGTACATGAGCGGTCGGCCGGGTCGGCAATGGCGAGCGCCTAGGAGACCGACCGCGATCAGAACTACCGATGCCAGTAGCGTGTTGACCGTTGTGCCGAGACCGGCGGCAAGAAAAGTCTGCATGCTGTCGAGCGTCCTTCTTTCATGCCGCTCAGGCGAGGGAGAGCGGAATCGTTTCGCATGGGTGTTGCGATCGCGTTGTCACATGACATGGAGTAGATCAGAACGCTCAGGCGAAAGCCTTCCCGAATGAGGGGCGGTCCGATACCCCGAATGGAGCAAGCCCATGACTCTCGAAGTTCTTACCCTGAGGCCTCACTCATAAAGTGTGGATGTTGGCGGTCAAACGCATGGTCAACACGCCACAGGAGGGCCAAGAGATGGTGAATAGTCGACATGACTTGTTGCGGCGAGCGACGCCCGAGGATCCGTGGCTCGGCTCGTCCTCGTCGCGCTGGAAGTCATTCTTGCGGCACATGGAGTTGCCTCACCCTGCAGACCCTTCCCGGACGTTTCTGTCCACAAAACTGGCCGCACGATTGACGTATCAACTGAAGGGTCGCGACAATGGCGCGGCCAACCGCAGCGGCGGCGCGGCCTGCGTCGAATTCGCCGAAAGCCGCGCGGCAAGCGCGACCATTGGCGGCACCACGAAGCACCACGATCCGAGTTGACCGAACAGGTACGCAGCGGCGGCGGCGCCAAAGGCGAAGGTGAGGACGGCTACTGCCATGTGTCGCAGGCGACCGAGAGTCGCGTCCTGGGTTTCGGGCGATAAACCGCGGATCACATCGGCAATATCGATCATCATTTGAGTGGTCGTGCCGGTCATCAGCGTGGTCGGTGGCGCGGTACCCAAATGAATCCGGTGCACCGCATTTTGGATCGCCATGGCGGAGACGAGCGTCATGCCCGTTAAGATCGCGGACCACGTATCGCCGTTGACAAACGGGCCTAAACGGATCGCCAGATAGGCGCCTAGCATCAGGAGCACGAGCTTTACCGTCAGCATGGTGTGTAATGCGGATCGATTGCGGGGGAGGTGGAAGCTCGCGAGTCGAGTGATGATGATCACGGCGCAAAACACCGGAAGCGCCAAGAGCTTGGCCACGACGCCGGAGGTACCGAAGACCAGCGCGGACCCTATGGTGACGAAGTTACCGGTGACATGCGCGGTAAATAATCCCTGCAAGGCGATGTACCCGGCGGTGTCCACATAACCGCCGTTGAAACTTAACAAGGTGGGAAGACTCGGTTTCATGATGATTACCAACCCATCCGGATTTCGGCGCCGATGTAATTCGAGTCGTGTCCACCGACCTCACGGATGACGTCGCTGACGGCAAAATGGACCACCTCGAGCGCGAGCCAAACATGCTCGCTCAGCGTGTAATCGCCCCGAAACTGCCCGTAGGTGCCGGTGTATTGGCCCGCCCGGCCTGCGGTACCGGCGACGGCATTATCGGGCTGCGTGTACACCGCATCGGCGGTGGTTTCGCGCCACTGCGCTCCGATCGCGGTCATAAGCTTCAATCGCGGCAGCGGGTGTACAGTTATCGAGGGTTTGAGGTGAATGAAATTCACAAACCCGGTGTATCCGGCGAGGGTTACGTAGTAGCCGTTGGGAAAGAGGGGATTGAAAGTGTTGAGCTGATTATCGTGCGGGTTTTTATCACCCGAGGCCGCATCGACCTGAAGACCCAAACGCGGCGTCCACGGAATCGAGGCGAACGTATACCCGCCCAGACTTCCGAACGCCCAGGCTTCGATATCGTCAATCCCGATTCTGCCCGATTGGTGCATTGCTTCGATGTCCCAATCCATCGGGCCATGCGTGCCGGCGAAGTGGATATCCGCAATGTCTCGCCGTTCATTGCCGATAATGCTGGGGAACCTGGCATCGTCTTGAGAAAAGCGTGAAACATAGATCTCCACACTCGCCGACTGCATCACTTTGCGCTCGACGCGAAAACCCCCGTAACTTAAGTGCGGGCTGCTGTAATCATCAAATGGGCGCAGATCCTGATCCTGAACCGGATGACTGTAAAAAGTGATGTAGCGCCATTTGCCGTACTCATAGTCGACCCATGCTGCATCGTAGGACTGGCGTACGTTCGGTCCATCGCGAACCGAGACAAATCGTTGCAAGTCAAAGCCGATCTGTTGGCGGCCCAAGCGTACTTTGAGGAGCCCGCCGTCGAGGGGCTCCGTCAGGGTCACGAACGCCTGCTCGAGATCGAGCCGATCTTGATCGACGGGCGTGTGAACGTCCTTATCGATGGCGTAATCGCTTTGCAGCTGCGCAAAGAACTGAAGCTGCCCGGCGACGCGCAAATCGGCATCTGTCTCCAGCCGACTGATATCGTAGTTGGCCGTGCGATTAGTCCCGACGCCGAAACTTGTCGCGTCATTGGATTCGAATCGCTCTCGTAGGTTTGCACCTAAGGAAAGATAGGTCTGAGGATCTTGATCGGACAGAGAGATGTATTTGAGGTTATCAAAGGGCTCTTTCGAAACGTCGGGATTCGCGAGAACCGACCAGTCTTCCTGCCAGCGATTAAAAAGAATGGCAGGCCGCGCCGGGGGCTCGACGGCGGGTGCGGGCGAGTCGTCGCTGGCGGCCGCCGCAAGGCGCAGCAGACTTAAGCTTAAAAGGACGGTGTGAGTGATCGCTACGCGGCGCAGGGACCGGGTTCGGTCCTTGGGGGTCGACGCTGCGGGCAGCTCGTTCGCCTGCCTCATGGGCCGGCGGCCGCGTGAATCTCTGCGATGTAGCCGCCCGGGAATTCGACGAGTGCCGATTGTCTGCCGCGCGACGCGAAGGCCGGCACCAGCGCCTTGGCGCCGCTTGCTGTCGCCTTATTGAGCGTGTTCTTCAAGTCACTGACTTCATATCCGGTCACCTCATGTCCGTATGGATAGGGCAGATGTCCATCCGTCACGAAGACGGTGAGCTTGCCGAAAGGGGAGTCGATGCGAATCTGGCGATAGGTATCGCCCGGTCGGCCGATTTCGATCCCCGGGGCACGCTTCTCGTCGGCCAATATTTTTCCTCGAGAGAAGCGCAAAAAGCGCCCGATGAATTCATCCGCTTTGCCGGGGGAGAGATAGACGCGGTTCTCAGGGATGGTTTGAAGCGAGGAGTAGGAGGGCGGCGTCGTGTGCCAATACAGCTGCATGTTGATGCCACCTGGCCACTGGATCACGGCGTCGCGGCCGATCGGATCCGGAAAAGGAGCGACAATCACATCGGCGCCCTCGGCTTGGGCGAGGCGTAATGCCGCATCCAAGTCTTTAACGAGATAGCCGGTGCGCTCTGCCCCGAACGGGTAGGGAATGGGCGTCTTGAATCCAAAGACGGAGACACTGCCGGCGGGAGTGAGCACCAGCTGTGACATCGTCTCACTCGGGGTGGGCGTTACCGTGAAGACCCCCTGTTTCGATTCGGTGCCCCCAAAGGTCGCCAGAAGACTCGCGACCAGCTGATCAAAGTTCCGCGGTGCCACGTAAACGTGCGTCGTGTCGTATTGTGGACCGACGGCCATGTCGCTGGCCGGGGCTTGAGGAGGCTTCGCAAAACCACTGACCGGCGCGAGCCAGATGCAAGCGGCGACCAATACTCTTAATACGCGGTTGATTTGCATAACAATCCCTATATCGGTTTAAGTCGACGCAACCCGGTAGCGGCTGGTCGTTGATGAGTTGGTCTTTAGGGCTTGCGCGGCCGCCGCCTGATTCGAACGACCGTCACGAGAACAAATGCCGCGCAAATGGTCCAATGCTCGAAGAAGCTATTCATCTGCATCAGGCGAGCTTCACCGGTTAGGTTCCAAAAGCGATGCGCAAGAAATGTCGCAATGATGGTAAAGACGCCCAAGGCACCGGCGCCAAGCCATACTCGGCGATTCAAAATAATGAGCGCGGATCCTAAGAGCTGAGTCAGTAGCGATGCCAAATTAAACGCCCAAGCCGGGTGCAGTCCGACGTGCAGCATCTCTGCCTCGCCGCCGTGCCAATCGAAAAGTTTCGAGAAACCGCCAACCAAAAAGGGAAGCGTGACTGCCACTCGCGCGGCCAAGAGTGTGATTGAGTTATCGAGCAGCCGCGCGACAAGAGGTGGCGTGTTGTCGGGGCTGCATTGCGTGCTCGGGACAGCGTTCATCTCAGATCGCCCAGCACGCGCAGCCGAGCGCGCCCCAAAAAGACTTCAGATCCTGCGCGGGCGCATTAGAGTTCCAAGCTGCCACATGGTTGTGGCCATGTATCGAGCATCGGCGAGTGCATCCGCACGCAATCTTTGCCGTTTGCGTTTCCGGCACATCGGAATCTGCGCGCGCCCAGGCTCCGTAGCCGCCGAAAGTCCGGACGGGCGACCAGTCTGGCATGGCCGGCGGCGGCGGAGTGTCATAGCGAGCAAATTCTTCCGCGCCGTAGACGATTTTTCCGCCTACGATCGTAAGAAGCGCTACCGTGTCTGCAATATCGCCTTCGGGACACGCGAAGAAATCGCGGTCGGGGACTATGATATCGGCGAGTTGACCCACGACGATGCGACCCTTCTTGCCTTCTTCATTGGAAAACCACGTACCGTTCTCGGTCCACATGCGAAGCGCGGTTTCGCGATCCAAACAGTTGTGACGCGGGTACAGACTCAAGCCCCCAACGGTCTTGCCGGTGATGAGCCAGGCGAGGGCAACCCACGGGTTATAGGAGGCGACGCGCGTGGCATCGGTGCCGGCCGATACCTTGAGGCCCCGTTCGAGCATCTTGGCGATCGGCGGCGTCGCCTGGGCGGCGCCCGGCCCGTAGCGCTCCACAAAATACTCGCCCTGATAGGCCATTCGATGTTGAACGGCGATACCGCCGCCCAAGGCCGCGACGCGATCGATCGACCGATCCGAGATCGTTTCCGCGTGATCGAAAAACCAGTTGATGCCCGCCAGCGGAATCTCTTGATCCACGCGCTCGAACACGTCTAGTGCCCGACTGATGGTTTCATCGTAGGTCGCGTGCAGACGCCACGGCCAACGATTTTGCGCGAGTATGCGCACCACGGCATCGAGCTCGCCCTCCATCTGCGGCGGCATATCGGGCCGCGGTTCTCGAAAATCCTCGAAGTCGGCTGCAGAGAACACCAGCATCTCGCCGGCACCGTTGTGGCGAAAATAATCGTCGCCTTGTTGGTATTTCGAGGTTTTAGTCCAGTTGAGAAAGTCATCACGCTCGGCCTTCGGCTTTTGCGTGAAGAGGTTGTAGGCGATACGAACGGTGAGCTGCCCGTCATCGCTGAGTTTTTGGATGACCGCATAGTCATCCGGGTAGTTCTGAAACCCGCCGCCGGCGTCGATTGCGCTCGTGACCCCTAAGCGATTTAACTCCCGCATGAAGTGACGGGTGGAGTTGACCTGGTAGTCAAACGGCAGTCTCGGCCCTTTGGCGAGCGTTGCGTACAGAATGCCGGCATTTGGTTTTGCGAGCAGCAGCCCCACCGGATTGCCGTTCGGATCGCGTACGATCTCTCCGCCCGGGGGTGCGATGGTGTCTTTGGTGTAACCCACCGCTCGCAGTGCCGCGCCGTTGAGCGACGCACGATCGTAAAGATGGAGGATGAAGACTGGCGTCTCTGGCGCCACGGCATTGAGCTCTGCGATGCTCGGAAGGCGCCTCTCGTCAAATTGATGCTCGGTGAATCCGCCCACGACACGAACCCATTGGGGCGGCGGCGTGTTGGCCACTTGCTGTTTGAGCATTCCCATCGCGTCGGCCAGGCTTCGCACGCCGTCCCAGCGCAATTCGAGGTTGTAGTTAAGGCCGCCGCGAATGAGATGGATATGGTTATCCATGAGCCCAGGTAGTACGCGCCGGCCTTTCAAATCGATGACGCGGGTTCGGTGACCCGCGAGTGGCAAAATTTCGTTCGCGGAGCCGACGTGGGTAAAACAGCCCTCGCTGATTGCCACCGTGTTGGCGACTGGTTGCGCCGGATCGAGGGTGACGATCAGGCCGCTGTGCAAGATCAATTCGGGTGCTCGGTCCGCCATCATGATGTGTGCTCCTTCACTGAGCGACCGGACGGCAAATGTCCGAATACATGCGGTTTGACCTGCTCGATCCATCCGGTGTGAGCAGGCGCGGAGGTCTTAAAGCGTTGCACCAAGGGCGGTATCTGCTCGCCGAGCAGGATGCCGAGAAGTCCCACCAGCGCAATGACTGGCGGTGCCGGCGACCTGACGTGCAACAGGCCATAGATCAATCCCACTAGAAGGCCAACCGAGAGGGAGATGATGTAGATTCGCATGATGCGGCTCCTTTAGTCTTTGGGCTGCGGCCCAAGCGCCCACTTGGAGAACCGCACCTGAATACCGTAAGGGGAATGCGCCCGAAGGATGTTCATCACACCCTCATAGGTCGCAGTCCGAGCCCAGTCCTGCTGCAGTTCAAAGACGAACTGCCAAGACGTGATGGGGATCGCCCCGGCTTGGTTCATGCGCTCCATGGAACGGTTGTGCGCCTCAACTGATAGATCCCCGCAGGCATCGGCCACCACGTAGATCTCGAAGTCCTCTTTCAAAAGATCCAGGGTGGGAAAGAGCACGCAGGCTTCGGTCCAAAGGCCCGCCAGGACCAGTTTCTTGCGATCCGTTGCGCGAATCGCGTCACGGAAATTGCTATCGAGCCACGCATTCATCGAGCTGCGATCGATGACCTTATGCTCTGGAAAGAGCTCGGTGATCTCCGGCATGAAGGGTCCCGCGAAGTCCTTCGCTTCGACCGTCGACAGAACAGTGGGAATGCCGAACAGTTTCGCCGCCTTGGCGAGCACTTGAACGTTGTTCAGCGTGGTCAGTCGATCGTGGGACTGCACCCCCTGATACATCGCCGGCTGAAAATCGATCAGTGCGATGGCGCAGTTCTGAGGGGACAGCATTTCGAGATCGGACACGAGATTCTCCCTTGATCCGTGCTGCAGATCGCCCGTCAGTGTCAGCCGACGGGTGATCTGCGGCGTCAGCCATCAGGACTTGATGAATGCGAGGAGGTCCGCGTTGATCGTGTCGGCGTTTGTCGTGGGCATGCCATGCGGGAAGCCCTTGTAAGTCTTCAAGATCGCGCCCTTCACGAGCTTTGCGCTCAAAGGTCCTGCATCGGCGTAGGGCACAATCTGATCATCATCTCCGTGCATCACGAGCGTTGGCACGGTGAATTTCTTCAGGTCTGGCACGAAGTCTGTCTGTGAAAACGCAACGATGCCGTCGTAATGCGCTTTGACGCCACCCATCATTCCCTGGCGCCACCAGTTGTCGATCACTCCTTGGGATGCTTTGGCGCCAGCGCGGTTGTAGCCGTAAAAGGGTCCGGCGGGCAGATCGATGTAGAATTGCGCGCGATTCGCGGCCACTTGTGCCTGAAAGCCGTCAAACACGGACTTCGGCAAGCCACCGGGATTATCCGGGGTCTTGACCATAATCGGCGGTACCGAACTGATAAGCACTGCCTTGGCCACTCGACTTTCGCCGTGACGGGCGATGTATCGCGTCACCTCTCCACCACCGGTCGAATGACCGACATGGATGGCGTTCTTCAAATTCAGATGCGCCGTGAGTGCGGCAAGATCGTCGGCGTAATGATCCATGTCATGACCGTCGGCGACTTGACTCGATCGGCCATGACCGCGCCGATCATGAGCGATCACACGGAAACCGTGACTCAAGAAAAACATCATCTGGGTATCCCAGTCATCGGCGCTCAAAGGCCAGCCGTGCGAGAACACGATCGGTTGACCCGATCCCCAATCCTTGTAATAAATAGTGACTCCATCCTTCGTTGTGACCGTATTCATCGACTTCTCTCCAGATTGATGCGAGCCATGAGCGCTCGAGGTGGTTGATTGAGCGTTTGCAGGGAGCGAGACAGCGGTTGCGAGGAGGGCGGCTGCACTTCCAATCAACATGTCACGGCGTGAAATGTTCGACCCAATGCCCGCACCATGAATTGCCTGCTGTGGCATGTACGGGTTTTTTCCGGTCCTATCCATCGTCGATCTCCTGTGATTGCTGCAATGTCATCGGTTCTCATCGCGTCGCTAATCTTTCATGCGTGGCCTCGGCAAACATCCCGAGATCGAGTGCATCAGCGACACCCAATAAGAGGGGCCGCGCGAGCAACGCCGCGCGTTATAACTGCGACGGATTGCCGTGCTTGCGAAGCGACGTGTGACAAAGCGATTACGCGAAGACAAATCTTTCTTGAACAACCACCCCCCCTCGTCTTGGAGAAAACACCATGAATAGCCCCGCGCCCCTTCTTCAGCCCGCAGAATGCGTGCTGTTGCTCATCGATCAACAGGCGGGACTCGCTTTCGGCGTGGGGTCGAGTGATCGGCAGGTGCTGTTGCACAACAGCGTCGCGCTCGCGCGAACGGCGGTCGTCTTTGATGTACCCGTTGTCGTGTCGACATCGGCCAGCAAGGTCTACAGCGGCCCCCTGATGCCACCAATTCAGGCAGTCTTGCCGGGCGTGACGACTCTCGAGCGGCGCAATATGAATGTTTGGGAGGACGATGCGGTTCGTGAGGCCATCAAAAAAACGCAACGCCGTCGCCTTATCGTCTCGGGGCTACTCACCGAGGCTTGCGTGTCATTTCCGGTGCTTTGCGCGTTGGCGGAGGGTTACGAGGTGCGCGTCGTGGCAGATGCCTGCGGTGGCATTACCGCCGACAGTCATGCCTTGGCGCTACGTCGCATGGAAGCGGCGGGCGCCAAAATGACCTCGTGGGTGCAGGTTCTCCTGGAGCTGCAGCGGGATTGGACCCGCCACGCGACTTATGAAGGCGCACGCAGTATTGTTGAAGCCTTTGGCGGTGGATACGGCATTGGTCTCGCTTACGCGCAGTCCATGTTGCATCCCACCTAGCACCCTGGCGGGTGACTGAGCGTCGGTCCGCTCCTTCTGCTCGCTTTTATGGAAGGGGTTGGTGTCGGCAACGACTAACTTACCGGAGCCGCCTTGTTGCCGATCTTATCGGTTACTTCCAGAGGCACCCGGCAGCCGTTGATGAAACAACTCAGCAGGTTGAACCAGGAGATGATCAAGATCAGTTTGCGCGTGACGGTCTCGCCATATCGGGCGAGAAGCTGGCACAACGTCTCATCGCATAAGGTTCCCTCGATGCAGATCTCATCGGTCGCCTTCCAAGCGAGTCGATAATCGGCATCGATTCCCTCGATTGCGTCGTCGCTCGCCGCCGCTTGAATCTCTTGGGGCGATAATCCGACGTTTCTCGCGAGCGTTGACTGAGCCTGCCATTCATAAAGAACGTGGTATTTCGTTGCCACTCGAAGCACGATCATCTCTCGAAGCTTAGGATTCACACCTTGCGCTTCAAAGACCGCCTTGATAAATCCGATCACTGCCGGGTACATGTCATCGGTACCGGCAAACATCTTCATCACGTTCAAGGTCTTAGCCGAGTCGTAGGATATTCCGATCACACGTTTTAGGTCATCCTCGGAGGGCAGGGGCACTGTCACCAGCGATGAGTCCGGACTTGGGTGTGACATGAGTCGTCCTCTTGAGTGAAATGTTCTCAGCGCCAGTCGGTCTCGTTACTTCTGCGAAGCTGATTTTGCCGCCGCGTCGATAAATGCCGCGACCTTCGTGGCTTGCTCGAGAATCGACATATGGCACGTCGGAAGCGTGATCGATGCCACCGCATTGAGTCGCTTAACCTCGGCCTTCTCCATGGCCGGGGGCAACATGCGATCATTCGCGGAGACTAAAACCCAGGACGGTTTGGTCTTCCAGGCCGCAACCGTGATTTTCTCATCAAACATCGGCCCGTAACTCGGTACTTGTACAACATTGAAGAGCTTTTGATCGGTGGCCGATAGGCACTCCGCGATATCGTCCGAAACTCCCTGGTATGTCATTAAGGCAAATCTCGAACCGTCAAGGCGAATCTCCTTCTGTCCTTCAGTCCAGCCGTAAGGCGAGCTCGCATCGTTGGCGGACTGTCCGACATCCGGCGCGTAGGCCGACACATACACGAGTCCTGCGACTTTCGGATCATCGCCCGCTTGAGTCATTGTTACACCACCCCAGGAATGAGCCACCAGCAGGACGGGCCCGTCCTGACGTGCCACTGCCCGTTTCGTGGCGGCGACGTCCGCCGCCAGTGAGGTAAGCGGATTCTGAACTGCGACGACGTGATAGCCGTCGGCTTCCAAGAGCGGGATTACTTTCGACCAACTCGTCGCATCCGCGAAGGCGCCATGTACTAAGACAATGTTTCTAACCGTGCCATCGGGTGGCTGCGCATTTGCGACCGAGAGCCAGGCGGAGAAAAGCAGGCATGCCAGCGCGGCGCCGGCATGCGGTAATGATCGTTGAGTACTTAGTAACATGGTGTGTTCTACCCTTGAGCTAATGCGATTTGGCGCGACATTGGGGCAAGCTGTGCCTGTCTACTTGCTAAGCGCTTGCTTGGCGGCATCGCTTATCACGGCCGCTACCTTCACCGGGGCCTTCAACATCGCGAGATGACAGGTAGGAAGAACCGTTGCCGTGGCATTGAGTTTCTTCTCCTCAGCCCTCTCCATCGCCGGCGGCAGCATACGATCGTCGGCCGAGATGACCACCCAGGATGGCTTGGTTTTCCACGCCGCAGTTGTGAGCTTTTCCGCAAACATGGGTCCATAGCTTTCACCTTGCACGGCCAATATCAACTTGCGCTCGGAGACGGACAAGCATTGGGCGAAATCCTCGAGCATGCCCTGAGAAGTCATGGTCGCGAACTTTTGGTCATCCAAGCGAATCGATTTTTGGCCTTCGGTGAGGCCGTACGGAGTGCTCGCGTCGTTCGCAGACTCACCCACATCGGGCGCGTAAGCGGCGATGTAAACCAGCCCCGCCACCTTCGGATCATTTCCGGCTTGAGTGATGACGGCGCCGCCCCAGGAGTGACCGACCAGAATGACAGGACCGTCTTGCAAAGCGATTGCCCGTTTCGTTGCGGCCACATCATCGGCCAACGAGGTCAGCGGATTCTGCACTGCCACCACGTGGTAGCCGTCGGCCTCGAGGAGTGGAATGACTTTCGACCAACTCGTGCCGTCTGCGAACGCGCCATGCACCAATACAATGTTCTTAACGACATTGGGCGCCGACTGCCCGATAGCGACGACTGGGGTCATTATCGTTAGCGCAAATGCAGCCCTGACGAACAAAGAAGACACAATTCTTGCTTGAAACACGGCACGCTCCTGATCTTAAGTTTCGTTTCTACTAACAGGTCCCGAGAACATTCTCGTTGTCAAACCTTGCGCCACGTTAGCTCCGCCCGTAACGACCCAATCGTGGGTAACTCAAACACCCAATTCGGGGAATGCAGTCTTGTCTGGGCGGATACACGCCGGTTAGCGCGAGGTAATCAGTCCGGGCCGGATCGAAAATCAATTCTCTTTCTGCCAAAGAGGTGCGCGTCGATCGACCACGCACCCGGGCCTAGCATGGCCAGACTGATCCCGATCGCCGCTAATAGGGAATGCTCTCCGAAGAGCTTGCCGGCATGGAAAGCGAGCCATCCTTCCAGTCCCACCAGCAAAAGCGCTGCCAGTGGCGTACAGAAGCCCAACGCCAGAAGAGTCGCGGAGGCGAGTGCAACGAGTTCGAGTGCGAGGACCGAGGAATGATTGAAGCCGCAGATGAACGCAATCGACTGCTGCAAAAGAGGCGCGGCGGCTACAAGCCGCAAAAGCAGGAGCGCGCGCCCCGGCCAACCGTTAGGAAACGTTGAGAATAGTCGTTGCACATCGCCCTCGATGAGAGAGTAGTCGGGGCGGTCATGTTGGAAATCCCTCTCCTTGGGATTACCACGACACCCAGTTCGAGGCTTTACAAACCGTCCACTGTGTGGACGCTACGAATATCCAGCGACGCTGCAGGAGATGAGGTCACAAAAAGAAGATTCCGCGCATCAATCCGAGCGTGACGGCGTGCGTGCGGTCGGTCGCACCTAATTTTGCCAAAAGGCTTTTTACATGGCCCTTGGCCGTTTCTTCGGAGATTGACAAGAACGCGGCAACGCGTTTATTGGAATTGCCGCCTGCTACAAGTCTAAGCACTTCGACCTCACGATCGGATACCACATCATCGCCGAGATGATTGGCGAGTTGCGCTGCGACGTCCGAGTGAATCCGCTTGAGTCCTTTGTAGACCGCGCGAATCGTATCCAGCAGGTCTTTTCTGATCATGCCTTTCAAGACATAGCCCTGCGCGCCGGCCTTTAGTGCTCTTTGCGCCAGCACGTCGCCGGCGTAAGTGGTCAGCACGATGATGCGCGCGGAGAGGTAGCGCTCACGAATCGCTGCGATCACCTCGATGCCATTCATTTCGGGCATCTGAAGATCCAGAAGCATCACATCTGGTCGCAGTTCTTGATATTGAGCGATCGCCTCCCGACCGTTGGCGGCTTCACCGACGATCTGCATATCGCGCTCATTGCCGACCAGCGATGACAGCCCGGCCCGAAATACGGGGTGATCATCGACCGCCAGGATTCGTATCACCTTGGTGCCCAGCGCGCACGGTACGGTTGATGCCAAGGGACCCTTAGGCAGAGGCTGTTCGCTCGTAGCCGTGTCCATGACTCGCGCTCCCTTATCCGCAACGTTTTGATTATCCCGAGCAAATCGCGAAATGTTCGGGTCTGCTTGCCATTATCGGCCGGAGGCGTGTCGAGTCACGCGAGTTAGAGGTGACACGAGACAGTTCAAAAGAGGGATGAGTTCTCTGCCGTTTTGTGCTAGCGATGGATTTCTACCAGACCACAATTCTAATTATTGTCGGCAAAGAAGCGTGAATACACGCCCCTTTAGGGGTCCAACTCAAAAATTCCCCGGGTCAGTCCTAAGGTGACGGCGTGCGTGCGATCGGTGGCGCCCAATTTCCCTAATATGCTTCTCACATGCCCCTTGACGGTTTCCTCGGTGATTGAGAGGTGATTGGCAATGCGCTTATTGGATTTCCCGGTGGCAACTAGTTTGAGTACCTCGATCTCCCGATCCGAAAGGCCATCGTCGGCTGTATGATGCGCCAATTGAGTCGCGACGTCGGGACTGACCTTCTTGAGTCCTCGATGTACCGCCCGGATCGTGTCGAGTAAATCCTTTCTGAGCAATCCCTTTAGAATGTATCCTTGCGCACCTGCTTTGAGGGCGCGCTGCGCAAGCGCATCGCCGGCATAGGTAGTGAGGATGATAATTCGTGCCGCAGGAAACTCGCGGCGAATTGCGACTAGCGCCTCAATTCCGCCCAATTCGGGCATCTGAACATCAAGAAGCGTTATATCGGGTCGCAAAGACCGAAACTGCTCAATGGCCTCCAGACCGTTGGATGCCTCGCCCATCAGCAACATGTCCGGCTCATTCGCCAGCAGCGCAGATAGGCCCTGTCGGAGAATCGGATGATCATCCACAACAAGAATGCGAATGGGATTGCTCATCGTCCGTGTCTGATTTGCTGCTGACTCCCATTGTAGCCGCCCGAGGCCAGCAGAGGTTAACCCCGACCGGTCACCAACGAATTCACGCAACGAGAAGGATTGCGGACACATCGTGAGCTAAAAATGCCGCAGCAAGACAGAGGGATCAAAACTGTCGTGACGCCGATCGCGCCGGATAAGCGCGGCCTATCACTCACGGCTATTTGGACCGTTATTATGGCTGGAACAGAGTGCCAACAACCTTTACGCAGAATTGAACGGCAAAATTAGCGAAAGGGCCCCG
>Ga0209006_10000683_pt1 | contig 31577 bp, 25 predicted proteins | sample JacPin_JW_Ref_O2_FD_188567 | JGI IMG/M metagenome (GOLD analysis project Ga0209006, IMG submission 188567) | Forest soil microbial communities from Algoma, Ontario, Canada - Jack Pine, Ontario site 1_JW_Ref_O2 (SPAdes) (version 2) | ecosystem: Environmental > Terrestrial > Soil > Boreal...
GGCCGCCCGGGGCAGGACATTCCTCACGGAATAGGCTCGTCATAGCAGAGGTCGCTGTTACAAGGTGGCGCGAAGCGCCGGATGAGGGGCGGCGTAATCCTCTAAGGAGGTTCCTCGAGCGGCGTGAGAGGGCGTCAAGTTAGCGCCCATAAGCGAGACGCCCGCTATCCCAGGACGCTAACGTCGCGCCAGCCGCTCCATCGCCGCGATGAACGCCTCGATCATCCGATCTGCGCGCACGCCAACCGCCACTTGCGCATTCGGCTGGCGGCGCCACACGCCGCGCCAATCGGCGACGGTCATGCCATTGGCGAGCGTTCCCGTCGTTTCGATATCGACCGCGACGGCGGCCGTGTCGATCAGCGTCGGATCGATCGCCGCGGCGATCGCGAGCGGGTCGTGCATCACGAAGTATCTGCGCCCGTCGCGCTTCTCGATGAATTCGAAATAATGCCGCGTGGAATCCTCGAGGAAGCGCAACAGGGCAGGGGCATGCGCGGCGCCTTGGCAGCGGCGCGCAAGATCGGCCAGATGTTCCGGCAGGAGCAGGGTCTGCCGCGTCACGTCGAGCCCGACCGCGACAAGCGGGGCGGCGCCCTGGCCGCCAAAGCTCTGAAAGACGATGCGCGCCGCTTCGGGATCGTGCCAGATATTGAACTCGGCCGCCGGCGTGGTGTTGCCGCCTTCCTTGAAGGCGCCGCCCATCAGCACGAGACGCTTTATCAGTTTCGGCAATTCAGGTTCGCGCATCAATGCGATGGCGATATTGGTCAGCGGCCCGGTCGCGATGAGTATGATCTTGCCCGGGTGGGCTTTGACGGCGGCGACGATCTCGTCGATGGCGTTGTCAGTCTTTTCGTTCGCAGCGGGTTCGGGCAGCACCGCATGGCCGAGTCCCGAGCCGCCGTGGATCGCGCTCGCATCGTCGGGCTCGCGCATGATCGGGCGCCGGCAGCCCGGCCAGACTGGAATGTCGGCGCGCCCGGCGAGCGCCAGAACGGCGCGCGTGTTACGCGTCGCCCGCGTCAGATCGACATTGCCCGCGACCGTGGAGACGCCAAGGATCGTCGCCTCCGGCGCGGCGCAGGCGTAGAGCAGGCCGAGCGCATCGTCGATGCCGGTGTCGACGTCGAGAATGAGAAGCGTTTGGGCGTCAGGCATGGAGACCTCTTCTGCGGGAAACGTCGATTTGGCTGGCGGGCGAGAATGTCCTATCAAGGCGTCCTGGCGGACGAAGCTCGCTTTTGTCGTGGCCCAAGCTTTGGAATGGGTCAATGCTTCGATTCGTTATTCCTCATAACAAAAATCCTTCACCGCTCGCCGCCGAAATCGCGGCGACTTTCGCCTTGAGTTGGCCGCTTGTCATCGCCAATCTCGCGCAAAGCGCGATGACGACGACAGATCTGATCATATTGGGACGGCTGTCGCCTAAAGCGCTCGCCGCCGGCGCCCTCGGCTATAATCTGTTTTTGCCTGTGCTGTTGCTCGGCATAGGCTTGATCGGCGCGGTCGCGCCCATTGCAGCGAGCCTGCGCGGCGCCGATTCCGACGATATCGAAGGCGTGCAGCGGGCCGCGCATCAGGCTTTTCTCAGCGCGATCGTGCTCGCGGCGCCGATCTGGATCTTTTTGTGGAATGCGCAAAGCGTGCTGATCGCTTTCGGGCAGCCCCCTGATTTGGCCGCCCTCGCGGCGAGCTACCTGCATGGCCTGCAATGGGCGCTGGCGCCGGCCTTCCTGTTCTTTGCGGCGCGCTCGATATTCGCTGCGCTCAATCGCACCGGCCCGACATTGCTCGCCGGCGTTCTGGCGGTAGGCGTCAATGCGCTCGGCAATTATCTGCTGGTTTTCGGCAAGCTCGGCCTGCCCGCGCTCGGCGTGTTCGGGTCGGGCCTGGCGACCTGCATTTCTCAATTGTTCATGCTGGCGATCCTGGTCGTCTATGCGTTCATCGACCCGCATCTGGCGCGCTATCGTTTGTTCGCAAGCGCGTGGCGGATCGATTGGCCTAAGTTCAAACAATTGTGGCGGCTCGGCCTCCCGATCGGCGTGAGCATCACTGTCGAAATCATCGTCTTTTCCGGCGCCGTGTTCTTCATGGGCATAATCGGCGCAGCCTCGCTTGAAGGGCACGCGATCGTCTTTCAAATCGCTTCGCTCGCCTTTATGGTACCGCTCGGCGTCAGCCAGGCCGCCACCGTGCGGGTCGGCCACGCCTATGGCGCGCGCGATGCCGCCGGAGTCTCGCGTTCGGGCTGGACGGCTTTGGCGGTCGGTCTCGGATTCATGGTGCTGTCCGCCTCGACGATGTTATTGTTTCCGAAACTCCTTTTGTCAGGCTTCGTCGATGTCGAAGCGCCCACCAACGCTGAAATCGTCGAACGCGCCGGCGCTTTCTTGCGCGTCGCGGCTCTGTTCCAGATTTTTGACGGCGCACAGGCGGTGGCGGCGGGCATGCTGCGCGGCGTGCATGACGCGCGCGCGCCAATGTTCATCGCCTTCTTGGGTTATTGGGGCATAGGGCTGCCGGTTGGCCTCGGCCTCGCCTTCGCGACGCCGCTGGCGGGGACCGGTCTGTGGATCGGTCTTGCCTGCGGTCTTGCCTGCGTTTCGGCAATGCTCATCCTCCGATGGCGATTGAAGGAACGGGCGGGATTCTTTAGGGAACCCTTCTCATGACAGTGGACGCTTCCTTCGCCCACGCCACCATGCGGTTGCCCCAAAAAATCAAACGTTTCGGCGTTTGGAATTTTGATATTCTCTCAAGATCAGCAAGGAGCAATCCATGATCGAGCCAGTCAAACTGGGCGGGACGGATTTGACCGTCTCAAAGATCTGCTTCGGCGCATCCGGTCTTGGCGACATGCCCGATACCTATGGCTATGACGTCAGCGAGGCGCGCGCCAAGGCGACTGTCGCCGCGATCCTGGATAGCCCGATCAACTTTATCGACACATCGCGCATCTATGGTTTTGGGCGCAGCGAGGAGCGGATTGGCGCCGTGATCCGCGAACGGGGCGGCCTTCCCAAAGGATTTGTTCTCTCGACCAAGCTGGATCGCGATCCGGACACCGGCCGTTTTGACGCCTCCCAGGCCCGCCGATCGTTGGAACAAAGCCTCGCGGCGCTCGGGGTTGATAAAATAGACCTTCTTCATTTGCACGACCCCGAACATGGCGCTTCGCTCAGCGAGATCACTGGACCGAATGGCGCGATCGCGGAATTGTTCAAGATCAAAAAGGAAGGCCTCGCCACGGCGGTCGGCCTGGCGGCGGGGTCGGTGTCGGTCATGATGCCGATGTTGCGCGACTTCGATTTTGACGCGCTCATCACGCATAATCGCTTTACCCTCGCCAATCGCAACGCAGAAGCGATGATAGATTTCGCTTATGCAAGGGGTATCGCCGTTCTTAACGCAGCGCCTTACGCCGGCGGCGTTCTGGCGAAAGGGTCAGGCGCTTATGCGCGCTACGTCTATCAGGAGGCGTCCCCCGAGCTGCTCGATCCCATCCGGCGTATTGAAGCCATCTGCGCTAAGCATGGGGCGCCGCCAGGCGCCGTAGCGTTGCAATTTTCCATGCGGGATCCACGCATAACATCGACCATTTGCGGGGTTAGCAAACCTGAGCGGGTTTTGGAGACGTTGGAATGGGCGCGCTTCCCCGTTCCCGATATCGTGTGGAAGGAACTCGAAGGCGTTGGATATTCTCTCGACGACCCTGAGGCTTCCCGGACTTATCGCCCTGGCTAAGTCGCCGGACGCCGCGAGAGCGGCGGCGGCGCCCATTCGTGCACGCTTCAGACATGATGCCTCGTTATCAGCATCGCCGGGCGTTCATCGAAACGGGCGAACCAGACGGCAGTGGCAGGATGACGATCGCGCCATTTCAGGTCGGGGAAGCGCAGGTCGAGATAGCCGAGCGCGCAACCGATGGCGATCGTGCCGATATCGACGCGCTCGCCGAAGGCGGAGGCGACGGCCTCGATCGCGGCGAGCGACGTCGCGGCCTTGTCGAGTTGCGCCTCCAGCCAATCCCGCCATTGCCTCTCCGTGGGGCGCGCCGCGCTTTCATAGCGGGCGAGCAGCGCCGCGGCGAGGACGCCATCGCCGGTCGACTGATCGACCAGCGCCCGCCAGCGCGGCGGCCCAGAGCGCGGGAACAAGCCGCCGCCAGCCAGGTCATCGAGATATTCGCAGATGACGCGGCTGTCGGCGAGCACGGTTCCGTCATCGAGCAAAAGGGTCGGCACTTGGCCAAGTGGATTATGGGCGATGATGTTGCGATCGCGATTTATCGGATGGGCCGCCGACGACAGTCTCTCGATGCGCTCGGCGAGGCCGAGCTCATGCGCGACGGCAAGAACTTTGCGCACATAGGGCGAGGTCGGTGAATAAAAGAGCTTCATTTGCGATATTCCTTCTGGTATCCGAAGCAGCTTTCAGCCGCGCGCCCGCCCATTGTCGCCGGTTGGCTTGCCGCTAGCAATTGCACGCCAGAACAGGGCGAAAAACGCGAGCGCGCCATCGCCTCGCCTGGCGCGGCCCGTTCCGCCCATGCCAAGATGCTCCAGCGCGCCAAAAAACATGTCGCGCGCGATGTCGGGCCGCACGCCCGCGTGGATTTCTCCGCTCGCGACGCCCGCGCGGACGATTCCCGTGAACAGCCTGGTGTAGCGACGGTTCAGTTCATGCAGACTTGAGGCCGGATAGTCGGGAACGCTACGCAATTCGCGCACTGTCAATCGGCCGATCGCAGCGTCCTCGGCATGCAGGCGAAAATGGCGCTCAGCGAAATAGCGAAGCTTGGCTTCAACCCCGTCGCACGCCGCCAGCCCCCGCTCAATCTCGGCGATCAGGCCCTCGTACCAGCGCGTGACGACTTTTTGCAGCAGTTCGCGTTTTGTCGCGCTGTAGAGATAGATCGTGCCTTCTGCGACGCGTGATCGTCGGGCGATCTCCGCCACTGACGCCGCGTCGAATCCGCGCTCTTCGAACACCGCCCGCGCGGCAAGGAGAATATCCTCCTCGCGATCACGATTGTGAACATGCGCCCGAGCGCGCCGCGGCGAGGCGTCCTCCTTGCTGGTTTTCCGCGCCCCGGCCATGCTCGACTTGCCTTAGAGACCAGAAATTTGTCCTCGCCACAAAGATATTGGGCAAAATGAGTTTGACTCATTGATGGTTCCATGTCCATCATTATGAGCGTTGCTCATTTTAATGAGACGCCAGAAGGGAGAAGGCCGGTTGTCGGCAATTCGCTCGAACGTCATCGTCGACAGCGAGCCGTTCAGGGCCAATCGCATTGCCCATCTCGCGCTGATCGCCGAATTTCGCGCTCTTGAAGAGAAGGTACGTCAAACCTCCGCGCGGTCGGACGCGAAATTTCGGCAGCGCGGCCAATTGCCGCCGCGCGAACGTATCAACCTGTTGCTCGACCGCGATGCGCCGTTCCTCGAGCTATCGTCGTTATGCGGCCTTGGCATGCATGAGGACGACGGCAGGGACAATGTTTTCGGCGGCGGCTCGATTGTCGGCATCGGCATGATTTCCGGCGCGCGATGCGTCGTCGCCGCCAATGATTCCGGCATCAAGGGCGGCGCCGCCCATCCGATGGGCGTCGAGAAATCCATTCGCGCGCAAGAGATCGCGCTGCAAAACAAATTGCCCTTTGTGCAGCTCGTCGAGAGCGCCGGCGCCAATCTGTTGCTGCAGGCCGAAATGTTCGTGCGGGGCGGCGCGATTTTCGCCAATATGGCGCGCCTTTCCGCCGCTGGCGTGCCGGTCATCGCGATCGTGCACGGCTCCTCGACGGCAGGCGGGGCCTACCAGACGGGCCTCGCCGATTATGTTGTGATGGTCCGCGGCCGTTCAAAGGTGTTTCTGGCGGGGCCGCCACTGTTGAAGGCGGCGACCGGCGAAATCGCAGGCGACGAAGCGCTCGGCGGCGCCGAACTGCATTGTACGACCACCGGCCTTGGCGAATATCTCGCCGAAAGCGACGAAGACGCGGTGCGCATCGGGCGGGAGATTCTCGCCAAGCTCGGCTGGGCCAATCGCATGCCGGGCGCCAGCGCGCCGCCGCCGCTTTACGATGCGGAAGAACTGCTCGGCATCGTCCCGGTCGATTACCGCAAGCCCTATGACGTGCGCGAAGTCATCGCGCGCATCGTCGACGGTTCCGATTTTCTCGATTTCAAGGCGGGCTACGGCCCGCATACGATATGCGGCCATGCCGCGATCGAAGGGCAGCCTGTCGGCCTGATCGGCAACAACGGCCCGATCGATTCGGCGGGCGCCGGCAAGGCCGGGCAATTCATCCAGCTCTGCGATCAGGCGGGGCTGCCGATCGTCTTCCTGCAGAACACCACCGGCTATATCGTCGGCGTCGAGGCGGAGACATCGGGGATCGTCAAGCACGGCTCGAAAATGATCCAGGCGGTGACCAATGCCGCCGTGCCGAAAATCACCTTGCAGATCGGCGGCTCTTTCGGCGCCGGGCATTACGGCATGTGCGGTCGGGCCTTCGGGCCGCGCTTCCTTTTTTCATGGCCGAACGCGCGCGTCTCGGTGATGGGCGGCGAGCAGGCCGCCAAAGTGATGGCGATCGTCGCCGAGGAGGCGGCGCAGGCGAGGGGCCTGCCTTTTGACGCCGAGGCGATGAAAGCGCAGTCGGCGAAAATCATTGCCGGCTATGACAGGCAATCCACGGCTTTATTCGCCACCGCCCGGCTTTGGGACGATGGCCTGATCGATCCGCGCGACAGCCGCGCGACGCTCGCCTTTTGCCTGCAAACCTCTAGCGAGGGCGAGGCGCGCGTCCTTCGCCCGAATAGTTTTGGCGTCGCGAGGTTCTGACCCGTCATGACCCAACCAACTCTCATTCGGCAAGAGAGGATCGGCCGCCATCTGCGCATCATTCTCGATGACGAGCCGCGCCGCAATGCGCTTTCCGGCGAGATGATCGATGAGATCGACGCGATATTGAACGTCTCCCGCGACGAGGGCCTCGCCTCGCTGATTATCGAAGGCGCGAACGGCGTCTTTAGCGCCGGCGCCGATCTCAAATCGCTCGCCGCTGCGCTGGCGCAAACGCCGGCGCCCGGAGAGGAAGACGCGTTGCAACGCACAAACCGCGCCGGCGGCGAATTCTTCGCGCGGCTGAACGCGCATCCAATGGCGACGATCGCCATTGTCGACGGGCCGGCCTATGGCGGCGGCATGGGCCTGGCCTGCTGCGCCGATATCATGATCGCGACGCCGCGCGCCCGTTTCGCCCTTTCCGAGACTGGCCTTGGCTTTCCACCGGCGCAGATCGCGCCCTATCTTGTCGCCCGCCTCGGAGAACGTGCGGCGAGGCGGCTCGCGTTGACCGGCGCTCGGCTTGACGGACAGCAGGCCGCGGCGATTGGTCTGGTCGATTTCTTCTGCGCTGATGAGGCCGAGCGCGATGCGCTTATCGAGACCCTGCTCAACGATATCGGACGCTGCGCGCCGGGCGCCAATGCCGTCGCCAAGCGCCTGATCCTGGAGGCCCGACACGGCGCAGGTCCATCCTATATCGACGATGCGGCGCGATCTTTCGCACAATGTCTGCGCGGCGGCGAGGGGCGCGAAGGCGTTGCCTCCTTTGTCGAAAAGCGGGCGCCGAGCTGGGCGCAGAGGGTGAAATGGCCGCGCGATTCACAAATATCCTGATCGCCAATCGCGGCGAGATCGCGTGCCGGATCATCCGCGCCGCGCGCGCGGAGGGCTATCGCGCCATCGCAGTCTTCAGCGATGCGGATGCCGAAGCGCTGCATGTCCGCGAGGCCGATTGCGCCGTTAACATCGGCCCGGCCGCGCCGGCGCAATCTTATCTGTCGGCGGAGCGGGTTCTCGACGCGGCGAGAAAATCGGGCGCGCAGGCGGTGCATCCGGGCTATGGCTTTCTTTCCGAAAACGCCGGATTTGCGGAGAGATGCCTCGCCGCCGGTCTCGTGTTCATCGGACCGACGCCAGCCGCCATGCGCGCGATGGGCGACAAGAGCGCGGCCAAGGCTCGGATGATCGCCGCCGGCGTACCCTGCGCGCCGGGCTATCATGGCGAAGATCAGGCCGATCAGCGCTTCGCCGCGGAAGCGGCGCGGCTCGGCTTTCCCGTCATGGTCAAGGCGAGCGCGGGCGGCGGCGGGCGCGGCATGCGCCTTGTCCGCGCGCCGGAAGAGCTTGACGCCGCGTTGCACTCCGCGCGCGCGGAGGCGGCGAGCGCGTTCGGCGACGGCCGGCTGTTGCTGGAGCGTGCGCTGATCGATGCGCGCCATGTCGAAGTGCAGGTGTTCGGCGACGAACATGGCGCGATCGTCCACCTTGGCGAGCGCGATTGTTCGATCCAGCGCCGCCACCAGAAGGTGATCGAGGAGGCTCCGTCGCCGGCGGTCTCACCGCAATTGCGTGAACGGATGGGTGCGGCGGCGGTTCAGGCGGCGCGCGCGGTCGGCTATGTCGGCGCGGGAACGGTCGAGTTTCTCCTCGGCGACGACGGCGCGTTCTATTTCCTCGAGATGAACACGCGTATCCAGGTCGAACATCCCGTCACCGAATGTGTGACCGGGATCGATCTCGTGCGGCTGCAGCTCGATGTTGCACAAGGCAAAGCGTTGCCCTTCGCGCAGGAAGACATCGCGCTGCGCGGACATGCGATTGAAGCGCGCCTCTATTCGGAAGATCCGTCTTCCGACTTCATGCCGCGCACCGGGCGCATTCTCGCCTGGCGGCCCGCCGCCGGCGAGGGGGTGCGCGTCGACCACGGCCTCTGCGACGGCACGGAGATTTCGTCGTTCTACGATCCGATGCTCGCCAAAATCATCGCTTTCGGCGCCGACCGCGAACAGGCGCGCGGCCGGCTGCTGCGCGCGTTGAAGGAAACCTTTCTCGCCGGCGTCGACAACAATCGGGCCTTCCTCATTGCCGCGCTGGAGAGACAGGATTTCGTAGATGGCGCCGCGACGACCGCTTTCATCGGCGAATCGACCCGCCACGATGCATCGCCGGTCCCGTTTCGCGCATTTGCCCTCGCGGCCCTTGTTTTCGCCGGAGGCGGCGGCGCCGCCTCGCCGTCGCCGCTATGGCGGCGCACGCCCTTGCTCCTCGAATGCGGCGGCATGAAAGCCTCGGCCTCTGTTCGCAGAAGCGGCGATGAATGGCTTGTCGCAAGCGGCGAGGAGAGATTGACTCTACGCCTGGTCGAAGGTGGCGGCGACGAAATTCGGGCTCTGTGCGACGGCGCGCTGCTCAAAGCGCGCGTCGCGCGTTCGGGCGAGGAATTGACTCTTCTTCTTGACGGGATCGATTACGAATTTTTGGACCGGACCTATGCGCCGCCGGCGCGCTCTGAGGCAAACGCCGATGGCGCCGTCCGCGCCCCGGTCAGCGGCGTTCTCGTCAGCGTCGACGTCAAGACCGGCGATATTGTCCAACGCGGACAGGGGCTGGCGACGATTGAGGCGATGAAGATGCAGCATGATATCCTCTCGCCGATCGACGGAACAGTCGAAAGCGTGCGCGCCGTCGCCGGCGCCCAGACGCCCGCGCGCGCGCTGTTGTTCGAAATTAAGGCCGCGGCGGACTGAAAGGAGGGAGGCGGGTATGGACAAGGCGATCGTCACCTGCGCGCTGACCGGCGTTCTGACCGATCCGCGTCACTATCCCGCGCCGGTGACGCCGGAGGAAATGGCGCGCGAGGCGCAGGCCGCCTTCAACGAAGGCGCCAGCGTCATCCATGTTCATTTCCGGCGGCTGGAGCCGGGGCAGGGCCATCTGCCGTCATGGGAGCCGGAGGTTGCACGCGCGGTGGTCGCGGCGATCCGCGACGCCTGTCCAGGCATCATCGTCAATCAGACGACGGGCGTGGTCGGCGCCGACATTTCCGGCCCGGTGGCGTGCCTGCGCGCCGTGCGGCCCGAGATTGCGGCCCTCAACGCCGGCTCGCTCAATTATCTCAAGACGCGCGGCGATGGCGGCTGGGCATGGCCGCCGATGTTGTTCGACAATCCGGTCGAAAAGATCGCGGCGTTTCTGGAGGCGATGCGCGACTCGGGTTCGATGCCCGAGTTTGAATGTTTCGACACCGGCATCGTCCGCACCGCGGCGGCGATCGCCCGCGCCAGCGGCTATGAGCGCGCGCCAAAATATAATTTCGTGATGGGCGTCGAGTCCGGCATGCCCGCCGATCCGGAATTGCTGCCGATCCTGTTGAGGTTGATCATACCAGCCGCACGTTGGAGCGTCACCGCGATCGGCCGCGCGGAAATCTGGTCGCTGCACCGGCGCGCGGCAGAACTCGGCGGCGATTTGCGCACCGGTCTCGAAGATACGATCTATCTGCCCGATGGCGCCCGCGCCAGGTCCAATGGCGAATTGATCGCCGCGCTGGCGACCGCCGCGCGCGCAGCTGGTCGCGCCATCGCCTCGCCGGGCGAGGCGCGTGCGATCCTCGAACTGCAGTGATTGCAAATGAGAACGAAACCGAAATCAGGGAGGTTCGGCCATGAAGGATCCATCGACCGCAAGCAACGCCCATCACTCCCCCTTCTATGGCCCCGAGCACGAAGCGTTTCGGCTTTCCTTGCGCCGCTTCGTTGCGCGGGAAATCGAGCCCTATGCGACGGAATGGGACGAGGCGGGCGAATTCCCGCGCGACCTCTATGTGAAGGCCGGCGAGATCGGCTATCTCGGCCTTGGCTATCCCGCACAATATGGCGGCGTCGAATGCGACCGCTTCATGCAGGTGATGGCGATGCAGGAACTGGCGCGCTGCGGCGCCGGCGGCATCTGCGCCGGTCTGTTCAGCCATTCGATCGCCGCGCCGCCGATTCTGAAGCGTGGCTCGGAGGAAATGAAAGCGCGCGTCCTGCCGCAAATTCTTTCCGGTGAAAAGATCGCCGCGCTGGCGGTCACCGAGCCGAGCGGCGGATCGGATGTCGCTAGCTTGCGCACGAGCGCGCGGCTTGACGGGGATCATTACGTCGTCAACGGCTCCAAGACCTTCATCACCTCGGGGATGCGCGCCGATTTCATAACCCTTGCGGTGCGCACGGGCGGCGTCGGCGCCGGCGGCATCAGCCTGCTGCTGATCGAGGGCAACCCGTCCGGCCTGCAACGCACGCCGCTGAAAAAGATGGGCTGGTGGTCGTCCGATACTGCGACGCTCTATTTTGAAAACTGCCGCGTGCCTGCCGCCAATCTGATCGGCGAGGAAAGCGGCGGGTTCCGCGCGATCATGCTGAACTTCAATGACGAACGCCTGCATGGCGCCGCGCTCAGCATCGCTTTCGCGCGGGTTTGTCTGGAGGAATCGATCGCCTACGCGAAAGAGCGCGTCACTTTCGGCAAGCCGCTGACCCATCATCAGGTGATCCGCCACAAGCTCGTCGACATGGCGCAACGGATCGAAGCGAGCCAGGCGCTGCTGGAAATATTGACCTGGCGGCTCGAACAGGGCGACAATCCTGTCGCGGAAATCTGCATGCTGAAGAACCAGGCGACGACGACGCTTGCCTTTTGCGCTTCCGAGGGCGTGCAGATTTTCGGCGGGGCGGGGTTCATGCGCGGCTCCAAGGTCGAGCGCCTCTATCGCGAGGTCAAGGTCGCGGCGATCGGCGCCGGCACGGAGGAAATCATGAAGGATCTCGCCAGCCGCCAGATGGGGCTGTGATGATCGTTCTCTGGCATTGCCTCGACGCCCGTTCGTTTCGCGCGCTTTGGGCGCTGGAGGAGATCGGTCTGCCGTACCGCCTCGAAATGCTGCCGTTTCCGCCGCGCTTCCTCGCCCGCGAATATCTGGCGATCAATCCACTCGGCACGATCCCGCTGATGATCGACGGCGATGTTCGCATGACCGAATCGGCGGCGATCTGCCAATATCTCGCGGACCGTTATTGCGGGCCGCCGCTTGCCGTCGGACGAGAGGAGCCGGCCTATGCGTCCTACCTCAACGCTCTCCATTTCGGCGAGGCGACGCTGACCTTTCCGCAGACGATCGTGTTGCGCTACGGCCAGATGGAGCCGCTGGAGCGGCGGCTGCCGCAGGCGGTGACGGATTATGCGCGCTGGACACTCGGTCGGTTTCGCGCCTTTGAGGAAATGTCCGCCGGGGCCGAATATGCCTGCGCCGGGCGCTTCACCATGGCCGATATTTCGATCGGCTACGCAATCATGTTGGCGCGCTATGCCGGCCTTGCAGACGAACTGCCGGAGACGGCGCGCCGCTATTTTGACCGGCTTGCGCAGCGGCCAGCGTTCCTGGCGGCCAAAGCCGCCCAGAGACTGGCATGGGACGAGAAAAAGGCTGCGCGCGCGCCGCCGGCCGAGACGACGATCTAGGCCGACGGCCGCGACCCGGCTTGTGGAAGCGCGAGCCGCCGCAAAGACAGGCTGGAGGGGGAGGAGAGCATGACGCCGGACATCGGCCTCGCCAATTGGTTCATGCAGCGCGCTTTGCGGACGCCCGAGCGCCGCGCGCTGCATTTCGAAGGCCGGAACTGGACCTATGCTGAGATGCAGCAACGCATTGAGCAATGCGCGGCGCGCCTCGCCGCGCTTGGCGTCGCCAAAAGCGACAGGGTCGCATTTCTTGGCCTCAATCAGCCGATGTTTCTGTTTTCAATGTTCGCCGCCGCGCGTCTCGGCGCGATTTTCGTGCCGCTGAATTTTCGCCTCACCGGGCCCGAGCTGGCGTTCATGATCAATGATTGCGCGGCGAGCGCGCTGATCGTCGACGGGCAATTGCGCTCCGTGATCGAACCTGTTCGCACGCAATTGCCGACGCTCAAGGCCATTCTCGCCGCTGAGGACGAGACGGAGTGGCTGGCGGGGGAGACTCCGGCGACGGCGCCCGTCCCGGCGCGGGAGGACGACGTCGCGATGATCATGTACACGTCCGGCACGACGGGCCGCCCGAAGGGCGCCATGCTCACTCATGGCAATTTCTGGTGGAACAACGCCAATGGGATGCATACGCTCGACGCCCTGCAGGACGATGTAACGCTGACGGCGGCGCCGATCTTTCACATCGGCGGTCTCAATGTGACGACGCTGATGGCCCTGCAGAAGGGCGCCCTCGTCGTCCTGCACCGCGCTTTCGATCCTGGCAGGGCGCTGGCGGATATCGCTGCGCATGGCGTCACCACGATGTTCGGCGTGCCAGCGATGTTCCAGTTCATGGCCCAGCATCCGGCTTTCAACGAGGCGGACCTTTCCTCGGTTCGCGTTCTCATCGTCGGCGGCGCGCCTTGTCCGCTTCCGGTGCTGAAGACGTATCTTTCGCGCGGCGTGCCGATGCAGCAGGGCTATGGTCTGACCGAAACCGCGCCAATGGTGAGTTTCCTCAGCCCCGAATTCGCACTGACCAAAGTCGGCTCGTCGGGAAGGACGCCGCTGTTCGTCGAGGTGAAGCTCGTCGACGCCGACGGGCGCGTCGTATCGGCGCCTGGCGCCAAGGGCGAGGCGCTGGTGCGCGGCCCGAATGTGACATCCGGCTATTGGAACCTGCCCGAGGCGACCAGCGCGGCGATCGATCCCGACGGCTGGTTTCGCACCGGCGACGCGGCTTATTTCGACGAAGAAGGCTTTCTGTACATCTGCGATCGCGTCAAGGACATGATTATCAGCGGCGGCGAGAATGTCTATCCGGCCGAGGTCGAAAGCGGACTGATGCGTCATCCCGCCATCGCCGAAGTCGCGGTGATCGGCGAGCCGGACGAGCAATGGGGCGAGGCGATCGTGGCGGTCGCGGTATTGAGGAGCGGACAGGTGCTGACGATCGAAGAATTGCGCGAATTCGCGGGCGAGTTCCTCGCGCGCTACAAGCTGCCTCGTCGTCTGGAGATTGTCGCGGCGCTGCCACGCAATGCGACCGGCAAGATTTTGAAATACCAGATCCGGCAGATGTTCGCCAAGCCGGAACAAGCCGGCCATACATAGGCAGACAGCGGCGATTGCCGCGGCGCGCGGCGGCCAGGCGTCAGGCCATCGTCGACTTTCCGGATGTCGCCATGAAGGAGACATAGTCGGCTTCAAGCGCGGCGATCGAGGTGGTGAAAGCCATCGCCAATCCGCTGTCCTTGCCCGAGCCGTTCCACGGATTCTGCAGCGTGACCGTCCCGGCCGCGGCGTTGACGCCTGTGACCTCGAACATATGGCCGGCGACGAGATTGCCCGTCGCGGCAAGTCCGCTGGTGCCCATGATCACATCCTGGCCGCTGGCGAGGGCGCTCTGGAGTGCGTTGAGCATCGAGGACGTCGATGACGACGCTTCGTTCGCCGTCGTATTGTAGGTGTTATACGCCTGGCCGGTAATCTCGGTCAGACCCTGCCCAAACCCGCCTGCTATATCGGCGTAGGAATCGCCGTTCACATTAAGGGAGGCGCCGGGCGTCACGCCCGTCTGCTCCATCACCTCGGCATAGGCCTTCTCGATCAGCGGCGACCATAATGTCGTGCTGTTGTCGAACTCCTCGGTCGCGCCATTGGCCATTTGATAGCCGTCCTGCAGGACCGGCAATTCGTTGTTGACGGTCACGTAATCGGCCTTGCCGTTGATCTGGAATTCCACCGAATAAGTGTTGTTGCCGTTCGACTGGATCATGTTCTGGATGACGGAGGGGTCTTGCTTGGCCGTTTCGGCCAGCGCGGCGAGGAAGTAGCAATCGCCGGTATTGCCCTGGTTCACGTCGAGATAGGACGGCCCGCCCGCGTTGAACAACGGGTCGTTGACCGCCTGATAGGCAGCCGGTTCGTTGGCTCCCGCGCCGCCCGCGCTGACGTTGATCGAGGGCAGATCGGTCCCAAGGAACCACTTGCCGATCAGTTCATTGATCTGGGTCGCCGATGACGACGACGTCAGATCGCCAAGCGGCGTCGCCGTGCTGGCGCCCCCGTTCCAATAGGCGTTGGCCGAATTGCCGTCGACCACATCATCGAATATCTGCTGGTCATAGGCGCTCGTCGTATAGCCGGTGTTCTTGCCGTTATCGAGATCGGCGCCCAGCGTCTGCAGGCCTTGCAGCTTGATCGCATTTATGCCGCCGGTGGCGGCGTTCTGCAGGATCGTCAGCAAATCATTGTAGCTGAGCGCGCCCCCCGAGGCCATGCTGGCTGCTTCCGCTTCGATCGGATTGGCGCCAGTCAACACGACATTCTGACTGGGCGTCATCGCGGCGAACTGGGCGGATGTAAACTGGCCAATCTGGCTCGAGGAAAGCGATTGAAGCTGCGCGATGGTGATTCCCGTCACAGCGCTCGTCGACAGCGAAGCAAGATTGGGAACGACCAGCGCGTCGAATTTCGCGGTGGTGAAATTGCCGACTGCGGTCGCGCTCAGGCCCTTGACCTGGGTCGCGGTCAGGCTCGATGCAGTCAGCGCGTTCAGATTGCCTGTGCTGAGGCCGTTGATCTGCGTGGAGGTCAGCGCTGCGGTCTGGGCGACACTGAATTGGCCGATCTGGCCCGCGCTCATCGCGTTCAGCGTCACGCTCGATAGGGCGCCGACGATTGCGTTCGACAGGGCGCCCATCTGGCTTGCCGAGAGAACGCCGATCGCGCCCGGCGACAGTGCGTTGAGTTGGACTGCGGCGAGCGCGCCGATCTGCCCATTCGACATCGCGGCGATGTCGCTGCTGGAGAGCGCCGCGACTTCGGCGACGCTGAGATGCGCGATCTGCGAGGTCGAGAGCGAACCGACCGTGGACGCCGAAAGGGCGCCGATCTGCGCACCGCTGAGCGCTCCGATTTGCGTCGCTGACAGAGCGTCTATCTCGGCGGACGAAAGGTCGGCGACCTGTGACGTCGAGAATGCGCCGAGCTGCGTGGCGCTAAGCGCGCTGACGACCGAAGTCGACAGCGCGCCGACCGCGTTTGCGCCAAGCGACTTGATCTGCGCGCTCGTCAGACCGGTCGCCTGGGTCGCGTTCAACGAGCCCAGACGGCTGACCATGCCGGCGTCGAATTGGGAGACGCTCATCTTGGCGATCGTCGATGCGCTCAGCGCCGCGCTCTGGATCGAAGAAAGGGCGGATAGGTTGATCGCGTTGAGCGCCGCCGTTCCCAGACTGTTGATCTGCGCGCCGCTAAGGGCGCCGACCTGCGAGGCGGAAAGGCCAGCAACCTGGGTTGCCGAAAGCGCGCTGAGATGAGCGGTTGAAAGACCTGCGACGGCGCTGTTGGAAAGAGCGCCGATCTGGGTGGGCGAAAGCGCTGCGAATCCGGAAGCCGACAACCCATTGACCTGGGTCGCGGAAAGGACGCCGATCTGACCGGTGGAAAGGGCGCCGGTCTGGGCCGCCGAAAAAGCTCCGAGCTGGCCCGCCGTCAGAGAGGCGATCTGCGCCGTCGACAGCGACCGAATGTCGTTCGCCGAAAGGCCGGCGACCGCCGAGGCGGAAAGTCCAGCGGTTTGCGTTTTTGACATGGCGCCGATCTGAGAATTCGACAGCGCCTGCACTTCGGATGTGTTGAGCATGCCGATCTGCGTCGCAGTAAAGCTCGCCATCTGAGCGCTCGAGAGGCCGGCGATTTGCGAGGCGCTGAAATTGGCCATCGCGCTGGTCAGGCCGGAAAGCTGGCTCAAGCTGAAATTGTCGCCGAGCGCCTGGAAATTCGTCTTCGAAAGCGTGTTGAGCTGGGCGCTCGTCAGGCCGGCCGCTTGCGAACTGGAGAGCGCGCCGATCTGTGAAGCGTTTAGGGCATTGAGCTGGTTCGTCGTCAGGGAGCCGACTTGAGACGCCGAAAGCGCCGCGATCTGATCGCTGGCGAGCAGGGCGACTTGCTTCGTCGCGATCGCCGCTACCTGGCTTTTGGCGAGGCTGCCGATCTGGCTATCGGAGAATTTGGAGACCGCGATGGCGCTGAAGCCCGATGGGGTCATGTCATTAAGCTGCGCGCTTGTCAGGCTTTGAGTCTGCGCAGCCGAAAGCGCGGCGGCGGCCGCCGCCGTCAAGCCGGCCATCGATGAGGGCGCTATTGCGGCGAGCTGATCGGTCGACATCGCGTGAACCTGCGTCGCGGTCAGTCCGGAGACCTCGGTCGCGGTCATAGCGGCGAATTCGGAATCGAAGAGCGCCGATATCTGGCTTGTCGAAAAGGCGGCGACCTGAGCGCTGGTGAAGGAGGAAAACGTCGGGGAAGTCAGCCCCGCCAGCGCCGACGCGGTGACCGAACTGATCTGCCCGCCGTTGAGCGCGCGCAGGCTCGATGAACTCATCGCATTCAATTGGGGGGCGCTGAGGGCTGCAACCTGCGCGTCGGTCATTGCGCCGACGTCGCTCGTCGTCAGCTTGGCGATGGCGGAGGGCGCGAGCGCGGCGATCTGGCTCGGCGTCTGGCCGATGACGATTGAAGTCATGACGAATTTCTTGCCTTACGCGTGACCGTCGTCCGACCGCCGAAATCATTTCGGGGGGAACGAGAAGCAACGTCGTCATGCCGTTGCGCGAGGAACAATTTTCCGGTCGCTGCGCCTGTCTCCGGCATTGGATCGCGGGAGCCAGGGTTCGCCCGGCGACGTTCTTGCGAAGACGCCTGGGGGAAACATGACGTCGCAGTATTAGAAATTACGGACGCGAATCGTTCCAATTTGAACGAATCGACGATGCGGAAGCACGCGCGGTTAAAAATTCGTTTCGCGAACGTTCCTTCGCGGCGGACAAGCGCCGGAACCTGCGATCTCGCCGTGTCAGGGTTAACCGGTCGGCCACGCCGCGAGGTCTCACGCGGCGACGATGTCGAACGGCAGCGGCAGGCCGCCGAGCGCGGCGCGAACGGGCTCGGCGAACCCATCGGGAACCGTTGCGGTCAGAACCAGGCCGCGTTCGCTCTCCGTCGTGGCGCGGATGTCGATGCGAACGCCCGGCGACGCCGCCGCGATCGCGGCTCGCGCCGCCTGTTCGGCGGCGATCTCGCGTAATCGCGGCTTGAAGATTTTGCCGATCGGCGTCATCGGCATTTCGTTGATGATCGCGATCTCGCGGGGCCGCGCCGGCGCTTCGAGGATGCGCCGTTCGACGAATGCGGCGAGCGCCGCGCGGTCGATCGTCGCGCCCGGCGCGGCGGTGACGAAAAGCATCGGCGTTTCGCCGGCATAGGCGTCGGGAAGACCGACCGCCGCCGCCAGCGCCACGCCGGGAAACGCCAGTGCGGCGTCTTCGATGCCGGTCGGATCGATATTATGACCGCCGCGGATAATCACATCCTTGATCCGACCCGTCACATAGACTTCGCCGTCGGCGCCGATCCGCCCGATGTCGCCGCTGCGCAGCCAGCCTTCATGGAACGACGCGCCCTTCTGTCGATCGTCGAGATAGCCGGGAAAGACTTGCGGCCCGCGGGCGAGAATCTCACCGCCGGGCGAGGGGCCGCGGTGGATGGCGCCATCGGCGAGCACGGCCACCTCGACCAGGGCGACTGGCAGGCCGACCGAGCCGGCGGGCTGTGTGCGATCATGCGGCGTCGAGGTGATCGCGCCGGCGAACTCGGTCATTCCATAGACCTGCCGCACTGAGTCGCCAGGCCATGCCGCGAGAAAGCGTCGTTCGATCTCCGGCGGGCAGACGGAGGCGCCGGTCGCGAAAAAACGCAGGCGCGAGAGATCGGCGCCGGCGGTCGGAACGCCTGCCACCGCGCCAAGCGCCGTCGGCACCAGCGCGCCGAGCGTGATGCGCTGGCTTTCGATGATGCGCCAATAGCCGGCGACGACCTCCGGATTGCGTAAGCCTCCCGCGGTCGGAATGACCAGGGCCCCGCCGGCGGCGAACGTCGAAAGGCTGCTGCAGAAAGCGCCGCCGACATGGAACAGCGGCAGCGACAGCAGCATGCGGTCTTCGCGCGTTATTTCATAGGCCAGCATCGAGGCGACGGCCGAGGCGACGATATTGCGATTGGATAGGCGCACGACCTTGGGCGCGCCGGTCGTGCCGCCGGTTGGCAGCAACGCCGCGATCCGCTCTCCCGCGCCGATTGCCGGGGCAGCGCGCAAATGCTGGCGCCAGTTCGGGTCGGGCTTGATCTCCTCGTTGTCGAAGGCGACGCGCCCGTCGAGAGGGAGAACGACGATTCGCTTGAGGCCCGGCGCCGAGGCCCGCAGGCTCTCGGCCTTCTCGAAAAGGCCGCCGGGCGTTCCCGGCGGCGGCGCGAACAGCACCTTCGCCTTGACCGCGTTAACCTGCGCGGCGACGGCCTCCTGGCTGAACAGCAGATTAAGGGGATGGACGATCGCCGCGCCCATCGCGGCCCAATAGGCGACGGAAGTCGCGGTGCAGTTTGGCGCGAGGATCGACACGGCGTCGTCTGGGCCGATACCTTCGCGACCGTACCAGGCGGCAGCCGAGGCAAGCAGGCCAAGAAACGCCTCGCCGCTTGTTGTTACGGGCGCGGCATCCGAGGCGGTGCGCAAGTAGACGAGCGCATCGCGCGCCGGGTCGGCGTCAAATCCTCGCGCGATCAGGGGAAACACGCCCGGGCAATCGGCGACGATTGCTTGTGCGAGCCCATTCAGCTTCGCCCGTTCTTCCGGCGCGTATCCGACCTCCATGAATCCCTCCCCCCGTCGGGCTCGCGATGCGAAGGCGAGCTTTTCCATAGGTATACAGCAATCTGTCGCCGTTTGCCCGGCGATCGCGATAGGGTGGGGCTGGCCGCCCTCGGCCGGCCGGAGCGGGCAATCCCCCATTTTTATGGGCGCTTGACCTCAAGTTCACTTGAGGTTCTATACCCTCGGCTCCCTCGTCCTCAAAGGAGCCGTCATGTCCCCCGTCGTCGGAATCAGCGTCATCACGCCCAAGCCGGGCGTTTTTGATCAATTCATGGAATTGCAACTCGCCCAGCTCAACCGTCTGCGCGGCAAGGTCGCCGGCGTGCGCGGCAGCCGCCTCTATCGCGCGCGCGACGGACGCTCCGTCGTCCTGGTGGCTGTATTCGAAACGGCCGAGGATCAGAAGCGCTTCTCGGAAAGCGCCGTCCTGCAGGAGCATCTCGCCCGCATACGGCCCTTGGTCGAACCGGCGGGGGCCATTCTTTACGAGACCGTTTATGAAGTCGGCGAAGTTTAGGGAAAGGCAGATTGGCCGCGATCGGTTCGAGACCGCTCGCGGCAACGCCGTCACCGTCGATCCACGGCCTCGTCCGCCAATTCGATGCGTTCGACCGCCGCGCTTTGCTTGTTGCGCAAGTGCAGGAAGAGAATGTCGCTCAGCTCCTGGCCCGCCCTGCGGCGCAAGGCGTCCAGAATCGCCTCGTGTTCGCGCATCGCTTCGCCCCAGCGGTCTCTTCGGCGCGCCAGATTGGCGGAATAGCGCACGCGTCTGATTCTGCCAGCGAAACTGGCGTAGGTCGACGATAGCGCGCTATTGCCCGCCGCCGCCACGATCTTCTGGTGGATCAACTGGTTGCACTGGAAGTAGCCGTGCATGTCGCGCCTGAGGTAATGGCCGTACATCTCATGATGCAGACGTTCGATTTCGGCGACTTCCTCGTCATTTATGTTCTCGCAGGCGAGCCGGCCGGCGAGCGCCTCGAGACCGCCCATCACATCGAAAAGTTCGGCGAGGTCGCGTTCGCTCAGCGCGCGCACGCGCGCGCCGCGGTTCGGCAATAGCTCCAACAATCCTTCGGAAGCCAGAACCTTGAGCGCTTCGCGCAAGGGCGTGCGCGAAATGCCGAACATTTCGCATAGCTCGCGCTCCGGGACGCGGCCGCCCTCGGGCAGATTGCCCTCGACGATATAGTCGCGCAGACGCGAAAGAATGTCCCCGTGCAGCGAAGCGCCGGACTTTGTCCGGCTCGCGCCAACTTCCGGGAGGGGATCGTCAACTTCAAGCGCTGTCATTTTGGGCATTTGCATAGAGATAATTCCCGAACCCTATCACGTCGATGAAAAAATATGCATTCAAAATTGCGCTTGCAATTAAAAAAATTGCATGCAGAATTGCCTGAAGATGTCGAGTGCGCCGGCGCCGTGGATTCGTCGGGAGGTCGTCATGAGCGAAGGCCACGGCCAGCATTTCTTGCAAATTCCGGGCCCAAGTCCGGTTCCCGAGCGCGTGCTTCGCGCCATCAGCCGGCAGGTGATCGATCATCGTGGGCCCGAATTTCAGCGGCTCGGACGCGAAGTGCTCGAGAATTGCCGCGCCGTCTTCAAGACCTCGGGGCCGGTGGTCATCTATCCCTCGTCGGGGACCGGCGCCTGGGAAGCGGCGATCGTCAATACGCTTTCCCCTGGCGACAAGGTGCTGATGGCGGAGACCGGCCATTTCGCGACGCTGTGGCGCGAGATGGCGGGGCGTTGGGGCCTCGATGTCGATTTTCTTGCCGGCGATTGGCGCCGCGGCGTCGATCCCAATGCGATCGAGGCCAGGCTCGTCGAAGACAGGCAGCATAAGATCAAGGCCGTCATGGTCGTCCATAACGAGACTTCGACCGGCGTCACCAGCCGCGTTCACGAAGTTCGCAAGGCGATCGACAAAACCAGCCATCCAGCGCTTCTCCTCGTCGATACGATCTCGTCGCTCGGCTCGATCGACTACCGCCATGACGAATGGGGGGTCGACGTCACCGTCGCCTGCTCCCAGAAGGGATTGATGCTGCCGCCGGGTCTTGGCTTCACGGCGATTTCCGATAAGGCCGTCGCCGCATCGAAGACCAATCGGATGCCGCGCTCTTACTGGGATTGGGGCGCGATGCTGAAGCCGAACGCCAATGGCTTCTTCCCCTATACGCCCGCCACCAATCTGCTCTACGGCCTGCGCGAGGCGCTCGCGATGCTGCGGGAGGAAGGCCTGGATCAGGTCTTCGCGCGTCATCAGCGCCTGGCCGCTGCGACTCGCGCCGCCGTTCGCGCCTGGGGTCTCGAAATACTTTGCCAGGAGCCTTCGGAATATTCGCCCGTGCTCACCGCGGTGCTGACGCCGCCCGGCCATGACGCCGATCATTTTCGCGAGGTCACGCTCGACGGTTACGACATTTCGCTCGGCGCGGGATTGAGCAAACTGGCGGGCAGGGTGTTCCGGATCGGCCATCTCGGCCAATGCAATGAACTCGTTTTGATGGGCGCGCTGGCCGGCGTTGAAATGGGATTGTCGGCGGCCGGCGTCCCGCATCGGGCCGGCGGCGTCGCGGCGGCGATGGCGGAGCTTGAAGGGCGCAGGCAGGCGAACGCGCCGCCATCGCCGCGGGCGGCCCAGGGTTAGTCGGGCCGGCGCCGCCGTCCTCGCGAGGAAGGGAGAAGCCAAATGCGCATCGGCGTTCACAAGGTTCCGATGAACAGCCCGAACGACGTCTCGGGTCTCGAGCGATTGATCGAATCCGGCGCCGTCAATCCGAGCGAGATCGTCGCATTGATCGGCAAGACGGAGGGAAACGGCGGCGCCAATGATTTCACCCGCGGCTTCGCCACTTTGTCTTTCTCGCTGGCGCTCGCCCGTCGTCTCCAAATTGCGAGCGAAGAGGTCGCGCGCCGCATCGCCTTCGTCTGGTCGGGCGGCACGGAAGGCGTGCTCAGCCCGCATGCGACATTGTTCACCCGCAGCGAGGGCGCGCCATCGGGCGGGAAAAGGTTGGCGTTGGGAATTGCGGTCACGCGCGATTTTGCTGCGGAAGAAGTAGGCACGCTCGTCGAGGTGCGTGAAGTCGCTGCGGCGGTTCGGCGCGCACAGGCGGAGGCGGCAATCACATCCGCCGCCGACGTCCATTATGTGCAGGTCAAAGGTCCGTTGCTGACGCCCGCTCTGGTGGCGGACGCGGACCGGCGCGGCGCCAGACTTGTCACGCGAGATCCCAACGGCTCAAAACCCTTCGCCCGCGGCGCCACCGCGCTCGGGGTCGCCCTTGCGCTCGGCGAAGTGGAGGAAGCCGCCCTAAGCGACGGCATCATCGCGCAGCGGCTCGACCTGTTCTCCTCGGTCGCCAATACTTCGGCGGGTGGCGAACTCAAGAATTGCGAAATACTTTTGTTCGGCAATTCCTCAACAGCCGGTGGCGATCTGCGCATCGGTCACGCCATCCTGAAAGACGTGATCGACGTCGAGGCTGTGCGCGCCGCCGCGAGCAATGCGCTGGGCGAAGCATCCGCGACGCTCGACCCGTCAAGAATTGTGGCGTTGTTCGCCAAGGCCGAGGCGCCGCCAAGCGGCCTCCTGCGCAGCCGCCGCACAACGATGCTTTCCGACGCCGACATCAATTACGAGAGGCATGCGCGGGCGGCGCTCGGCGCGGTGATCGCCTCTGTGACCGGGGATTCCGCGATATTCGTGTCGGGCGGCACGGAACATCAATGCGCGCCGGGAGAGGCGCCGATCGCCGCGATCGTCCGGATTTAGCTTCCCCGTAATTCCTCTCTTGGCGCCGTATTTGCATGCGATTTTTCGTTCTCGGCTGCCGAAAAACAATGCTGATGAATGCAGCAATAGTCAAAACGGAGGGTGCAATGATCACAAAAAGCTTAAGATATTTTTCGCGCGGTGCGATAGCCGCGGGGGTGATGGCGGCGGCGTCCGCGGCGACGCCGGCGGCGGCGGAGACCAAAGCCGCCATTTTGTTGCCGGGCAGCATCAATGACCAGAGCTGGAACGCGCTTGGCTTCGCCATTCTGCAGAGCCTCAAGCCGCACGGTTTTGCGACCGCCTATTCCGAGAATGTCGCCGATGCCGACGAAGCTGAGGCGCTGCGCGGCTACGCGAGCCAGGGTTACAGCATCGTGATGGGCCATTCCGGGCGTTTCGTCTCTGCGATGGAGCAGGTCGCGCCGGACTTTCCGAAGACGCAATTCATCGCCGTCAGCGGCAATGAGGGATCGGCGCCCAATGTGATGTCGATCGACTGGAACAACGCCCAGTTTGGATGTCAGCTTGGCACGCTCGCCGCGCGGATGAGCAAGACCCATAAGGTCGCCGGCGTCTACGGCCTCGAAGGCGTGCCCAATATCACCGCCCAGGCCGGCGGCTTTCGCATCTGCGCGACCAAGGCCGGCGCGCAGGTGACGATCCTCTATGTCAAAGACATGGAGGATGCGGCGGCGGCGAAGGAAGCGGGCCTGTCGCTGATCGCGCAGGGCGCCGATGTGCTCACCGGCAAGCTGAACGCGGCGGAGGCAGGCTTGGTCGAGGCGGCCAAGGAAAAGCATGTCTTCGTCACCGGCCGCGGCCTGGACCAGACCAGGATGGCGCCCGATTTCGTGCTCACCAATATCATCGAGGATTGGCCTGGAATGTTCGGCAAAACCGCCGATCAGGTGAAGGACGGCAAGCTGTTCGGCAACTTCGTCCAATATGGCTACGATACGGCGCCGGTGACGGGCGCTTCGCTGGTCTATGCCGAGGGCAAGCCGTTCAATCCGATCGTGCCCGCCGCCGTGGTCAAGGAAGTGGAGGACATGGCCAAGCAATTTGGCTCGGGCGCCATGAAGGTTGTGCCGACGCGCGACGACGCGCGCGGCGGCGGCTAAGCTCAGCTGCGCGGCGGGGAGGGAGCGCGACTTGTCGAGTTGCGGGCCGGTCGTCGCGGCCATCCCTGTTCGCCGCATGGCGCCGCGAACGCGAAGCGCCGCGCCTTGAATCATCGATCGCCGAATCCGCGTTGACGGAGGAGCTCGGGTGAATTCGCTACTGGAGATGCGCGGAATCGTGCGTTGTTTTGGCGAGCTGCGCGCCAATGACAATGTGGATCTCGACGTGCGGTCCGGCGAAATCCTCGGACTGCTCGGCGAAAATGGCTCCGGCAAGAGCACGTTGATGAAGGTGCTGTTCGGCATGCTCGCGCCGGACGCCGGCGCTATCCGCTTTCGCGGAAAGCCGCTGGCAGGTCATACGCCGCGCGACGCCATGGCCGCGGGCATCGCCATGATCCATCAGCATTTCATGTTGATCGACGCAATGACGGTGACGGAAAACGTCATGCTGGGCTGGCCGGCGGCCGGGCGAATGTTGCGCATCAAGGAAATGTCGGCGCGCGTGCGCGAAGCGAGCCGGCGCTTTGGCCTCGACCTCGATCCTGATGCGCGGGTGGCGACGCTGCCGCTGGGTCGCCGCCAACGGGTGGAGATTCTCAAAGCCATTCTGCGTGACGCCGAATTGCTTGTCCTCGACGAGCCGACCTCGAATCTCGCGCCCGCTGAAGTCGCCGATCTGCTCGCCATCCTTCGGCGGCTGCGCGCCGAGAACAAAGGCATCGTATTCATCAGCCACAAATTGCCGGAGGTTCTTGAAGTCTGCGACAATGTCGTCGTGCTCCGCGCCGGGCGGGTGGCGGGCCGGGCGCCGGTCGCTGGCGCCAGCCGCGGGCAGCTCGCTGAAATGATGATCGGGCGCGATATTTCAACGCGCGACAATTCCGAGCCGCCGCGTCCGCCGGGCGCCGTGCGACTGGCGGCGCGCGACATTTCCGCGCCAGGGCTTTCGTCGCTGACGTTTGAACTGCGCGGCGGCGAGATTCTCGGCGTCGCCGGCGTCGACGGCAATGGGCAGATCGAACTGGTCGAGACTTTGACCGGGCTGCGTCCAGCGCGCAGCGGCAGCCTGGCGCTCGATGGCCGCGACATTACCCGAGCGAGCGTCGGCGCGCGCATGACGCTTGGCCTTGCCTATATGCCCGCCGATCGCTCCCATACCGCGCTCGTGAAAAGCATGTCGATCGGAGAAAATCTCATGCTGCGCGATAGTCGTCGGGCGCCTTATGGGCGCGGACCCTTCCTGACGCCCGCATCCGGCGCCGCCAAGGCGCGCGCTTTGATGGCCGACTATGACATTCGCGCGCGCGACCCCAAAGTCATCGCCGCGCGGCTCTCGGGTGGCAATCAGCAGAAGATCGTCATCGCCAGAGAACTAGATCGCGGGCCGTCGGTGCTGATCGCTCATCAGGCGGCCTGGGGGCTCGATCCCGGCGCCACGCGCTTTGTGCTGGATCGGGTGATGGCCCTGCGCGACGCCGGCGCGGCGATCATCTACATTTCTTCCGAACTGGAGGAAGTGCTGACGATCAGCGACCGGATCGCTGTGATCGCCGACGGCGGGTTTGCCGGAATCGTGCCGCGCGCGGAAATCGACATGCGCCAGATCGGCCTATGGATGGCGGGGAGGGCGGCATGAGCCCGCCGGCGCCGGCATTGCCTTTGACCGCCATATCGCATTTCCAGCGCTTCCGCTTGAGGCGCGATGGACTCGCGGGCAGGATCGCCTTGGCTCTGTTGCTGTCGATTGGCTGCGCCGCCGCGCTGATTGCGCTTGCCGGCCATAACCCGCTCGTCGCCTTCGCCGCGATTGTGGAAGGCGCGGTCGGCTCGCCGCATCAGATCGGCGCGGCTCTCAACCGCTGTACGCCCTATCTGCTCGCCGGCGGCGGCGTCGCTTTTTGTCTGCGCGCCGGAATCATCAATATTGGCGCGGAGGGCCAGATCGCGATGGGCGGGGCTGGAGCGGCGGCGGCCGCGTTCGCCTTTTCCGGCGCGCCGCCCGTGCTGGCGATCCTGGCGGCGCTGACCGGCGGAGTTCTCGCCGGAGCGACCTGGGCGGGCCTGGCGACGGCGATCCATCTTGGGCGGAATGTGCATGAGGTTCTCGCAACGTTGCTGCTGAACTTCATCGCCATTCTGCTCGTGCAGCAGTTTCTCGCCGGCCCGCTCGGTCAGTTCGGCGCGGGCTTTCTGCAATCGCCCCTGATGCCGCGCGAGACATGGCTGCCGCGGCTGGCCGGCTTTGACGCGCATCCGGGATTCCTGATCGCGATCGTCGCCGCCGCGGCCCTCTCCTTCGTACTATGGCGCACGCCTTTCGGCTTCGCGCTGCGCGTCGCCGGCAGTTCGCGCCGGGCGGCGGCCTATGCCGGGTTCTCCTTGCCGCGGCTGACATGGGGCGCGATGTTGATTGCCGGCGCGCTGGCGGGATTAGCGGGCGGCATCGAGGTGCTCGGCGTTCATCGTCGGCTGATTGAAGGCTTCTCGCTCGGCTTCGGATTCAAGGCGGTGACCGTCGCGCTGCTCGGCGCGATGGAGCCGCTCGCGGTTGTTCCGGCCGCATTATTTGTCGGGCTTCTCGAATCGGGATCGCTCGCCATGCAGCGGCAGATCGGCGTCCCTTCGGCGCTCGTCACCGTCATCGAGGGCATGACCATGCTCTTCGTACTGGCGGCCACGGTGCGTCGCCCATGATCGAGTTTCTCGCCGCCTCGATCCGGATCGCAACGCCGCTCCTGCTTGCCGCGCTTGGCGGCATCCTGTCGGAGCGCGCCGGCGTTTTCGCCGTCGGGCTGGAAGGCATGATGCTCGCCGGCGCCTTTGCAGCGACGGTCGGCGCCTGGGCGTGCGGCGGCGCCGGCATGGGCATCGTCCTTGCGCTTGTCGGCGGCGCGGCGATCGGGCTCGCGGTGGCGATCGTCGCCGTGCGTTTTCGCGCCGACAATATGGTCACGGGCCTCGCCGTCAATATTCTGGCGCTGGGACTGACCAGCTATCTCATGCGCATCCTGTCGGGCGGCGGTCAACCGGTCTCGATCCATCTGACGCTGCTGCCGGCGCTGCCGATTCCAGGCCTCGCCGACATCCCCGTCATCGGCCCTTTGCTATTCACCCAACCGCCGCTGACTTATCTGACAATCGTGGGCTGCGCCGCGTTGACGCTGTTTTTGGGCCGTACGCAGGCCGGGCTGATCCTACGCGCGACCGGTGAAAATCCTGAGGCAGTGTTTGCGTCGGGCGCCAATCCGCTCTTCGTGCGGATGTTCGCCGTCGTCGCTTGCGGCGCCGTGGCGGGGCTGGGCGGCGCTGTGCTTTCCCTGCAGCAGGTCGGCACGTTCACCGACGGCATGACGAGCGGGCGTGGGTATCTTGCGCTGGCCGCGCTAATCGTTGGACGCTGGACGCCATGGGGCGCGGCGGCCGCATGCCTGGTGTTTGGCGCCGCCGAGGCGTTCGAACTGCGCTTGCAAAGCTTCGGCGTGCCGGTCAGTTCCTACATCGTGCAAATGGCGCCTTATCTGATCGCGCTTGCGGTGCTGGCCGGCATCGGCCGGTCTTCACGATTGCCCGCGGCGATCGGACAGCCGTTGCACAGGGAAAGCTGAGAACGCCATGACGCAGGATATTTCCGAACTCGCAGCCTTGCTGCGCAAAGGCGAGCTGACGGCGGAGCGATTGCTTGACCAATGTCTGGAGCGCATCCGCCGAATCGATCCCAAGATCAATAGCTTTGTCTGGCTTGACGAAGCCGGCGCAAGGACGGCCGCCAAGGCGAGCGATGCGCGCTTCGACGCTGGGGCGCCGCGCTCGACGCTGGAAGGCGTGCCGCTGTCCATCAAGGACAATATTCTGGTCGCCGGCATGCCCGCGACCTGGGGAAGCCGCTCGCTTGCCGGCTTTACGCCCGAACGCGACGAGCTTCCCGTCGCGCGCCTGCGGGCGGCCGGCGCCGTCATCGTCGGCAAGACCAACGTTCCCGAACTCACTTTGGAGGGTTACACCAAAAACGATTTGTTCGGCGTCACGCGCAACCCCTGGGACGTACGCCTGACGCCCGGAGGCTCTTCGGGCGGCGCCGCGGCGGGCGTTGCGGCGGGCCTGGTTCCCGCGGCGATCGGCACCGACGGCGGCGGCTCCATTCGCCGCCCCGCCTGCCATACCGGCCTTGTCGGCTGGAAGCCGTCGGCCGGTCATATTCCTCGCATCGACGGGTTTCCCGCCACGCTCACCGATTTCGAGACGATCGGGACTCTCACGCATTCGGTTGACGACGCCGTCGTGCTTGACGCGATCCTCGCCGGCCCCGATGCGCGCGATCGACGCTCGCTCTTTACAGCGGCGCCGCCATGGCCTGCCGGCGGCCCACGCATCCTCTACATCCCGGCGTTCGGCGATTCTCCGGTTGATCCCGAGGTCGCCGCGGCGACCGAAGCAATCGCGCGTGAGATGGCCGATGGCGGCCATGGCGTGCTTCGCGAAGGCGTATTCTTCGACCCTGACGATGTCGCGCATATCTGGCGCGTGATCTCGCGCGCCGGCGTCGCCTGGCTGGTGGCGCGCGAGGGCGGCAAGATTGGCCAATTGGCCGGCGCGTCGGTCAAAGCGATGGCCGCCGACGGTCAGACGCTCACCGGCGCCGACTATATTGACGCGCTTGAGCGCGTCGCCGCCTTGCGTCGCTGCTGCGCCGAATTGTTCGACCGGGTCGACCTCGTGCTGACGCCTACCGCGGCGGCTCTGCCCTGGCCGGCCGAGACTGCCTATCCCGACCGCATCGCCGGCCGGCCGGCCGGGCCGCGCGACCATGCTGTCTTCACTGGCTGGGTCAATGTTGCAGGCCTTCCCTCGATTAGCCTGCCTGTTGCGCTCTCCGCATCGAGGCTGCCGATTGGCGTTCAGTTCACGGCCGGATTTGGCGCCGATGCGGCTCTGCTCGAATTCGCCCGCGGTTTCGCGCTGAAACATCCCGCCCTGACGCCTCCGTCGCTGGATGGACAATCGTGAACGGGTCCCAGCGCGGGGGCTTCGCGGTTCCCTCCTGCAAGTCGGATTCGGCAGGGACGCGATGACCGCGATGGACAGAGAAGCGACGACAATCGCCGCCAGGATGCTCGCCGACGCCCGTCGGTCGGGCAGCCTTGTCGACCGGCTTCCGACGCTCTCGCGGCCGCAAAACGCGGCTGAGGCCTACGCCATCCAGTATGAGACGATGGCGCTGATGGGCGATGGCATGGCGGGCTGGAAGGTCGCGGAATCGCCGGACTATGAATTGTTGATCGGCATTCTCTTGCGCTCTCGAATATTCACTGATGGGGCGGCGATATCTTCGGCCGGGATGGCGATGATCGGCGTCGAGGCGGAGATCGCGTTCCGGTTTGATCAGGCCATGCCGCCTCGCGAACACGCCTATGAGCAGGCCGAAGTCACAGCTGCAGTGACGGCGTTTGTGGCGATCGAGATCGTCGATTCGCGGTTCAAGGACTATCAGGGGACGCCTGTCATCGAACGGGCCGCCGACTTCATGTCCAACGGCGCCTTCGTCAGCGGCGAAATTCGCCGCGATTGGCGCGCCTTTGATCTGGCGAGGCTCGAAGCTTGCATCTCGATCGATGGCGTCGAAATCGTGCGGCGGATCGGCGGGCATGCCTCCGGCGATCCGCTTGTTCCTGCGATCGCACTGTGCAATCGCCTTCGCCTGTCGAGCGGCATTGCGGCGGGGCAAGTGGTGACGACAGGCAGCTTCACGGGGCTTCAATTTGCCAAACCCGATAGCGTCGTGAGTGCGACTTTCGCAGGGTTCGGCGGGGCCCGTTGCCGGTTCTTGGCGTAACAAGCGGCGCCTTCGCGATCAATCCCTCAACGCGTTTCTTGCTGACTTGGATTGGGAACATCGGTAGGTTGCGCCGGCATGAAAAAAATCGGCTTTCTCTCGTTCGGGCATTGGACGCCCTCGCCACAATCGCAGACGCGCTCGGCGGGGGATGCGCTCCTGCAATCCATCGACCTCGCCGTCGCGGCTGAGGAACTTGGCGCGGACGGGGCCTATTTCCGCGTCCACCATTTCGCCCGCCAGCTTGCTTCGCCGTTCCCGCTTCTGGCGGCCGCCGGAGCGAAGACCCGTCGCATCGAGATCGGCACGGCGGTCATCGACATGCGCTACGAGAACCCGCTCTACATGGCGGAGGACGCCGGCGCGGCCGACCTCATCGCTGGAGGTCGCCTGCAACTGGGGATCAGCCGAGGCTCGCCCGAACAGGTGATCGACGGGTGGCGCTATTTCGGCTACGGCCCGGCCGAGGGCGAAAGCGACGCCGATATGGGCCGGCGCCATGCAAGGATGTTTCTCGACGTGCTGCGCGGCGAAGGCTTCGCGAAACCGAATCCGCGGCCGATGTTTCCAAATCCGCCGGGCCTGCTGCGTCCAGAGCCCCATGCGGAAGGCCTGCGCGACCGCATCTGGTGGGGGGCCGGCTCCAACGCCACAGCCGTTTGGGCAGCCAAGCTCGGGGTGAACCTGCAAAGCTCGACGCTAAAGGACGACGAGACCGGAGAAGCTTTCCATATTCAGCAGGCCGCGCAAATCCGAGCTTTCCGCAACGCCTGGAAGGAGGCCGGTCATACCCGCGAACCGCGGGTCTCGGTCAGCCGCAGCATTTTCGCGCTGATCGACGATCGCGATCGCGCCTATTTCGGACGCGGGCGCGAGGAAGAGGACCAGGTCGGCCTTATCGATGAGAACACGCGCGCAATCTTCGGTCGCAGCTATGCCGCCGAGCCGGACGTCCTGATTGAGCAGCTCAGGAAGGACGAGGCGATCGCCGAGGCCGACACGTTGCTGCTGACGGTCCCCAATCAACTGGGCGTCGCCTACAACGCGCATGTCATCGAGGCGATTCTCACCCATGTCGCGCCCGCCCTCAATTGGCGCTGACCCAGCCGCTGATACGCGTCTGAACCGGTGCGTCTCGGCAATTGCGCAGGTTCACGAATTCGTTGATTGGGTCTCGAGTATGGGAGGAGGTTCAGGATGCGAGACAACGGCTTCGACAGCCCCTACCGACTTCGCTATTGAGCCATTGTTCGCATGGAGGCAATTCTTTCACCGCTG